>Ga0247760_1003183_pt1 | contig 11008 bp, 12 predicted proteins | sample UWRJL171409R4_FD_179936 | JGI IMG/M metagenome (GOLD analysis project Ga0247760, IMG submission 179936) | Plant litter microbial communities from Arlington Agricultural Research Station in Wisconsin, United States - UWRJ-L171-409R-4 | ecosystem: Environmental > Terrestrial > Plant litter >...
TTTTTTTGGACGCCGAGCCGACGCTAACCATCCATGTCTCACCGGGTAGCCGATATGCATCCCGAAACTGCTGTCGTGGGCGTCGATCTCAGCCCTATCCAACCACCCTAGTATTTTCTCTCCCTCTCCTTCCCCAATACCCCAGTGTTATCATCATCCAGGAAAACTGATCGTGTGTGTGTTTGCAGTGCCCCTCCAAATCTAACGTGGATTGTCGACGACCTCGAAGAGCCCTGGACGTATTCTACAAAATTCGACTTTGTGTACACGCGCATGCTGACGGGGTCCATCTCCTCTTGGCCGAATTTTTTCGTGCAAGCTCGCGATAACCTTAACCCGGGTGGCTGGCTCGAAATGGCCGATATTGTCTTCCCTATTGCGTGCGATGACGATTCCCTCCCTGCGGACAGTCCGTTTCGGCAATGGAGTGATTTCATGTTGCAAGCTTCTCATAACCTGAAACGACCGCTCGATAGCGCAAAAAGCTATGCGTCGCAACTTGCTGAAGCCGGGTTTGTGAATGTGGTGGAGAAAAAATTCAAATGGCCGCAGAACCCGTGGCCCAGAGATCCCCGATTCAAAGAGATGGGCATGTGGACGCTGGAGAATATTGCCGGAGGGCTGCAGGGATTGAGCATGGCGTTGTTTACGAGAGGGTTGGGCTGGAGTGCCGATGAGTTGGAGGTTTTTCTGGCAGGGGTACGGAAGGATATGCGGGATCGGAAGATTCATGTTTATTATGAAATGTGAGTTGTGTCTCGGTTCTTGTTGAGGGAGGAAAATGCTGACTTGGAAATAGTTACGTGGTTTATGGCCAAAAGGCGGAGTAAGTATCTCATGAAGGTATGTGGTGTGCCTTGGTAGGCAGGTACATGGCGCCTGAGTATGGTATCTGGCTTGATGCTTGCTTGGGATGGGAATTGGACTTAGAGTAGAATGGATGTTGGGTTGATACCTATGGTTGGAATTCAGGCAACAGCAGTTGGATAGAGAAATGCAAAGTATGTCCGTGCTTTGATGGTGATTGATATTGGGTAGCATGACAAAGTGCTGGGTGAAAACACTGGTCCTCTGTCATTTAGCGAAAACGGCTTATCCCTAATAACCGACGACCGAAAACACCCTGGGGCCTATTCACCGATGGCCCGTCTGGATGCACTAGGTCATGGCTGGGTGGTTCAGTCGGCTTCTGCCGCTCCACGTGCAACCGCGTCCAACACCCAATGAAACCACAACCGCCCAACGCAAGCCGCCGCCAAAAAACATGCTGGCATCATGTCGGCCACCACCCAATATGCAGCCTAAGCCACCACCCAGATGCAAGCCACCACCCAATGGCTGCCTGGCAAGTACTTGGCGGCGATTCTTTGACCACGGCTCATCCACCCAGTTGCAGCTCCCACCCAGCAATTCTCCGTTGTCCAGACACAAAACACGAAATACATTGCTTATAACCTCATAGCTTTCCTGTTGATATCGTTCTTAACAAGCGCACTCTAAGACAACTCAGTCGAAGTCATTTCCCCCCTTCCTGACCAAGTGTCCAAGCATTCAAAAAGGAAAACAACCCCCAACAGATCCCTATTATGACTACGGCGCCCAAAATGGCTGTACAAAACGGAAACCCCGTGGCGGACATGAACATGCCCAACAGCGAAGATCCGGATCAAGGGGCTTCTGTCCAGGGGCTGCGCATCGACGACTACAAAAAGCAGCGCTGCGTGCGACGGATTCACTCAGCCATTGCGCGCCTGGGCGGGGCCGGTTCCATCTATTTTGCCATGATGGAGATCAGAAGTCGGATTTCACGTCGCAACGCTAGTTGGTGGAATCTTAGCCCCTCGCTGATAAGGGCGCTGTTTGCTTGCCCGGGTGGAGATCCAGACCATGTCATAGCACGGACAGCGGACGAAGGCTATAGGCGCGCGCTCCTAGAGTTGATAGCTCAGGCATCGTCCTACCTTGACTTAGTGTTCCGCGCAGCCCATTCGGGGGTCCCAGAGTTTCTGGAATATCTTTGGGGTTTCTGCTTGCTGTCTTACCTTGACAGTAGCCCCAGGCAACCTCTCACGTTCCTGTCCATGCCATGGACCATACCGCCTGCACTCGTGGTGCTCTGGGGGGTGTGCTGGATGTTCTATGACCCAGCTGGGACTGAGGAGACACCTTCTTGGCCCTTGAAGCTACACACAGGGTCCTGCCAGGAAAGAGGTGAAAGCGATACAGGTAAGTAAAGATCTAGTCTGCAGGCCAATACATGTACCCACCCACCCAACATACATGAAACTAAAATCTTCACAACTAGTGGAAGCCATCGATCCATGGGATCCTTCCATACCCCTTTTACTCGATATCGACTCTGGCCGTGTATCTAGTATCGGAATCGACTTTGGCATGACCAGCACTGGTGTTGCGTGGCCAGAAGGGAATTGGATAGACGAACCCTCCACCAACCCTGACCTCTCGAATCCATATCACGGAATAGCGGATGATATCGAGCCGAGCCTTCTCAACCTTGACGAAAGCACCTTCCTCTCCATGACAATACCAACCCTCGAACCTGGCGCCCTAGTAGCGCCAGTTCAGAGTACCGATACGCGATATCCAGTTGTCTCGACCTCAAGCTATCTGTCGGCCCCGGCGTCTCTTTTAACGTCATTTACCGGTGCTCCTGGGCTTTTGTTGCCACCGGACGCAAATGAAAAATGGCTTACCCCCTCAGAAAGCAGCGTTGCGCATCCAACAGCTTCTCGTCCAGTCCGCAATGGTGGCTATCGCATCTCACGTCCAGGTACAGGGCTTTCCAGAAGCAGAGTCAGCAAGTCGCGAGGGGCTCCGGCCAGGTAAGACCCCCCTTGGGTTTCAATCAGATAGTAAACTGGAACTTGCAGCATACTAATGATGCATATAGCGCCCTCCCCTCTTTGTGTCCCAGCTGTGGTAAATCCTTCTCCCGACTGGATGCCCTGAAGCGGCATATGGCGGAGCAGAAGCACGGCCCCAAGTCTGGCGGTGGTAGCGACGAAGATTTTTCTGCCAAGGAATATTTTTGTCCCAACACCGAATGTGAGAGGACACGCCCCGGCTCTGGTTTCAAGAGACAAGCCCACGTTCGGGAACACATTAAGAATGGCTGCAGCAAGCTCAGATTGGACGCACAGCCGGTATCTGAGAGACCCGTAGCCGAGACATCAACAACCACGCAGCTTATCGAAGATGGCCCGGGCCGCGAGCTGACCTCCTCCATGCGAAGTTCTGAGCCTGGGTTAAGCACGGTACACGCCCCAGTGGCAAACGAAGGTGCACCTGCGACAAATAATCGGAGGCTCGCCCACGAAGACAAGATATCATCGCTGGAGGAGTGCTTCCTGGCCGAGGAAGAGGAGCTGCGTGTTCATGAAGAAGAAGGTCGGCGTCGTCGTGAACGACTTGCTCGGTTAAGGGGGTTAATTGAGATGTTCAGAGAGGGCGGTGCAGTTGGTGCTTAATCTTTCGCATTTCTCTCCCAGTCTTCAAATCGTCGGTTGGACTTTTGTTACTTTCTTCTCATCAGTATACGAGATCTTAGCCTATCTTTGGAGGATAAATCAACAGTCAATGGGCTCTTCAGTCACCACATCAATTCAACTCCACCATGACCCTCTGCCCCCGCCCTGGCCAGCAATGCCCGACAATCACTGACCATCCCCGGCGAGCCACAGAGATAACATTCCGTCTCCCCACGCTCTTTTCTTCCTCCAACACATGCCCTTTAACCTCACTCTTCCGCTATAAAACCCTTCCCCTTCTACAGGTACCTCCTCTCCACTAATACAAATCGTCGTCTTGGGCATGGAACCCCCAGGGCCACTGACCGCGTAATATCCCCTTTCGCAAGGAGCGCAAATTGGCCTTGGGGAAGGGATACAGGCGACGAAAATGGGGTAGGAGAAGGGGAAGGGGGTTGGAGGAGTTGAGGCTGCGCGCATTATCTTAACAAAGCCAAGAGAACTAAGCACTTTGCTCGCAGCCATGATTCCACCCATGAGAGCACCGACGACACAAAGACCCGAGGCATCAATGATCGCTTCCGCTGGGGTACAGGCCATGTATAGGCGGAGTAGAGGAAATGAGTGGGGATTTGCACCGTGACGGGGCACTTTTGAGGCCGTAGATGGAACCGGACGGTACGGGAGGTGTAGTGTTGTACAGAGAGTGGCGTGCGTGGAGAATTCCGGGTGCCGGGGTAATCCAACTCTCTGATGGGTTCGGTCGTGTGACTTTTCGATACTTTTGGCAGCTTTTACTGTCCCACTAGTGCCGACCCGGCAAGTTGCTAACATGAACGAGAAAAGCGCGGCGCTTGACAAGAGTCTCTCGAAGCGCAGCGGCGCCTAACCTGATTTCAGATTAGTGACCCAGCCAACAACTGTTGGTCAGCTCTCGCCCGCTGAAGCGACTGCGCCTGCGTTCAATTGTGAACTGTCACCGAGTGCATTTCAATTTTAGCCCCACTTTCCTGCTTTTATGAAACTTACCATGCACGTTGGCCGCGTAAATGTTGGTCGCGATGGGGTCCAACTCCGATTTAAGCCATCGCTGCCCCGCCGTTTTCTTGTCAGGCAACCATCATCATCCATCACTTGTCTCATACATTCACATGCACAAAATTTACTGCCCTGCATGGACTCGTTGACCACGAACTACGAGTACAAAAAACTCGAATATCATGACGACCTTCGACTTGTCACGATTCTCCCGGGCGAATTCAGCGACCTCATTCGTCTCGAGATCACACACGTCCCGCTCCTTCCGCGCCCAACGACAATCTCACGACGACTGACCCTCGCCGAGTTGAAGAAAACCCTGCCTCCAAACTGGGCTGTGCACGAGGCGCGCGCAAGCTACCGGTATCTATTCTCTCACACGGACCCGGAAACAGGGGCCCAGACATCATCGTGGAAGCACCCCGTCGACACCATCGACTCCTCCCTCTACCTCGGTGCGGACGGAGATAGAAAACATTATGAGCCGAAATACGAAGCCCTCTCCTACACCTGGTGCACCCCACTCGATCCCGAAACAGTACACATCGCAACCACCGGTTCTTCCTCCTCCTCCTCCTCCTCCTCCTCCTCAACACTCCCCGTCAGACAGAGTCTTGCATCTGCCCTCCGACATCTTCGCTACGGCGACCGCCCACGCACCATGTGGATCGACGCCATCTGTATCAACCAGTCTGACGTCGAGGAGCGTAATGAACAGGTCATCCGCATGGCCGACATCTACCGCTCCGCGCAGCGCGTAATCGCCTGGCTGGGTCCAGACTCGGCGGACGGCAGCCAAGCGATCCAAGTTCTCGATTTCCTCGGGAGCCAGTTCGTCGTAACCGTCGACAACGCCGTTCTCGCCGCCCCCGACGCGACCGAGAGAAATTGGGACCACCGGACGGCGCTCCCGTACGACCACGACACGTGGATACGCATCAGCAAGCTGCTGGATAGAGACTACTTCCGACGTCTTTGGATTATCCAAGAGATTCAGCTCGCCAAGGAGGTGGTGCTCTGCTGCGGAGAAAGCACTGCGAGGTGGGATCATTTCTGTAACGCAGTCCACTTCCTGTACACAAACCAGCACGTCGAGCAATCGCTCATACCCAAGATGAAGCTCCGCACGGTGAAGCGGTTGACGCAGATGGGGTTCAACTACCCCATCTCGTGGCACATTCTCAACCTGGTGGATGGAAGGCGGTGCAGCGACCAGCGGGATCTGGTCTACGGCCTGCTGGGTCTGCTGCCGGCGTCGTTTTCGTCCTTGATCAAGCCCCGCTATGACCTGCCGGTTGCGTACGCCTACAAAGAAGCCATGCTGGCGTATATTGAACATGTCCAGCGACTGGACTTGTTCGAGGCGTGCTCCCTCGCCCGTAGAGAGCAGCCCGGGATTCCATCGTGGGTGCCGGATTTTTCGGCGGCGCCGGCGGTCGGACGCGAGGTTGGCATGCAGCTTGCGGCGGGCTACTCGCGGTGCTGGGCGGAAAGCACCTGGGACGAGAAATCGCAGCGGCATGTCTTGGGCGTGGCTGGAATGCACTGTGCTACGATAACCGAGGTGCAGAAGCCAGTCCCTGTCAGCGATGACCTTTGGGAGACGCTCGCTGATGTGAGGGCTTTGGAGCCGCATCACCTCGATACCGCGCCGTTGTATGTGACAGGAGAGTCATTTCGCGTGGCGTACGCGAAGACGGCGGCCGGGGGTCATGTCCAGGAGAGGTTTCCCACGCTCAAGTTCCCAGATTTGGAAACCTGGGCAGCGCAGGACTCGCCGAACGCCTTGTTTGGGAAGCATGCCAAGGGAGAGGCACCGCCGTCTTCTGCGGTATCTGATGCCAAGGTCGTCCCGATCAACTTCGCCGAGGAACGGGCCTTGCGACTGTTTCAGGGCAGACGGTACTTTTCGACGGACAAGGGATATATTGGCCTGGGACCTGCGGGTTGCGAAGCCGGTAAGTTCTCCAGCTCTGTACACTCGTGATGTTGAATACAGCTGTTTCGCAGTCAGCTAACAAAAAGTGTGTCTCCAGGCGACATCATCTGTGTTTTCCTTGGGTACGACGCGCCGGTGATTCTGCGTCCATGGGGAAGAACCCCGACGGCTTCTTATGAGTTGGTTGGGGATGCATTCGTCTACGGGTTGCATGATGGCACCGCGTTTCTGGGCGAACTCCCCAGCCCGTGGCGGGTGCGTGTTTTCGAGGACGATGCAGGGTACCTGACCTCGTACAGATTCTTCAACCCAGAATCCAACTTGTTGACGGACGAAGACCCAAGACTAGGGCCCTTGGAGCAGTGGACAAGGATGCCCAACCCTCCGAGGACCGCGAGCGATCCGGTTCTTCTCCAGTGCTTCAAGCACAACGAGACAGGGGAAATGATCAACTATGATCCCCGGATGCACCCGGAAGCCTTGATGACGCGTGGCTTGGTTTTGGATACATTTTGCTTGGTTTAGAGGGCAGTAGTGAATGTAATGACGCTCTCAGCGCATGTGCTCTATGTTATTATCTCTACCCCTTTTCCTCCCGGGTAATACCGGACACCGGCGTGTCCGGACTCCGGAACGTATCGGCCAAGTCTAGCCAGGAACATCCCAGCTCCGCCAGTCGCCTTGTTGCAGAAAAGCTTTGAACTCAGTGGAGTCCGGCAGGGTTCTCGTGTTTTTTGCACTTCATAAAACCTGGCAGCGTTGATCTTAGTGCGTTTGGGAATCTCGTCATGACTCGGGAATGAACCTCAAGAGAGCTGACAGCATTGCGTGGCTTGGAAGGTTGATGCTGGCTATTCCTTGCCCATGCTGTCGGCACCTTATCTTTCTCCTGGTCTTCCCGAAGATCTGAACAATGCTTCATTTCTCGCGCTCCGATCATCGCGCGTCGTTTTCGGGTTTAAGAAGTCGCATTCTTTCTTTTGTCACAGTCAACTTCTGTTCCATCATCATCATCACTCTCGCTTGTGTCAACTGTCACCCGCTCTCTGCCACTCGCCGTTCTGTCATTCGCTCTCGCCTGTCATTCGTTGTGAACAATCACTCGTTACGGCCATCACTCGTTGAAACTTGACGCGAGAAGCACACGACCCATAATCCTGATACCCCACAACTAAAATGCCATACGACTCCGATCTCGACACCATGAATCTCAAGCTTGTCGAGGCCATCGCTCGTGCCCAGGCCATAGCCAAGCCGAGGAAGAACTGGGGAGACCCAGCCCCGCTGTACGTTTTTTCTCCCTTTTAGAAGTCCTCTCTGGTTAGGATCCTTCTTGGCTAACTCCACATGTGCATACAGAGCTTTGGCAGGACTAGTAATGACGTTAACACCTCTCTCCTGCCAGCTAATGGGCTGGAGAGGCGCCGATCCCAACGGGTTTGCGAATAACGGCGCGCATTGGTTCTGTGGCGGCCTGCTGCTTTTTCTCGGGGGGCTGTTGGAGTTCTTTTTGGCGAATACGTTTGCTTTTGTCGTTTATTGCGCTTATGGTATGTCTTTCTCTCTCTTTTCCCCTCTCCCCTCTTTCCATATTTTCTCTTCCCGACTGTTGGTTGATTGGCGTCGTGGTGCTAACGATTTTGTGATAAAGGTGGATTCTTCCTCGCCCTCGGCGCGACGCTCACTCCAGGCTTCAACGCCGAGCTACCATATACTACCACGTCCCACGTCCTCGGCGCAACATTCTACAATAGCTTCGCCTTCTTCTACCTCTTTGTGGGCGTCTTGTCGTTCGTCTTCTTCATCTGCTCGCTGCGGACGAATATCTGTCTGGTCATTCTGTTCTTTGCATATACCATTGCTTTCCCGCTGCTAGCCGCCGCCGAGTGGACACATGCAGATGGAAATCTGGCGCTGTCAAGCCGGTTGATGGTGGGCGGTGGTGCGGCGTGTTTTGTGGTTAGCATGTGCAGTTGGTGGGCCATGATTGGGGGGTTGCTTCACTCAGTAAATTTCCCCGTTGCCCTGCCGATGGGGGATCTCAGTCACGCTGTGCCGGGGAGTGGGATGGGAGTTGATCTGGAGAGAGGTGGCGTTGATGGGAAGTTGGAGTAGACCTATCTACCTACCTAGGTACCTACCTATTTTGGAGTAATGACACAATATGAAGCACATCATGATTGAACGCCGTTGTGACTCCCGAGCAATCGAATGCCACTGGGAATCTGAGAAATCCTGTTTTTCTTTTAATTCATCTAACTCCCCGGTATACGTAACTAAGACGGATATTTGAAAACCCACACACACTGCCCCTCAACTCCAGTTATAAAGAATAAAAACAGAATCGGGGACCTAAGAATCATCAATGTTCTGGTGGACTTCCACCAGTCATTCACCCTTTTCCGGCACGTCCATCCGTCGCCGTTTCATCATTCCGTAGGTAGGTACTCTGCCCTCACTCTCAAAAAGATGCTTCGAGCTTGCCTTCGGTCTGGAAACATAAGGTATCTGGCCGGTAGCTGTTGAGTCGATGCCAACCGAAGAACTGTCGCTGGTAGTGATCTGATAGTCTTGAGGGTTCAGGACAATGCTCTTTTGCTTTGCAGGTGGGCCTAGATGCTGCTGCGATTGTACTGCCGCAAACGGAGATGTAAAAGCCGGTACTGCAAGCTCATCCCAATGTTCAGGAAGAGGTTTGGGATCGACACTGACGCTGTCTGACACAAGTCCCGGCAACCGCTGATCAGTTGGAAGCATTCCTAGGGTGTTTGGCTCTTTTGTGGTGGGGGGCGACGACGATGATGACGTCGCCGGCTCAGGACGGTCCGTCCATCGGTCAAAGATGGCACGGAGGCCTGCTGCAAGAACCTCTTGCGAGAAAGCTTCCACGCTCCGGTCCTCGCCCTCGCCATGGGTCCAAGCTGCTGGAGAATTCTGCAGAAAATTGCGGAGAATGGACAGCCCCTCCTCCTCAATGAACTGTTGGTATGCAATGGAGGCTCGAAACAAGGATCTGTCCATGTTCAAGTACGGCGACGATGGTTTAGCATGGCCGGGGAACAGTATGTCAAATATTTGATACCATTGCTCTGCTTGCGTCGCGCTTGGTGGTGACTTCTTTCCTAGCTGCCTCTTCTGGTAGTCTGTCATACCAGAAGGCCTTGGTTCTGATGAAACGTTGCAGCTCATAGCTTTTAAGTGGTCGTCTCTTTCATCTTCGTCACTGAAGGTAGAGACACATCGAGGACAGTACAGAGGGAGGGAGTGTTTCCTCCCTAGGTGTTGCTTGACATCCCGGATCCTTCTCAACATATAATTGCAACAACTCCCGTGATTCATCGGGTCCCGCCTCAGAAACGGACAAGCGAATACCAAGTGCTCTTGTTCGCGAAATCCCCTTGGTGTTGTGTCGTCTTCTTGATCCGCTTCTGAAATGCCGTCTTCAAATTGTTCCTGTTTTGGCCGATGGAATAGCCGGCGGGTGCCTGGTATCCCCGGTAGTCCGAATTGGGCCATCTTGAACGAAGTGGTTTCAGACACGTCATCTCTGGTGTTACTGCCAAAGAAACCGCTATCAACACTGCCGTTATCAACACTGCCGTCACGGCTGCTCAGCGGCCCACGCCTCTTGACCAGACTAGTAGTGTCCTCGCTCATGTTGCTCGCGAGACCGCTCAGGAATGATGTCGGGACAGTTGCATCATGAGTTGCATTTGGCATCACTTTCGGGTCTTTTGAGCGAGTCAACCAGCCCATGTCGCTGGTTTCAGCCAGCTTGGCCTCTGTTGCCAAGACTTGATCCTCGGGGGAAGGCAAAGAAATAGCGGCAAGGTCGAGGAAATGGCGAATATTGTCGAGTGTGTCGTCTATTGGGATGACATATACGTCACCGAGAATGTCGGAGGCGACAACATGGCCCAACAGCTCATTGGTCACCTCATCCACAACCCAAGAGCCCGAGTCGCCGTCTCTTAGCCCTTCAGCTGGCGCTGATATCAGTCAGTCATGGGGCTATCTCCAAGTAGAAAATTATGAGACTCTTACATGTGGCAGACAAGGTGACAATATATGTGTCCGTCAGCTCTTGTCCCGGAGGAATCATCATCTTCCCCATCTCGGGCTGGACCCACCCATCAAGGACGCCGGCGGGGGTTATGACCAAGACTTGCCTCCCGGCCCCGCAAATTTGTGACTTTGATGACACTTCAGGGGGACTCAGTAGAACAGGGCCAGGAATGATGGTTCGTGACAAGGCATTGAGACTCCAGTGATCGAGCTGGAATAAGGCCCAGTCCAGGTACCGAAAGTCGGCGTCGACCTCCATGCCTTGGCCAGTGCAAGGTGTGAAAATACCGTTGTAAGTTCTTGGAGAGGAAAAGTTCCAATGTGAAGTGTCCATGGACGTTCTTGAATCATTCTGATGAATGTCTTGTTCGAGGTCGTCGACCAAGCGGTTGACAAAAAAAGAGAGCCACCAAAAACTGACCTGTGCGTACCCGGCTAACAGCGACCCTAACAGTTCCACCATCTTCCATCAGACCAC
>Ga0247760_1003184_pt1 | contig 11005 bp, 11 predicted proteins | sample UWRJL171409R4_FD_179936 | JGI IMG/M metagenome (GOLD analysis project Ga0247760, IMG submission 179936) | Plant litter microbial communities from Arlington Agricultural Research Station in Wisconsin, United States - UWRJ-L171-409R-4 | ecosystem: Environmental > Terrestrial > Plant litter >...
GTCGGTGGCCTTCGTGCGGGTGCCCATTGCGATGCGACGCGCTGCCGGAACTCAGACGTCCCGGTAGCGCTTGGCGGCGGCCAGATCGCGGCGCAGCTCCTCGGCGGTCCGACGTGGACCGTAGCCGGGTGTGTCGCGCTGAATGCGCCAGCTCTCGCTCAGCGGGCCGGCGTCGACCGTATCGAAGCCGAACTGGTCGAGGAGCTTCACCACCGTGGTCTTCGCCGCCGCATCGTCGCCGGCGATCACGAGCGCGCGACGGTCCTTCGCGCCTGTCGGCTTGCCGTCGGTCGTGAGCTGACTCGCCTGAATGTGATTGAAGGCCTTGACCACCTTCGACTGGGGAAGGTGCGCTTGGAGCAGCTCTGAAGTGGTGGTCGACTCGTCGTCGAGCTCCGGGATCTGCCCATCCCGCGTCGGGTAGTAGTTGTTGGTATCGATCACGATCTTGCCTGCGAGCGGCGCGACCGGAACAGAGCGGTAGTTCTTGAGTGGGATCGTGACGACCACGAGGTCGCCCGCCTGAGCGGCTTCCGATGGGGTCGCAGCCCGCGCCTTTGCGCCGAGCTCGGCGACGAGCGTCGCCAGGGTCTCCGGTGCTCGGGAGTTGCTGAGCACGACATCATAGCCTTGGGCAACCGCGAGGCGTGCCAGTTGGCTTCCGATATGGCCTGCACCGATCAGTCCGATAGTCGTCATAGGGTACCTCCAAAAGGTGGGTGGCCTCCGCCCGAGCCCGCTCAGGCAGAGCAACGTCCATCATAATGGAAACGCAATCGATCAACAGACAAACCTGCCCGCTGCAACGTGCGCGCCTAGCGACCTCACGCCCGCGCCGACTCCACCAGCGGAGCGACGGTTTCCCGCATCAAAAGACGCCACGATGCATCGTCCGTTTTGGCAGCGCGCGCGCGGTCGCGAGGCGATCTCGTCCAGGGAGCGCTGCGCCATGGTAACACCGTAGGCATCGGTACCCTGAATGCCCCCATTGCCTGAGTCGCTCTCGAATTTGCTGCCCGCCGCCCGCGTTCACGTTCACGACATTCTCGCTCACGCCATCCAGCACCCGCCGACGCAGCCCGCCGTGATTGTCTCGGATGGCAACTCCGAGCTCGCCGGGATCTTGACCGATGCGTATCGGCATTGCTTGCCAGACGCGCTGCAGCTCTGCTTCGACGACGTTCCGGCAGCGGCGATCTTGGAGGCCTTCGCGGCCCTGCCGCCGGGCGCGCTGGTCGTATTGATCCAATCGACCAGCTTCAGGCTCGGGGAATATCGCATTCGCGTCGAGCTCTTCAAGCGCGGGCTGAAGGTGATCGAGCACCCACATCTGGCGCGCATGCTGGCGGCCGAGTATCCCGCGTATATCGATGCCCTGGCTTACGATCCGGCGTACTACCGCGGGCTCGGCGCGGAGTTGAAGCGTCGCATCGACAGCGCGAGCGGCGCCGTCGTGCTCAGCGGAGGCGAGCGTCTGGTGTACGAATCGGGATTCGAGCCGGCAAAGTTGAACGTGGGTGACTACTCGAACCTCGCCAACGTGGGCGGGCAATTTCCCATTGGTGAAGTGTTCACCGAGGCGCTGGATCTGGAGCGCGTTCACGGCCGGGTTCGCATCTTCGTGTTCGGTGACGTCAACTTCAACGTCAACGTGCCGGACGCGCCGATCTGCCTCGAGATTGCGCGCGGCAAGGTGGTCAACGTCTTCGACTCCACCCCCGACTTCGACCAAGTGATCGCGCAAATCAGCGCCGAAGAAGAGGTCTGGGTGCGAGAGCTCGGCTTCGGCATGAACCGCGCGCTGACCCCGGAGCGCCGAGTCAGCGACATCGGTACCTACGAGAGAATGTGCGGGATCCACCTCTCACTCGGGGCCAAGCACGGCGTGTACGCCAAGCCGAACCTGAATCGGCGACACTCGAGGTTCCACGTCGACGTGTTCGCCGTCACCGACGGCGTAATCCTAAACGACGAGCCCGTCTTCCGCGACGGCCAATGGTGCGTCTGAGCAACACTCGAAGCATCAGCGTGCCAGCGCCGAGGACCTCGCGCCGCGTCCTTCCCAGCACCGGTGAGGAAAGTGATTCCGAGAGCGAAAGGGCCTTCGAGGTTCGGCGCCGACGTCGGGGCAGTGGCCTCCCTGCTCCCTGAGAGCGAGCGCGATTTCACACACGACGCGTTGCGCACCAACACCGTTGCGATCTCCCTCGCGCTTGCAACCGCGAGGGAGATGTCGATGTCTTGGCGCGCGATTCGAAATCGGAAAAAGCGGGTCGCTCCTGCCGGGAGCGATGACATAAACCCGTAATCGTGATAACGTGTCTCGAAGAGACGTGGCTCTCACCGATCTTCAAATTGTTACGCTCGTCGAGCGCTACAAGCGGGAGCGAGATCGCTTCGAGAAGCTCGCGGGGATCGTGTCGCGGCGTTTGTCGTCAAAGCTGTGGGCATCTGCGATTCCGCACGTGCCGACGTTTCGAAGCAAGGATCCCGACAGTCTGCGCAACAAGCTGGCACGCGATGCCGACAAGCACCTCTTTGAAAGATTCGAACGTGAGTTCTCTCCCTCGATCAAGGATTTGGCGGGTGTGCGAGTGCTCTTATACCGACCCCGTGATGTAGAACCCACCTGCGCGATCGTGGAAGAACTGTTCACCATCGCCAGGCCACCGGAATTCAGGCGGGACCACACCAATCCCGACGCTTATCGTGCGCGACACCGCGTAGCCGTTCTGCATGTCGAAGATATTGACGCGGACCCAGCCGTCACGAATCTTCGGTTCATCCCGTGTGAGATTCAGATCGTGACGGTTGGCGATCACATCTGGAACGAACTCGAGCACGACATCGTCTACAAAACCCCGCACGGGCGTCCGACGGACGTTCAGAAGGCATTGCTAAAGGCGCTGCGCGGACAGTAGGGGAGACCGTCGTTCAGCTCATGGACGCGACGGATCAGCAACGCGCTGAGGCGTCTGCGCCGATTGAATCACCGGATGATCTTCGTCGCGCCCTCGAAGGCCGTTCAGGCCGCCAATTAGCGGGTGATTTCGAGGTCTTGCTCGACTTGCTCACAGCTGTGCTTCGGGAAGTGACTAAAACGACGCTGCAAGGACTTCCGTTGTCTGGGACGGATCTCGATGCCGCACGAGACCTCCTTGAACGAGCAGGTCAGAGTGCTGAACCGGAGCATTTGAGTCTAGTCGTCGGGGCGCTTTGGCGACTGTACGGCGACGCTTTCATTGAGATCGTCAAGGTGTGGCCGGGAAGGCCGGGGCGCCTCAGCCGTCTCGTGCGAGCCTTGGACAAGGCTACAAATGAGGGTAAGATTTGAGCATGCCGAACCTGGCCAATGTTGCGGAGGTTCTCCGCCGCTATGGGGGGCGATACAAGTTTCTCGACGCGTTTGCGGACGACATTGATGAGCTCCGAACCGGTGCGTGGGATCCTGGTCGGACGGCGCAGGCTGGCCCGGCGGAGGTTGCGATCGAAACCGGATCCGGCCGTGTACTAATGCAGCTATTTCCGGAACAGGGCATCGCTCGGTTTCGCGTCGTCGACGAAAGCGCCGCGAGAGGCATCAACGAACACATGGCGGCCGGAGCGGTCATCGGTGGCCTTGTCGGTACCGCCGTTTCCTCTGCATCGAAAGCAAAGGAGGGACTTCTCGGTGGTTTGGTCGTCGGGATGCTTGTCGGTGGCTTCGTAGGCGCAACGGCTCAGCCGGTAGAGCGTGTACTTGCGCTAAAATTCGAGTCCAGCTCCGGCGACTGGCAGGTATACGACGGACCTCTCCTGCGTTGGGCGAAGCGCGCTCTCCATCCCGCCGTGCCCGCGGCTTAGCAAGGCAACTGCAGGAACAGAATAGCTTTACTATGCAGGCCCGGTCGTTCATCGCGGTCGTGCGCGGGCCGCACAAACAGACTTTCACGGGCGGTTGACGTGCCGAGAGGGCCTTCACCGACGCTGCACTTGCGCCTAACCCGACAGACACGGCTATGCTTGAGTCTCAGGCCTCGTTGCCTGCGGCGGAAGTCATGGCGGAGTCGGAAATCAATGACCTACAACGGCAGGAATTGGTCGAGCTGCGCGCGCGAGTGGACGAGTTGCGCGAAAGGGCTGCGTCGGCTGAGCGCGACGCGGCGCGCTATCGCCTGCTGTTCGAGCACCTGAACGTGGGTGTGTTCGTCTCGAGCCTCGATGGTCGAATGCTCGAGTGTAACGAGCGCACCGTGCAGATGTCGGGTGAGACTCGCGAGGCGCTGCTGAGCAAGGATCTGGTCAGGCACTACGAGAACCCCGACGACCGAGCGCGGCTGGTGGCCGAGCTGCGCGCCACGGGCTGCGTGCGCAACTTCGAGACTTGGACTCGTCACGGCGACGGCAAACGAATGGCGACCTCGATGAACGCCGTGCTGGCGCCGATTGGCCCGGGCGGCGCGTCGCTGATCTTGGGCATTCTGGAGGACATCACCGAGCGCAAGCTGGCCGAGGAGCGCGCGGGCGAAGGCGAGGAGCGCTTCCGCATCATCGCCGAGCAATCCATGCTCGGCATCATCATCTTCCAGGATGACTCGATCCGCTTCGTCAATCAGGCGGTGTCCGACATCAACGGCTATTCGATCGCGGAGATGTCGCATTGGAGTATGCGCGACATGGGCCGAGTCATTCACCCGGAGGACGCCCAATTCGTGATCGAGCAAGGGCGAAAGAAACAAGCCGGCGATCCCAGCGCGCTGCCGCACTACAGCTATCGAGTCATCGCAAAATCCGGCGAAACGCGCTGGATCGAGCAGTATTCGCGCAGCATCGAGTACGGCCGGCGCACGGCCAGCTTCGTCACCATGGTCGACGTCAGCGCGCGCAAGCAGGCCGAAGCTTCGCTCAGCCAGCTGTCGATCAGCATGGAGCGTACGGCCAAGCTCGAAGCGCTGGGAGTGCTGGCTGCGGGCATCGCCCATGACTTCAACAACCTGCTCGGAGGCTTGTTCGGTCATTTGGATTTGGCGCGCGAGCAGCTGGACAGCAATAGCGCCGCGCGCTCGCATTTGGACTTGGCGCACGATGCCTTCGAGCGCGCGCGCGCCCTCACCGGACAACTCTTGGCGTTCGCCAAAGGCGGCACGCCCGTGCGCAAGGTGGGCTCGCTCGCGGCCTGCCTTCGGCAGTGCGCCGAGTTCGCGCTGAGCGGCGGCAACGTGACCGCAGAGCTAGACCTGGACGCGGATCTGTGGGACGCGGAGTTCGATAGCAACCAGATCGCGCAGGCGTTCGACAACATTCTGATCAACGCCAAACAGGCCATGCCCAATGGCGGCACGCTGCACATCCGCGGCCGAAACGTGAGCGCCGCTCAGGGGCCGGCGCTGGAGCTTGCCCCGGGGCGCTATCTGAAGCTGAGCTTCACCGATCAGGGCCCGGGCATTGCTGGCGCGATTTTGGAGCGCATTTTCGACCCGTTCTTCACGACCAAGGCCCTCGGCAGCGGCATCGGCCTGACGGCGGCGTACGCCATTTTGAAGAAGCACGACGGCCACATCGAGGCAGAGTCTCGACCCGGGGCCGGCGCCACATTTCACGTTTGGCTTCCGGCGACGCTCGACCAACCGCGCGCCGTGCCGCCCAAACCGCAGCACTCCCCAGGAGGGCGCGGCCTGATCTTGGTCATGGACGACGATGACATCGTGCGCCGCGTGGCCGGCGGCATCTTGAAGCACCTCGGTTATGAACCAGTGCTGACCTGCGACGGCAACGAAGCGCTCGAGCGCACGCGCGCGCTGCTGGCCGAGGGCAAGCAGCTGTGCGCAGCCATGCTCGACCTCACCGTGCGCGCCGGAGCGGGCGGACGCGACACGGTCCAACCGTTGAGCAAGCTCGTTCCAGGGCTGCCCATCATCGCGTCGAGCGGCTACTCGGACGACCCAGTGATGGCCGACCCCGCTCAATTCGGCTTCACCGCGAGCCTGCCCAAGCCGTTCCGCCTGCACGAGCTGGGTGACTTATTGGCTCGCGTGGTGCGCTGATCAACGTCCCATTTGGCGTCGGCGAACTTGGCTTGATCATAGAGCGCGAGGCTCCGCGCTCGGTCTGCAACCTCCGCGACGCGCTTCGTGAGACCCGAAGGGGTGCGGAATGGAGGGCGGCCTTCGTGGCGCGCGGCGCCGGTTTCGTCAAACGGCTACCTCCCCCAGCCGCGCGCAGTGCGCGCCCTGCGATCAGCTCAGCAGTCCTTGGGCGAGGCGCGGCAAGGGCGCGCGCGAGCACGGCTCAGGGGGAGGTCGGCGGCGCGCAGCCCGCGGAGCGGGCGAGCACCGACGGGTGCCAGCGTCGCTCTCCGGCGTGACGCGAGGGGGCAGCGATTTTTTCCTCAGCCCGGTAGAAATGGCCCAGGCTCGCTCGTCATCAGCACATCGGGAGCCGCGGAAGTGCTCGCTCGAACCGGAGAAAAACCAATGAAAATCATGCTGATGAGCGTATACGTGGATGATCAGGAAAAGGCCCTGCGCTTTTATACGGAGGTGCTCGGCTTCACGAAGAAGGCCGATTTCAGCAACGGCCCTTATCGCTGGCTGACGCTGGTTTCGCCCGAGGAGCCGGACGGGACCGAGCTGCAACTGGCGCGCAATGACAACCCGGCGGCCAAGACCTACCAGCAGGCCCTGTTCGATCAGGGGCAGAGCGCGCTGATGCTCAACACCTCCGACGTCAAAGGTGATTACGAGCGCATCAAAGCCCAGGGCGGCGAGTTCAGCATGCCGCCCACCGATGTGACCGGCTCGACCATTGCCCGGATGAGCGACACGTGCGGTAACTGGATCCAGCTCACGGAGCTGCGCTGGTAGCAGCGCCGAACCGGTGGAGAAAACAGATGAACGGATTATTGTGGGTGCTGCAGATCGCCTTGGCATTCTTGTGCCTCGGCGGAGGCAACTTCAAGATCTTCAAGATTGACGAGCTACAGACGACGGTCAACGCGATGCGCGAGCTGCCCCATGGCCTGTGGGCGTTCATGGGAGCCATCGAGTGTTTGACTGGGCTGTGCCTGATCGTGCCCGGCGCGCTCAACCTGCTGCCGCGCGCGACGCCCATCGCGGCCGCCGTGTTGGCCGCACAATCCCTGCTGATTAGCGCACTTTACCTGTATTACAAGGACTTCGCCCCGCTGCCCTATAGCCTGGTCATGGCGGGCATGGCGGCGTTCATCGCGTATGGCAGGTTCGTGCTGAAGCCGTTTTGAGATCGACGATGCAGACTTGCAAGGAGCGAACGACATGCGATTCATGATGCTGATCCATCACGACGAGGCCGCTCTCAGCGCGGCGGTGTACAAGGAGCTCGCGACCGAATACGGCGCGTTCATGGAGGCGCTGGCCAAGGCCGAAGGCTGCGCCGCAGGTGAGCGGCTGAAGCCGAGCTCGGCCGCGACGACCTTGCGCCAGCGCGAAGGCAAGACCGAAGTGCTCGACGGGCCCTACGCCGATACCAAGGAGCAACTCGCCGGCTACTTCGTGGTCGACGTTCCCAGCCTCGATGAGGCCATCGCTTGGGCGAAACGTTGCCCGTCTAGCAAATATGGCTCGATCGAGATCCGCCCCCTGCTCGATCAGTCGAGTTGGAAGCGCTAATGCCGGCTGAGGCGGATCGTACGGCCGAGCGCGTGGCGCGCGAAAGCTACGGCCGCCTGATCGCCTTCCTGGTCGCTCGCACCCGCGATGTCGCGGGCGCGGAAGATGCGCTGAGCGAAGCCTTTGCAGCTGCTTTGCGCAGCTGGCCGGTAGACGGCGTGCCGGACAATCCGGACGCTTGGCTGCTGACCGCCGCGCGGCGGCGGCAGCTCGACCACGCCAAGCGAGGACGAACACGCCAAGCGGGCGAAGCGCAGCTGCAACTGATCGCCGACGAGATCGCAGCCATGGCCGATGAACGAACCGCGATCCCCGACCGCCGACTGGCGCTGATGTTCGCCTGCGCGCATCCAGCCATCGAGCGCAGCCTGCGCGCTCCGCTGATCCTGCAGACCATCGTCGGCCTCACCGCCGAAGACATCGCCGCCGCTTTCTTGCTCCCTCCCAAGACGATGGGGCAGCGCTTGGTGCGAGCCAAGCTCCGCATCCGTGAAGCGGGCATTCCCTTTCGCGTGCCCGAAGCGGAAGAGTTACCCGAGCGCCTCGCCGCCGTGCTCGACGCGATCTATGCTGCGTACACCAAGGGTTGGAGTGAAGTGGGCGATGACGCCCTGCCGGAGCTCGCCCACGAAGCGCTCTGGCTGGGCCAGTTGATCGTCAGCCTGCTGCCCAACGAACCCGAGGCCAAAGGCATGCTTGCGCTCATGTTCCACACCGCCGCGCGCAGCAGCGCGCGACGCGACGCTGCCGGCGCCTACGTTCCGCTCGAACGACAAGACACCCAGCTCTGGGATCGCTCCCTGCTGGCGTCGGCAGAGAGCCTGTTACGCCAGGCAAACAGCGCAGGGCCAAGCGGCCGCTACCAGCTCGAGGCGGCCATCCAATCCGCGCACGTCGCTCGCCGCCTATCGGGCGTAGCCAACTGGCCGATTGTGGTCGCGCTCTACGATCACCTGCTCGCCCTCACCGACTCCCCCGTCGTCATCCTCAACCGCGCCGTCGCTCGCGCCGAAGTCGACGGCCCAAGCGCTGCCCTCGCCGACCTCACGCCGCTCGAAGCCGACAAACGCCTGCTTTCCTATCAGCCCTACTGGGCCGCCAAGGGTCACCTGCTCGCCCTCGCCGGCAACGCGGCAGCCGCCAGCGAGGCGTTGACCATCGCTATCGGGCTCACCACGGACGATGCGGTGAAGGGGTACCTGTTGCGGCGCTTGGCGTCGCTGAAGCCGAATTGAGCGTCGTTCAACCACGGCGGCGCGCGCGTGCAGCATCACCCAAAAAGGGTTTCGAACCACGCTCGACCGGCGGGCGCCGCAGCGATCCGAACTAGAGCGTCAGGGTGAGGCGCATGCCGGCTCGCACTTGGCCGGCGGCATTGTCGCCGCCGATCGCGTCGACGTCGTTGAACGTTGCGTTCGAGAGGGCCGCGAGGCCCAGGGTGGCGTAGGGCTCGAAGGTCATCCAGCGCGCCCACCTCGGGGTGAAGCAGGGGCCGGCGGTGGCGCCCAGGAACATGCCTTCGAAGTGGAACTCGCCACCGGCGATGTCCTGGTGCACCGTGAAGTAGGCCAAGTCGAGGCCGTAGGCGAAGCCGACCGTCTCACCGACGATCCCGCGCACGGTCAGCGCGAACTCGAGGTGGCTCGGATCCTTCACGGAGGACATCGGCGTCCACGCGCTGGAACGCACTGCAAAGCCGGCGTAACCTTCGCGTTGGCCGGTCACCACCGTCACTCCGAGCATCGGACCGGGCCGGTACCAATCGCCGATCCGCCTGCCCCACGGCGTCGGCGCGCTCGCCTCCGAGGGCATGGACGACGCGGGCGCGCTAGCGGGAGGAGACGACGGTGTCGGCAACTCTCCGAAGCTGGCAGAGCCGATCCAGGTCGCGTACAGCACCTCGGCACCGAAGCCGATGATGCCGTCCCTCCGCCCTGTCGGCTCGGAGCGAGGCGCGGGGAGCTCGTGCGGAGCGACATCGGCCTGCGAGCGGCCGGACGTCGCGAGCGCGGCGATGACGAGCAGAACCGCGCAGCTGCGGGCCATGAAGCGCTGGCTCATTCGGGCAAAGGACAACTGTTCTCCTGCTTCTTCTTCTCGCACTTCGACTTGCACTCGGCGTGCGCCGACTGGAGCCCGAGGCGGGCGAGCGCACCGTCCCGCGCCTGCTCGCAGATCGTCTTTCCGTGCGCGGCCGCCATGCACGTGTCGAAGCGGGCCATGACCTCTTCGGCGTCGATCTCTTGCAAGCACGCCGCGACGCACTCCGCTGTCCATGCGCCGAGCTTCGACGCGTCACTCCGAACACAGGCGGCGCGGGCCTCCACAGCGCACGTCGTCGAGAGCTGCCGGAGCCGGTCATCGCCGATGTCGCGGAGCTTCGGGTGCGTGTCCGGACCGGGCGACTTCCCAGCGAGCGACCAGGTCGTCGTCAGCGCCAGCTCCCCGCGATTCGGCGCGAGCGCCTCGCCACGGGTTTCGTCGAGTCGACCGCCTTGATCGAGCGCGATCGTCGCGCGCACTCCACCGCACCAGCGGCGCAAGCTGAGCACGTCCTTGGCCGTGCCGATCACGAACTCGCCCGCCGCGTTGGTCATGCCCTTGAAGGTGATCGAACGCTTGCTCTCGATGGTGCTGAAGGTGAGCGTCAGCGCGCGTTGCTCGACCGGCTCGCTCTTGCTGCCGGCGCACGGGCTCTCTTCACCCGTCCACTCCGCGACCGCTTCCCCCTTCGAGTCTGCCCCCTCCACCACCGTGGGCGAGAAGAGCTCCGGCGACATCGCGAAGCCCGTCGCGGCGCCGCCGGCCAGCGCCAGCGAGCCGATGAGCTCCGCGTTCAGCGGATGGTCGGGCGTGCGAGCCCACGAGTAGCCAAGCGCCGCGCTTCCAGCGAGCATGGCCACGGTCCCGAGGCCCCAGAGCACCTTCGGCGCGGTACCGACGCCCACCTCGCGCGAGCGCACCGCGCGCATCCGACCGCTGCGCGCGGGCGAGCACAGCACCTGCGCGCGCACGTTGACCGCGTACCCTTCGCCGTTCTGCGCAAGCGAAGCGTCGACCTGCGTTCGTCCGACGAGGAAGCCCTCGGCGTCGTACACGGGCGCGGCGCTCACGTCTTTCCACGGACCCGCGGTCCGGCAGCCGGCGACGAAGACGAGCAGCGTGATCAGGAATGCATGCTTCACTGCGCGGCCGGCGCGCCGTCACAGCTGGCAGTGAGCTCGATCGTGAGATCTTTCTGAAAGCCGGTCAGCATGCCCAGGCGCTCCTTGTCGAGCTGGTACCGAGCCTCCGCGCGCAGAAGCCCCTGGCGTAGGTCCTCGAGGTGGCCCTTGTGATCGTCCTCGGCCTTCGCGCGCAGCTTGCGTAGCGAGTCGAGC
>Ga0247760_1003186_pt1 | contig 11004 bp, 16 predicted proteins | sample UWRJL171409R4_FD_179936 | JGI IMG/M metagenome (GOLD analysis project Ga0247760, IMG submission 179936) | Plant litter microbial communities from Arlington Agricultural Research Station in Wisconsin, United States - UWRJ-L171-409R-4 | ecosystem: Environmental > Terrestrial > Plant litter >...
AGTAAACATAGATACCTACCTACCTACCTAGGCATAGACACTCGAACCAATACATTCCCAGCAAACATGTATTTTTTATTGTTGCTGACTCAGAATATCTTCTCACCACGGCAACAAACTCTCACCCTACCCTACCGACCAGCCTGGCCACTCGTCCACTTTACACGTTTTCCAACCCTTACATCATTAAGCTAATAATGATACAACCTTATGCGATACGTCAAGAAGGAATACATGCGAATATACAGCGCCACACCCGCCAACCAGCCGCGGACCTCACTCCACTAGGGATATTTAAAATGTTGGCCAAGGCCAAGCTGGCATCAAGAGCACGACCAGAGCTAAGTCTACTGTCAACCGTAACGCTACATACCCCAGCTCTACCGGCAGTACTCTGCCTGCCAGGTATTTCTCGTTAACCATGAGCTTCTTTCTCTCTTTCTCTCCACCTTTCTTCCTGTTCTTTTGGCGGGCCTTGTTCTCTCCTTGTCCAGTTGGCCGTGCGGTATTGAGCACTCACCTGCCTATTTTGTGTGTCAATCCCAAGTGTCCACCAGTCTGCGCGAGTCTGTGATGATCCATCCCATGATCCGTTCCGACCTGTCCCGTCTATACATGCATGCCGATGCCAATGCGGCGGATGCCTTTTCCGGTTCTACTCTTTCAATAACCCGCTTATACAGTATTTGTACAATTTCTCTATTCTACCTCACTCCCCCGTCACTAAACAGACAGGCACTTCATTTGACTAAGCGCTGCTGTCGTGTCGCGCAGTGTCGTATCATGTTGGTTGTGCCCGCACGGATCACTCAGATGCAGCATCCTAAATGTCCCATTGGTTCGCATCTGCAACGTCGTAGTCTGCCACGCCGTAATCCATTTCGTCGGCTCGTCGGTCGAGGACGATGCGCACGTCCTTATCATCGCATACATTGCCGCCGCTGTCTTGGTTGTCAGTCTGCGGTTGCTGCAAACAAGAACCTTCTTTGGGGAAGTTATTTTGGGTGAAATGATTCACGCTTGTTGATGAGACTGGGTTGGTTGGCGTTGGTGTACCCGGCGTCGAGGCAGAGGGGGTTGATGGACCGCCAACCCAAGCAGGTTCGACTTGGCCGTCCACTCCAGGAATCCTCTTGTTGTTCTCAAGGACGCTATTGAAAAACGTTTCAGCTGTCTTGCGGTCCTTAAACGTAATCTCCGTAGAGCTGGACAGGATCTTGATGTCCGTAAACTCGCCGATGCCCTATTAATGGTCAGCATTTATTGCCCGTTAATCCTTACGTATAGACTTACAAAGAGGTGATGCCGGAGCGCTTCGTCCTTCTCAGACGGGGTAAAGTCCACACCAGCAATCGAGACCCTCTTCGGCCGGTTGTCTAGCGAGTACATGGCGTATGCAGCGTGCTGATCACCGCGGCCACGGAAGCCCCCTCGAAACCCCCCTCGGAAGGCACCTCTTGGTGCGTACCCCTGAGATCGATAGGATCCTCTACCACTTCCGTAGTGCCCTCCTCTTGGTGGCGTCCATCCAGCCTCAGTTGCCGCATCGGGATCTATCCCTAGCTGCTTCGCCTCGGCCTCCAAAGCCGCCAGTTGTGCACGGAGCGCCTCAGACTGGGTCATTGACTTTAATGACTTTGAATCTGAGCTGTCAGTTGCGCCGTTGGTTCTACCGGCAAGCTTAGCATCCAGCTTCGCCTTCTCCTCCTGTTGCCTGGTGAGGAGTTCTCGCTGTCGCATCTCTAGTTCTTGCCTCTGTTGTTCAATTTCCTTGAGTTTCTGCTGCTTCTCCTCAAAGACTTTCTGCGCTTCTTCCTGCTTCTGCAGGAACTCCTCCATATCTACCACAGGTGGTGGGTTTTCTGTATCTACCGATGCGGTGTCTTGATTTCCGTTGAGCGACTTCGGCGGTGCCAGCGAGTTGTCATCCTCTCTGTACCAGAATACCTTGACAAATCTGTTGTCAAAGACTGCCTTGGGCGACTGATATGCTGCATTGGCGGCTGCCCAGCTGTCGAACTTTACAGTGGCCAGTCTCCTGTAGGCTTGCACTGACACCTCCGTGATGGTTCCAAACTGCCCGAAAAAATTTCGAACTTGCTCCTCGGAAAAGTGGTCCTCTGGTATATTTTCAACTACGATGGTCGACTTTGTCCTGTCAAAGACTGGGCCTTCTGCAGAGAATGGCGCCCGGTGGGGGGGTCGCTTCTGACCTTTTCGCTTTCCCTGCTTCTTCTGCTCGGGAGAGTATGGTTGCAACTGTCCCATATTTGGCGTGCCAAACCCCTGAGCTAGGAGCACGTTGGACGGGTCGTATTCTTCCGACGGTTAGCTAGATTCCCAACGAACTCTCCAACAACCGGTTCACTCACCATCAAGCTTCGGCATTGTTACCCCGCCAAACGCACCGAGTGGTAGCGACACATACGTGTGATCATCACCATGTTGAAAGGGGCAGGTATTGCCCCTAGAACAGTAACCCTTCGTGTCATAGTCGCGGCACCGCTGCCTCTTCCTGCCCGGTGGCGGCTGGTGCAGGAACTGGTTCATCCCACCGAGGCTGAAGAAAGCCTCCATCGCCGCATTGGCGTTGTACGGGCCCTGCGCAAACGGGGGCGGCTGCTGCTGCCCATCTCCGCTTTCAGGACCCCTCGGTTGCTGGAACCCATTCTCTTCGCCCCGGCCAGCTTTCCCCCCTTTTTTTGCCTGCTTGAACGCCCTCCTTCCTTGCCAGGCCACTCCGTCGCCACTGTGCACTTGTTGTTGCGACTGTTGACCCGGCCCGTCGGCTGCCCATGCCCGCTTCCTCGACCCTCCTGACGGTCCTCCCACTTGCTGGTTATTCAGCCCTTGCGTTTGGTCCTGCCCCTGCGGCAGAGGGACATCATCATATGACAAACCGCCTGCAAGGATGGCAGACGTCGTGAAGCCACTCGTCACCGCCGGTGCGGAAGCCTGAGTCGCAAAGTGACCACCGGTCGCTGCGGCAGGAAGGTACCTTCTATTGAGAACCGTGTCGAAGAGATCGTTGATAAACCCTGCAGGGTCTGCGTGTCCCTCAAATCAGCTTCCTCTCCCACGCGCTCATCTTTTGGCTCTTAAACTCCAGTATCAGTTCCAAGACCCCAAGCCACTCACCCTCTTTCAAAAAGTCTGGAATTTCCGCCTCGCAGAGCTTGCGGACCTCATCAATGGGTGCATCGTGCCGCAATAGGGCAAGTACGTATTCGGCGAGGACATCAGCGTCAGCATCAGACCTGTTCGAGCCCGCGGCGTTAGCAAAGGGAAACACGATATGGCGCGAAAGCGAGCGTGGGAGAGACCAAAACGTACGTGTTCTCGATCCGCTTCACGATCCACTTCGTCAGAAGTTGCGCGTCGGCTTCGGGAAACAGCATCTTTGCGTTACCCTTTTGAAATTATGACCGGGGTGTGCTGCAAAATCATGGGTGGAAGGGAAGTGAAATTACTTGTTGGAGAAATGCTTGAGAAATATGTGTTTGACAGAATTGAAGCTCTCGATTCAGTTGGTCGCAGCGCTGTTAAACTGCTGAACCTCAATGGCCGAGCACAGTATATCTGAAATTTGACACTGTGCACGTTCACCGACCCCAACCGAGTTTACGCCACATAGTAAAGTCAGGGGCGGCTTTCGGTTTTCAACAAGCCTCAACAACCACGAGATGCGTATTTTGAATATCCAGCTTGGAAAAGCATGAACTCTACGTACAGTAGATTTCACATCAAACTCCATCCCTCTCAAGATGCACACGCTGAGATCGGTCAATGCAAATAGAAAATGATTTCTACGTTCCTATAAGACAAGCAGGCCAAATGCAGTACGGAAAGTTTAGTGCCATTTGTCTCTATCGACCACGGCCCTTTCTTCTGTCATCACATCCTCCTGCCTAAGTGGCCTCCAACGCCTCTAGCCTAAATCCAGGACGTGAAACCATCCCGACCTCGCGGCGTCAAGGGTACTAAAAATTGACTTCCACGTCTGGTATATCGTATTTATAGTTTGTCGTAGTACTGAAGTTGATAAAGTTAGCAACGGCCTCCGAATAATCAGATGTAAACTATCACTCACATGATCGACGCCAGGAACCTCGATCTTGAGACCCTTGCGCTTGCGCATTTCTTGCACGACCTGGCCAACCTTCGAGGTGCTCTCCAAAGGAGAGCCACCGGGGAGAATCTCCCAGTGGTCAAATACAGACTGGGGGAAAGCTTGGCCAGAGGTGGCGGCACGGAGATCGCCGTTGAATCCGAAAGACTCCATGACGGGGAGGTAAGCCTTGATGTTGAAGAGGGGGGTACCAGGGCGCTGCTCTTCGCCGAAGACGTGACCTCTCCGGCGGGTGAGGACACCATAAACACCGCCCATGGCGGACTCGGGAACCTGGATTTCGACCAGGAAGATAGGCTCCATGAGAGCAGGGTCGGCAAGGAGGGCCGAAGCGTAGAGGACACGGCGAGCAGTAGGAATGATCTGACCGCCACCACGGTGAATAGCATCAGCATGGAGAGTAACATCGAGAATGTTGAAGCGGATGGCGCGCATGGGCTCTTCAGCAACAGGTCCCTCGCGGGTAGCCCACTGGAAACCGGACACGACTGAGTCCTTAATTTCGTTGAGGTACTGGACGGCCTTAGTCTGGTCAACCAGCAAGTTGGCACCGTTGGTGTCAGGACCAAAAGCCCAGATCTTGCGGGCATCGGTGACATCCCAGCCAAAATCATCAGCGAGGACACGAGCGCGAGCTTTGAAATCGTCACGGGGGCCGACCTTGCCAGACTCAATCTCCTTGGCGAGCTCCTCGTCAATGGGCTCAGCGACCATGTAGAGACGGTTGTGCTTGTTGGGAGACTTGGACAGAGCAGTAATGCTGGATTTCTTGGCAACAGTCTCACGGTATTGAACGACGGGATCTGAGATAATGAGGGGAATGCCAGCGTGGTCCTCCTCAAGATCCTTCAGGCAAATCTCGAGATGGAGTTCGCCAGCGCCAGCAACGACGTGCTCACCAGACTCGTTGGAGAAGGTCAGGACGCAAGGGTCGGACTTGGACAGTCGCTTGAGACCTTCAACAAGCTTGGGGAGGTCCTGGGCGTTCTTGACCTGGACGGAACGCTGCACAACAGGAGAGACGGAGAACTTCATAACCTTGAGGTTGTGAGCGGTCTCGCTAGTGCTGAGGGTACCGGACTTGAGCAGGAACTGATCAATACCGACGAGACCAACGATGTTGCCAGCCGGCATGTCATCAATTGGCTCGACCTTGCCACCCATCATGAGGACAGTACGCTGAATGGCTTTGATGAAAAGATCCTCCTTCTTGCCAGGGGTGTAGTTAGGGCCCTGGATGCGGACCTTGAGACCGGAGCGGACGGTACCAGAGAAGACACGACCGAAAGCGTAGAAACGACCCTTATCGGAGGTCGGTACCATCTTGGAAACGTACAGCATGAGGGGTGCCTTTGGGTCGCAATCGCGGATACCGATAGCAGCCTCGTCATCGAGGGGACCCTCGTATAGAGTCTCGACACGGTACTTCTGAGCAGTAACGGGTGAAGGAAGGTGAAGAATCATCATCTCCAGCAAGCAGTCAGCAGCGGGAAGGAATGTGCGCATGACAGCCTTGAGGAGTTGCTTGCCCTCCTTGTCGCGGTCCTCAGTGGGAAGCTTGAGGCTGAGTTTCTCGAGAAGGTTGGCAATCTCGTCTTTCTTGAAGTTCATGACAGCTGAGAAGATCTTGAAGATCGGGTCCAGGATGAACTGGCAGAAGGCGCGCTCGAGAGTCTTCCCTTCATAGCTGCCGTTCTTAGTCCACTTTTTGGTAGCGGGGTTGAAGTAGTTATCGCCCTGCGGTTTGGTCAGAAGGGATCATAATCGAGGCAAGATCAAGAAGCTTACCCAGAGACGCTCCATCATCTTGTTCCGGTCAACGCCAAACTTCTTCGCGTAGCGGATAGCAAACTGACGGATGGTGAAGGCCCATCCGTGGAGACCAGAGCCGAAAGCAACAGTACCCTTGTCGGGGTAGACCTGGACATCACCAAGGGCCTTATCGAGGTATGTGGAGATGATGACGTTGACCGACTCGATGGTGCGCGAGAAAGATTGGTAGAGATCCTCCTTGGTAACCTGGAGTTCAAGGAGAGCGCGGTCGACCTTATTGATGATGACAACTGGCTTAATGCGCTCGCCGAGGGCCTGTCGAAGCACGGTCTCGGTCTGGACGCATACACCTTCGACAGTGTCGACGACAACGAGGGCACCGTCGGTTACACGAAGAGCAGCCGTGACTTCAGAGGAGAAATCAACGTGACCGGGAGAGTCAATCAGGTTGATCAGGAAGTCCTTGCCTATGTGCCCAGTCAGCGATTAGTGCTTTCTGCCGCCAGAAAATGGCAAGTTACCATTGGAGACCTGGCCAACGACGTCCTTCAGGTCTTCATCGTCAGGGAGAGTTCCATATAGGGAAATGGCTGTGGACTTGATGGTGATACCACGTTCCTGTTCGTCCGCACGGGTATCCGTTGCACGAGCCTCACCGGCCTTTCCGGACGAGATAATACCGGCCTTCGCAAGGAGAGAGTCGGTAAGAGTGGATTTGCCGTGATCGACGTGAGCAATAACGGACATGTTGCGCACATTCGTGGGCTTGTCTGCGAGTGTGTTAGACATCTTCGATAGGGTCACAATCCGTCGAGGGAGCGCCTCAGGGCGGGGCCCTACCCATGAGCTGACGGATCTCGTCGATCGTGAAGCTGTAGTCATGCCATGGTCAGCAAATTCTTTGATGGACAAAACATTCTTAACTCCGGGCGGGGTAAGGAAAGGGATAATGCGAGCTCATCTGGCGTCGGCGGCTGATGGTTTCGCAAATAATAACAATGATTATCGAGTGTCTGAGACTTACTTCACCATTTTGACGGTATTGAAAGGGGTCGACTAGAAAGGGTGTTGGATGTCGGGAGCAAGGTGCTGCCTCGAGGGCGAAGGGAAATTTTTTTCTCTTTGGAAGGTTGGAGCGAGAGCTGACAAACCAGGCTTCTCGGGCAGTGGTGATCTCCTCAGCGGTTACCTTAGTTATCAGGCCGCAGACCGGACAACTGGATAGCCTTTTGGAGAGGATTGAAGAGCGCGGCAAAGGACGATGAGAAGTGACAGCTTGCTCCGTCGCCTTATTGCGGTTGCAAGGAGAGAGAAATGTGAAAACGGTGATGGGGGGGGGGAAGGAGGGGTAAAGTGGATGGTGGGGCAACCTGATATCGATTTCGAGCCCCTCCATTGGCCCCTGCTCAAGTTGTGCGTCGGCTGATGCGGCTGGTCGCGAGAGGAGGGTCAAGCCCTTGCCCCTCTTCGGCTCGGAAACGCTTGCGCACCGTCACCCGCTTTCTCCAAAGCAATGGCATAGTTGGTAAACGGCTCCAGTGTTTGCATTGACTGCGCGCACTCTATCTCACCCGGAATTGTGAATTCCATGCCTCTGGCGACGGCTTGGGGCGGTCTTGACGACGTCCCAGATTGGCAAGCTGCAGCTCCTACTCACTCTCGGGCAGGGCAGACAAGGGCCGGGAGCTTGGACCCACAGGGCAGGGATGCTTGGGTAAATTCATGGATTGGATTGAGCTGCCGCCAAAAAAATTGTGATTATGCGCATCAAACGAGCCTGCTATTCGACGGTTGGTACGTGGGCGGTCTAGCTAAATCTTCACACCGCTCAGTCTTCGGTATGTCTCACACAGCGGCGCCATAGCAGAATGACAAACGCCGAAGGCTTGAGCTTTGCTCAGGTAAGTTGTAAGCAGGGGCTGACGTCTGACCCACACAAAATCGCGGGGTAAAAAAAGCAACGATTGGTGGTGTGATAACGGGTCAAGTACGATAGGCTTCTGGAAACCTACCAACATCGGACATGGGGGCCCACAACGTGTTGAAGCTCCGATCGCCGAAGCCACACCACGGTTTACTCGGGGCTGTTCAGTATCCAATTTTCAGTCAAGATCATAGAGAAAAGCCAGAAAGCCAGGCATCCCAAACAATGCGCATCATTCTAGCATGCCTGTCCTCGTTATGTTCATACTGAGCAATGCTTGCAAGACCTTTCTACATGTTTCGCCGACCAGGGTATCTAATGAACAGTGCAAATACATGCCGCGTACCTGTAAGACGAACAAGGCTCCAGCTACCTTCCCCACACGTTTCGGCTGAACTCTTGTGCTGCCCCATATTGCACGCTGCTCCCTCTGTCATCGCCGTTGCCATCTTCGCTGCGTTGTCTATCCCACTGTCCGGTTTCATTCTGAAGCGGGCTTTCCTCACCGTCACCGTCTCGCTGGCCTGGGCTCAGTCGGCCTCCCCCTTCTGCGGCAATCTGAGGCCGATGGATTCCCGTCTCTGTATCAACTTGAAAGTCATCCTCGGTGATCTGTGTGTGTGTGCCAACTGTCGGGCCGTAGGCAATTTCTAGAGGGTTGGCACCATGGCTCTGGCTCTGGGTCGAACTTGAAGGTTCTGTAGCCTTCTTCTTTCCTTTTCTGTTATTGATCCCTGCCTGGGGCCCCTCGGGGGCTTCTTTTCTTCTCCTACCCAGCGGTGCATTAGGATCCAGAGATGGAGCCGAGTTGGAGTGTGAATGGTCGTAAATACTGCCAGTGGGTGTATTTTGGTAAAGGCTGGGGTGCGGCGACATATATCGTTGGCTCGCGGGCTCATTTGCGGTGATAACGGGATACTAAAAGTGGTCAATAAACTGGCCCGTTTTGTTCGTATAAACCACTTACATTCCAATCACCGTACTCAAGTTTCCTGGCATTCTCATAGAGCAGCTCCTCATCAGGATCCAGGATTAGCTCATCAAGCTCGTTGAGATGCGGTGACTGAGAATCGCCCCTTCTGCTTGGCCCGCCATTTCCCCCGAGGAGGGGAGTTGTCTGGTTGATCTCATCAGGCCTCGGAATCCAGTACTTTGCTTTGCCTCCCCTTTCGTATCGCATACCCTCCTTCAAACGCGCTAGCCTCGAACGAGACGCTTCGTGGGCCATGATCTTGTCGCCCGAGTCAAAAACCCTGTAACCGTACTTGTCTCCCTTGAACGTTTCCTTGGAGTCCTCGATAAGATCTCGGATGCCGAATGCGTCCCGCACGGCAAACCAAACGGGCATTCTAGCAGACGAGATTCTGTTGTCGGCGAAGTCATGCCACGAGAAGGCATACCAGTGAGCAATAGCAAAGGCTGGCATCTCTATACATATGAGAAAATCTTGGATGGCAGCGGAAAGGTTATCCGGTGTATAACCTTCGACACTGTCCGGAATGGCACCAAGCCATACGAGGATGGACAGGAAGAAGCCTTGCCAGTACGATGCAAAGATGATGAGTTTAATGCAGAGAAACTTGGGAACCGGTCTGAAGGGGATCAAGTCGTTGTTCATGCAAACCCAGAAGAGACCGAGGGAATACAGGCTCACGGTCATGCTGATGTTGTAGATGAGCCCGCACCACAGGTAGCCTGAGTTCAACTCGATATATCCTTCTTTGTATGTGCCTGTGGCTTTCATGATGACGGTTGCTAGAGCTAGCATGGGTTTTAGCCATGCATATTGCAGGATTCCACGTTTTATCGCAAGGAAGGTGTGGGGATCTGATATATCGACTCGAGGCAGGACGTGGTTCATGGGCCAGAGGTGGTGGACGGGTTCTCGGCCATGCGTCATGATAATCAGAGCTCGCTCGCCGCTAAGGTAGTTGATCAGGAGCTGGAAGAAAGTGTAGATGGTGAAGGCCTGTCCATGTGAGCAGCCGAGTCTTCGGGTGAAGGCACACAGGTTTCGTACCTCGTATATGTCCCGGATGGGATCGAAAAACGCGGCTGCGTTCAATGACACCATGCTGACCCAGGAAGAAATCGAGTATAACGGTACCCTGGGCATTGTTCAGCGACACACAGGGCACGTTGGACCGAGGAAGACACACATGAGAAGGATTCGCACGACATATCGTTGCAGGAGCGGCTTCCGGTAATTTTTTCTGCATCGCGTCAGCCACCGCTCTGGCCCGTTTCCCTCGATTCGGTGTCGTCGCTGCCGCTCACGTTTGAAGCCATATTGACCTGGGAAATGTGGTGGTTAGCTAGGCCAGGTCCGGACACAGACGCGCAAGTAGGAGGGTGATGCTTACACAATTGACAGGAAAGTTGCGATGAGAGATGCGATTCCCGCAATTAGAGTTGTTGTCGCTGCGAACTTTTGGCCTGTGCCCCCCGCCATTTCCTAAGCCGTCTCTGTGGAAGTGGGAAACCAGAACAGATCGGATGAGGAGGCTGGGGAGGGTTACGGCAATGTTGGTGATGTTGATACAAGTTCAATGGAACTGCAGCTCATGCAAGATGATGGCAAGGATTCCGCGTCGTCACAACGCGGCGGGGTCCACGAAACCCTTGGCAGTTCTAGGAAAAGGGTTAAGGGTGGCCTTTCATGAGCCGCCACTTCGATAGTGGGTGAGGTAATGCATAATTGAATTGAATTGATTTGTTTCTATGCAGTTAGTGTACACTAGTTACACCATTCTTGGGTAAATTCAATCCAATCCCCAAAGAGTATTTGCGCGGTACTTTACAGCTTAATAGTAGTATATAAGCTAGCCTATTTAAGTATCTTTTTATTTTATTTTTCTAAGACTTGATGATTAATACTTGAGGCTTGGATAAGGAATTTAAGATATTAATAGAAAAGTTTGTAACTATAATTATTATATTTATAGCCTTAAGAGTCTAGCAAAATCCCTTGCAAAAAATTTTCTAATTATTTAAATAAAATAAGTATTATATACATATATTATATAAATTAAATTATATACTATTTTATAGGGGGGTTTTTTTTTTTAAAAAAAAAAAATCTATTTAATAAGAGCCTCAATTGATACCTTTTTAGTGTTGTTAATTTGTGTGGCCTGACTGGTCTCAGTGAGGTCCAGTACAGGAGGTTACAGGGGGT
>Ga0247760_1003187_pt1 | contig 10999 bp, 10 predicted proteins | sample UWRJL171409R4_FD_179936 | JGI IMG/M metagenome (GOLD analysis project Ga0247760, IMG submission 179936) | Plant litter microbial communities from Arlington Agricultural Research Station in Wisconsin, United States - UWRJ-L171-409R-4 | ecosystem: Environmental > Terrestrial > Plant litter >...
TGCGACGGTCAGATGACTGGGTAGTAGTACAAAGAATGTACCTCCCTTTTAGCTAGAATCGTATACGTTGCAAGGTACCGGCGAGGTAGTGAGTGCGTTTTATTTTGTCAACCGCTTGACAGGCTACCATAGTAGTTGCAGGCATAACAGAGGTATCTTTCTGTACTACCAGCCGGTCATCTGACCGTTCCCTGCTAACACCTGCTCCACCCACACTATCATAGAATCTACCCGTTTTTTGATAAGAATTGTTAGGGACACTGTTAGCGAGGTACCGCACAGGCCAGTTTGTGTGGCCCTGTTTTTTTGTCAACCGCTTGCCGGGTTCTAGTATTTGGTATCAGCCCATAGTGGGGAAGGCAACCAATCAGAATATTTATGCCGAACACAACTTGGAACTTTATAGAATGACACCAGCATGGATAAAGACCGGCCGAACCACTGCCTGGGTAAACGCTACCTACTCTTCTCCAAATCGAATGAAGCAAGAAACCCGCAGTTTTTTTCAAAAATAATGATATTACTCCTGGAATAACCCTTGCCCCTGAAGGCCTCCGAGCCATCCGTTTGCATCGTCTGGCCGTGATGAACTCATGTCTACATTGAAAGAAAGCATGACGATAACTAATTGGTTTGCCCTTCTCCAAATGAAGCCCGGAACCTTCTCTTGTGGCTAGGATATGTCAGACCTCGACGACAGGTATGGTATTGTTGAAAGATTTGATGATTTATATCATAGAGAATGTCTACAAATATGACCTCGAGTTGAGCGCCTTCATTCCAATGAGCTGCTTGTCGACCTCCGCCAATAATCCTCAAAATAGCCATACACCAAATTTGAATTTCAAGCACCATTCACTCTCATCCGGTGTTCTCATTAGGAGTACGACCGAAGCAACTCAAGTTATATGTGTACCTTGAGATATGATAGTCAGTTGAAATATGCCCCTTCTCTGAATCCTTTAACGCTTCAGATATCACACAACTGTGGTGGGAGCGTGTTTCTATATGAAAGTCTACTAAGTACGTATCTATGTAGGAGTAGAACTTCAAGAGTCTGGGGCAGGTAGAACTGATGCGCCCCATGATGTAGGTATAATAAAGGACCAACTGGGCAGCGTGCATCGCAGCGGGGGTAGAGCAGCTTGATCCCAGCCTGTTTGCGCGGAATCCTCCGAGGAAATGAGCCCCTGTACCGATACCTTGAAGATCAAACCGAAGCCCAGAGACTGAAGGACATTGCACTGCCTCTCGCCCGGGTTGCCTCCCAAGTTAGTAGTGCTAGCAGATTCTCAAGAATGGGATGGGACGAGTGGGCCTTTTTATTTTTGTACAAGGTCCACGGCAGATTTCGCATGATTTGACCTGCCATCCAAGTCAGGTCATAAGGATTCATGGACGCCTTTGTCAAGATCGAGCCCTACCTGAGAGCCACAATATCTTCAAGCTTTTCTAGTGCCTCGAGAAACAATCCGCAGTGTAATTTTTTCGGAACCGCTCGGCCGTCTTGCTGTAGGTGGCGTGTGTCATAGGATGGTCCCTGGAGGAACGCGGCTAACAATGACTTAGCGACTTGGAGGCGACGCTGGATATATCGGCAACTTGGCACAACGACGACACATCGCCAAGTCCAGTTCTCCGTCCCCGCTTAAAAAACTCAAGAAAAAAACGACCCGACTTTTAGAAAATGGAAAGCGCACACGGGTCTTGGCGTTCTTAGCGCCCAGGGTTTGCCAAGCGGATCAGCAGCTGTCTCAGCTCTGTCCCTGGCTCCACATCGTTTAAACTTGTCCGAACTTGTTAAGCGGTCGCGTGCACTCGCCCCATATTCAGGTGTTGGCCTTCCCTTCTTTGGACCCATTTGTTTTGAAGAACCCGTTGGCCTCTGACCCCATCGACATGCTTCTGCCCACGCCCGCCTGTCCGGCACGCGGCACTCGCAAAACATAGTAGGGGACATGCGACCACTTCGAGGCCAGTTATCTAACATTTACTGATGGTTCTTGCAATCTAGGTAGTCAATGGCGCAACTGCCCTCGGCCAGTCTCACCCTTGGTCATGCCAAGAGGTCATGGAGCTTGTTTGCGGTACTGACCCCCTTCCGTGCGTTCCCCATTCCCTGGGTGGATTTCGAGGAGATCTAGGGATCGCTCAGTCAGTCTTGGCGATTGTGGTCCGCGTCCGACTGATGGTATCCTTGGATGGCGTGCACCAGTGCACCACATTCGCTTGCAATAACCTTCTTGGCAACCCTCTTGGCAAAGTTTCGAGATTCGGACGATGGACGGGGTAGCCATACGAGGGGACGGCGGGACCAAGCTGGGCACACGCTATTTCGTATGTGAGATATAAAGAGAACGGCGATCCTCGTCCTCATCATCTTCTTTCTTTCGATATCCTCTTCGTGGTTGTATTCTTCAGTTCCAAGTTTCGTCTCCTACATTTCTGTTTCTTCTATCTTCTCTTCGAGGCTGGTCCCATTCGTTATTCCATCCACTTGCCATCGCCCCGAGTCGACTCTCGCTCTCAACGTATCTTCCACCTGTCTTTTCCAACCTTACCGGAAATCACCCCATCAACCCGCCCAGTATGAAGGCCTCATTCAGTCTCGCCCTCGCCGTTCAGATGTTGGCCGTTCTCGCCGCACCCTCCCAGAACAAGGGTACCGCCACGACCTCGGCCGCCGCAGCTGCTACCACCACCGCCCCGGCAACTGTCGGCGAAGGAGAAGCCGGCAAGGAGAATGAAGTCAACCTAACCGGAGCATTCGGCCAAGTCATCGACCTCGGTGGCGGCGACGTCAAGACCGATACTCTTTTCCCTCCTGGACTGAACGGCGCCTTCGAGGTCGAGTTCCAGAACCAGCAAGCCCGCCAACTTCGCGTCACCGAAAATAAGACCCCCGCGGCTGCCCCGGCTGGCTTCTCTGCCCTGGAGCCTGTCTCGTACATCGTTGAGGTTGCCGGTGGCACGGCCAATCTCACGCTCCAGAAGATCGACTACATCCTCACCGCCGGCAACACCCTTGATATCAGCCAAGGCAGAGTCGGCAAGCTTTGCACCGACACCAAGACCTTCATTCTTGAGGGTGTCGGCGAGCTGGAGTTCGAGGCCGACGAGAACGAGCTCACACTGACTGTCGACAACCTGGTCGGCGAGTGGAGCATTTTCGTTCCCAATGCCGCTGCCAACGCCGGAGCCGGAGCCGGAGCCGGAGCCGATACTGGAGCTGGAGCTGGCGCTGGGAAGGACGCTGGAGAGGGAGCTGGAAAGGGAGCTGGAAAGGCTGCCGGCGGTGCTGCCAACCAGGATATCCAGAATCTCTTGGATCAGCTTCTGAAGCTCGTCGGGAACACCGCCTAAAGGTGTATCGGTATTTTCACTGCTACCTTCAAGCATCCCAGAGGGCGCCAACAGCGGTTGGCCGCAACTGATGCTTGGTGTACATAGATAGTCTGGGGTTTTGGGTCGTGTATATAACCTGTCCACAACATGTTTGGTTTGGGACGTCTGGACGTTTCTAGCCGGGAGTTTATAAGGGAGGTGGCATTTGGTGTTTTTCTAGGACTTCGTCCTTGTACATAGAAGGGACAGAAATCAAAATGGGTTAGACGCATGCATTGGTCCAGAATGATATTTTCTCCGGCGCCTGTTAACTGCTGCACGTCGTGATTTCCTACCCATATCTCTCTTACAAGAATAGGGGGGGGGAAAGAGATGGAGGTGCAAAAAGATAATATTCTCTCCCGCCGGGAATTGAACCCGGGTCTCGAGCGAAGTCTGGTTTGACAAGCTCACATACTGACCACTATACTACGGAAGATTCATGGATGTTAGTCATCCATCGTAGCTTGCTGGGCGATGGCTGGAGCTGGTAGGATAGCTTATCTATTACTACGACGGGCCAGATAATTAGTGGGAAGGAAGCAGCATGAGTTTGATACACCCGGAAAATCTACCCAAGTCAATTGACTCGTTGACGTCATATTTCCACCAAAGGCCCTTCCGGGTACACGGCACAAGGAATGGAAGCGCAAGGAGAGGGCTGAGTCGAAGCCAAAACCAAGGGGGTTGTGAAGGCAATGCGTAGCTGACCTTGACGGTAAGATTTGTGTGGGGCTTCGGCTCCAAGAGGGGCGACCAGCATTGACCGCGACAAAGAATCGTGCGTACACTGTGCAAACCACTAGCTAGTGTTTCAGATGAACCTCAATATGAAATCCAAGTCCCACAGTTTTCTAGCGCATTCTTTGAAAGCCGAGTTATCTCCCGTGCTGGCTAGGAACATGACCTTAGGTAGGCACGTGCACCTGACATGCCTTGGGAGGTGACAGACAGACCTTGATATTAAGCAGTAAAAAACACAGAATCGAGAGCATAAGTTTGAGAATGATGTTTTCAACTTCAGGTGCCTTTGAAAAAGCAAAGTGAAACACTAGTGCACTCGGAATAGCTATTCATTCATTCTACAAGGCTAGGTTTGATATCAGTTTGACACGGGCGACAGTTATATTACATCACGAACAGTTATCATCGGACCAGCAGTTACTTTTCAACAATCACATTGAGAATACCTTGATTCTGAGCCCCCCCTCCCCTCTGTGGGTACCTCGCGCACCATCCAATGACCTTAAGCCAACTGGATCCTCCCAAGTCCAGACAAGTCCGAAGCCAACTTGAAATGGGAATACTGGATGATATGAAATACAAGTTGAAAATATGTACAGGATATTGCACTATGTTCACCTTTGCTGCCAGCCAGGACATACACACATACATACAGGGAAAGATACAAGGGAAAATATAAGTGATCGAAACCAGACCCTAGTCACTGAAGCCGCCGTCAGGGCTGTTGAAGCCATTGTCGTTACCACTGTCAGTGCTAAACCCACCACGAGCACGGCCTCCTGTCACCCTGCCACCGGTCCGTCCACGAGTCTGTCTCTTTACCAGACCACTGATGGCTGCACCTCCCCCGACGGGTCTAGAAGCAGCGACATGGCGGACCGGAGTGACACTCCTGCGGCCGATATCGCTATCGCTGTCAAAGCCATCGGTGCCACTGTTGACGCCATCGGTATCCGTGCCAAACCCGCCCTGGCTCTGACCTCCTGCTCTCCCGCCTGTCTGTCTTGCTTTCAAGCCACTGGTCACGACAGCGGCTCTCCGGGAGCGGGGAACACGACCGGTAGTACTCCTCAGGGCTCCCCCGCGAACGATATCGCTGCCGCTGTCGAGACCATCGGTGGCGCTAACAAAGCCGTCAGTAGCGCTGTTGAAACCATCGGTATCGGTGCCAGGGCCGCCAGTCTGAACGCCCCCACTTCGGCCGCCAGTTTGCCTTGCTTTCAAGCTCAAGCTACGCCGGCGCCTGCGACCGTTATCACTGTCGCTGCCGTCGCTGTCGCTGTTAAAGCCGCCACGGCCTCCAGCTTGACCACCGCCAGTTTGACCACCACCTCCTCCTGTCAAACCCCCACCAATAGTTGCGCCTCCACCGCCGGCTTGACCACCACCCCTGCTGCTATCATCACTATCGTTGCCGCTGTCATCATCGCCGCTCCCGAATGCGGCACTTTGATCAAAGGCCTGCGCCCCAGCGGCAGGCGGCAAGGCGGCCCCAGCGAGCGCCGCCCAGGTGTCGAACTCGGCGCTCCTTGCGGCGGCTAGGTTGGCTTTGAAGTCTCCAAAGCCGCTGTTGTGAAACCCCAACACGCCTGCTGAGCTCGCTGGGTTTCTAACTGCACGACTGGCCAGTGCCCAACCCATCTCGGCCGTCCCGGCTGTTTGCGCGGGCCCGAGACCAAGGCTGTCGTCAAGACAGCCCTCGCACAGAAATGTGAAGGTCATGAATGTGTTGTTCACCGATGTTGCCTGGGCGATGGGCTTCACAGAGAAGGCACCCGTCACCTCGGGGGGGCTGTCATCTTCGTTGAAGGCCTGGCGGAACGAAGCGACGACGGCACCGTTATTGGGCCAGCAGACCATCATGAGGGGGCCTTCCATGTCTCCGGTCAAGGAAAAGCCGCCCCAGCCTGCGCCATTGGCAAGCGGGAACGACAGTTGGCCGATAAAGGAGTTAGATGGGTTGGTAGGGAGGGCAATGCCGAAGCCGAAGTCGGTCTTAGTGCCGAAGAACCGCTGAAACTGGATGCCCGTAGCCTGATCGGTAAAAGCAGATGTTGTTTGCGCGACGACCCGAGAGGTGGAAAGCCCGAGAGCGAGGAGTAGGCCGCGGCCATGGCTGCGTCGTGTGGTGTGTTGCGGCATCTTGTCAACAATGTAGTGGTCTGCCGGCAGTCGTGACGATTGCCGGAATATGGATGATAGAAGAGAACAGGAAAGATGGTGTGTAAAAACAAGACCAAGAATAGAAGCAGATCCTTAGTTCCAGCTAGGAAGAAGAAAAAACAATAAACACCGGAAAGGATTAATGGGTGACGGTAAGAGAAGGCATTCCAACCACAGACAGCAGGACGTAGTGAGATATAAGTAGAACGGGTGTTGCAAAACGTTCACCTACCTTACCTACCTAACTAAGGTGCCTAAGGGATGCTTGGCCGGCAAGCAAAGCCCCTTTGCGATGTCCAGCATAGAGATTTTTAGGCCGTCCCATAGCAGCCCTGAAAATGCCAAGGACCCAACATCCCAGGAGAACAGAGATGTGAAGCAGCCAAAATGGTCGAACCCCATTCTTGACAATGTCGAGCCGAACTTACAGCTACGAAAAGCTTGCCGCACAGCCGGGTAGTGGACAGATGCCCGGCGAGGAGATGCGAGGGCAGGCGAGGGCTCCAAACAGGAGAAATCCTGGAAATGTGCCTTTATGTGCATCCATCATCATGGCAACGGATATCACGGCATGGCATATTGAAGTACGAGCGCCAGCCTGACCACCCTCAGAGCCATGTATTTGAGAAGGTTGAGACGACAAGAAGGGTCCAAGGATGAAGGTGATCCACAGCCAGGTTGAGACGATCCTGAGATTTGGCGCTGGTGTAGGTAAGTTGGAGTTGTGGGGTGCAGCACCCAAGCGGGGCGTCCATCTCTAGTGCGCCGCGAAAGGATCAAGTTAGCGGCTGGACGGTCCACCATCAAAGGCCATCTTCGGCTGAACCTACCGTGCCTGTTTGGTGCCTGCTTTTCTTCTCCGCAGGCGTCTCGGGTCGCTAGAGCGGTCGCGGCAAGCCTTGCCCTGTTACCCAGCCTTAAGGAGGTGCGTCAATAGCCGCGCAGAACAGGCACCATCACCCTGTTGCTTATCAGATAGAGGGTTAGGGTTATACAACACGGCTTGGCTCGCTATTATCGGTCTGCGCTGGGTGAAACATGCCCAATCGTGTAAACCTGCCTGAGAGCGTGGTTATCCAGGTCACTTCATAGGTCAAGATTCCATTAAGCTGCGCGGCTCCTCTTGCCGCAAAATCTTTTCTCTCCTCCACTATCTTTACCTAAACAAGTCCAGAGTTGAAGGGGTCAGCTACGGACCCGGACATACTGACTCCATGTGACCCTGTTCTTGCGGTACTCGAAGGCTCAGTCACATCATCCAACAGGCCAACGTAAGATAAATTGCTATGCTGAAGTGTCTGCAGAATCCCCATGATGTGAGCAAAAATAGCATCACGACAAAAGCCAAACCCGGCCGAAAAGACGATCGCGGGCAGTTTGGTCAACCCCAAATCAGCAAAGAGTCGCGTGCCGTTTGTTGGCGGGGGTTGCCGGTAGCCGGGCGCCGTGCCCGCGAAAAAGCTCCGTTGCAGCATCAGTTTCTTACCCCTGTTGCCCCCACCATCCCCAAACAAGACAGACCACTTGGCAGCTTGATCGTCGTGGGCCCAATCGCCCATCACCCCCTCGACATTGGCTAGCACACCAAGGCACTGCTGGTGGGCTCCTTGTGTCTTGGAAAGTTTGGTGGAATTTTGTGCTTGGCGGCACAATGCCGTCGCACCATGATGGTGTTTCATGCACTCCGACGCCAGCCTCTGGTCGATGTCAGTCTTTCCCCCCCAGGTGCTTCTCGCGCCGGCCCTGGACGGTGGAGCGATGCTTGTCGCTATGGCCAAAGCTTGCAACTCCTGCCGATCTCTTGTTGTCGCGGGACGGGCCCGGGTTCTCGTAAAACCGTCCGCCTTCGCTCTCATTGCCTCCCAAGCTTTCTTGTCTCTTTTTGGCGACTTCTGAGGTGGGAAGACGATCAACAACTCCACCCCATCTTCTTCTTCTTTTTCCTTGTTTGGGTTTCGGGGAACAAACAGCTGGCCTGCATTATCTGCTGCATCTTTACATCTTCCCTTCTTTCTATATTTCTCTCTTCTAGACTCAACATTTCCTCTCTTTGGGGCGAACTCGGGCAGTCGTCTAGCAGATGAGGACCTATCTACGCAGGGGAACGTACGCTTTGTAAGGTTGAGCCTTGTGAGGAGTTTCGGATCAGCAACAACAAACACCATGAGGACGACGGAGCCATCACTGCGCCGGCGTAACTACCTCTTGCGGAAGAGCCACCGAGAGTGGTTGACTCGCCGGGACGACAGCGATGGCGAAGCCTCTGGGGAGGAGTCGGATGATGACAAGATTCCTCTAAGAAGGCCGACGACTCGCCCAGCCTCGATCACGCCTCAAGGGATGCCCTCAGGGGGATTCAAACTCGTAACCGGAGGAGTAGCAAGCCCCGGGGCTGGAAACTCAGTCTTGCCCGTGTCCACGGTTGCCGCCGAGGAGGTCGTTGACGGCGCCGTAACCAGCGCATCGGACTCGGATGGGGTTGAGTCTGGGAACTCGTCCGACTCTGGGTCTGAAGAGTCCGGAGATGAGACTTCAGTCGCTCCCCCTACAGCAACCCCGCCCCCAGCTGTAGTCCCGCCCGCTCTGGCAGCTCCAACGTCTCCCGAAGTCGTTCAGCCACTCCCTGCTCCAACGACCTCGACGGCTCAGGCAATACCGCCTCCGCCTACGACTGCCGCGGCAACAACAACCACCGCAGCAACGCTTCCTCCCCCAGCCCTAGCACCAGTCCAGACAGGGACTTCGACGACCACCCCCACCAAATCTCCTACAAATGTTGTCGCCCTGCCCGCTGTGACTGAGACGACTGCTGCCGGTGTCCAGACAATACCGTTACCAGGACAAACGACCGCCACGACTAGAACATCTACAGACACACAAACCGTAGCAGCGGGACTCCCGACGCTACCGACTAGCCCTTCTATTGGCCAGGCGCCCCTGTCTACGACGTTAAAATTCCCGAGTGCAGATCAAACGCCACTGCCAGAGTCGGAACAGGTGGCCAACCCGGATAATGCCTTGGGGGCCGTGGCCACTGAGCAAGGCGGGATGAACCCCGGCGCGGCGGCTGGAATTGTGATCGGAGTTCTCGGTAAGTCGTGCTTGCATTCCCGGTCTTCGAGCAGGTGGCTAACTCTCCCTCCTAGCTCTCATTGGTATTATGGTAGCCGCAAGCTTCATGTGGAGGAAGTGGCGCAACAACGGCAAACGGCTCTCCTCTCTTCCCCTATTTTTCAGCAGATCGGAAAAAGGCAGCGGTCCAGAGATGGCATACGGTGGCGCCACCATGGAACGTGACACAGCTCCGATCCTGGCGCCGCCGAATATGGCGCACAACGACAAGAAGACAAATTCAGAGATGATGGACGCCCTGATGCAGGCAACCTTCAAAGCCGAAGGTGGCTACAACCGGGACTCGGAGGCGGGTACATTTGGCAAGAACGGCGGACCGGGTTTCATGAATGAGACAACATACACAGCGCTGGCGGGGCCGCCAACACCTGCGGTTGCTCCCAACGGACCAGGGAAACCGGTGTCTAAATGGCTCGATGGCGTCAGGACACCGCACCAGTCTGGAGCGCTCACCATTCGTACCGATTGGCCTGTCTCTGAGTACGCTTCTGGACCGCCTCCAGGCCAGCCCACGCCTGGTCCCGGTCAAACGAGACCAGTCGCTCCCTGGCAGCAAGATGATCTGGCTGTCGGGAGGCCACCGATGCCTGATTTCCTGCCACCCCAACCGGCATTTCAACGCGACCCCAGGTATACTACCACGACGACAACTACGTCAACAGAAAGTTCAGATGTTAGGTGGGGATAAATCGGACGACAGGCGGAAACTTGTAATTGTACCAACGTGTCTAATCTCAGATTGCCAACTAGAGAACAGACGGGATTCCTGGCCGGGCGGGCATTGAGGGACACGAAGCAGACGGTAAATAAATAGTATATGTTAAATCACACGGGATTGTCGTTTTTCCCTTGCTGGAGTAGTTACAAAGTTCCAAGGTAACCACCGCCTCCAATTCAAGCTCCCCCGCATTTTCCCCCTTTCATCCCACGTCATCGACCCTCCTCTAAGCGCGTGAATCTCAAACTGCATCACCTCACTTCAGTTCGACTGCAGCCCAACCCTGCACTTCCCTAGCATCAGACGGCACCATGGCAACTGTTGACACCACCCTTCATGACAAACCTACATCTGCGGCTGCCTCCCTCGCTGCCGCGCACAGCGCAGACCACCCCCTCAAACTGTACGGCGGCTGGTTCTGCCCCTTTGTGCAGCGCGCTTGGGTCGTCCTCGTCGAGAAGAACATCCCCCACCAGTACGTCGAGATCAACCCTTATCACAAGGCGCCAGAATTCCTCGCCCTCAACCCCCGCGGCTTGGTCCCTACCCTTGCTGTCCCAGTTCCAGGAGGGGATGGGAAGCAGCACAAACCACTTTATGAGAGCTCTGTCGTGTGCGAGTACCTCGACGAGGCGTTTGCCGGTCATGAGAATGGAGAGGCGCTGCTGCCGCGCGGGGAGGGACCGGCGGAGGTGTATGAGCGCGCGAGGTGTAGGTTATGGATGGACCATGTGAGCTCGAGGATTGTCCCGGCGTTTTATAAGCTGCTGCAGCACACGCCGGATAAGGAGGAGGGGATTGAGGCCGTGAGGGGGAAGTTGCGCGAGGCGTTGAAGGTATTTGCGAGAGAGATGGATG
>Ga0247760_1003189_pt1 | contig 10997 bp, 9 predicted proteins | sample UWRJL171409R4_FD_179936 | JGI IMG/M metagenome (GOLD analysis project Ga0247760, IMG submission 179936) | Plant litter microbial communities from Arlington Agricultural Research Station in Wisconsin, United States - UWRJ-L171-409R-4 | ecosystem: Environmental > Terrestrial > Plant litter >...
ATCATTATTATCGGACCCGCCCGACCTCCGACCCGACCCGATCCATCCATCTGACTGACTGACCGACCCCAGCTAGCCTCTTTTTTTTTTTGTTCGGAAACCGGCATATTAGAAACATCGTTCTGGTAGCACTTATATTATACAGTCTAGACACTACGCAAGGATTGTCTACCTAGGTAGGTGCCCTACGCCCTTGTGATTGTGATGGAGACACATGACATGCCCCGACATCTGATCCGACATCTGGCATCCGGCATTTAGCTTGCGCCGAGCTGATGCATACTTAGGTAGCTACTTTAGGGATGGTCTCCTTTTTACGAATAGCCGGAGAAGTAAAAAGAAGGGATTTTACATTTTACAAGAGCATAACCTTTTTTTTCCCCGCTTCTTCTGCGTTTGTTTGTTCCATCTAAATCGGGGAGCGTAAAAGCGCAAAAGGCACGAAAGCCTGCTATGCTATGCTATGCTTTGCTTTGCTTTGCTTGCTGCAGAGTGAGGCTGCATCAATCTGTCTTAAAACCTAAAACACGAGTGCATCGGGTTCGGTTCGGTAGGTGGGGTGGGGATGATGTCTGGTCAATGCCGGGTTTTTATCCAGCGGCCCTTTCAGTCAGTCACCATGGAGGGTGCAAGGTGACCACTCAAAAACAGTCCTGAGCATTGCTTGCTTTCTTGTTTTTTTTATGGGGGAAGGGTGGAAGGGCTAATTGCAAAAAAAAAACTGATTGCGTGGCTTACCTACCTACCTAGGTAAGATAGGTACGTAACGTTGGTTTCGGTTGGAAAGCATCTTAGGTCCCTCTTTCTGCATGGAGGTAAGGTAAGGTATGCATACGTACGAGACAGATCGGGGTTTTGTTGTACTTGTACTTGCCGACAGACAGACAGACAGACAGACAGACAGACAGGTTTTCTTTTTCCCCACACTGCACATCCCTGGCAAAACGCGGAACGGACAGGCTCCGTTTGGTCCGTCGTCTTCGTGGGAGATGGGATTGTGATTGTGCTTCTGGAAGAGAGTGTGTGTGTTGGTTGCAAAAGTTGAGGAGGACGGACCTGCGGCGCAGGGTCGGCTTGTCTTGTTGGTACCCACCCACCCTTTCCTTCTCGGTAGGTCCTCATCATGATACCGCTCATGCACTCCTCCGCCCTGGTCGAGAGCATCGGGAGCACGCTCCAGTCGTCAGTCCGCCTTTTATTGGTCCTGTCCCTCGTTCTGGGCGTCACTCTTCTCTACCAACGCATCTCCCGTTTAGCAGGCCTGTGGTTGGGCAACGATCATTACTGAGAGAACTTGGTCTCTTGCACAAACACACCGCACACAATGGGCAAGAAGGACGACAAACCTACCATCCGCATCCTCCTCTTGGGTCCTCCAGGAGTAGGCAAGAACTGTCTCGAATCACGGGTAAGGTGACGGTTCTTCTCGCCATGTCTTGCATCCAAACTAACAGACCTTCACCAAGTTCACCACCCAGACATACCCTCCTCTGTACGACGCATCTCTCACTCTCACAAGCCGACGCTACTATACGCTCTCGTCGTACACTAGCGGGGTTGACCAGCCACAACCCCAACCTCAACCGTCAACTCTTCCTCTGGAACCGCCCGAAATCCCCAACTCAAACACCGCTGGTACGGACACGGCATCAACGTCACAACGCCGCTCCGGCTCGGCATCCAGCGTCGTATCCCACCCTTCCTCGGAGACCCGGGATCCCACGCCGCCGCCGCCGCCGCCACACTCACAACCTCCACCCCAACCAAAACCACCCAAACTCTCGCTCCAAACGCAAACAGCTTCCCTCCAAAAACAAACAACGTCGCCGGACCCAACCTACCTCGTCGAGTTGACAAACTACCCGGCGCTACAAAACCCGCGAATCCGTACGGCATTGCTCTCCCGCCGCGACTACGATGCCGTGATTCTGGTATACGACGTTGGAAGCCGGGCGTCTTTTGATGCCGTGGGGGCACTGCATGGGGAGATTCCCATGTCGACAACGTCGCGAGGTGGAGGTAAGCGACGCGCAAGAAAATCGCGAAGTGGATTATTCTCCTCCTCTCCCGGTACGGGACCTGGTCTGGGAGCTGGAGCGAGTCCTATAGAAACCAACTCTTCTCCAGCATCCACCTCCAATTCCACCGCCACCTCCGCATCCACCACATCATCCCCTACCGGGACAGGAGAGATTGTCGTCGCTCTGGTAGGCAACAAATGCGACTTTGACCTCGATAGTGATGATGACCACAACGACGACGACGGTGGCAGTAGAGATGCCTACCTCGCTGAAGAGAGCGACGGAAACAAAGAAGCCGCTGCTGTCCAAGAGCGCAGCCTCATGCATCCGCTTTTCCGTCCACGCAGCGAGGAAATCCCATTGAGTCCGCGGTCGGCACGGAGTATGCCCGTGGGCGGTGGGGCCGGGTTTGGCCCTGGTCCTGGTTTCGGAGAATTGCGTCGGGCTCGGTCAGTGGGGTCAGATGGCGGAGGCGGAGGTGGAGGGGGTGTGGGAGCGGGACAGCGGGTCTCGGTATTTTCCGTAGCAAGACAGGGGTCGCTGGACCTTGTCCCCGAGGAAGGGGGGCTGAGGACAGTTGAGATAACGCTGCCCAAGGAGCCGGAAACCCTGGAGCCAGTGGGGCCGGAATCGGAGGCGATACGAAAGTGGTTGGAGATGGACAGTGATGAGCCGAGATCACCACTTCGTCCTCGTCCCCAAAAGGTGCAAAGACAACGCGAAGTGTCGCGGTTCGAAGGGGACCTGATGGCGCAGTCGCTGATGATGAATGTTCCCTTTTGCGAGACGAGTGCGCGCACTGGGGAGAATGTTGAAGAGCTTTTCGACACGGTCATTCGAGAGGTGCTGCGCGAAATGGGTGTCCATGTCGAGAGTCCGAGACGCGAGAAACAGACGACAACAACGACACAAACACCAGTCCTGGCCCGCAAGAGAAGCGTTCTCAAGAAGGAGCGCAAAGCCGAGGAGAAGCGCGACACCATCACCCGGGAATCCATTGTATCCGAACACCCACCAGTCCTTACCCTGCCGGGGTTTGACGACGATGGCACCGCTAAACCCGACGAAATTGCAACCGAGAGCCCCATCGAGGCAGACACCAATAAGCCTGAGCCTGCGCCGGTGGCCCAGAAGCGGAGGCGCGAGAGTGGCTTCGGGGGTTTCTTCAAAAGGGTCTTCACAAAGAAATCAGCTGTAATGGTGACCGATGTGGCAGCTTAGTATCGCTCTTGAAAACATATCACCTCTAATTAGGCACCTAGGTAGTTACTCTCAAACGCTGCTGCTGCTTATCAGATTCGTAAACCAGAAACCGCCAACGCCGTGCTAAACGCAACATGTGATATGCAAAGGCATGCTTTCAATGCTGCACAACCGGCCACCCAAATACGCCGCAAAAGAAAGGAAAAAAAAAAAAACAGAGGCTTAGAATCATCACCAGTCAACGGCCCAGCCGTTTTCCCGTAGGAACCCTTCACAGGCTTCTTTGAGGTTGAGGTTGGATCTAAGCTCCCCGACGTAGAGAGGCTCTCGGGTTACTGGGTCTGTGTTGGATCGTCGGAGGTGTTCTAGGAGTGAGGCGCGTTCGTACGACTTACCCGTCTTTGTCTGCACTGCATATTAGCAACTTTTCTTCCCTTTAAAGACCCGAGCAAGACACTAACAATGACGGGATCGTGCATGAAGCCGAAGCTAATGCCATCTATAGCCCAGTCTGGAACTTCACGGCGCTTCTCCTCCGCCTCGCGAGCCTTCTCAAATACCTTGCGCATGCGCTGCATCTTGCGTTCCCACTCGATTTCTATTTCCCGCCGCTCTCCCGCATCTAAGACATCTTCTTCGCGCGCTAGGTCTCGTTCCCGCTCCATCAGCGAAACGACCTCGATCTCGAGGTCTGATGTTTCCCGCCGCCGATGTCTCTCCTGATCTTCCCATCTTTCCTTCTTACACCGAAGAACCTGCGTGAGCACCGAGCTCAAGCTCTTGTCTGCGGTCTTGACGCAAAGGTCGTAGGCTTTGAGGGCGTGCTCGAGAGCCTCATCGTATGCGCGGAGGGCGAGGTAAGCTTGTGAAAGCTGGTAGTTGGCTTTCATGCTCTCGGGGGATAACCGGAGGCACTCGTTACAGTCAGAGATGACAGAATCATAGAGTTCCATCTTGAGGCGCGCCATGGCTCGGTTGGTGTATAGGGCCGGGTTCGTGGGTTCGGCAATGATACTGGTGGACTCAGATGTCGTCAGTATGCTGTGTATGGCATGAAAAGCATACAAGAAAGCCAATCAGCCACTTACGCTTTAGAGTAGAGAGCCTCGGCGCTGGCGAAGTCCCCTTGCTGAAAGCAGCGGTTGCCTTCCTCCTTAAGATGTACCCATCTAGAAGCCATTGTTTCGGAGAAATGCCGTGCAAGGGATTAAGGCAAAAAGATTTATAGCAAATTACAACAATTTAAGTTGTAGTTGAGGAGGAGGAGGTGTGGGAAGGAATGAATGGGAAACTCGAATTCGAGTACCTTGCGGGAAGGTTGAGACCTAATGGATTTGGTTTGTAGCTGGCAAGGACAACGTTATGCATGCAACCCAACCCTGCCGGGCGCAATGGAAGGGGGTCGAGGCTGCGGCGAAAGCAAACGATAGCTCACCCGGCTGCGACAGGTGTAACTCCGCGAAGTGAGGCCAGCTCTCGTTGACGGACTTCGGATCTTATCGCGGACGAGATGGCGCTGATTAGTGGGGTCAACTAGCATGGTGGGGGAGGAGAGAAAGTGGAGGATGGCGACAACTCTTCCCGATTTGTCAACGGGAAGCTTCCAGAAAACCAGACCCAGACCGAGGGTTAGGGTTCTTTTCGTTGACTCAGTGAGTCAGTCTTGCGCCGGCAATCTCATTCTCAGACGTCCAGTCATTCAGTCAGAGCTGTGCGTGCTCACTCACTACCTAGTATTACACTATACATCGTCAGGGCAGGCGTCCAATTTTTAGTTTGCGAGATTTCGAAACAACATGGTAGCGACCTGAAAAAAAATGGGTATGCCACGCAAGTGCTCACACCCACAGCGCGGGGGATGGAAGCTGCAGCAAGGCAGCCGTTTGTTGATTGGCGCTTCATAAACCTAAACGTCTCAAACTCAACGACACCCAGTGTGATTGCATCGTGTCTGTTCGACAGCCGCCCCTCCTTTTCCAACTGAGAGCTTATTACTACTGGAAAAACTATGTCGCATGCACAGCGGGCTCGAGTCCAGACACCAAATCGTAACGAGTTCACAGCAACGGCAGATGCCCAAGGCTCCTCGTCCCTCTTCACACTCCTGCCCGCTGAGATCCGCCAGCTCATTTACACAGAATGTTGGCGAATCTCAGGCAACGGCTCGCTGCGGCAGCATATCACGACGCGCAACGACGCAATTGACGTGAACCCACACACGCGGGCCATCTACAAACTGGCCTGGACCCATGCGCCGTGCATCACCAACCCCGACCTTCCCGATGTCCGCTATCAGAGCTTCCAGAACGCCAACCCAGGCACTCTCGACCGGGCCGCCTGGATGCAGCGTCTCAAGACAGAATGGTGTCTCCACTGGGCATGCGAAGAGGCCGACATCGCCATGCTGCGAGCCTCGGGTGGAAACGGTCTCCCCGTCCCGCAAACCTCATCCTTCCTCACTATCCTCCGCACCTGCAAGCGCATGTACCTGGAAGCCCTCCCGTCTCTCTACGCCAGCGTCACCTTTGTCTTCACCGACCTGACCGAAGCTGGCGACTTTCTCGCCCGCTACACCCCCGACCCGCCATCTCCTTCCCCCTCCCTCGACCAAGTCCTCAACCCCCGAGAGGAATACCCCGCCACCTTCCGGTCCATTGAGATCTGCATCCGCGCCACCAACCTCCTCACCGAACTCTACTTCCCTTACGCTGAAATGGCGGCCCCCGGCGTAGACGGCTCCGCTTCCGAAGGCCCCCTGCCCGTCCGGAGTGGTGGTATGCGTCTCTCCATGGAAAACAACCCCTGGGCCCGTGTCTGCGCCCTTCTCGCCCGCCAACAGAACCTCCACGCCCTGCGCATCTGGTTCGACACGCGCGATCTTCGCCCCTGGCATAAACGGGTCAGCGAGGCCCGCCTGTTTGCCAAGCTTTGGGATGTGAGGGTAAAGCACCGCGAGCAGTTCATCCTCGCTCTACCGGAGCTGCCCGAGCGGAGTAGCCCGGACCAGGAGCAGGATTGGGTGCCGTTTGGGTTGGCGCCGCATCATTTTCTGGAAGGGGAGCGGGTGGAGGAGGCCCCGTTTGTCGTGGTTAGGGGTCCGAGGCCGAATAATTGGCGGGTACATATGGGGGATCGATTTGGTGATCGTTTTTTGACGGATTTGCGGGCCGTTTGAGGTTGGGAATAGCATAAACGATTCGAGGCGTGGGTTTTAACGGTAAAGGTGATATGTTACATGTGTGCGAGAATATCTGATATGAGGATGATGATGGCGGTGGTAGTGATGAAGACAAAGGGGATGATGATGATTGATGATGGCGTTAGACCTGTTTTGAGCCTTGCTGGTGGATATATCCCCTGTTTACGTGTTTGGAACATACGACGTATCGGTTTGGCTTCTGTTCTCCGGAACCCAAAAGGTGCCTAGAAATGACGCTACGTATAAATGTTAGACAGAATCACATTTTCATGTCCCATAGATCATGACAACACTCAAGGGTAAGCAAGCATGATGAATTCGGTCAAGTAGGTGATACAGTCCACTCATCTACACTGCATCCAAGCTAACCTAACCCAGCCCTTCAACACACACGCAACTCCACACACGCCGCCCCCCTAACCCTCCAACCACAGGTTGGCATCGCAATCCCCCATACTTTCATAATGGGCAAGGGAGAATCCACCAGCCCTGTCCTCCTTTCATCATCGGTTCCTGCCCTCCTCCTTTCAATCCATCCCTACTGCGGTGAAACGCAGATCGGATTCTGTGATTCAGCGCCGACAAACAGACACAAGACGAAAAAAACAAGACAGACAAGAAGGGAGAAAAGCACAGCATAGATACATATAGTCCCATCCTCCACACAGACCTTAACAAGCAAAGCTCAAATCTCAAAACCCCCTAAATGCAAGTGACGTTTCATCATGCTCTCCAAAGAGATAACCCCGAAGAGAGAATGCCAAAACGGCAGAAGAAGCGAAACTGGTGATACACACCCTCTTTCACCCTCATCTCCAGAAGAGAGGCAGTGTAAGAAGAGAGTTGGAATAAGAATAGAAAATAAACATAACTGGACACGGGAACATGTCCTCGGAGCGATCCATCAATCCACTCCTGCCCATACCAAATAAAAGGGGGAGGGTCCAAAGAACTGTCGCAAGCGAGTGACGTGAAGTGTTTTGTTGAAGAATAAAACTCCGATGGGGTGGTCGTGTCATGGAAAAATAAAAATGAAATAAGAAAAACGCCTCCTTTGTTCTTTGTTGCCTTGCCTTTGTCTTTGCCTCGCCCCTTTTCGGTCTTCCCTCTCACTCCGGCCACACCTGGCATCGAAAGCGAGGTCAAGTATGGTATCATTGGCTCCCAGATGCGACAGAAAAGAATAAAACAAAAAGCCAATCAGTTCAGTTCGTGTCGTCTAGTATGCCTGACCAGGGTGGTATGGCCCGCTATGCTGTTGCCCCATGTGGCTAGGACCCGGCGGGCTCATTCGCCTTCCCATGCCGCTTGGGCTCTGGGAACGGCCCTGTTGCTGATAGCGCGGGCCGCCCGATGGAGAGGCAGGGCGCTGGTCGTAGGGACTCATTGGTCGGCCGTGGGTAGGCGATTGGCGACCGTGATGTCCACCACCCATGGGTCCAGGTCCGTAAGGTCCGTTATGCGGGGGGCCACGGTGGTTCATGCCCGGGTGAGGGGGATAGCCAGGGCGAGAAGGGTTGACCGGAGGACCCCGGTGGCCGTTCGGCGGAGGACGGGGCTTAACGGGGCGAGTAGACAAGCAGGTACGGGGAACAACGCCCTGCTCAGAGCGGTCAAGGCGAATGCACAATGCCTGGAAAGGTTAGCACTCATCTCTACATATACCGAGCAAATGAAACTTACCCAGCCATCATCATACTCGTGCAAAAGGCGGACAAGCTGACCGGCCTTGAGGCCCATCTCATCTTCCATGGTAGGCTTGAAGTCTAGGGTAACACGATGAACGGTAGACTGGGGGGGACCGCCAGCCGCTGCGATAGCAGCCGCGCTAGCCGAAGGCCCGAGGTGCTGACCAGGAGCGACAGAGTTCACGCTGTACTCGGTTCCAGCAGGGCTCGGGGGCACACCCGACATGGGCGCCGGGGGAGGCAGAGGCATTGTCAGATCAAGCGGTCGCGGGAGATCCTTGCGCATAGAAGCCTTGCGAGCGAGGCCACCAGCAACAGTTCCAGCGGCAACAGCGCCAACAGTAGCACCGGCAAAAGCGGCACCGTTGGCAGAACCATCAACCGGAGACACGGGCTCGGGCGAACGGGACGGGGGCGGAGCAAGACCATTTTGGCTCTGAACCGGGCTCGGCGGGCTGACAGGTCTGCTCTGCTGGTTAGGCTCCTCGGGAATGCGCTGCATGTCGTTGAAGGGGTTTGCAGAGTTTGCGCTCATGCTGGTGTCCGGGCGATCCCAAGGACCGGCGCCGTTCATGGTTGAGCTGACAGTCGGACGTTCCCAGGCGCTTCCTCCAGTCGGTCGGTGCAACTGCGACTCCTGCTGCTCCGGCACGCTCAACATCATACCGGCGCCGCGGCTGGTTCGGCGGTCGGGAACGTTAGTCAGGTTCGGGAGGAACTGGGTGACTGGCCGGAGACTCAAGCGGGGAGCGGTAGTTGGGGTGCGAATGGCAGCGCTGTCGGCAAAAGGGTTGATGGGGCCGTTAAGCTTCTCGTCGTCATCTTGCATGTGCTGCTTCTCCAGCTTCTTCTTCCGGCGGTTGAACAAGAACCAAACAAGGAGAGCCACGACAAGAATACCAGCCAACACACCAATCACAATGCCGGCCGTGGCGCCGCTGTTGCTTTCCTCGGCCTTCTCCTGGTTCGTCGCTGATGCGGATGGTGCGCTGGTAGTCTGGTCAATATTCGCTATCGTTCCCGTTTCCGGCGCCTTGGTTGTCTGTGGCGCAAGGGCGAGGGTGCTGCCAACGTCGGAGGTGGCCTCCGGGGGAAGGGTGAAGGCGGTGGGAAGCTCCTCCTCCGATGTCCTTGTCACCGTGGGTGTCGGCCTTGGTGCCGGATTCGACCTTGTCACTCTGGGCGGCGGCGTCGGGTCGTCCTGGCCAGCCGTGATCGTCCTGGTGATAAATCTGGTCGACGTTGAGCGTCCTTCATCCTCGTCGTCGTGGGTAAACGCATTCCCTATCGCCTTGGTAATCGAGTCCCACAGCTGTCTCCCCTGCAAGCGCGCCTCTGGCGCGTGAATTGGGCGCATGGTGGTATCTGAAAAAATGCAATCGTCGTCCTGCTCGTGGTAATGATAGTGGTAGTGGTTGGAATGATCGATTCGTTCTATCTGTCTCGGGTAGAACCTAAGGAATGTGGTCTGCAGCAGCGATCTTTGCGCGCAGAAGAGGTGTATGAAAAATGAAGGGAATGATAGTTGGAAGGATAAGAGAATGTAAAGAGACAAGAGAAGCCGTCTCAAGCACTCATTGCCACCAAAAGAAGGACTCGACACCCAGGGAGGACGTGTCTTGGGCAAAAGAGACTGTGTTTGGGACACGGAGGAGAGGTGTGGGACGAGAGGACGAGAGGCACCTGCGTGCTGCAGGAGGGGACCCAAGGACAAGAAAGGAAGCACACGGCGCCAACTCTGAGTGGTGTGCTGGGAGAGCCGGGGGTGCTCAAGGTTGGGCGCAAGTTCACGGCCCGGACCTGGACATTGGGGTGACAGGATCATCAGAGCGGCCTGGGTGGGCTGTGCGGCGCTTCTTCCCCTCCCTCCTTCCCTCTTTGCCTTTTGCCTCTCTCCTCCCTCCTGTGTCTCTCGGTGGAACAATTCAAGGTCACACCGTCATCGCAACAGAGCCTCTCACCATTCGCATTCGTCAGTGGGTTTGCAAGACAACGTACCAGAGATCGGAGCGGCAAGGTCATCAGAGGACGAGAGGCTCTCAAATCGCGTCCACTCGCAGCGGTGAACGGGCAGCTGCATCCCAGTCGTCCCCGCTGATCCACGAGGTTTCCCACGCAGGGCCCCCCTGTCAGCGCCATTTCAGGAACCAGCGTTATCTGATTGGTGGACATGCAGATCACTAGAGAAGCGAGATTGCAGACAGGGCTTGTGATTGGCCTGGAACCAAACTTCTGCAGTCCGTACAGGACAGGGATATTGTAGTCAGTGTGCGCCTGTGTGCGACCGCCCCTTTTCCTTTTTTTGCCCTCCCGTCGTCGAATGTCCCCCCGTGGTGGAACTTCCAATCAATCGGTTGCCTGCTGGTTGCCGCAGTGCCGTTTGCCGACTCGGCCGTTGGAAAGATTGCGCCGCGGCCATTTTTTGACGTCCAGAAGTATGTGGGATGCCATCCGGGTATTCTCATCACTTAGATTGATGTCGCGAGTTGAAGATGCATTGCCGGTTCTTAAGAATAGCTGGGCTATATGAAGACAACACCACCAGAACCCAGGCACGCAGCTGTGTAAGGCACCCGCCAGTCAGTTCCTGTGATGACCGAGCGAGGCTGCCCGGTTCTTTGTCAAGCACATCCTCCTGTCAAGCACGTGCATGCATGCGCCACTCGGTCTTCAGCTTCTTCTCTCGCCTGACGAAGAAATATCGGCAGAAGAAAAGAATTTTCGGAGCATAAATGATCACCGCAAACGAGCCAGGCTCGGTAATTGAGATGAAAACCGCAGGAAACGGGAGTGCGGGGTTTGGTTGCCCGCTCCAACTGATTGAAACAATGATCTCATTTTCCTTCATCGGGGCGGCCATCCAGGCGAGCTTGTTTCTGAAACCGC
>Ga0247760_1003192_pt1 | contig 10986 bp, 15 predicted proteins | sample UWRJL171409R4_FD_179936 | JGI IMG/M metagenome (GOLD analysis project Ga0247760, IMG submission 179936) | Plant litter microbial communities from Arlington Agricultural Research Station in Wisconsin, United States - UWRJ-L171-409R-4 | ecosystem: Environmental > Terrestrial > Plant litter >...
CTCCTCTCCCTTTACTGACCCCCCCACCGTTTTCGGCCACGTATTTACCCCTTCAACCCCTTGCCGTTATCCTAGGCCGCCGCATCGGCCCTCGCATCTGGCTCTCCTGCTCCCTCCTCTCCTGGGGCATCCTCTCCATGGCCCACGCCGGCATCAAATCCTCGGGCCACCTCATCGCCCTGCGCCTCCTCCTCGGCGCCGCCAACTCCGGCTTCACCCAGACCGCCTTCTACTACATGAGCACCATGTACCCTAAGTTCTCCCTCGGCTTCCGCATGGGCATGTTCTCCGGCATGTACTCCGTCGCCGGCGCCTTCGCCGGCCTCATCGCCTATGGCCTCCTCCGCGTGGAGAGCGTTACGATTAGGGGCTGGCAGGTGGTGTTTCTGGTGGAGGGGGGGTTACTGTGTTTATAGCGGTGGTGGGGTGGTTTATGTTTCCAGCGGATCTTGGCACGGCGTGATTTCTGAGTGAGGAGGAGAGGGCGCATGCGATTGGGAGGATGGGGAGGGATTTGGCGGAGGGGTAGGAGGAGGAGACGTGGGGAAGCAGGATAAAGGAGCTGAAGAAGGATGTAGTGGATATATTAAAGGATTAGAAGAAGTTGGCGACGATTGTTTACAATATTACGGCAGTAGTGGTGAGTTTTCTTTTTCTTTTTTCTTCTTTTTTTTCTCTAGCTAGGTATGATAAGATTAATGTAGATAACCCGTTACCGCGTTTACAATATTCTTACCGCTGATTGTTCAGAGGATAGGGTATAAGGGTATCGATATGACACTTATATCGGTTCCATCGTTCATTATCAGCACTGTTAGGTTAATCATCATCGTGCTGTTAATTGATTAGAGGTGTTTGCGGCATTACTACAGGCCTTTGTAATATTGTGGTGGTGGGTTGGTTGTGGTTGTGGTGATACTACGTTACGGAGCTCCAATGGTGATGCTTCACATTTGGACTTTTGGATGCATGGCGTGGAGATTTTCGGGTGTGGGTCAATTACATGGTTGCGACCGTGCATTGGGGGTTAGGGTTTTGTATGGGGTTTGCAGTGGGCTACGGTACAAAATGATGCAGCCTACGGTACGGCGTGAGGACCTCTAATCCAAAAGACCATGCCTCACAATCCACTAGACCACCTTAAACAGGGAACCCAGAGAGTTGATTGCCGCGTCTTCCGCCCAAAGGTAACAGAACTGACAGTTCCTCCGTCCTACCGCAGATTACCAAAATTCTCCGCCGGTCTCAGAAGCGCCTCTCCGCCCAGAGAACCACCACCCGCCTGCGTGTTCTGGGAGAACCCGCTCCCGTGTCCCTGCGGGACATGCTGCCACGGCTGTTGCTCCTGCATGTGTTGGTGGGTAGCTAGGTAAGCGCTTTGGTTTTGGTAGGCGTCAACACTGTCCGGATTCCACGGCTGGGTAGGGCGCTGTGCCGTCGGTATGTTTCCCCGGCCAGTTGTCGCCACGGGGACCCCCGGTGGCGGATGTGCTGACTGCTGGTATGCTCCCCCTTGCTGTGGCATGGGATAGTAGCTTTGGCTGCCGCCGCTACCGCCCTGGAGTGAGCTCAGATTTGCCGCGCCAATATTTCGCTGATTCGATTCTTCGCGACCCTGCGGGGCGAGGACCCCAGGTTGCCCGTAAGGACTGTAGCCGGGTTTCTGGTGATGCTGCTGCGGCCCCTGTGGTCCCGCTGCAGGCGGCGCAGGCCCAGTTTGATAGTTCCACGCCGCTTTTTCTTTCCACCTCGACGAACCAAGAAGCGGGTTCATTGGCTCCATGCTGATGGGATAACCTGTGTTACTTGCGCGCAGGAAGTTCTCCTTGGCTCTCGTGTCCGCATCGACTCCGTAAATCTCATCGAGGTAGCCAATGAAGCTGAGGTACGCGTTGGCCACGGTCTTGAAGTGGTCCACCTTGAGATGGACGGCGATGTCCGGCTTCGCCTCCAAGGCTGCCCTGTACGCGCCCTGGCCTTCGAAAACCGACATGCCGCCCTGACTCTCGAACTCCGACAAGGCGAGGGCGGTCTGGCACGCGTTGCGGATCTGCCGGCCATTCCATCTCGCCTTGAAGTGCTCCTGCCAGTACATCCTTGCAAACACGCAGATCTTGACTTCCTCGATGTTGATGATCCGCCCCTTGTCCCGGAAGCGCTTCAGGATGCGCTTCAGATTGACCTGGAACACGGCTTCGGTAGACTCGTCGTCTAGAGGGGGGTAGTGAAGACTGATGTGGATGCGGGACGTGAATGCTTCATCAAAGTCGCCTATCCGGTTGGTAGTGAGGAACAGGATGCCCGCGTAGTATTCCAGGACGCGCAGGAAAACTAATACGGAAATGTCAGTCCGGCATACCTACAGAGCAGCACTGGGTGGGCAGAACTCACCTGCAACCAGGCCATTCCGGGAAAAGTCGCTGGTTGTACGTCTCGCCAAGAATACATCCGCCTCGTCGATGAGCAGGATGCATCCCCATTTGTTGGCGAGGGCAAAGTTCGTCTCCAGAGAGGACTCCACCTCCTTGGCGGTGGTTCCAAGGTCTCCTAGTGACAGAGGCAGGTGTTTTAGTAGCTTAACACTGCATATGTCCCGACAGAACAACAAAAAGACTCAGTACGAACCGCATGTGATCTGAAACAAAGGCTTCCCGAATAGCTCCGCAACGCACTCTACCAAGCATGTGAGTTCAATGGCGACATGATTCAGGACTTCCAGGGGGTGCTCACCGGCAGTGCTTGTCTTTCCAACACCAGGGGCGCCGTGAAGGAGAATAATGAGGCCCTTCCCTAGATAATTGAGGCAAACGTCAGTCGGCGAGTTCCCATTCGGCGAAAAGCATTTGTAAGAGGTGTATACGCAGCCTTTGCGTTGTGGTTCTAACCTTTGCCGCGGACAATGTCAAACTGGTCTCTAACAGTCCCTGCCGTTTCCTTGTTCCGAAAGTGCTGCGCAACGAGGGAGAGAACCATCTCTTTATGCCCTTTCGGAAGGACAAGTTGGTCGAAAGAGGCCTCGGTGTCGTGGTCTACCGCCCCTACATTTTCGCTAACGGACTCGTCTTCATTCCTCGCATTGCCACTGCCGACGGGTTTCAGGCATTCGAGGTCCAGTTTCGCCCATTTTCGACTGCTTAGGACGAAGCCGAAGACCCGGTACGACATGATGAGAAGCTCGTCATCCGTGAGGCTGTTTCCCGTTGTCTTCGCCTCCTCGAGCGTACGCGGGTAGACAGCCACGGACGGGAGCTTGGAGTGCTCCCATTTGGGCGGGACCAGCGTCTTCATGAACGCGTCGTCACGGACCTGCTCGACGTAGTCATCGTAGAATATGAAATCGTCCTTGCAGCACGCAGCCTCACATGTCTCAAAATTGGGCATGAACGCGGCTGTACCGATCTGCGGTTCGATCACGGGCTTCCAGTCGGAGATTCCGGGGGCAGCAAATGTCTCGGCAAAGTCGACCACCACCTGACTGTCGACTTCATCCCTGGTCTCTAGCGTGAATCCAGCATAGTGCAGGTGCTGAATGGACGCGGCCTGCAGGAACCGCCTCCCCCTCGCGACGAAACGCTCTCGTTGGGAGGAGTCCCTGTCGAGGTGCGCCGGACGGATCTCCAGCGACTCGATAGCCTTCTCGCCTTCGTACTTCTTGATGACAAATTCGGTTGGCACCGGCCCCAGCTGAGCACCGTCGTAGTCTATGTGAACGCAGAGGATGCGAATTGGCATCTCTGTCCCCGGGCTCATGGTTTTAGAGGCAGTTATGCTGGAGTAGTCGTTCCAAGAGACGGCGGCCTTGTGCCCCGTGCTGGTGATGCTGAGTATCCGGTATACTTGGCGACCGTCTCGGTTGATGACGAAATCGCCGGGCTTGAATATGTGCCAAATGTCGACAAAAAAGACCTTGTGGCAGTCGGGGCTGGTCAGGCCATCGATCTTCTTCTTGAGGAAGTCGTCCATGAATTCAATAAGGCACTCGACGTGCCGGAGAGCTTGCTCGGGAGTTCGACGTCCAAAAGCTCGGTAGGCCATTACATCTTCCGGCCCATGCAACATCTCATCAGGTGACCATCGCTTCCGCGTTGCACGGAGTATGTTACGTGATTTGTCGTCCGTTTGCCGACGTCTTGAGCTCGCGATGTCGAAGTCTGCAGCCCAGAAGCACCACTCATCCCGGATGGTGGAGTAGTAATGGGCTAGCGCCCTGTAGGGCCGGACGAGAACCCTGGGGTTCAAGCTGCGTTGGGGAAAGTCGGGAAGCAAGGCGGCAAGGAACTGGAGGATGATGGGAGACTGAACGCGGATGCGTTCTGGCAGGGGTCTCTCCGCAGCATTATACCCTGGCGCTGTTTGAGAGAGGACTGTGTAGGCCTCGCTTTTCTCCGCCGTGTCGCTGGCTCCTTGAGTGCTGTCTTGCGGTCGATGCGCCGTGCTCGTCTCCGGTTCAGTAAGGAGAGCCGGTTCTTCCACCAGAATATCCAAAGTGGGCAAGTCGTGCAGGTTGACCTGCGGGCCGGGTGAGTTGTTAGCCATGCGGAATGCCGACCACTCCATATGGCTCTTGACCGGAACCATGTTGCGGGGTCCATGCAGTGGTCGCTGCGTCTCTTCGAGGTTCGGCTCGTCTACCACAATCTCCGTGGTTTGGACCCTAAGCTGCCTCCTGACTAGTGCCGCTTGTTCAGCTTTGTCGTCAAGCTTTTTCTGCTCGTGGAGATGGATCAGCTGACCCCGTCTCTTAGACTCATTCACTTTCCTCTCCACTCGCGAATCCCTCGACATCGAGGCGAAACCTTCCTTTCCCGACTTGCGGATGTAGGCCTGTTCCTCCTGGAGACGCTGGAGCTCCATCTCCCGACGTATCCTATCTTCCGCTTCTCTCTGCCTAAGCACGTCTAACTCCTTTTTCGCCCTTTCTAGCTCCCATCTTTCCCTTACATCGTCATAAGCCTCTCTTTCTCTTGCATCGTCATAGGCCTCCTTGCTTCCCTTCGAAAATGTCCTCGCTCTCCTCACAGGGCTCGGTATCGGGCTCGGGGCCCTTGCCCTCGTTCGCACGCGGATCACTGGCACCTGCGGACTGATGTCGGAGGAGCTGCTGCTGCTGCTGCGGCGGCGGCGGCGGCGGTCACGACCGCGGCTGCGAACGCGACGCATTCCACCTTGCATTGCCGCCACCTTTTTATTCAGCGCCTGGAGCTCATGGTTCAGCTCACGAATGCGTTGCTCCGAGCTGCGGTAGTCAGAGACATCCGTATCAGAATCGCCGCTCTTCGAAGCGCTAGCAGCGCGTGCCGACATTTCATTTTCCGGCTCATTTTCCGGCTCATTTTCTGAGGGCGGGCGATCTGGCAGAGAAGATGGTGGCGGGGATTCCTCTTTGGTCGCGGAACTGACGGCTGGCTCGGCGTGCGACGACATGACCGAATGTGCGAGACGTGAGGCACTGGCTCTTCAAGTTTACGCGGCAGATTGACCAGACACTCGATTGTGTTCTTGAGGAAGGTGCGCCCGGCCACGATGTGCGCGAAGCCAAGCGGAAAAGAGGGGGGGCTGGACCCCGCCTGCCTGCAGGAGGGTGGGTCGAGGCCAATGACCTCTCGTCGCCATGAGCGGCAATCTCAATCTGATCACCCCGCCGACGCTGACAGTCTAACCATGATACTCCATACCATCGCCGCCGAGACGAGTGATGAGCAGTCACCAAGCCCCCATTTCCGGGCTCACGCAGAGGTCTGCAGCGGTAGATTTCATCGACCACCGGCTGGCGGCCGTGCACCCGGCATTTGTGGACCCGCCCACCCGATTTGACGCGGCAGCGGGCCGGTACGTTCCCCGCTCGGATCCGCCCGCCATGGACCCGCCGCGGGCCGAGCCCCGACAGCCGCCGCCGGCTGTGGCGGCCATGCGATTCTGGGACCGGCTGTTCCCCGAGGCAATGGCGCTGTTCCAGGCCGAGCACCAAGCGCCGAAGCGACGCGCTGTCGCCGGCGACGTGTACGACATCCGCGACAAGCCGGACTGGGCCGCTGTCTACGACGAGCTGCAGCGCGCCAAGACCGTGTACGACGGAAAGGGCGCCTCCCGCCACGTTAAAAAGGGCCTCCGCGTCTTTTTCGACAAGGTCCGGATCGTCCGCCCCGCCTTGAACCTTCTCCCCGATGTGGAGTACCTGTCTCCGGTTGTGGGGGCCTTGCAGGTTGTTCTCGATGTGAGTTTATTCCCACCCATGTCATTCATGCCCAGCACGGACCTGACGCCATATTCAGGCGGCGACAGAGTCGACGAATGTCCGAGAGGAGGTCGCAAACTCGTTTGACGATAGCCAGTTGGAACAATCATTCGGGGACATTGAGACGTTCCTTGCCCTCTTCCCAGGCGACCAGGTTATCGAGAAGAAGGCGCTTGGGGTTGTGGTATCTATCCTGAAAGCAGTTGAGGACGCCGTGGGCTATTATCTCGAAAACATTGGTGTGTCCTTTGTCTAGTCACCCCGAGTTTCTCCAGCTTTCAGATGCTGACTCGGCCCTGCTGTTCTTTTCCCAAAGTGTGGAGAGCCAGCAAAGCCGTGTTGTCGGGCGTGGATTACAAAAAGAGCCTCAGGGAGAGCCTGTCGCAGATCCAAATCAGCAGCAATGCCCTGATACAGGAGGCTCAGACCTCCAACATCAAGCAAATTAGGGACCTCTGGGCGCAAGTCCGCAATTGTAAGCACACGGCGCCATCTGTTGCTGCTCTGCTTCTCTGACTCCTGCGACACCCACCAGACTCGGAGCAGTTGATCGAAAACGACCGAGTGATGCTTCAGAACCAAGAGGCTCTGCTTGGTTATCAGAAACAGATCCTCGACGGGCAACAGCTATTCGCTGACGTGCAAAACCAGCTGAAGAGGATGCTCGAGGGATACCAGCAGGCCCAGGACAGGAACATCCAAGAGCAGCAAGCACAACTGGCCGAGAAGAATAGTAAGGGCTTGTCTCACAGGCGCAGGCGTGCACTACCAGACTAACCGGCGCCAGGGCAAATCGAACTTCTCTTCCAACAAAACACCCACCTGACCGCCGAATTCATCACCCTCTCTCGCCACCAAACACCGTCGCCGCAGCCCTTCGCCCAGCCAGCATGGCACATTCCCCAGGAGGCCCTCCGACAGCTCATGGGCCTACCAGACTCCCTAGCCCAGAACGACATGGACACCATCGCCCAGCAAGCCGGGCGCTTGCCGTCCCACCACCGCGAGAAGGCGGAACAGCTCGTCGTGGTCACACAGTTCCAGGACTTCCTCACCGCGCTGGAATCGCGCGTCCTGCTCCTGCACGGAGACTTCGAGGGCACGCACTACCTCTCCGCGCTCTCGGTGTTTTGCTCGACCCTTGTCCGCTCGATGGAGGGCATGGACCGGTTCCTCCCGCTCGTCTTCTTCTGTGGCTGCCACCTGGACGGCGGCGGCCGGCTCATGATCCACAGCCTTCTCGCTCAGCTCCTGCAGCGCCACGACTTCGACACCTCGGCCCTGCACCACGAGCTGAGTCTCGACCGCATTCAGGCGGGCGAGCTGTCCGAGCTGTGCGCGCTGTTCGGCTGGCTGGCGCGCCGGCTCCCGCAGCGCACGACGCTGCTGTGTCTCATCGACGGCATCAAGTACTACGAACGCCCGGAGCACGCCGATGGGATGGGCTTGGTGCTGAGCGCGCTGCTCGACCTCACGCTGGACACGGAGATGCGCGCCGTCTTCAAGATCCTGATCACGAGCCCCTCGCCGACCACCATTGTGCGTCAGCACGCGGCGTTCCAGGGCGGGAGGAACACGGTGTCGCTTGCGGCGCTGCTGAAGCTGGGCCTCGGCCCGAGCAAGTTCCGGTTTGCGAGGCAGCTGGGAGAGAGGCTGGGTCAGGAGCCAGGGTGAATGGAATTTTTCCCTCGCTGTTGGGACGGCTTGCGTCTCGTAAGCGGGTGGCTTTCCAGTGCGTTATTCCGTATCCCTTTGTTTTGGTTTGGAAGACTTGAGCGGAAGAAGGGTGAGAGCTTGGTTACGGTGTCAGCATCACCTCAACTACCACCTGGGCGGTTTGTTGTCTTTGTCGTATTTTAGGTGTGGTTGGTGTGCTCGGTTCGATCTTGATTGAGGGGCCATCGTCTCGGACAATGGAGTTGAACTTGAGATCAAAGCAAGCCATCGCAGAGCTTTGTTGTGTACCCACCTTCCACAGGCACAACCGCTTTGTGCCAGTTTCCAGACTGAAGTATATCAAGAGCAGATAAACGCATTCAGAGTAGTACTTGCTTCTCAACATCACCATCACTTACCTTTGACCATACCTTATTTCTACGCCTACCTCCCCTAAATTTATCCAAGACTAGAGGTACAGAGCCGTCGAATTCAATTGAAAGAATAGCCCGTACCAAGTCTAAAGCAAAGCCACAGAAACGCTGTTGGAATGGCAGACATGAGGCTGAGACTCACTTCCCGGCTCAGATTCACAAATACAACAGCCAGTACGCTCGCGAAAAGATGAGTTTCAACTCGAACGGTCCCTGCCATGGGTACCACGATTACGAGACTTGGTTTGAAGAGTTCACCAAGGAGGAATGGTGGAGCCTGTGATGTAATGGATGCGGGAAACCAAGTGTAGCTGCGGAACCACACAGGCTATGTTGCGACGAGACCCGGTATTGCATTTCATGCGTCAGGGACAAGGCGCAAGAGGTGGTGGACGCCCTAGACATCCCAGTCAAAGTCTCGGCAGCGGAAGAGTATCTGAAAAAAGCGGAAGAGGCTCAACCGAAGCACACCTGGGTTAGAGCTCACGCCGATACGCTCGTGCGAGAGTCGGATGCTAATAGAGATTGGTATCATTGCTTGAGCCAAGTCTGGCGCTACCAGGAGAATATGAAGTATAAGGCTTATGCGTTGGTTGGACACGTTATTCCCGAGTGCTGTGGTGGCTACACAGCACATCTTGGCCCCTACTTCCTAGACTGCCTACCTCGGGCTCTGTCAAAAAAGTACTTTCTGCGTATGCAGTGGATGGACACACCACCCTCTAAGCGACGATGCTGCGCATTTCCAGATTGCGGCGAGTTCATTCCTCCGTGGTGCAAGTACCCTATTTTCGAGCCGGCCGATCCGGATGCCGCACCTCGGCTTTACGGGCTGAAGGCTCCACGTCGAGCTTTCTGCATAGCCTGCAACAGAGATTCTGAGATTCCGGAAGAGGGCATGGCACCTCTTCTTGCTGAGGCACAGAAAAAGTTCCCATAGCTCCCAGCAGGCCATCCGATGCTGTTGCCTGCAGGTTCACCCCCGGCGGTGGTCCTCGACAAGATACGATGGTCGCCGTGGGATCCATTACCCTGGGACAAGGTGTCTCTGCTCGCGCCAGAGTCTCCATTTGAATGGCAGACTACTGAGCTTGATGACATTGACGTGGGTGTTTTTGTCAGTAACCCCGATCATGACAGGCTGCTTGTGGACCCATTGACCCTGTGGGAACGTACTGACCTCGACCGGATTAAGAGCACCATCTTCCATTGGTAGAGAGTGTGTATCCATGAAAGCGTGATGTTTGAATCGTCCCAATCAAAAGGACATAGCCGCATGGGCCGCCATAAGCTGTTAAAGAATAACAATTGTTCGAGACGCATCATATTTCCTAAGTAAAGTGAGAACCAGTTAGTTTCTATTACGTATATACATATTAATGTCTCTGGAATTTGTCCTGTAAACTGACTTCAGAAATCTGGGAATGTTCCCTGTCCGCTGCGTTGGCGCTTCTATCCCTCTCTCAGATATGGCCTACGATTCGGACGAGCTGCTCGAGCCGCTCGGCGACTGTGAGAATTTGCGGAGGCTCTATAAGCAGAGCTGACGCGCCAACATGCACAGGCTCCTCAACCAGGCGTCGGGTAGTGTCTCAACCTACACGAGATTGAGGATGGGGGAGGTCCCATGCCTCGGGACGACCATCAGGCGATTTCGACCAAGCCTCCCGTCTCGAGAGCTTTTGACACCATCGAAAGATACGCTACCCGATCCAGCGGTGATGACAGGGACGACAAATTTGTCTTATCCAGCCCTCCTCCCATCCCGCACCACAATCCCAGTGCAGAGGATACACCGGACAACGATGCCGACATCGACTAAATATCCGAGAGATGCTGGCGGATGCCGAGAGGACGAATCATCCGCCCTTTTCGTTCGGATGCTTCCCTCCAAAGGCGAAAGTTCCGGTGTCTCCTCACTGAAGCACCCAGCTAACCTCACCCTTGGTGCCCAGAAGACCAGCGTCTCGGCCCTGACTGCTGGGACCCTGAGCCCGACCTATATCTCCTATCCTTCCCGATTGACCGCAGATATACCACCGGAGGCCCGCCAGATCTGGCCTCACATCAACCTTGATGCGAATGGGCCGCCAACAGGGCGGCACCATCGATGAGCTCGGATTCCCGGAGATCCCGGTCTGGCAGTACCACACCTTCAACGGCTACCACACCAGCAGAATCTTCGCCAAGCTCTTTCAGGTGCTATTCCGAGCCGGATGACCTACCCGGAGGACCAAGGTCACGCACAACGCAAGTATCAGTTTTTTTTGCATAAAGCACATCTTCAAAGGGAACGCACCAGCTACTACCTCTTCCACAGAGACACAAAACTCCCCGCGAACTCTTCGCAATGTCGGGGTCATCACTAACACTGCCCAGTCGCGTGAGATGCGATATTTCGGCCTGTCCCTCCAGCACCATCAACTTCTGTCGCAGACGGTGCGACATCGACAACTTTACACAACCACATTCTTCGTACAGGAAGAAGTAATTCGACAAGTCCATGTGCCGCTGCGTACTCTTTGTGTGCCTTTCGAGTTGGCGTGTTCAAGCAACGGCGTGCACACGAGTCAGGGTGTCGCGCTGTTGCTTTGCCGGTTGCATGTGCGCGGCCAGTTTTGGAGTTTGCTATGGGGTGTTGCTCCTTTTTTTTTGGAAGGG
>Ga0247760_1003195_pt1 | contig 10973 bp, 7 predicted proteins | sample UWRJL171409R4_FD_179936 | JGI IMG/M metagenome (GOLD analysis project Ga0247760, IMG submission 179936) | Plant litter microbial communities from Arlington Agricultural Research Station in Wisconsin, United States - UWRJ-L171-409R-4 | ecosystem: Environmental > Terrestrial > Plant litter >...
CCCCACAAAAAACCAGTCCCTCATGGGTAAAATAATATGCCGTGGTCGACAGCGGCGCAGCATTTGACGTCCTTCCAGGTGAGGAATATCCATCTTACCAAGACGAAAAGCAATCAAAACACGCCAAACCATTCCGTATTGCTACAATCTAAGCAAAAAGCTCCCGTGTATCTAGACCGCCAGTCGTGTCCTTTTTCTCGCCGTTCAAGAGCCCAAGAGACGCTCTCTTGCCCAGAGTTTCCCTCTTCTGCTCCGCCCGCACATTGTGTCGCCCAGCCTTCGACTTGCGCAGGTCCGAACGGACCTGGTTTGGTGAGATAAATCGCTTGTTCTCGTAGATAATGGGCCCGCCGAACGAACCCTCCTGGATAACGATTGGCGTGAGCACAAATCGGGGGCCAATCTCAACCAGACTGACGTCCGTGTCCTTGTCAAGCTTCGACTTCTTTGCCTTGCTCGTCGCCTCCCCCTCTTCCTTGATCTCGCCCTTTGACTTCTCAACTTCGCGGACCTCGTAGTTGCGCACCCAGATCTTGCCATCTGCCACGGTGAAGCCCATGACATGGTCGACAAAGGGCTTTACCTTCCTCGCGCCTTGCGGGACACCGAAAATGTGGAGGAAAAGTTCCTTGATGACCTTCAGATGCGGCTCCTGCTCGAAGGCAGCATCGAACGACAGAATTGGCCTGGTCCCCTTGAGGCAGTTTCCTGTGAAATGGAGCTCCTCCATCGTGTGCACTGTCGCCTATCGTCAGCATCAAAATCGAGTGTATCTTGTCCGTTCCCTCGACTTACTGTTCTGAGCGTGCATCTTGACGGTGGGGCCGTTGGGCGCCTTGCTAAACCACATATAGAGATCCTTGCCTTTCCTCGCCTCGAAGAACATGACGTTGTTGCAGTTGTAGAGCTCGGCCAATTCGTTGAGTTGGTACATCTTGGATTTCGAGTCGAACTTGACGTCTTTCCGCCCATGCGGCAGCATCGCGGCGAGATCATTGAGAAGATGTCGGTGTCTGCGCAAAAATGTTGTCAGCACATAAATATGTCTATTCCTTGGGCGTGCGTGTCGCCATACCTGTAAGTCACACCTCTGGAGGAGAGGATGAGAACCCTCTGCTTGTTTCTTTTCGAGCCGGTTGCGCCGTCAGCGCCATCTTTCTCGGCCTCGGGCCCCTTGCCCATGGACTTCGATAATGTCTTGTAGACGGATGCCATTCTGTCGGTTGTCTTGGACGGATTGGCGGTGATGCTGGTCAGGTAGAGTCTCCAGAGTCGAATGCTGTCGGTTCACTTTTTGGCGAGGCCGTTGGCCAAGAAAAAAAGTTCGCTGCTATCCAGCCCACCTCCGATAAGGCTTATCTTAGCGCAGCCCAGAACCTACCCACACGTCGTCAAGAATGTCCCTCGGTCCCGCACCTCCGCATCCCGCACGGGTGGAGTTGCCTGCGTCCCTGATTTAGAAGTGGAACTGTAAGATGCCGAGCATCTGGGCCATCCTACCCCGGCAGAGCGCCAGTGGGCTAAGTCAAAGACAATACACCCAAGATACATACAGCCTACCGCATCTTTTGAACAGTTGGTACATGATCAACAGGCTTCGACTGATCTCCATTCAATGTTTGAACCCACAGCGGGTATAGTTGCTCTCACCCTCTTGCTCGTAAACAGGGGTAAGATTTATTAGGCAAAATCAGGTGGTCTATACAGGCATATGAAGTCTCCGGCCGAAAGTAGGGTCAGAGAAATCACTGCGAAGAGAGCCTTGTTCCTGTTAAGGGGGTACTTTTTTTCTACAAGTCGTGCTGCAATCTCCAGATGCTTTGCTGCTGGTACAAGTTATGGCCGAGTTTTCCCTATGCTTCGCAAAGCGACTGGAAGGCACGCCTTTTTTTACGGAGGCTTCGTATGGACGTAGGAGAGAACATTTATCGCTGTGCTCGACACGCCTGTCTTTGTCATGTATGTTTTGGCGACGAGAAACAACATCGACACTTATATTACTAGGGGTATGCAAAGGCATAAGGCGATAGTAAATTCCGACTTGCGTCGTTAGCCCTGTATTTATAGCACGTGAAACTCCCGTCAAGCGGCACAATGCTCCCGTCACATACACAGGTTACAGACATTGCCTGAATTCCGTCAACGTCTCATTTCCTAACCCTCCGCGACTTGGCCACACTGACGACAGGAATCGATTTCCACCGAGAACCAATGGGATACATTAACCCTACGTTCATTCAGCTAACCTTCCTCGTAATCCATGTATGAGCAGAAACCACTCAGAAATCCCAGCGACAAGCACAGCGAGAAAAGGACCACGGACAAAGGAGATGCAAGGGTCTCGATCCCCTCCCCAAAAACAAAGTTCACCAAGAAGCAACATGGTTAAGGCGAGCCAGATCCCGTTTCCCCTCCCAATGTCCCCGATGCTCGTAAAGACCTTGATTCATACCAGATAAATGACGTGACGCCGTATATCCACCCGAGCCTTGATTTATGCACAGCAGCCCTTCTCCGTCTTCTCCTTGGTGCCCGTTTCCGAATCGCTGAGGGTGAAGCCCTTCAGGTTGGGCTCCTGCCCGGCGCCTTCGAGGGCCTTGCTGGACACGATTCGGTAGATTTCTAGAAGAAAAGGGTCAGGACCCGTAATGCAGGAAGCTGGGACAAGGGGAGCAAACCGGTGAGGATGTTCTGGAAAGCAAGCTCGACGTTGCTGGCATCGAGAGCCGAGGTCTCAATAAAAGAAAGGTGATTGTCGCCTGCGACTTGTCAGCTGCTGTGCTCTTTCGTATAGGCGGCGATGGCCTTGGGCCCCGGCTTTGAACATACTTGCGAACTGCTTGGCCTCCTCGGTGGGCACAGCTCTGAGGTGCCGCAAATCGCTCTTGTTACCAACCAGCATGATGACAATATTGTTGTCCGCGTGGTCTCGCAGCTCCTTCAGCCATCGCGTCACGTTCTCGTACGTCTGATGCTTGCTAATGTCGTAGACAAGCAGCGCGCCGACAGCGCCGCGGTAGTAGGCAGAGGTAATGGCGCGATACCGTTCCTGACCCGCAGTGTCCCAAATCTGTGCCTTGATCGTCTTGGTGTCAACCTGGATCGATCTCGTGGCAAACTCGACACCGATGGTGGACTTGGAGTCGAGGTTGAACTCGTTGCGAGTGAATCGGCTGAGCAGGTTGGACTTTCCGACACCGGAGTCGCCGATAAGCACCACTGGTGGGAAGCCATGTTAGCAAATGATGCGAACGCCTTGCCTGGGTAGCCGATGGCCTGAAAGTGTCGGGTGCCAAGTACCTTTGAAGAGGAACTGCCCGAGGTTTGTTCGTCAGCGCAGGTCCGCGGGGTCATGGATCACAAAGGCGCAGCGGGGGTGGTATTCTTACGTCGTATTCGTCGTTAGCCATGGCTGCTGTGGAGGATCACCAGAGGGGTCGTGGGGTTTTCTCGGCGTGGAGGGGAAATGGCGATTCGCTGTCGGTGATGTACGAAGGACAGCGATGCGATGTCCAGGAGAGACTGGGCGGTGCGGCTCTCAGGAGCGGGTCCGTGATTTTAGTGCCAAGGCAGTAGCTATTAGGGGGCTCGGGGGGGCCACTCTGATGTGGACAAGGCAGCGATTAAGTAAGGCACTGGTCCGATTATACTTAGTCACAAGATAGGAGCTCGATAAATTGCGGAAAGGCAGCTTTGACAACGCGATTCCCTGGCGCCAGGTTTCACAATCCAGAGCTACACATACCGCACACGCACTTCGTTGTTCTGACGGCATGCGCAGCAAGCAATCTTGTGCGCCTCATTGTCGAGACAGTGTCACACACAGTAGAGACTCAAAGTCATCGGGAATTTGGCGAGCCGGGGTTAGTGGACGCACGGACCATCATTTCACAGGGGCTCATCACGTGCGTGGCTCTTGGCCCCAGGCTAATGTCAAGACCCCACAGCTTTTCCACTCAAATCCATTTCGCTGCTCCCTGCACCTGCCAAACAAAAACACTGAATTCCTCAATTTGGGTAAATTCCGCGAAACCCAATCTCGCCCAACCTGAGGGTTGTGATGGTAAAGTCCGCCAGCCTTCCTCGCCCAGACCGCGGCTCTTTCGATGCATATTTTGTCTCCGGTCTTGAGTCCTTCTGAAAATCACCTCTTCGCCAGGCGTGGTTTGCAACCCAACCTACCTACCTACCTAGGTACCTGTGGCATGTCCACTCCTACCGTATACAACACAACGGTGTACTAAAGCGCATATGGTGATTCTTCCCTACTTCGAGGACTTCTCCCTCTACTGGGAAGGCGGGCCGTTCGGACGGGCGCTTGAGACCAAACTCAATTTTATCCTCCAGTAGCCAACGATAATTGGGGCATCCACCAAGCCACAGCCTAGATGGTAAGTAATCCAGTATAGCCAGACTTATGCCACCTTCAGCATCCCGGGAGTACCAAGCAGATTAACCTGGTATTTACCAAACTCAGCGGAAAATCAATAACACTTGAAATCAAACCTCGGGAGAGCCCACGCGTTTTGAGTAAAGCAGTGGTCAATCCTCTGTCTTGGGTCATCGAGGCGTTCAGATATTTGACGCAATTCAAACGTCGGTCTAATCCGGTGTAAGATTTCAGTTATCTGGTTTGAACCCAGCAAGATGTTCAAGGGCCTCGCACGGAAACCCTCGTCCGAGGATCCGCCCCAAGCGGCTCCCGAGAGCGATGACGACATTTCTGTCACATCGACGGTTGACGCCGCGGCGGATCCAGACCAGGAATTTGAGGTAGAAGATATCTTGTACGAAACAGAAAACGATCATGGCGATGTTTACTTCCTCGTGAAGTGGACGGGCTTCCGCCTGCACGAGTGTACCTGGGAACCTCTGGAACATATAGGCAGTGACCTGAGAGAGATGTGGAAGGAGCAGAAGCAAAAGATTGCAAAGGGCGAGTTGGTGGCTTTTGAGCTAAGCCAATTTCACGCTGCCCAGGAAGAGGCGAAGATTGCAAAGGCCGAACGCCATCGCCGTCGAAATGCGAAGCGGAAGAAAAAAGGCCTCCCTCTTACACGTCCGCTCCCCGAATCAGAGGAGGAGTCAAGCGACGAGGCTTCCGAGGACCAGTATGTGGCCGAAGCCGCTCCCGGCTCAACAGCCAGGCGTAGCCCACAAAAGCAGAAATCTGCCAAACTCTCCAAACTCCATACGTCCTCCGCCAAGCCCAGCGGCGTGCTGTCCCCGACCGGTAATTCCAAGACTCAAGGCGAGACACGCCGTACAAGTCTGACAAAGCCTACAACGCCGACGGACGCTACCTTACCAAACCGCCCTTCGACATTGGCCTCGTCATCGCGAGTTCCCATTGAACGCCCTTCAGCAACGGGGTATCAGGGAACAGCACGGAAGTTGCCAGACAAGCCGTCGTTGGGACTCGGCCGAAATGGCCCTTCGCCCATTGTGAACCGCTTAGCCGGCAATAGCTTGAGGAGCAAGATGACTGCCAAGAAGAGTTCTAAGGCACCGGCGGGAAATATCTTCACGAGCGGGAAAACGAAGAAACCTCGTCCCTCCCTCAAAGACATTCAAGTGGATCCTGCTAGAGCGAAGAGCTCTAAGCAGCACACTAAATGGTCCACATTGCGGAAACTCGAAAAGGCGTCTCGCGACAAAGAGGACCTACCGCCCGATCCCGACGCCCTAGTTCTGTTCGATCCCTCCACGGCAGGAAAAAGGACTTCGAGTCTGGGATCCAATAAGGAGGCACCCCATATGTCACCGAACTTCATCATATCCCCACAAGTTGCAAGCCCTACAGAAATGCAGCCCATGCCAGGGCCAAAGCCGGTGCCCGAGCCAAGACCAGGGGCTTTGAAATCTATGGACAGCGTCGGTGGGCCACCCAACAAGAGACGAAAATCCGTGCGGTTCGATGTGCCGGATGACGACGAACAAATGCTGTTTGTCCAAGAGCCAGAACCTATGGATGTGGACATGCCAGTTTTTACCGAAAGAAACTCGGTAGCTCGGCCAACAGCTCCACCAGGACGAGCGCGTCTCCATAGCCCACCGCCTCTTCAAACCCCCCTTCCTGTCCAAAGCCCACCACCTCGTCTAGGCGCTACACAGAGCTCGGAGAAACAGGTGGTGTTAGGGAATATAAAACTCCTCGGAGTCTATTTCAATGGGCTACCTGCGGAACCTGAGCCGACATGGGTCCAGTACTTCAAGGCGGAGAAGGTTTTGCATTTCAGGCTTAGCTGCCTTGCGCACACAGCGCAAAGTCAACTGGCACGTCTTATTCATGAGCCTCTAGTGACAGGTACCATCACCTCAGGGGCCAGCGGGGATGGCGTGGAGCAAGTCGCGGAGTTTTTAAAATCTAGTCTCCTCGGGTTGTTCTACCCTCACTCGCAGTTCAACATCCTTGTTTTCCCGACAAAATGCGAGGAGTGGAAGATGGACATTCTCGGGCAAGGGCCAGAAAGTCAACCATCGGCTCTAGGGTATTTTATATTCTCTTCCCAAGTGGACTGCTTGAGTGCGCTCCCGCCTGCTTCTCTGCCGGCACCAGCTGTCATCAATCGCCGGGAAGAGAGCGGGGCAAACTTGCCGTCGAGTATCGATACACAGGCGACGCCGCCCAGGGACATTGCTTTTAAGCGGCTCTTCAACTTTGACTACAAGCGGCTACTTCCCACCCGCCGAACGCCAAACATACATAACTTCTTCCTCGTATTCCCCGAAACCAAGGCACAGGCTATGATTGCACTATCCCGGTGGCTACGCGCGTGCAATAGCGATTGCCAGATCTTCATTAGTTGTCAGCCTGGCGCCTGGGATGCTTTCCGAACTGCCGTTGATCGCGAGCCAGGAGTGGTGATCGTTCACGATACTCTGACGCCGACTTTCCGTCACTTCCCGAATCTCTCACGGTACCTTATCCACAAGCTCGACGAGTACTGGTGCTTCACCGAGCCAAACCAACCCCAGCCGTTTCCTTCCACGACTTTAGTTGACGATCCATCACCGCTTAGTGGGATCCAATTGACCCGGCATTTCTCCCTGCGTACCGCTATCCTCCTGACGCCCAGCTTCCTGGTATCGCAGCCGCTGCAAGCCAAAGAATTTCTCCTCTGGTTTAAAACAAAAGACAAACGGGGCTTCAACTATCGACTCGTGACGGCATGGAATATTCACGAATACCTGATAGATTTAGCCACAGAGAAAAACGACGCAAGGCGTGATTTGTATGGCTCAGATTCGCATCATCACAGCACTATCGAAGTCACGGCGGAGCTGCGTGGGTTGAGCTCCAGCGATGTCGATGAGACATATCGAGCGGCGACCCTGGCCGCCGAGCTCAATCTTGAGCGGCTAGAGAAGGCTGGTCTCTATGATTCAGAAGAGGACAACTCCAGATTGGTCTATGCGGACCGATGCATTGACCCCAACGACGAGCAAAGTCTTCTCAACTGGTTCGGTTGGTGGGCGACCATGCGGACGGAAGAGTTTCGCAAATTCTATGTGGTCGGCTCCGGTGACACAATGAAGGCCAAGCCCAGGAGAGGCGAGCGTGTGATTCGAATTCCAAGGTACTCGCGTGCTACGATAAATGATCCCGATACCGTGCTGGAAGCTTTTCAGCAATCAATAAAAGAAAGCCTCGAGCAAACGGTCGCAAAGACCCGCACAGGCCCGGATGTACAGATGCCTAGGAACGGCAATAGTAGCGGCATCAATGGGGTGGATCAGAGCATTCATATACCTTTCCGCAGCGACCTCGTGCGATCAGAAGAGCCTCAGCATATTTCCAACGCTATCCGGGAAGTCGACACCGAAGCAGGTAAGAACGCGCTGTGGAAACTTTATACCTACGCGGTAGCCTATGACAACTGGGAGATGGCGGACCATTTCCGCGACGTCCACCTCCGGTTCAAAAGGTACAAGGATTGGTTGGACTTTGCCTGGGAATTCAATAAGGTTCAATCGAACGGCAAAGTATACCCTTTCAACACCTATCTAGGCTTTTTCTACACGATCAACACGCCAAACTGGGATCCAAACAGGGTTTCAAGGGACCTGAGACAGGTCCCACGACACCCCTGGATCGTCATTTATCGAGTCCAAAATCCGCATTTAAAGCCTATTACAGACTGCGAGGTCATCATTTGGGATGCACATGCGCGCCAACGGTATCCGGGCCCGGGCGAGCCTTTCGAGGGGGACCTCTTGTATATGCAGCGTCGTGTCATTGAACTTCTGCGCCACGAGGGGTCTTTGAAAAACAGGGGGAGTTCGATCAGGCACGTGTGGCTGGGTGGGTTCAGTGTTGATTCGGATATCGAATCCCCCTCCTCATTTGACACGACATTACAATATCTCCGGCGTTTGGTGAACAATCTGAGATCGGAGCTCCCTCTATCAGCTAAGGGACTGGCGGAGAAAGGATTCAGAAGAGTTCAGTCGGGAAGCGGGACATCGAATCACTCGAAGACGCAACCTGACGATAACACGGAGGACGTGGCAATGGACCTTGACAGTCCCAGCGAAGATGAGTCAGACCTGGACGAAGATACGCGCATTATTTTCCATCCGCCTCGAGGCACAAAGTTGAAGCCCACGCAGTGGTCGAGGTGCACAAACAAGCTCTATGAGGACGCGAGGCTCGCGAAAACACGCAGAAACGGAGGAGAAACGATGACTTATCAGTTCACGCCCACAACGGAATGGTACAACGACCAGCGGATCGAAGGACGTGGCTATGAGTTTATCAATGTCGATTCGTGGGAAAATGTTTTCCGCGATCTCCAAGTCAACAAGCCTCCGGGGGAGGCTCTTTTAGCTGGCAACAACGATCGCAAGGGCTCGGCAACTTTTGGCTAGGGGTCCAAGGTGCCACCTACGCTGCAGCCAAAACCAGTATTGGCCCCAGTACCACCCATGATGCCGCCAAAACCAGTACCGGCCGAAACTATTGCACCAACGGCTCCGCGTGCTCCCCCCACCGGCCCACGAAACCCGCCGGCCGGCCCGCAAGCCGCATTGTCTGGCCAACAAAATCCATCACCGGGCCTACGGAGCCCACTGCCTGATCCGAGGAATCCACCGTCTGGTCCACGAAATCCACCAACACACCCACGAAATTAGCAATTAAAGGGGGATAAAGATCGAAGATGACGAGGTTCATTTTTACCGGTGGATGTGGAGATGTCAAGTTGACGGGGGTCTCGTTCTTTTTGATTCGCATGATTTGATTTTCTTTTAAGAGCCGCAGGCAAACATGTGTCATACGATGCTCAGCCTCAATGCATGGACTACCGGAGTTGCATTTCGACTCATTCATTCGAGCTGGAGAGAAGATTAAGTCTCCAGAGTTGGGAGCTGGGACATGTTCCGGTCTTGTCAACGGCACAAGATGTGTGTTGACCTTGTCGTATATAGATCATTAGTTGTGGCGTTGGGTAAGGAATTTTGAGTCCAGCCTAGGCAAGGATGTGAGCGGAAAAGTCTTTCTTTGATTTGAAAAAAAGAGAACTAGGGGGGCTCCACGCCATGCTCGACATCGACATGCTATACATGTCGTGTGCCATTACGGCTGGGGCACGGTAGCTATCAACTTCACCGCCTTGGCTGGAGCCTTGTCTTCACTTTGGAGTTGTGGAGTTGGCGGCTTGTATGGTTTGAGGAGATGGGATTTCGATTATGGCACCACCATTTCTCGGACTTACAATATGTAGATAGTAAATAAACAAGAGCGTTTTATCTATCTATGCTTTATTCTGTGAGATGCTGAGGGGAAGTTGTAGGTCATAAGGATGAACGGAGAATGAAGTAACGTAAGCACCAAGCCAATGTGGGTGGTCACAACCACTATTCGATCGGATGAAGTGTAGGGTATAGTGTCACAGGATCCTATCCCCTCCATACCAGCGATCGGACCGATCGCTGGAACTCTATTGAATCACTGCGGGGCCCATTCCAGGCCACAACAACGGAGGAATGAACTACCCCACTATACGCAGTATTTAGAGTCACCGTTGGAAGCCCTCGGCTTCCAACGCCGAAGCAATGAACACACTCGTTTTTCCATCGACAGAGCTTTCGATCCACAGCGTGCAACATATAGGGTCGTGGGACGATGTATAAATAGGATGTTGAAAGATAGGTTTGAGTTCGTCATTTAACTTCAAAGAGCTAATGCCGAGTTACTCCGAACCACGTCACTGCGAAACTGAGTTCGCGGCCTTCAACCTTATCGGGTATATCTTTCTGTGCTATACATTGTAATCGATTATACCGCGTCTACTTCACTGCGGAGTTCACTAAGATAAAACGATTTGGGGGTCACCTCTTCTTCCTTCCCACGACGGTGTAGCGACGGGGAGATAAATGAAGAGGACGCATCCCCGTACTATGGCCAACGTCTCACTTGTACTATGACCCCACTAAGTGCCCATACATAACCCTAACCCCCGGATGCCAACCCCCCCGCACCACTGCCGTGCATCTGTGACAGCTGTCAGCCCATATAACCTTGCGCGCCCGCCTCTAAAATTCCAACCCCCCGCAATTTGCAGTAACTGTAATCGCAAATAACTTCCACACCACAACAAATCGCCCCAGTAAGCTGGAAATTAGCTCAATCAATTGCCCTGCTAATTCCGATCAGAATGTAACCTCCGGACCCCGATGGCGACGAGTGGAGCGAGTTCTCGGGCTGCGAAAGTGAACCACGCGTAATAGCACTTGAGCCACACGGTCGCAAGCAACAGAGGCAATTGCAGAGCTAATTGTGGGCTAATTAGAGGCCATGGAAGCCGATAAAGGCGCTTAGGTAGCACGATAGTTAGTAGTCATTTGTAAGATTATTGCAGAAATGGAAGAATTGGCCTGGTTTCCGTGGCTTTTGTTGTGTGAACGTTGTTTGTAAGCGTTTCAATTGAGGGGGTTGAATGCGGTCGCGTTCTGGCAGCTGGCGCGGCATT
>Ga0247760_1003197_pt1 | contig 10972 bp, 7 predicted proteins | sample UWRJL171409R4_FD_179936 | JGI IMG/M metagenome (GOLD analysis project Ga0247760, IMG submission 179936) | Plant litter microbial communities from Arlington Agricultural Research Station in Wisconsin, United States - UWRJ-L171-409R-4 | ecosystem: Environmental > Terrestrial > Plant litter >...
GAAGGAGACTTACTTGATGTCGTCGAGAAATGCCTGATATGCGCGCGCGGCCTCTTGGAGATCAGCAGTCTTGGCACCTTTTCCAGTCATTTTTGACACAAAAGTTAAACAAACAAAATTGCTAATGTGTTAGAAGACACAGATTGTTGTTGTGATAGGATGTGGGAGGTCTATAACTACCTACTTCAAGTGACATGAAAAAAACTTAATTTTTAGCCTATCCCGGTCAGATATAACTTTCCTAGGAAGGGCAGAGAAGGGAGGAAATGGAAGCCGTGGATGTAGAAAACAAGAGAGTGGCGGACATGGTCTCAGGCGCCACGGAAGTCCGGTGGCTGCACATGCACGCACTATTGTTGCAAAACCTCCCCGTCATAATTCATATTTTTCCTCCAAAGTTTTCTCTCACTTGCCACCTCTAACACGGACCTGTCTCGCTCTAGGGTACATAGCATGCGGCGACCCGGCGTAGGTTATTATTGACCGCTAAAACAAGGAAATTATCACGCAAGCTAGACTAGGGAACGAGCCTGAGAGAGCCCTGCAGGATGGCGAACGATGAGTCGCGGCACTGCCCGCTGCGTATTTCCGATATGTAGTCTTGATACAGGGTAAGTAGCGTCTGGTAGACGAGCACCGCTGGGAAATGGACTGGCGACCGGACCTTATCGTGGTTCTTGTTTTCGGCGAGTTGACTGTATTGACGATTTCCCCCAGCGTCGAAAGCAACCCCGCAAGCTTGATCTGGTAGGTGCTGTTAGTGCATACGAGGGCCGTCGTCTACCGAGGGTGTATCATCCATCCTTGCTTAGATAAATAGAAGTCGGAGTCGTCGACGGCCAGGGGCATCTCGGCGTCGTGGTCTTTGTAAAGAAACGACGTGCCGGAACGTATGGTGACGTCGAGTAGCTAGACCGTGGCCTGTATCCTTTTCCGTATCTTGGCCTCGAATGGACTCAAGTTGGGAAGAAGGGACATCTTCCGGTGCAGCTTGATAGTTGCAGCCAAGCGGGTGACAAACCCAACCAAGGACGCGACGTAGGTCGAATCTGACCCCTTGACAATCTCCATCGTCTGTGCCATGACGGACAAGCAGAGGGTAAAGACCATGGTTAAACCTGACCGACGGCAAATACGCGGCTATTTCACCACATGGTATATTCTCCATCCCCATACTGAGGTAGTCCGTCCGCCAGCTCCGCGATCGCCATCATTTGCATGCCGACAAAGCAATACGGTGGCAGCAAGAGAGTGTGTGGCGAGAATTCAGGTGCCATTGATTCAGAAGGATGCGGTTGCGAAGGCGCGTTGAGGTTGCTCAGCGCCAAGGATTCATCTGCAAACATCGAGCTGGTGTCGTAATACAAGCATGCCAGGTTTACTGGAAGAGGCTTCAGCACGCTGGCCTTGGACAGCAAGTAGGAAACATAACTTACTCTTGGAGTCAGCTATATCATTCCAGTTTTCGGGTCCCGTCGAGGAAGGCATAAGGATGTTTTCGGTCGATGGCATCAGCAGGCGCGGATGAGGTTGGCAGCCGTAGATGCCAGAATGTGAGGCCATCTGTGAGGTAGGTGGGGACGAATTGGATGTGATTTCAGGGCCGATGTGAAATTGAGATGCTGATTTCGGTCGCATATTAGGCGGCAGCTGCGGTGCGCTAGTGGCTGGCATCGGTATAGAGAGCTGGTCTCTTGGGGGGATGCCCGGATCCGGGCCTGGTTTTAGGTCCGTTCCGGGTGGCGGCGGTGCGGGCGAGCGAACGGGCGGATATCTAGACGGTGGTACATGCATGCCGGCGCCGTTTTGGGGGGGGTAGTACAAGTTCCTGATATGACATCATGTCATTCTTCATTTCCGGCTTGTCTGGATTGCCATGCCCCTGACCGACCCGGTTACCCCGCCCACGCAGTGTGCCGCCCGGCGGGCGGTCGATTCGCCGGAAAGATTGATTCGAGCTGCCCCCCGCCACATCTTTTTGCGCCAGGTATCCGCCGTCCCAGCGCACATCAGCAACGATGCAACAAGACACCAGTGCGACGTCGAAGTCGAGCCCACCGTCGCTGTCCGCAGCTGTGAGCACGAGGAGGTCGGGAGCCGAGCTTGGGTAGGCCGGGTGTCGAAAGCAGATCTCCCGCGGTGCTATTCTCGGATCGTGCGTTATCGCAGGTGGCGTAAAGGGCGGAAGAGCAGCCATTTAATGCAAATTCTATACGCGCAGTGGTAGAATCAAACATGTCGCGAGCCCTTGCTATTGATGTATTGTTTTTGGGTGGGTCCTGTGAGGGGGCGAGCAAAGAGGGCTCTGTTGCTGGCACCTGAGTTCAATTGTTGTTCTACAGGAGGAAAAAAGTCTGCATGATGGCTCGGGCGCTGCGGGGAGGACAGGGCTTGCTCCGGAGACCCCCGATAAATCTCCAGCGACCCCCCATCTCCACCTGTGCCAGTGCCAGACACCTGGACATTTGAAAGCCAAGGTTTTGTACTGGAGAAATTCAGAATTTCATGTCTCCCTGTCAGTCACTTGCACAACACCACAGCCTCGGTTGCACGATCAATCCGACTGTGCGATCAATCCAACTGTGCAATCAATCCAACTGTGCGATCATGACCCTAGGTGCTAGGTGCTGGGCGCTGGTACGATGCAGCCTGACCTGACTGGTGCATCGGGATGTCCACATTTTGTATGGGAAATTCAGTGTTTTCGATGCAGGTGGCAGGTGTGGGTTTTATGTGGGGAGGGGGGTCGGGAGATTTATCGGGGGTCTCCAGAGCAAACCCCAAATAATAATATACATCTCAGTGCTTTGGAGAAGTTATATTGGCAGGTGATATGTTAAGGCGACATGAGGTGGTGACATGATGAGTCAAGCTAATGGCGGATATGTTGGATAGAGGGCATATGAGGATGGAAGATTTCTTCTCCGCCTTGTTCTTGCCCTCGTCCTCGATCAGGACGTACCTAATAGATATGACTTCCCTAGCCGTTTCGAGATGACTGACTGGGACCTTGAGGATGTCCCCCGGGGATACCTGGGATGTTGTCTTTTCCAAGAAGCTCCTGAAGGACCGTCTCAATGGTGGTGGCTCCGTCTTCATCGTTGCGGGACTTGGGGTTGCTTAGCTGGTATTCTAGCTTGGCGCTAAACTCCCACCTGACGTCGAATCACAGTGGAAGTCGAGGGCCAGCCGAAGCCCGCCGAAAACAAGTCCCCGTCGATTTTGAAGCCAGAGCCGCCAGCGCCGAAGTGGTACGTCAGTCCGAGGTGCTCGAAGGAAACCCGTGAGAGTATACTTGTGACCGAGTCCTGTAGGGAATCCAGCCCAATGAGCTTCTTCAAGTCGATATGGTCGATGGTTGCCGGGGGATCGCCGGAGCAAACGTGGAGATCCTTCTCTCACGACGGCATAGCTATCCGGTAGTCAACAGCCCCTTCCTTGAGCCGAGGCTGTGCCCAAAGCTCGCCGTCCATCGACACCCCTTGCGTTTTACCCCATCCAACTGTAACGAAGAAGACAGCTTGTTCTTTTCATCCGGGATGCTGGTCTTGAGCTCGACCTGCAGCGTAATCGAGGCCCCTTCGACGCCATGGAGCTTCCCCAGTAGCGGAAGAAAAGGCAAAAAAGCGTCAAAAGTCGGCAGGCGCTGCGAGAAACAAGAGGTCTCTAGGGAATTCTCCAATCTTACACCCTCAAAGCAAGATCTACTAGGATGCCCAGCTCCGTCGACCCGTCCGCACACACCCTCCCATGCTCTCTGTCTCTGAGAATCTTGTCAATGTAATAGCCGGCGCCTGACAGATGGAGAATGTGGGCGATGGCACAGTGGAGGGCAAGCAGGCGCTCTGACGGAGGGTCGATGGTTGGGTGAACGAACAAGGTCCTTGTTATAGGGAATAGGGGTGAGACCAGAGGAGGGAGAAAGGTGCCGATCTGGTAGGTATGGGGGGGGGTATCTGGCATCCTCGCAAAGAAGATCTTATACTGCCCAAAAAACTGATGCATCTCTAGGTTGAGGGTGATGGCGTTGTACGGTCGGTTCATGTAGGGCCCTTCAATCAGATGGACCACGCCGAGGTCGAACATGTTGAGGATGGTGATGGCGGCCTTCTTTGGGTTGTCGATAGTACCGTCCTGCCGCTCGACTCGGGTGAGAGAGTACGGAATGATGTGGGATACCTCGACGTGGCTGTAATCGTGGCCGGCGATGAGGGGATCCCCGTTGTCGTCCAGGGCCTGGCCTTGGGCTCCAAACCGAGTGATGGCCTCAGACCGTTTGATGGCCTCGGCAGTATCGAACGCGCGGCTGACGACGCAGCGGTGGCAATCACGGACGAGACAGGCTTCGCGGAGCGCAGACAGGCGCTCGGGAGTGCCGGCAAAGTCTTGCATCCGTTGCTGCTCCTCTTGGGAGAAAACGTGCTGGAGGGCAGCGTAGTGCGCGGGGGAGGGCTGTGGTGTCTTGTTGGAGGAAGCGCGAACTTTATAGAAGTCAGAATAGAGAGCGCAGGATAGGGGGAATAGGGAGAACCTACGAGGCAGGAAGAAGTTGGTCATGAGAAACTCGGCCACCCCGCAAAGTGACTCGCCGAGGTCTGGGTCGAAAGCAATGACATCATCGGCACCATCGAGCATGTCGACGGCAAGAAACTGGAAGAAGAAGGCGAGGAATCGGTCCTGCGATTCGGGCGAGCGTGCATACTCGAAGGTGAGGCGCACGAGACCTGGACGGTTATACTGGCTGCCGGGGCATGTTGTCGTCGTCGTCGCCGTCGTCGTCGCCGTCTCGATGGCTTCGAAATGGCCAACAATGCGGTAAAAACGCGCAATCGCTCGCGCGCGCTTGTCGGCGTTGGAAAAGAGCGGCTGTTGCGCGGCGAAATCGAGCAAGCCCTCGAGGGACGATTGATGGCGGGGTGCTGCTGTCATGGGGGGGATTGTGCTGCCGGGAACTGAGAAGGTGAGAGAGAAAAAAATGTGGCAGCAGAAGATTCTGGCAGCAGTCGAGCGCTGTGGGGAACCCCTGTACTAACTACCCCGCTCCTGCGGAGAACCTGGCCTGCTCGTACCTCACCATGTGAGCTTTTTCCTTGTAACCCTCCAAATTTGCAGCACACCTGCACCTGATGTATTGGCCGGTCCTAGTATCGTAGCCGGACATGCACAGCTACGAATGGGCCATGGCTATTAGTTTGAGTCTAGCGAAACGGGCTGGGCGGGTGGTTTGCTCTCATACGTTAAAGTAAAGGGTTTGGGAAGGAGAGAAACCAATACAGAGCGGACCTGCCGCCATAGCTTTAACTACAAGTGCTGCCATCAGGTCGAACGCTTGGTCGAGGGGCCTCATTGGCTCACCTTTGCTCACCCTGATTACCATTTCGGCAGACTGCGGTGCTCAGAAGTAGCCGCGCCAACACCGGGTCGCCTCCAGTGCTTGTATCAATGTGTTCTCAGTCCACGAGACGCCGCTCGGCGGTTCCATGATATTTTCGCCTCGCAGCGCAGCGAGCGGGACAATGTTGACCCTAATTTAAGGTTAGCCTGTGCAGATGTGCCGTATGGCGTTGACTCATATGGGAGAAGAGGGATTATGCGCACTGTATCGATGGAAGATTAACGGCCTGTTGGAACGATGTTGCCATCCTTGTATAGATAGCTTCGGACCACCCTATCTGGTCCCTAAAATTACAAAAAAAGTTAGTTTCGACATTGCGCAAACATTGAGCGTGTCTTGCCCTGCTCACATTTTGTTCAGCAAAATGATCAACTTCTCTGTCGGCTTCAGCGATCCAGCAGAGATCAGTGATTCCAACTCGGCCTTCGATAATGCACCTCCATCTGGACTGGAAGCATCCACGACCCAGAAAGCGATGTTGGGCAGGGTTGTATCTGGCCGAAAGACACATCAGTCAGCGCTAGCAAGCTGTGGCTCTCCTAAGATCACGTACCCTCAACGACGATCTGACCCGATGGCGCGTAGAAGGCTTTAGTGATACCGTTCTTTTCGAAGAAAGGTACGATGCTAGCAATTTCTCGATCCGTCCTACCCTCCAGCTGTTCAAGCTGTCACAAGTCGAGGCCACACTAGGCACGTTGTGAGATTCGCACACCGCACGTTGGGCAGAAGAAGTACATTGAAGATCAGACTACCTATAATCGTCTTCTTCCCTACTCCCTCCTGACCAAAAACTGCTAGGCTTTTAGCTGCCATGGGATTTCTTTCAAAAATGGAATAGAGTAGACAATTGCGATAGAAGAGCGTCAGGCAACCATGGAAGCGGGGCTGATAAGCTCTAATCAGGTGCACGTGCAGGCCGCCTTCAGCGAAAACTCGGCAAGTTAAATTTTCATCATCAGGCTTTGTACTAACAACCCCTACCATTTTTACAACAATTCCACGGCATTCGGCTCACTGGCACTCTAGACCTCTCTCTAGTTGAGAACTGCTGGCGTGAAATAAAGCAGGATATTCGCATAAACAGTAATATAACTGGCCCTGGATTGAAAGACTTTATTCTAACGGGCTAAAAGCGAATAACGCAGAAGAGTATAAATGCGATGGTGGATTGTATGGTAATGTAAATGAAGGATGTGTTAGCCGGCGAGGGTCAAATGGCCGGTTGGGTAACCTGCACAATAGGGTACCGGAATCGCAGCAGAAACTAGCCTGGTGGTAATGTACTGCGAGGTACTGCGTTTTTTTTTTTTTTTTTTTTCAGTCGCTTGCCAGGGTGTTTCAATGCAGTCCGCTTTTTTCGTGCAACTGATTGGTAGGCAGCAGCTGCTGCTCAGCTCGAGCATGGGCGGGGCACGTTGCCAATTTCCCAGTGTCCACACTCGTTTCGTCACAGCACCCTTCATCCTACCCTAGGCTTTTGAGAATTGGCGGTCACGGCGAACGATGCGAAAGCTAAGGCTCCTGAAGAGGCTGGGCAAGCGTTCGGCGAGCTCGAGCCCTCCCAAAGCGGAACCCTCAGAAGCGAGAGTGGTACATCCACGCTCAGAACGCTATGGTCTCATGCTCCTCGCTGGCAGCCTGGATGCCCGACCAGACGACTCGGGCACCGAGCAGTACCCGGTCGACATCATCGCGGTTCACGGCCTTAACGGGGACGCCTACACGACATGGACACATCAAAACGGGATTCTGTGGCTTCGAGATCTACTCCCAGGCCTCCTCCCCGGTTCCCGGGTTTTTACTTACGGATACCCCTCCCAAGTGGTCTTCAGCACCTCGTTCGCCCGGGTCCAGGGGTATGCCCGCCAGCTTCTTAGCTCGCTGAGAGATTTACAGGAGGATTTAGAGGAGGTACCACGGTCAAATCCTCATCTCAACTCGAAAACCTTCCATATCCCGTGCCCTCTGAGAGCTAATACTTTTGTGTCGCTGCCGTAGTGTCCTCGCCCCATCATCTTCATCTGCCACAGCCTCGGTGGCATTGTCTGCAAACAGGTTGGCTGGAACGCCTAGAATTGTCTTGACACGTCGTGCTAACCACCTGTGCACAGGCTCTGGTTTTGGCTCACGAAGATGATTCCACCTACGGTGGAGTGCTTAAATGCGTCACGGGTGTCATCTTCCTCGGGACCCCGCACCGAGGAAGCAGGATTGCGGCCTTGGGAAGTGTGGTGGGGACAATAGTCAATTTGCCTGGCTTGCCAGCAAAAGCCGTGAGAACAGATCTCCTGGATTACCTTAAGCCCGGATCGCGGCACTTGCAGGACCTTGCCATCTCAGTTCGAAATCGGCTAGCGGGCCTCACCGTCGTCTCATTCTACGAGAGTGAGGTGCAGCACCCATTAGCATCCGTGGTAAGCGTTGAGATTGTCACCGCCACCACCAAGTGCCCATCACTGACATGGTGACCAGATCGTTGACCAAGTCTCTGCTGTTTTAAATATACCTGGAGAGGATATCATTTCGCTCCCCGCAAACCATAGAGATCTCTGCCGATTCCCGGGGGAGACTAGCGCTTACAGAGCTGTCTCGGCAGCGGTGCGGAGGATCGCTAAAGCAAGTACGTGGCGGATAACTCCGCCCAAACGCCAGAGCACACATTCTTCACAGAGAGGTTTGTTGCCCAACTCGAGTGCAAAAATGCCGAGTTCTAACTTCCCTTGTAGCGTTAGACGGCTCAGAAAAGTCCTGCATGAGGCTGCTCAGCGATTTTGACGTTTCCGACTACCAAGCAATGTTGCCAAAGCCGGCTAGAGGCACGTGTCAATGGATTCTGAGCCATCCGCTGTTCGTCTCCTGGCTTGAGACAGCAGGAAGTGCCCTTCTCTGGCTAACGGGGCATCCGGGCTGCGGCAAGACGGTACTATCCCTCTACCTGGCTAAGCAGCTAGAAACCGACCTTATCTCTCTGCCTTCCAGCAACGTTTGTATTTTCTTCTGCGACGACAAAGTCACCAAACAGAGGGACGCCAAAAATGTCCTGATAGGGCTGATCCTTCAGCTCATTCACCGCCACCCTTCCTTGCTCCGATATGCCAGTAGGGCGTACGAGATGCAAGGCCAAAGCATCCTCAACTCATTTGCGGCCCTATGGAATATCTTCATCAAAACCATTAGGGATCCCAAGTACGGCCCGACATACGTAATAATTGATGGCCTTGACGAGTGCGAAATGAACAGTCGTTTCTTTCTCGTGGAGTCTATCAGGAACGTCCTCCAAAATCCGGAATCCGGAGTAATCGGCAAGACCGATGTCAAATTTTTGCTAACCAGCCGCCCTTTTACAGCACCAGAGCTCGGCTACAGCGCTGCCGGGGGCTTGGAATATCGGATTCTTGTGGACGAAGGCCAGGGCGGCTGTCAAGAAGATGTTCGCACATTTATTCGGCAACGAGTGGGCGAGATATCACAACAGCGCAGTTTTCCTCCAGAGGTACAGGACTTCCTGCAGCAAACCCTAAGTTCCCGGTCGGGTCATACCTTCCTTTGGGTCCATATGGTTCTCTCATCATTGTCAAACAATCCCCTGTCGTCGAGGAAAGACTTGCAAGATGCCATGACGCGGATCCCGACCGAGCTGGAGACAACTTACCTCAGCCTCCTTTCCGCCATTCCGCCCAGCTACGAAAACCTGGCTTCGAAAATGCTCAAGTTGATACTGGCGAGCTCAAGGCATCTGTACTTGAGAGAACTTAACATCGCCTTCACTATCGGTTCTCATCACTGCACGGTCGATGTTGAGTCGGAATGCCAGACTGCCCTACTGCACACCCTTCAGGGCGTTTTGGGACCATTGGTGAAAGTTTCGGACTCCAAAGTCAAATTAGTTCACCAGTCCGTCAAGGAATTCATTCTTCAGAATCCGTGCTCAAGAGGTATATTGGTCCCAGCCGCCCGCGACATTACTGCAGAAAACTGCGCGCTGGCCATCGCTGAGGCCTGTATCGACTACCTCCTACTTGACGACTTTGGCAAGGATCTCTTCAGCTTTCAGCGGTCGCCTACAACCCCAGAGTTCGAAATCTCATCTGCGGGTGACAACTCGCCAGTTTCCTTATCCAGCAAGTTTCTCTGGTATGAGGAACCAGAGGGCCTAAATACGGACATACTTTTCGGGGAACCAGATGCTGCTGCTGAAAATACCCGCCATTATTTAGCCTCGAACCACGCTTTCTATCTGTATTCGGCCTTGAACTGGACCAAGCACTTAGCCGCCTGCGAAACATCCGCTCCCCTCCGGCTCAGAAAGGCGGCCAAGATCTTGCTTGATAAAAGTACACCATCCGGTTCCAATTGGCTCAGATACTACACCACAGAGACCATCACGGAATATCACGACATCCCCGGTAGTCTCTCATCTATCTCCCTCGCAGCATATTTCAACCTTCAGGAAACTCTGACGAACTTCCTCGACCACTCTACCGTCTCCCAGTCAGAGTTTGACTGTGGTTTGTTCTGGGGCGCCGAACAAGGCCACAGCAAGATCGTTGAGTCTCTGATCCGGGCTGGTGCAGACCCTAGCGCACAAGTGTTAGACACGCAGTCCGCACTTGCTGCTGCATCCAAAAACGACCATTTCAGCTGCGTCGTCGCTTTGCTAGCGTGCTGCCAGACCGATATAAACGTGCGAGGCAAGAATGGGCGGACGGCACTTTCATTTGCCTGCGGTAGCGGATTTATCGAGATTGCCAAGATGCTGCTCAGTCGGCCCGAGTGCATGCTCGATGAACAGGACGATTCTGGTGCGACAGCATTCTTTTGGGCTACTGGGGGAGGCCACTCACCACTTGTCTCGTTGTTAGCATCGCATGTGCCCGCAATCGATGTGAACCATCAGGACAAGAAACGCCGCACCGCCTTGAGCTGGGCCGCAGGGGACGGGATGGAAGATATGGTTAGGCTACTTCTCAAGCTTCCAGACATGGACGTCAACTTGCAAGACAACCAAGGACGTTCACCACTTTCTTGGGCAGCTGGAAATGGTTGCACCAAGGTGGTCGAGGCACTGTTGCGAGACAGACGGACGAACAAGGGAACTTTCGACAACGACGGGAGGAACGCAATCTCCTGGGCTTGCGGTGGCGGCCATGTGGACACACTACGGACGCTCTTGAGATATAAGTGCCCCGGAGTCGACCACAAGGACGTAGACGGATGGAGCCCTCTAGCGTGGGCTATCCAGACAGACTCTCCTAGCACAGTTGAAACACTAGTGGCAAGTGGATCCGTCGACCTAGAGCAAGGGGACACGACTGGGCGAAGTGCATTGTCCTAGGCGGTCGGGTATGGCCATACCGAGGTAGTGAGGGTGCTATTGCGTGCAGGCGCTGATCCGTATTCCACGAGCAATTTGGGGTACACACCTTTATCTACGGCTAAACAGTTTGGGCGGAGCGATATCGAGGCTGATCTGCTCTTGTACATGGAGAGTATACCTGAGCTAGGTGAGCAAGACCATGGTTCTACGGACTCGGTTATGTAGCGTATGGACGCTTATAGCGACACTGCGAAACT
>Ga0247760_1003199_pt1 | contig 10962 bp, 8 predicted proteins | sample UWRJL171409R4_FD_179936 | JGI IMG/M metagenome (GOLD analysis project Ga0247760, IMG submission 179936) | Plant litter microbial communities from Arlington Agricultural Research Station in Wisconsin, United States - UWRJ-L171-409R-4 | ecosystem: Environmental > Terrestrial > Plant litter >...
TTCTTGGCAGACGTCACAAGACTATGAAGGGAGGTGAGGTAGATGCACGCACTGTTTGATGCCCCCGACCCTCGCAGGATTGCATCTCTTCCCGTCGCTTGGATAGCTTCAACAATAGCGGACGGCGGGGCTGTTGATCTCAGCAGAGGGTTCAGCGGTTAGCCAAAAATGTCCATGCAAGACTTCTGAATCCGATTCATGGGAAAGGGGAAAGTTTGGGATGGGGTTTTGGGCATTTCCCCTTTTTTTTTTTCCACCGGGGTCTGGTATCCCTGTGATGCAACGTTCCCCCACTCATCCCGCCAAGGCGTTTGAGCAGCACCCGCACAAGCCAAAAGCCAAGGGAAAATAGGAAAAGAAGAAGGGTCGGGTTAGTTTAGCTCACCTGTCCCTTCAATCGAAACCAGCTGATCCTGGAGGTTCGCCTCAACCTTGGTGACGCCCTGGAGCTTGTGCAGGGCGCCTGAGATATCCTTGATGCACCCGTCACAGGTCATGGGCACGGCAAACAGCGTCTGTTTCAAGTCTGAGATCAGTGACTTTTTGCAGTGAGACAGCCAGAATGCCAAAGTCTAACATTTGGCACCGGTTTCTTGCGTCGGATTCCGCCCTCTCCCCACTAGGTCATCTTTCCCGACTGCATCGTCAATCCCCCTTGCTGGATGTAATGCAATGTAGTCTTGAGCTTAAACGGCGGGAGAGGCACCTGAGGCAGGGAGATCATAACCCAGGTCGAGTGAACCGGGAGAAAACTGGGCACGGGGGTAGGCCGTCACGGGTGCAAGAGCGAGAGGAAACAAACCTGAAAAGATGTTGTGATAGCCATGTTGCGTAAGGACCTCTTGGCAGCTAGCGGCGTCCCTCGGTTATGGGTTTTCGGGAGTAGATGTACGTGGTACCACTGGCAACCAGAGCGAGAATGAATATGTGCAAGCGGTAACGAGTTGCGGGAGCAGATGGAGCATTGCCCCCAAGAGGCATCAAGCAAAAGTATCAGATGGTTGGTAGGTATCTAATGACCGACTAGGCAACGGGTGAGAAGTTCGACTTAGTGCGTTGGAGAGACGGAAAAGAGGAGAAAGGGTTTGGCACGCACTGCTCAGTTGATGGGCTCAATCTCCAAGGGAGAGAACAGAAACTTGACTGCAACTGACGACAGACTGCCCACGGCTAATAAATAGGATCCTTTGGAGCAGGACCAGTTTGCCCGACTATGCTTTGAAATCGCCCCCCAACTACCCCTCCGTCCCCACGCATCTACCCGACCGCTCCGCAGTTGGGCTCGGCCCACGCGCCGGGACAGCCATGAATGATCCGTGCGCCATTTCCAAAATTTTCCCCTTCGCGGCGGTGCTGAGCAACACCAGCTCCGTGCTGCGACTGTATGAACCGCCGAGCCTCCAACCTCACTCAACCCAATAAGTCCGCATACACAACGGGACCTTTGTCTTGCAGAGTTTTCTGTTAAACCGCCGGCGCCGGGTCAATTGGCTTGCCAAAACACAAACCCAACCTGCTTGATGAGGGACTCGGTCCCATCACCGACAACAGCTCGCCAGCTCGATAGCCGAATTGCGTACTATCTCGTTTCATTTTCAGTCTGCCCAGCATGTCACAGACTGTCGGTCTTGTGAGTTGATCGTCCCCATCAGTGTCCAAGAACGAAAGCTGATCCCTCCCTTCTTCAAATAGACCCGCCTAGCCTACTCCCGCGTCTGGCACCACGTCTCCGCCTCAACCCCCCACCCTATCCTCAGCACCGTCAAGTCTCCTCCCGAAGCTGTCACCCCTCCATCCCTAGGCCGTCTCGCCTCGCGCATCGCTACCCTCCTCATGGGTAAGCACAAGCCCATCTGGGACCCATCGACCGACTGCGGCGACTACGTTGTCGTAACCAACTGTGCAGCGCTCTACACGACGGGCAACAAGAAGTGGCGCAAAAAGTACTACCGGCACAACACGCGGCCTGGATCGCTGCAGCAGATCACCATGGACGCGCTGATGGAGAAGCATGGCGGTTCAGAGGTGCTGCGAAAGGCGGTGAGCGGAATGCTGCCCAAGAACCGGCTGCGTGACAAACGGCTGGCGAGGCTCAAGGCTTTCGAGGGCGAGGCACACCCCTACAAGAAGAACCTGGTGCGGTTTGGCGGGAAGGTGGTGGGTGCTCCGGGGTGGGAGGAAGCGGCGAAGGTTGTGAGGGAGGGAGATAAAGCACTGTTGTAGAGGATATGACATGACAGCACAGCTGAGGTGGATCAGACGTCAAGGACTACTAGGTCTGTGGCGTGTTTTATTACATGTACAAGTATCGTACAATCTGCGAGCCGATCTTAAGATGAGCTTCCCACGTGTATACTTAGACTGGATTTGTGTACAATCAAACCCATGAAGATTGTTCGGGCGGTATTCCAAAGTTTGGCAGCCATCAGAACACCAGATACCAAGCCCAAGAGCAAACCTTTTAAGGTACTCTCCCTATATTTAAAGGCTTTATGACGAAAATTTGACCTCTTGGTGAGGGAGTTTAATGCCTTGAATTTAGAACAAGGCCCTAAATATCCTTGCTGAACCCCGCGCAAATGTTCTAATATCACACAAACCATTGATAAATGCTCACCAAGTCCCACGCTACCAATCTTTCACGGGTTGGATTGTGTATCAAGGACAATGAATATAATGATCAGGCGCACGGCATAATATAAGAGTAATCACTCTGAATGTATACCCTCAGCAGCCTAACTTTTTTGAGCATGGCGACAGACGGACACTAAGCGAGTCGAAGTCAACAATGGTGAGAATGATGCAAAACCCACAAATACCAAGCTCCATACCCCATGCAGATGCAATGACGGAACAACATGCTAACTGATTAACTAATCAACAACCACAAGACCCAAGTTCACCCAACTTACGCCGTTTCATGGATGACAATCACAAGATGATAATGATAGATGCTCCTTTCAGCCTCACGCAGCTTTCCCTTCTATTTCCTACCCGTCTCACGAGCGGGCAACCTCGCATTTGATCAGACCGTTGGGGCCGGACTGAGGAGCGTAGACCTCGGCGTCCTTGCCTGTGTTCTTAAATCCTTTGTGCCAGCTCAAGTCTGGGGATGGAAGGTCAGCTTTGGCTGGCTGGGCATTTGTGAGGGACAGGAACTTACCAATCTCGAAGTAGTGCTTATTTGGCAGCGAGTAGCCAACAAGCTGGACCTCAGGGACAGCCTCGAGGATCTGTTCGCTCATCTTGTACATGGTGTTCTGGACCGAGGCGCTCTCATCAACGGCGAAGGTCTTCATGGTGATCTTGCGGGCGCTCTCCCATGCCTTGTCGAAGCGCTCAACACCGTTCTGCACAGCATCCACGCCGGAAAAGGGCTTCCAGGTCCAGCTGCAATCAATATCGGTGGACAGGATGCGGTCCCAGGTCTCGGGCAAGCTGGTATACTCGTCGCGCACAAATGAGTGGAAGGCCGAGCCCGTGCTCTTGAGCACCGTCAGATCTGTGATGCTGCTCTTGAGCTCGACGGCCCCGCGGGTTACCCGAGCCTCGATAACGCGCTTCTCCTCGCCGTCGCGGTAGAAGCTGTGTGGGTGCGGCGATCCGTCCACCGTCATACGGGTCCACCGGTGCACAACCACCTTGACGTTGGCCACCGAGATGTGCGCGTACTTGTCGACGAAGTGCTGGCCTAGGATGCTGGCGTACAGTTCAGGCGGGTTGACGGGGTGCTCCTTAGCCTTGATGTAAATAGTGTTCTTGATCGAGTCCGTGGCCACGACGACGCTGTTGTCGGCTTCGGTGTATCTGATGGATTTCTTGTCAGAATTTGGTGCGGAATATTTCTCTTGTCCCAAGTTAACTCACGATGTCTCAATGGCACCCTCGAGGAGACAGCAGACGGTCATTTCCGTCACCGACTGGACACCCGTCTCTTGGTCACGATGAACCTTGTAGACGCGGACATTGTCCTTGCCGTAACGAGCAGATACGAGAGCAGGCATAGTGTGTGATGCAAACAGCGAAGCTGGATTTTGGGAAGAGAGAAAGAAAAGGGAGCCAAAAAATGGGGAGAGACGTAATAGAGAGGTTGCAGCTTGAATTGTTTGGTGAGGAAGGTGAGACCAAGATGGAATTGAGGCCGGGTGTTCCTCAGGATTTATACCTTGCGGGATTCCCACGACGATGCAGGACACCGAAGACGCAACTTCGGAGCACAGCGTTCATGGCAGACATTGAGAGACGGCCGGTGGCGCGGCATTCCGCCCGTGCAAGCAAAAGCAGTTGACCGATAGGACCATAGATGATTGATGGATCCTGGTTCAAGCTATGGTCGCTTGTGGGGAGGTTGCTGCTTCGCGCTGGTGGACCCCGGAGTCCGCCGACAGCCTCGATGCTGCTATCCCGCCGTGCATCAAACGTAGTTGAACGCTTCCAGTGGCCAAGACAGTCCCACCTCGCACCTCAGACATTCTTCTTTGCCATCATCTCGGCGCTCGTCTCCGTTTGATTGAGCCCGAAGACGCGAGTGGAGGTTTTTTTTTATCTGGCATTTATTTTCTCATACCCATCTTTGCTGATTGAGAATGCTTGGGTTAAAGCCGGGGCATTCCGCTGGATTGCGGGGTTGGCTTTGTCAATGCTGGATATGCTTATCTTATCACCATAGGGAACGCAGTTTACACTATAGCAACAGTGAGGCCCCTCGAATACTTCTGTCTTGATGATGTCGGGTCTGCACATGACCGGCAAGGGAAACGCAGCGCAACCAATGATTGGAGATTGAACGGCAGATTGGTTGGCAAACCTAAACTAAGTTCGGTAGCAACTGAACGGTCGTCGGTACATAAGTAAAAAATACCGAGTACGTACTCTGTAACTATCAGACACCAATTCGCACTACCAGCGGGGGACTTGAGGAGGTGTTGCATTTAGACTTTCAGATTTCGCGTCGACCCTTTTTCATTTGGAGATATGGCTCGAGTGCATTCTTTGTAGACCCAGAAGTATGTCTTAGTACTGACCTCTGGCATGTTCGATGGTGAGCTAAAGCTCTAGAGAATGAAGTACAAGTAACATGCGAACAATCTTTCCTGTATCCACCCGGGGCCCTGCACGCTCAAGGCAAGACAACGCTTGGCATTCCTTGATGCCGTGCACGCACCTCAACCTCCAAGCCTGCCACTCCCGCCGCAACCACTGGGGACCAGGAGAGCGATCTTGGACGACGTCTGTCACGAACGCAGAGTCTGAATTGAAGGCGCATACGACCCACCTGTTCCTGCCCTGCGGGAACTATGACGACCGGAGAAATTTTCCGCGTTTGTTGCTGACCCAAAAGAGGGGATTTTGATGCGCCGTCTGAAGGGACGATTGGTGAAGCGAACTAGTCGAATGTCCGTCTCGAGAGTGTCCTTCGCTGAGGGCAAATGGCCGGGCCACCCACCATGTTGAGCGCCTCAGCTACCCCGACCCAAAAGTCGTTTTCTTCGCAGCAGCCGATATCATCGCGCCCCAGCTTCGACCGAGATGGCCTCCAACCCCCAGCCGCGGCTGTCAATGGCGCCCGGACTCTCACGGCCTCGGCCGTCACTTTCGCACCTCGTGGTTCCTCCCTCAACCCCTCGCCCATGCCCGGCAGCTTTACGTCCGAGTTCCGCAGCCAGATGAACCCCTCCCGTGCCGGTTCCCGTCCCGACATCTTCGCACTCGAGAAGCTCGACGAAGATGATTCCTCGCTCCAGGAACAGACATTGTCTCAGTTGCGCGAGGCGCTCAGCCGAGAGATGAAAATTAAAGAGGGTAGCGAGAATATGCTTGAGGCTCTGAATAGTAAGAAGGCCAAACAGACCAAGGACCAGCGACAAAAGGTTGAGGCTGAACTCAACTCGTCCAATGTGCGCATCCGGGAGCTGCGGCAGAAGATCAGTGACGCCCAGCGGACACGGACGACTCCAACGACGCCAACGAGGTCTAGAACAGATGGTCTACTCCCGGTCACTAACGGCCTACGCTCTCCCCCCAGCGCCTCGAGGAGTGGTGCAGGGTCCGATCTTGAGGAGCCGATCGAGTCCCCAACCTTCGCGCTCGCTGAGATTCTTCAAGCCCTCGAAATAAAAGGCATGACACCAGACTACTACGTCTCTAGGGCTAACAGTCTTGTCGACCTCTTCAAAAGGCATCCAACTCTCAAATACGACCTGGTGTGGTCGGTTTTCGGGCTCCGCATGCAGGTCATGCTCCTGAGTGACAGCCGTGAGGTTGTCGCCTCGGCATATCGGATGGTGCGATACGCAATCTCCGACATCGCTTCCCTCAGGAATATAAAGTCTCTTAATACAGACTACTTAGTTACCTGGTAAGCCTTGGAAGGGTTTCATCAACGATCACATACTAACTAGGTGGCACAGGTCTCTGATCAAGGACCGCAAGGCTGACGTTGAACGTGAGCAAGCACTCAAGTTTGTGCGTGCTTTCCTCGATGTGAAGGACGGTGTTCGTGAAATATCACGAGCAGTTGTCAGGACAATCGCGGCCGTTGCCGAGGAGCACGAAGAACGACTGCGGCCCATTTGTCTTGAAACTCTGGCCGAGATTCTTGTTCGTGATCCACGTCTGTTAATCGCATCTGGAGGCCTGGGACCATTGCATGAAGCACTTTCCGATGGGTCCTACAAAGCATCGGAAAGTCTCACATCTGTGTTTCTTTACCTTCTTGACAGCCCGCAGCGGCGTCAGTTCCTCCGGCCTGGAAACGAACTGGAAGTTCTCTTCACCGCGTTCACCGACGATCTGTCGTCTAACGAGAAGCTCCTCAAACAAAGCGCCAAAGCCATTTCTTCGGCAATCAAGTCGTGGTCAGGACTGATGAGTCTGTCCATGTACAACTTCCGTGCCATCAAGTCCTTGATCAACAGCATGGTAGTTCAAAACGGCCCCATTCGGATACTGTTCTTGACCTCCTATATACGTTGCTCCGCATCAAGTCGCCAGCGTGGGCGACGTCATTCTTAGCTGGACGACGACTTACCACTTATGGGAGAGTCTCAAACCTCAAATCCACTGTCACCAAACCATCTCCGAGCGAACTAGAAGATGAGAATGGGGAACAAAACTTTGTCGAGCACTACACGGCCCTATTGCTCGCAATTTTCATCAAGTCGGGTGTAGTGCAAGCACTGCTGAAACTGACACAGGATATGGGGAGCCCAACGTTGAAGCGCAAATCTACTCTCCTGATCGGAGAAGTCTTGAAGCTTTCCAGCCACCTCCTCCCCCCATCGTGGAGCAGCGAGATCCAGCTGCTGCCAGAGCTATTCGTCTCAGCTGCCCGGCTTAAAGATGAGGCCCACTTTGTTGCCACTGGTGTCATATATCAGATCAGTAGCGTGAGCAAGACACTCTACAGATCATCACCCACTTCGTACAGCACTTCGGCGGGGAACTCTAACCATGGCCTGGACCTCAGCATCTTGGACGACCACCCGAAGAACAGTACGGCTGCAAATTTCGATGACGCCACCTTCAGGCAATTGATCATTGACTCGGGCGTGCTTAGCCACTCGAATTACACAAAGTGGAATTGGGATATCATCGTCCGGGTTATTGACGGCCCCCTGACGAATGGTAAGAGACTTGAAGAAGCCATCAGGGCGTCCAAATTCGTCAAACGGATCATGAGTTTCTATCGCCCCTTCAAGTACAGATTCTCCGAGATCAAGAGCACAAAGAACACACAGAAATATGTCAGGGTTGGGTGTTCTCTTATGCACGCCCTCCTGCAGACCCCCGAGGGTGTCAAGTATTTATCGGACAACAAGCTCCTCCGCCAAATTGCCGAGTGCCTTGCCCAGTGCGATCCTACAAGCGGCCTAACAGCACAGTATCCGGTGTTTGCCAAGGACCGTCTTACTGACACACTCTCGGGTGGATATTTTCCCATGTTGGGAGTTCTCAGCGGTGATGTAAAAGGCATGCAAATGATGGAGAGGTGGCGCATCTTCAACATGGTCTACCGCATCGTTGATCTGAAGCAACGGCCAGATTTGATCAAGCTGATGCTCTCTAACTTCGATTACTCGCTCCAGGGCCACCCCCGCGTTCTCCTCTCGAAGGCGCTCACAGCCGGAGCCAAAGATATCCGTATCAATGCAACAAACGCGTTGAGAAAATACGCTATACACCCACGCATGACAGCGCAGGGCCACGGGCTCGGTGACTCGAAGTGGGCCATCCAGCTGCTGGTGACTCAGTTGTATGATCCCGAAGTCGAAGTCTGCGCGACGGCTGTCAAGATTCTTGAAAAAGCCTGCAATTTCAAGGACCAGCTCGAGTACATCGTTGAGTGCCGGCCAGCGCTTGACCACTTGGGTGAAATAGGAGCACCCTTACTCTTACGCTTCCTATCCACATCGATTGGTTACCACTACCTCGATGGGCTCGACTACATTAGCAATGAGATGGATGACTGGTTCCTCGGCCGCAACGATTCTTACGTAGGCGTCATCGAGGCCAGTCTTGCACGCTCTTTCCAGGGCCACCAAGACGACCACACCAACCGCATCAGCGTGTTTGATGATGAGCAAGAGATAGAAGCTGATAGTCACGTCCCTCCACATTTCTACCGCGAGCTAACGCGGACTGAGGAAGGATGTAAGCTTCTGAGCGAGAAAGGTCATTTTGACGAATTTGCTGCCACGATACATGAATATGGCATGCAATACGATGATCCAGAGATGATCGTCAAGGTCAAAGGCTGCCTCTGGGCCGTCGGAAATGTCGGTTCCATGGAGCTTGGCGCGCCGTTCATCGAGTCGTGCAACGTGGTTGAAGACATCATCAACATCGCACAGCACCATGAGATTATGAGTTTACGTGGTACAGCCTTCTTTGTCTTGGGCTTGATTTCTAGGTCGATTCACGGCCTCGAGATTCTCTCGGAGAACGGTTGGGATGCCAACACAAACATCATTGGCAATTCCTTGGGCTATTGCATCCCGACGGATCTAACCAAGCTCTTTTCTCTCAAGCCGTGGAAACATCACCCAGTCACGACAATTGAGTTACCGGAAAGTCAAAAAACGGAAGTTTCCAAGCTGCCTCCGGTCCCGTCTAGGCCACGCTCCGAATCGCTGCTCAAGGCGATCCAAGCTGAGGAGGGTGTCGACTTCCCAGAGATCCAGAGGGTCGAGTTAGACCCAGACCCGACAAATCAGCGAATACTGGAGCTGATTATTGACATGGCAAACATGGTACTTTACCGCCGAGCTCGCGCCGAGTTGATGCATATCAAGTCAAACAAAAAGGCTGCTGGTTTCAAACAAACCAAACTTTTTCGGCGTATTATGGGCTTGCTAGAGTCTCATCATTACAGACTTGCAGATCGAAGCATGATTGTAGGTCTGTTTGAGAGAAGTGTTCTGAGGGCCGTGGTCTTTGATGAAGACGAAAGTGAGGGTGGCGACGGGGACGATGAACAGCGGCCCGCCGAGAGCGCCGTAGTCACAGAACTTGGCAGCGATGACGAGGAAGATGATGACGACGACGACGATGACGGCGACGACGACGACGATGAGGAAGAGGGTGATGAAGAAGAGGATGATGGAGAAGACGATGACAGCTCGGGAGACGAGCAACGGACCGAGAGGCAGCGGAGTGTCAGCGATCGGTCAGGGACACGGCGGCATGCGATTAGAAGGTCATTGAATGACAGGCGGGCTGGCTGACAGATTACTTGGCTTGTACTTTTATGGTGAACAAATTCGACGGCAGCCGAAGTCATGCTCTTTGTTCTTTTCTTTTCCTTTCGCATAACTGTGGGCCAGGCGCTGATTTGGTTGCGAAGGTGGCAGGCAAACTGGATCAAAAAGGGGAGGGGGACGGGATTCGGTTTGGGGGTACGGCGTTGCGTATCTGTCTTGTATATCTTTCCTACGCCTGCGACGTCATGGCAATAAGTCTGCGATTTACTTTGTACAATACGGCGTTTAGCAGCCATGCGAGTGCGAGTGTGAGGGAGCGAGGGAGCGAGGGGTGGGAATCTGAGGAGCTCATTCATCGGCTCCCATAAATTGTCTTTCCGTGCAAAGCTAGTAGTGTTGGTTAGCGATTTCAGGAGCGGGTGTCTGTCTGTCTCGGGCCCGAAACCATTTCGCACCTGCTCAGAAAGTAGACATCAATCATTTTCATTGGGGGTAGTGAGGGAATTGTGACAGCACGTATTAGAATCGACCCCACCCACCTCCCCACCTGCCGCGCCTCTTGCATTTCCTAGGAACCCATGATTCGGGGAGGAGATACACTGGTACATCCGCAAAACAGTCAAGACATTGTTGGATATCCCATCTGCCCACGCCTCTACACTTGGACTAGACAAGGCCAACCACAGTAACGACAACACCATGGTTGGCAAGCTCCTCATCATTGCAGGTTCAGACAGCTCCGGCGGGGCGTGAGTTCCTTCCTTTCCCCGACGTCTGAGTTTTACGATCCGGCTTACACAAAAAAGCGGCCTCGAAGCCGACCAAAAAGTTGCCGCCGCCCACGGCTGCTACGCCATGACGGCGACGACCGCCCTAACCGCGCAGAACACTACGGGTGTCTTCGATGTCCACCACGTGCCGCCAGCGTTCTTGCGCCGCCAAATCGAGGCCTGTGTGGGTGATATCGGCGTCGACGTCGTCAAGACCGGCATGCTTGCGTCGGCTGAGACGATTGCGGCGGTCGCGGACGCGGTGGGTAAGCTTGAATTGGGAGTGCTTGTGGTGGATCCGGTTATGGTGGCGACGAGTGGGTCAAGGCTGTTACCAGCGGAGGCAGTCAGGGTGTTGAGGGAGAAGTTGCTGCCAAAGGCGACGGTGCTGACGCCCAATTTGCCTGAGGCGGTGCTGTTGTTGGAGGATGCAGGGTGGTTGGGACGGAGGGAGGTGAGGGGTTTGGGGGATTTGGAGGAGATTGCCAGGG
>Ga0247760_1003200_pt1 | contig 10959 bp, 8 predicted proteins | sample UWRJL171409R4_FD_179936 | JGI IMG/M metagenome (GOLD analysis project Ga0247760, IMG submission 179936) | Plant litter microbial communities from Arlington Agricultural Research Station in Wisconsin, United States - UWRJ-L171-409R-4 | ecosystem: Environmental > Terrestrial > Plant litter >...
TCCCCCCTCCACTCCCCAGCTGCACCAGCCCCGGACTCGGCGCCAGCAACGGCTTCGGCGTCCCCCCGGGCGTAGGACTAGGAGCAGGAGATTTCCCCATCCCCATCCCTCTCATTGCAAACCCCCCCTCCCCACTGCCCCTCCCCCGATCCAACAACGGCTGGGAATCCATTACTGTAAGCAAGGCTTTCAACCGCTTGATTCGTCGGAGGAGGTATAACACTGAACCGATCCCGAGGAGGAGTACGAAGGCGAGGGCACCGCCTAGGCCGCCTGCGAGGGCCTTTGTGGTGGCGGGCGAGGAGGTTGCAGCGGCGGTGATGGTTGTGAGGACGGCGGAGGAGATTACGGTCGGGGGCTCGATTGCCCAGGGGGTGCCGCAGCAGGTTAGGTTGTTGCGGCCGCTGAGAGAGGAAATAGAGTTAGTTGGGTGATGGTAAGAGGTGAGAGTCAGGGGGGGATGAGGGTGGAGAATGAGGTGGAGAAGAGGGTAGGGAGTGGGAAATGGGTAGGGAGGGTGGAGAGGAAAAGGGGAAGAAAACACACCAACAGTACGTCCCGTCGGTGCAGGAAGTCATTTCCGCGAAGCCATTTGGGTTGCCGCCGGCCTAGACAGCAGATACTAGTTAGTTCACATCGTGAGATCGCTGTCCCCGGACGACCAGGGAGGGAAAGGGGGACGCACACTAGGCTTGTCGCAAACCCTGACACACAGCGGATTGTTGAATGTCTTGTCGGTACAAAAACCCCTTCGGACGATGCCATTGTTCAGACAGAGTCCTGTGCCCGTACACAGGTCGCGGGTATGCTCGTCACCCAGAAGCTGGCAGCAACTCGAGTGGATGCCTGACTGAGCGATGCCCAGGTTGTTGCATGGCACGATGGTATCGTTGGGCGCGAGGCTTCCGTCCGGTGCGAAACATTGGACATCGGCAGAGTGGGCGGCGTGAGCTGGGAGGGTTATTGTGAGGAGAACGGTGGCAGTCGCCGAAAGGGTGAGCGGGATTCGCATCCTTGGCGCGGTCGTGGCCGTATCACCACCACGCGTCCAATCCGATCGATCGCGCGACGCGATGCAATGCGATGTGACTTGGCGCTTCTTCTAGCCGCACAAGGAAAAGCTTCGGTCTTCGCACTCAGATGGTGCCAAGAGATGCCGTTGGTCACAAGTATTGTGTCGAAGGGAACATTGAGCGGAAGCCCCCCCTCAACAACAGACTTGAGAAAAGGAAGAACCCGAATGCTGAACCAGCACCTCCACGCAATCACCAGCAATGCATCACCGCCCCGGATGATAACCCCCAGCCATTGCCAGCCAATGAAGGCGCGTCGTTTGGTATTTGTGAGCAGCTTACTCAAGCACCTCGAAACTCGCGGCAAAAGTCAGCTTACCTCAGTCTATAATAAGACGCGGCAGCCGCCAGCACAGAGCCGACAGCGTGTCTTTCGGTGGTAAAAATGATCAGTCGTTGTTGGTTTGCATGAAAGGAGCTGAAAAAGAAGACTGGGTGTGTTGGTCAAGATATGGGCATAAAGTAAAAGAACAGGAACACTCGGATTGTGTCCCATTCTTTCACCTCGTACCGCGGTCACTGCAAAGATGCGATGCAGTTGCTTGTCTCCAGCCTCCGCCCGGGACGGCTGATAACTGAAGATTAGATGAGATTCAGTCCCGAACAGGTAGGATTGCTAACCAAACCCGACACGACTGCCCAAATCTGGAAAAACCCCACACTGACGAGATGCCATTCTCACCAACGCGGGAGCCGCACCCGCCCCGGGTATAGAAGATCCGTATGACTGACAGCAAAGCTTCTCTGTCCAAGCATGTGCCTGAACCTGAGATCACATGACTGTATGACTTCCATCTCACCATGCAGCAGATGCGCCCTCACAGTTCAAGTGTAGGTTTAATTGAAGTGTAGGTACCAACCCCCGCACTTGCACCACCAGGGATCAAAATTGGAAGACAACCAAAAAAAGTAAATTTTCCACCTCACTATGTCCGATTCAGGTATAGTATAGCATATGATATATATATAACAGAAATCCCTCCACCATGCGGTATGCGGCATGCGGGTCAGATATGATTAGATAGTATAACGATAGAACGTGGCGTTGTCGCCCTTCTCGCGCTCGGCATAGCGCTCCTCCTCGGTGTACTCGCTCGGCGGCTTGTACTCGCGGTCGCGGCGGGCGTTCTCGCGGCGCAGGTAGATGGTCATGAAGATGGACAGGCACATGGCCATGAACTGGCAGGCCAGCAGGGTGGCGTGGCCAGAGTAGTACCGCGGGCCGTCTTTGGCGAGGTACAGGTAGGCCGAGATGGTGCCGCCGAGGTTGCCGAAACCGACGTGCATGGCGATGCCGACGCCGCGCTTGAGCGAGCCGCCGATGTTGTTACCGTTCCAGGCTACACCTTGCGGCACGTTGGGGTAGATGCCTGAAGCGAGGAGGAAGCAGCCCGCGTACTTGACGCCGGGATTCTGCGTGGCCATGAGCATGATCAAACCAACGATACTGGTGTTATGTCAGCAGCTGCAACAGTGAGACAATGGGGGAACCAAAACTTACGCCATGGCCATGAAACCAATCATGAAGATACCGCGTTGTCCCTTCTTGTCGGCGTACCAGCCAGCGCCGACGCAGAAGATGCAGGCAGCGACGTAGGGTGGAACCGTCATGAGCTGCGAGGTGTGTGCGTTGTACGAGCCAAGATCCTTGACGATGGTAGGCAAGAACAGGGCGTACGAGTAGAGACCGGTGTAGACGCCAATGGTGATGAACATGTGCACCCAAATCTTCCAGTCCCCGATGGCGGCCCAGAAGTACTTCATGTCGAACTCGTCGGCAAGCGACGAGCGGTCGCGCTTCAGACGCGACATGACTTCGTCCTTCTCAGCCTGCGACAGGAACTTGGCGGTGAGGGGGTAATCATACATGGCCCAGAAGGCAATGAGCGCTGCAAAAGATGTCAGTCACACCGTTTCCCACATATTCAGCTCGCTGGGGGCGCACATACCAACGATGATGGTGATAATTCCCTCCAGAATGAAGATCCAGTTCCAGCCGGACAGACCAGCAACACCGCGCATCTCCATGATGCCGCGTGCCAACAGGCCGCCGAATGCACCGGCCGCGGTAGCAGCCGAGAAGAAGATGGCCATGCGGAGTCCGCATTCATGGCGCCTGTACCACATGGTGATGCTAATACGAGGGTCAGTCAAAACACTCACATGACCAAAGGTGGTATGAGATGAAACTCACTAGTAGGTGATTCCGGGGAACAAGCCACCCTCTGCAATGCCCAGAGCGGAGCGGCAAACCATCAGACCGGGGTAGTTCTTTACAACACCGAGCAGCGTGCAGCAGATGCCCCACGCAATCATGATGCTCGGGATCCAGATGGACGGACGGAAACGCTTCATGGCCATGTTGGACGGAATCTCTGCCGCGACATAGAAGGGGAAGAAGATGGCGAGGGCATCGTTGTACTGGTTCTTGGTCTTGTCGAGGCCGAGATCGAGCTCCAGTGTGTCGAGACGGGCATTGCCAATGTTGGTGCGGTCCAGGAAGGACAACAGGTAGAGCAGGGCCAGGAATGGAATGAGGTGGAGATCGATCCGGCGCAGCAGCTTCTTGGTCGCTACGGCATCCCAGGCCTCACTCTCGATGCTGTCAGCATTCTCGGCGTAGGTGGGCTTGGAGACGCCCTTCTCGTTGGTGACGCTGTCCGACTCGGTCGTCGGGACGTCCGGCGGGGTGGACACCTCGGGAGGGGAACCCATGGCGGCGGCACGACTCGGATTGGAGGGGCCGTGTCGGGAGCGGATGCGGGACACGGGCGACGTTGTGGCGCGTGAGGACGGACGATCCAAATCCTGGGGATGTCGGCCAAGTCCTTGAAATGGAGGGGAAGGTGGGAGCAGAGTCGGGATGGGGTCGGGGAGCAGGCCGCTGGGTCGCTGTGGGCTTTATACGTCCAATATCCAACGTCGTGGTGGGCGAGCACGCCAACAATGCTATGACGGCGGGCAATATCAGTTTGGCAAAATTGCCATGGCACATTGGCCCGTGGGATGCAGGCAATCCGAACATTTGGGCGCTACCTGCCCAGCAACCACCCCCCGGCTCAAATGGCAGGCCGTGTCTGGAAGGGGGGAGTGTGGATCAGGCTGCAACAGGCCCATCCTTCGGACTCGAGGGGGAGAGGAAAGACGTCGGCCAAGCGGGGGGGTTTCAGCCCATCGGCGCATTAGTGTTGGACGCAGCGACCGATTATCTTGTCGGGGAACACAAGCCAGGCCTGGCATTTTCTAACGGGCTAGCAGCATTGCTCGCTGTCGAAAGGGGGAACGATCTTCATGGCTTGGCTGGCAGCTGGTCCCCGGACCAGCACAAAGACACGACGGACCCCAAGTCCCAGAATACCAGACCCAAAAAAGTCGATAATGCACCCAGGGCTCGTACAAGAGAGACATGGGACATCCGCTGGGGCCGGCACGGTCTGATAGTGGACGGTAGCATGTAGGTAGTATGGCCATTGCAGCCGGATATGGCTCAGCAATCCGGCACAGAGGGCCCATACTGCAAGTAAACGAGCTGTCGTTACGGCGGTCATGGCTGAGGCAACCATGGGTCCGGCCAATCCACCGGCGTCGTGCCAAGACCCCAGGCCCAGCTTGGCTGCAGGGCTCTTTTTTTCTAACAGGAGCGCGGACGAGTGGACGGCCAACAGTAGGGAGCTGGTGGACGCGCGGGAGCTGCTTGCGAGAATTGGTTGATGAGATTGGAGATTGGGTGCGCGGGGTTGCAGCCGAATCACCAGCGCCCGCAGCGCCACCAACAGCCCGGATCTGTACAATTCGCCCGGCTTGGCCCTCTCGCGGCAGCCTGTCATTGGCCGGCTCCCGGCTCTGCTGCGTGTCTGGCGCGTCTCGTCAGCGTTCCCACCGCCCAAGCACCTCACGGCGACGGTGACCGGGACGTTGAGAAAGTAGACGAAGTCGCCAGCGCCCAGAACTGCCTGTGAAGTAATTAGCACACCACTGGCGTGCCCTCCCGGGACACCAGCGCCAGGCCAAGCCAGCCAAACGCAGCCAAGCCCGCCCAAATCTCTCCCCACACGTGGCTCAGGCTGCCACCAACGGCGCGCCGGTTGAAGCTTTCGGGCAGATGGATAAATTCGACTAGGGAGGGCACCGCATGAAGCCCCAAGGTTGGGTCGGCATACGCATCCGTGTTTTCTGCGGCCGAGGCAGGAGAGACAGGCACGCAGGCCGCTTGCTGACAAGGAGAGATGAGAGATTCCAGTTCTGTGTCCCGCCTCAGCTTGCACATTGCCATTGTGCGTCCAATTTTGTCCAATCTTGTGCGACCTGGGTGTCGCCGCCCACGTTGGATCGCCCGGAAAGGGTGGGGGAAACTGCCCCCTTCCAAGGGTCTTTGCCTCCGCTATGCTATTTTCCGCCTTTTTTTTTTTTGCGGGCGCATCATGTTCATCTCAGCGCATTTCGTTCTGTTCTGTTTCCCATCCGTGCTCCGTTTCTGGCGCGGCTCCCGGATCGACCACGACAAAGCGCGGCATGGCCTCGGAAATGACGGGCGGCGCGGACCAAAGGATAGCAAGAATGCTTCTAGAAGCCCGCTGCCCAGGCCTGGCGCGCCAGATCGAGGAGTTCGGGGGGGTGTGCCACGGGAGGTGGGCGAGCGGTGCGTGTGTGGCGCGGGGCACAGACAGCAAGCTGAGAAGGAGCAAGTCCCTTGCGACTCGATCGGATTGGCGATCCGCCACAACCACTCACCGCTGGCAGAGATCGAAGCGCGGCGACCAGTCTGAAGTGGTAGCGAAGCCCGTCAGCAAACTGCATCGCAGGGCGCTCGTAGAACGCGAAAAAGTAGCAGCGGGCGGTAGTTGTTTCTTTGCCTCTCATTCGCAGCGCCGCACTCGCGCATAGCGCAAGTAGCAAGCGATCCGATCCGTGCCAGTAGCAGTCAAAGATTGCGGTTCCGCGGTTGCAATATTGGACCGAATTTTGGCCATGCGATTTGCGTCGACCGAGTCGGCTTTGCAGGCGTGAGTCTCAAGGCGGAAGGTGGCATCCAGCTCCGCACCCTGTCCTGGCGGTCGCGCTCCTTCCCAGCAGCACACGGGAGACGGTACCGGTAGCGCACCGCGGTTGAAGTTCCCGCAGACAGTGACAATAGTTCACGAAGGTGAAATTCGCGGTCAGCAAGCCAAGCTCAAAAACTTCAACACGATCCCTGCATGGCGGTGCTGACGTGACTGGCCGCGATCCGTCGTGTCCACAAACCCCGGAGTGCTCAGTGCGCGCCCGTGACCGCTAGGGTGGACCTCCGTAACCTCCGCAATTTCCCCCTGCTAGGGCCAGGCTCCACTGGGGAGTTCAAGGCTTGTCTGCCGTAGCTGCCTGCTGAGGCTCCGAGATTCTCGACGCAAAACCACTGCCTGCGCTGGACAAACACCGGCCATCAACAGCGCATCACACTTCCATCCGTCCTAGTCGCCCTTTTCCTCAGCCCCGTCATCACCAGGCCATCATGGATGGGAATTGGACTTGTTTCAATTCGCAACCTGTTCCCTGGGTGTGCAACTAAAGGCAGACGTGCAGGTGTCCTGCGCGACTGCACGGCATTCGCAGAAATGGCCCCGCGACCAAGCTTCCCCCCGCTTGGCATTCTGGGCGCACTGTCTCGGCGCCACTGGCGACAGGTGCCAAGCAAGCGATCACCCCTCGCACTCTCCCGCGCGAGGAATGCTTATTGGACCCCCGCATAGCAACGATGGAGCAAGTGTCGTTCATGATGATGTTTCGCCGGTGGCCGGTCCTCACAGCCCAACAGGGCTAGAGGAGAGACGTGTCGTCGTCGGTGTGCAAGATCGTTGCGTCGATTGTGGTCCGTCAGTCCGGGAGGAATGGTCACCTCAGACATCCGCCCCGCGTGAGACCAATGGCACGCCTGCTGCTTCCCCCAAGACCTCACAAAACAAAGCTACCTTAGCTAGACAATCGAGACGATTCAGCGGCGGACTCGGACGAAAGGCAGCCAGTCCACGCTAGGTTGGGCGAGGGGCTACGGCACTCGCACCGGGAGCCAAGCGGGTGCGGTGCAGTGCGGTGCAGCCAAGTCGGCCTGTGGCGCGTGTCAGGGACGGAAAACGCAACGCAGCCGTTTCCCGAGGGTGGGTGGGTGTCTGCTCCTCGCTTCCATGCCCCCAGGCCGCGAGGGCTTGCAAACCGCCAAGACACAAACAGCCGCGACGACTGGCGACGTTCTTGAACCTGGTGCGCAAATCCCCCGGATGGATGCGAAAGACGACAAAGCCCATGATGGCGCCCGAATCCGAGCCCTATGGCAGAAGGAGCGGCATGACGTATATTGCCACGTTGTGTTTTGCTGGTTCCTGGACGAAAGCAGTCTCAGCGGTGGTGTAGCCAAGCCTTGGTATTGCTCTGGTGGCTTGCAGGAGCCAAGTCCTCCAAGCCGTCTCCATGTCTTGGTTCTCTTGGGCCCTCAATGTGAGATGCGCCGCCGGCCAATCCCCAACGCCGTCCAAGACTTGCAACGGCACGGTGTTTCTTGTCTGGCCGGATTCAGTGCCCACGTCCGGGTTTGCAGCCCGGTCGCTATCTTTGGCTCTGGTGCTCGACGCTCTCGGCGCCGTCATGCGCCGACCAACTGACCAGCGCCCAGCACCCAGCCAGCGCGCTGCCCGCATCATCGTGACACCACCTCGTCGTCGCTCGTGGCTCATGCAGCACGAGTGCGACCGGAGGATTGCTGGGCCTTGCGTCACGGGGTACGGCTTCTGGACGCTGTGCTTGCGTTGCTGCTTCAGTTTGCGCCACTTGAGTATTGCCGGTATCGAAATGCTCACCGGCACATCAGGCCTGCTCGCAATCAAGTGGTCCGGAGGCGAGACGGCACCCGGAGCGGTAGGATCGCGGTCTTGGCGTCAGCATCTGGCTCGCGGGCGCTTGGCATAGCCATGGCCTGCCTGCCGTCCGCCAAGGTTGCACACACCACTGGTTCGGCGTCGAGATAAGGCGGCGGCGGATGCGGACTGCAGCATATTGGGATTTGGCGATTTGGAGCTTCAGAACCCAAAAAGCCCATGCCGAGATAGGGACGCAGCGCGCCACATAAAACCTCCCAATCTCCCTCGGAGAAACCTGGGCGGCGGACCTCCCCATGACGATGGGTAAACCACGACGGCATTGACCCGCAGCGAATCGAAACATTTGGTAGTGTAAGAAGGATGGGATGGGGTGGTAATCCACGCGTCTTCGGGTAGGCTTAACCGCCGGCTAAAGGTGATCTGTTTGGTGGAGAATGTATGAGCCTGCCGTTCCGGCGATCAGTCAGAGTCCCATCATCCCCACCGCCGTGACACCCCCGGCACTACTACTGGACCCCTTTTTGGCCGAACCGAGCAGCACTCGCCGCTCGCATTCGTACACTTGTGCGTGCCGGCTCAATGCTGGAAAGCCCCCGTCGTGCTCGTCGAACACTGCAGAACGCAGAATCGCACATACTACTGCCCCATATCTGGCATATTGCCTATAATCCCACAACCACAAATCCCATGCTGCCGCCCGGCAGGGTCGTGGCCTTGGCTTTGTCTGTTACACGTGCAATATAGTGAAGAGGCTTGTTTAGATTGCCCGTTGCATTTTGATCGCCGCTGGCCAGATCGTGAGTCTCTGGAATCTACACTCTCGACGGCAAGCCGGCACCGATCACCAATCGCCAACCCACAAACCCGATAGGAGGGTCGTTAGGGTTGGGTAGTCGTATCTGATGGAAGCAGGTTTTGGGATCTCGGCATTTCGACTGCCCGCCCCATGGGACCAATCGTCTGCGTGTTTGCTATCCGCGATATCCAGTTCCGCTCTTGTTGAGCTGGCACTGGGAAGGCATTGGGTGATGCTTACGGACCCGACCGCGGCAAAGCACATGAGCTTTAACGTGGTAATGAAGGGTCCGATGTTACCCCGTGATTAGGGTGCAATGATACTGCTTATGGCTCTCGACTTGAACCCTCTCAAAGCAGGTCGAAACCAGACGGCGGCCAGACGGTAACGAGCTCCGACTCAGGCGTTATATTAAACAAATCAATGCCTCCATATCGTTGAACATGATTCAGTGGTCATCATCTCAGGATCCACTTCCATTACCATTCTTCCCAGACCTCTTCAGGGAAACGCTGAGGGAGGGTTTCATTTCATGTGTTTTTGACGCCGAGTGTCTCACAGGATGTCCACTGAGAGTTCCCAAGGATGCTAAAGGATGTAGATACGAATCCCAGGGTAGCAAGCAGGGACTATGTATTGAGCTAACCATCTAGGAGACAGATAAATTCTCATATAACACATACTCTCGTACGAAGACCTTGCCCAGATGGTTCGCGACAGGGCCTTTCTCATGCCGGTCGAATACATAGGTATGAACTTCAGTTAGATCTACAAGCCGCTCAGAGAGCAAGCGTAGAAAGAGACCATCAATAGCGTCCGAGTCTCCTCTGTGATCACCTTTTCAACTGCTCTGGCCACTTCCTGATTCATCGAGACTTGACTTACACGGCCTAGCAACGGCTTGATAGTATGCTGATAGCATATACAAATTGGACTGTGTCCATTATGCTATCTTCCTCCTCGCCCGATATATCGTAGCACACCCGTTCGTGTCCCCCAACACTTACCCTCCTCCTTCGCCTTCCACTCAAATCTCTCCGGTTGCCTCCTGCTCCACCTTCTCCCTCAAGAACTGGGCATCATTTCTAACCCCTCCAGAAAACCCCCCATCCGGATCTGAAAACATCTCCGTATACCTCAAGCTCTTCTCCGCATACCGCAGCGCGCTCACCCAATCCTTCTTCCCCGCAAAGAACATCATGAACCCCTGGTAGTACTCCCCTCGCTTCACCTCGAGATGCTCTTGGTCAACAATGCCCTCGAACTCTTCTACCAGAGCCAGGAGCTTGGAGAGGCTGGTGGTGGGCTCTCCCATCTCGCTGTAAAGGTCTGCGAGTTTCTCGCGGTTGGCGTCTGACACGGCGCGAGGTTCGGGGGCGGCGGTGCATAGTTTGCAGGTGCATTTGAAGCTCCAGTTCTCGAAGGAGCGTTGACGGTAGGCGGTGGGCATGCCGAGGGGGATGTCTGTTCGGGGTTAGCTTGCGTTGGGGAAAGGGGAGAGGGCCCAGAGTACAGCTGATTGTAATTTCCTCGCCGGGGAGGATATCTCGCGTGGCGATGGCGCGCATGCTGAGGTCTCGGGACATGTACTGCGGGAATGCGCTGTAACGCGGTCAATCAGTCAATCAACCGGTCTCATCCATCCCAAACTCGCCCTCGTTTCCGCGATATACCACTTACTTCGCATCACAAGCGTGATTCATCCTCTATTCCTCATGTCAGCACATCCCGGGCAGTCACAACCCAGTCAGTCAAACTCACCGCAATCTCCGGATAAGCCCCCTTCAAATCCCTCCCCCCCACAAACAACCCAAACGCATTCGTCCTCACCAAGTCCTCCACAACATGGACATCCCCTTCCTTGCTCCTCGCCATGCTCAAAAACCGCTCCTCGTCCCCCCGCCCCATCAACGCCCGACTAAACGCCCGCCACCCCTCCACTGGCGCCTTGTTCGGATCGACCGGGAGGAATTCGTTGTCAATGATCATGGTTGGATATCCGATCATTATCGTTGTAAAGCGAGGGATGTGCCGTGTGGCGATGACGCCTTTGCCTTTTCCGGGGAGGGGGACGACCTGGTACGGGAGGAGGGATTCCTGGTCGGGGGAGAGGATTCCATTGTGCGCGAGGTGGTTGCGTGCGGCATGGGCGGGGAGGGGGCTGAGCGCGGCGTGGGAGAGCGCGGCTGCTACCTCCGGGGTGGTGAGGATGGAGAGGCCGGCGCCGAGGTTGTAGGAGGAG
>Ga0247760_1003201_pt1 | contig 10957 bp, 8 predicted proteins | sample UWRJL171409R4_FD_179936 | JGI IMG/M metagenome (GOLD analysis project Ga0247760, IMG submission 179936) | Plant litter microbial communities from Arlington Agricultural Research Station in Wisconsin, United States - UWRJ-L171-409R-4 | ecosystem: Environmental > Terrestrial > Plant litter >...
GGGGTGGCTGTGCGTGTGGGTTGTTTCGTTGCAAGAGGTGGTGGGCCAAATGATAGATACAGAGGAGTCTGATTCCGTTGACGATGGATAATGGTGGTGGCTGGTGGTGGAGGTGGAGGTGGACATTGAGGTGTGCCCCGTATGGGATGAGCTCGTCCAGGTCGAGGAAGAAGCCGTGTCCCATGTCGCCGATGTGGTGGTGGAAATGCAATCGGTGGTGCCGTTCCCAGGATGATGAGGCCAAGAGTGTGTATAATTCCGGTGAAAGTCAACTCCAGATTCACTGGTGAGAGAGGTTGAGGCAGTTACTGATACGGTAATGTTGACTGTCTCGGTGATGGTAATCAGCCCTGAGGAACATGTCGATGTCTTCTTCCACGGACCCTTGAAGAATCCATCTCCCCAAGGGAAGCCATGGCCACGATGGTTGTCGTGCTGCCCGGTGGTGACCGTGACAGTCGTGTTGGCAAGCACAACGCTCGGAGTCGGGGTCGGCGCGGCAACTGTCATCGTCTCGGTCAAAGGTGCGGGAGGCCTAACCGGACTTTTTGACGACGTGGTCATGTCGATGGACACGCTTGGCTCGACGAAGAAAGGCGCCGCCGAATGCATCCGCTGATGGTTTTTGGATTTGTACATGTGTCCAGGCCCCATCCGGCGTCCATGGGCACCACCTCTATTCTATATATAAAAAATAAAAAATAAAACATTAGCGAGGTCGGAACGCATAGTAAGATTGCTGGAAGAAACTTACATCTCGGCGAGCTGCTTCAACACCACCAGCTGCGAGCGCCACTGCGCTCAAGATGGTAGTCAAGTGCATGTTTTCCCAGCGATAGCAATAGTATTCACGATTGAAATATAAGGAGAAAAAGACGGCTTCTGATGACGCTTATTGGTGAGTACTCTGAGTGCTGCTGGTGAAGACCCCATCCTATCGAACCGGTCGATCTTCTTATACCAGCTACACCACCACGGGATGCGAAAAGGGAGTATCGAGTCATCCTCAAATACGTATACAGGAACGCAAGATCACAGGGGAACCCGATATATTATCCTCGAAAGCTTCGTGGTGTCCAAGGGCGAGACAAGGTCTGTGTTGCTAAGGGATGTCGATCTTCAACAGCATTGGTGAGAGTGCCTCAGCTCTTGTCCCGGCTCCGAGCAATCGATCTTCACACACCCAAAACAACAATCCCTGCCTTTCAATAATTTCAATTCGCGCTTGAAGTAAAGACAATTACATCTGGTCCGCCCCGAGGCACGTAGACAACCATGGCGTCCACAACGGCCAATGCCTCTCGTGGCTACTTGGTGCAGACGCCGAATGCACAGGGTATCAGATCAATAGTTCCACTAAACGCCACCTATGTTCCCTGTCCACGTCCCGCAGACTCCGCTCCATTCACAAAGCCAGATGCCAACATAGGAGGAGTACCGCGATTAATGCACATGCCAGTTCCCTTGCGTCAGAGTCGAGTGACATGCTTGTCACTGAGTACCAAAAGTTGTCCAACGCTTCCATTGTAAGTAACAGTGAAGCTTCAATCCTCCCAGATAGTTTCCAAATCCAGGTCCTGTCTCCTCTCAGCACCGCAGACACTCCACCGCTTTCGCTTGTCCCTGGAACCAAACCCAAGTGTCCTACCACGCACTGGTACATCAAGACTGCTCCGTCCTTTGGCGTCACCACCCTCTGCCGCATCTGCGGCCGCTTTAAGCTGCGCAATTCTTTCGGCTTCCAATGCAGCCTCCTCCGCATCTGGTGAATCCGGAATAGTCTCAAGGCTGGAGATACTGGGGCTCCGGGATCTAGCCGAAGTCGGGGTCGACGGGACTGACGAGGAGGGGTATGAAATGCCAAATGAGTAGTTGGCTGTAAACGTCTCGCTCGTTCGATAGGATGGCGAAGAAGTAACGGAGGAAGGCGTCTCGGGAACGTTGGGCAGAGAACCTGTGCTTGAGTGTGCTACGTGACGGAGTGGCGACGAGGGCCTCCGAAGCCTCGCCGAAGTCAACCCCAATCCCAGATTTGGCGCGCTACTTCGTTCCGTGAGTCTTCGCTCTGGATCGTGAACCGAAACTCGTGTGGGCGACGAGGGGAAGGCCTCGTCGGCGGGCTTCCGCGGAAGGCGCACGCGGCTGGGAGATCCCGATGGGCTCTGCGGGCGGAGCTGAGGCGAGTATGCGAGATGACCAGCTCCGTTCACGCCAGGCATAGACTGCGTCCGCGTCATGGGTGGCGCCAGGCTGGCGGCAGATCGTGATCGGATGTGGGAGATGGACAGTGGGGACGCCGCACGGGGTCGAAACGGAAGCGCCGAGGTAGGTGTCCAGGACGGTGACGTGGGAGACGATGTGGGAGACGGGTCGGTGGATCGGCGGAGGGTTGGTGGTTTGCGAAATTCCAGTTCGGGAGATCCTTGGACTCGCAAGCTTGGGAGGGGGGAAGGCCGGAACTCTTCCATTCTCTCCGTCTCAGGGACTGGCTCCATTTTGGCCGACTTTGTCTCGATTGTCGCTCTGCGAAGCTCGAACGGTTACAGCGGCATGGAGATGCGAGAGGGCCGCAGCGGAGAATGCCACTGGTTTGGTCGAGGTCTCGATGTTGCTGGCCGAAATGGACGTTGGAGAGCGGGGAATCAAGTTGCCGCCGTTACCTCGCTGCGGCTGAATCTCAGCATTCCCAAGTGGCGGCGATGCGTCTTGATTGTTCGCTCGCGGGAATAGGCGTCCGCAGGGTCGAGGTGACCTAGTTTTCGCTGCCTCGTTCGCCGGATGCTCAATCGAGACCTTGCGAATAGGGGCCAGCGAAAGCCATTCGGGGGGTACTTTGTATTATGGGGGAGAGAACGGAAGATGGGTGGATTGATTGGAATGCACTGACAAGGATGTGCATGGGTGGAGAGATGGGGGAGGCGGGGTCTTTACCCGGCGTGGTGGCTTTCCGTTTGCGACCAATGGAAAGCGCTGATCCACGGACAAGCCCGAGAAAACGGGACAGCTACTGCACGAGCGCTGTGCGTCTGGCCGCTAGCTCAACCACTGACCACCTGAATGCTCGACAGTTTCCCCTTGGAGGCAACTCAGAAAGAAAACCAGCGGTCGGTGGCACAGTTGGGCCCCTCTCGAGCCCCTTTGCAGCGCATCAATGGATTACGGGTCTCTTACAGCTGGCGAGCTTCTTCAACTCAATCTGGGTCGACCGGAATGTCGGCTCTGCGTTTGGGCTCGTCGAGGCGACTCGGATGTGCAGCGTCCGCATCCGTCTGTCGCCTCTTGCCGCGTTCAGGGAAACAATCAACAAATCTCTGCAGATTGAACGGCAATAGCAGCCCGCGGCGCATCGACGAGTCTAGGCTCGAGGGACGGTACAGTCCATGGAACCCCTAAAAGATTGCTCGCGCGATACTTCATAGGTACTTTAGCGCTTGGCAGCCGTGAGGGAACAGCCCATGAGCCAAACCATCAGGAGATGTCCTTACTATCGAGGGCTCGACGAGAAAGTTTTTGAAACTTGAGCTTAGATATTCTTACTTGCTACCCTGTAAAGGGAATTGAATTTTTTTAAAATAAAAAAATAAAAATAATCCGGACCTGGATATTTCACCTTGAGATCCAGTATATCTTCAAACAATTCTGCGGCTGTTTGGATGCCGTAAAAACCTGGAACGCCTGCTCAACACCCCGTACAGTCCCAAGCTGACACTATTTTCGAGGGTAGATTGTAATTCTGAATCATATATCTACGGCTGACCGTCTCTGGGACTGCATGCTAGCGGTCGATCAACCGCTCGTCACATGCTCCGTTGGGCCCATTGCATTCCGTAGCGCCAGCGTCTCGCCGTTACCCCTCGAGTATCACACCGATTTCATGACCACAGCAAGAGCCGCCCACTCAGGAGATCCACAATAATGCAACACCTGACTGCCCGAGGCAATACCAAGGATCTAGCGTAACGGTAGACCTGAGTTTTGACGTTCCCCGCATTCTCAGCTTTGGACTGACCTGAATTGGGTGGGAGCGCAACGGTTGCGACCGACTGGATTAGCATTTTAAGGTTGCAGCATGGCCAAATCGGCTCATGTTTTCATGTCCTGTCTGCACAAAGTGGTAGATTTGGCCAAGAGTCATGGCATTGTATTGCGACGATGAATGAGTGGTCGTTTGCGCCATCATGCGACAAGAAATGAGCCATTGGTCGTCTGTCCCGGTCTCGGTATGTCGGTATGTCGAGGACGAGGCGAAGCTGTTGGGGAACGGAGTGGTTTCATGCTGCCTCTGCGTGGGAACTGGTCCAGCCACCCCCCACCCCCCGACCGCCTCATAGATTCAAACTGCCAACAAATAGTATGTACGCAACGCAATAAAATATGGCGAAGATATTGTGAAGGCCTATATATTCCTGAAGGTGCCGCCATGCACTGCCACAGGTTCCCACTCGGACTTAACAGCTGTGAATAAAGGGTTCGACAACTGCCTTCCCGATGTGCAACGTGTGGCCGAGCGGGATGACGCGTTTTGGCAAAGATGAGCAGGCAGTCTCGTGTCGCGAAAAAAACGCCTTGAGGTGAACATTGCCCAATGCGGACTCGAGGCCCCAGTTGCAGTGACACGCTTGATGCATCCTTCTGCACTCTTGACCTGGTTTCAAAAGGGAAAAAAAGAAGACAAAGAACTTGACAAGAGACAACTGGCAACATGCAACAGGCAGCAGAATAAAATGTTTTACGGGTTCCTTTATTTTGTTGATGCGTCAGTTAACGTTGCGCGTTCCAACGTCGAATCTGCAGATCTTGCTCGATGTTGTCGATACCTGTGACGAAAAAGGATCGAGGCAGAATGGTCCTGTCTGTCCTACAACAACCGAAAGTGGAAGAGGCAACGCCATGGAGTAGCATCCAATGACGACAGGCGTAGTGTAGAGGATGGACAGATTGTTAGGGTCCAGTTTGCCTTGTGAAGGATTCAGGTTGCCGGTTAGCGGGTGGCTCCTGGCCGGGAAGCGGACCCTCGTATTAGTCTGCCGGTAGTATTTACTCCCGGCCGTCTGCCGATATGCCGTGCTCCCTGAGCCCCTATCCTCTCGGACACTCAGTCATTCATCCACCATGGCTGGGGCGGGCATCAAAGAGTTTGCACGCCTGGTCAAGGCCTTGACCAAGAAAAACCTTCGTCTGCTCGTCTTGAGGCACTGGCTGTCGACGCTGTTGCAAGCCATTGTGGCCCCAGTGGTCATCTACGCCCTTCTGCTCAATATTCGAAACTACAGCCCGACAACTAATCGATATGGAGAAGGCGACCCGGTGCCTATCCATCCCATCCAGAACGTCATCCCCGATAGTCAGTACCTAGTCTTGATCCGGCCTCGGCGAGTCGGCAGTGATGTCGACGAGGTCATCAAGAAAGTTACGGCGCCCATGGCAGCGAAGCAGTATGCCATTATCGAGGAGGAGGCAGACGCAGCAGCACGATGCCGGTCCAACTTCCGGGGGGTCAGCAGCTGTGTGAGTACTGGAACCTTCGTGACCCTCGGCCTGCCGGGCTAACATAACAGGCAGTACGCCATCGTGGGATTCCTCGACTCACCCCTGACGGAGGGGCGGAACAAACGGTGGAACTACACGCTACAGTTCGATGAGGCTCGCGCCTACAGCCGGGACCCAAACGTGCACAGGACGGATTCAGACGTCCAGACATACCACCTGCCGACCATGTTGGCTGTAGACAATGCCATCACGGGCTCCAACGAAGTACCTCGCGAGTACTTGGTCAGTGAGAGCACGCAGGAGTCCATGGATCGCGTGGTTCGGGCCGGCTTCAACACGGCACTGGTGACGACTTATGTTATCATCTTTTTCCTCGGCGCGCTGCCGCCTATCTACCACGTCGTCAGCTTTGTGAGCGGAGAGAGAGCCGATGGTGTGTCGCAGTTGGTTGATGCCAGTGAGTGATCTTTTCAACCACACCGTGGTGCACCATGGTGTAGCTCTCGGTCAATGGTGAACTGACTGATGTGACTTCACGTACCTAGTGGGCGGATCGCCGGCGGCTAGAGTTTTGAGCTCTATCCTGGCTCTGTCGGCCGTCCAGCTACTTGGGTGGATTATCTCTGGTGTCCGTAAGTTGCCCTCCCTTTTCCGACATACCTACCTAGGTACCTACCTACCTATCTTGGGTGAAGTACCTAGGTACTTAGGTAGGTAGCAAGGTAGACAGACTGGTGCTAACCATGGGCAACAATAAACAGTCTACTACACGCTCCTCTTCTCCGAGTCCAACGCCGCCATCCTCATATTTTGGCAGATTTTTGCCGGCCTGTCCTTTGTCTGCTCGACGGTATTTGCCGCGGCTTGGTTCCAGCGGCGGCGTATTTCGAGCATTTTTGTCGTGGTTTGCGTCTGCTGTCTTGCTGGCGGCGCGGCCATCCTCCTGAACCGCGATGCCACCACCACCAATGTGGCTGTCCTGTCGACCTTCTTCCCTCCCATGAACTACATTTTTGCCCTGGCGCAGATGGGCCGCTTCGCCATGTTCAGCCAGCCCATCCAGTTTGCGGCTCCCAGGTCGCCCGAACCCCCCCCGTCGGCCCGGTCGTTTTTCATCGAGGAGAAATTTTACCTGCCGGTTGTGGCGTTCTGGGGCATGTTGTTCTTCCAGATCGCCGCCTACACGTGGCTCGCCGTTGTGGTTGAGAAAGGCGTGCACGGCATCAGCTTCAAGCGGCGCATCCTCGCCAACTCGGCCACGGCCGGTTCGACCACACCCGACGCCGCCATTCGAACCGTGGGCTTGACCAAGGTGTATCCGACCACATGGTACAAGAGGTGGCTGGGACTCAAAGACGCGGCCGGCCTTCGAGCCCTGGACGGCGTGGATCTCGTCGCCCAGAAACACCAGATTCTTTGTCTCCTCGGCGTCAACGGGGCGGGCAAGTCGACGACGCTCGACCTGCTCTCGGGATTCCACACCCCGACTGCCGGCGAAATGTTCATCAACGCGCGCCCCTCGCAGTTGGGAATCTGTCCGCAGAGAAACGTTCTGTTTGGCCGGCTTACCGTCCTCGAGCATGTCAAGTTCTGGAGCGAGATGAAGGGCGGAAGAGAGGATCTCGATGCTATCCACGCCATGATTGCCGCTTGCGATCTGACGGCAAAGACCAATAGCCAGGCGAGGCACCTCAGCGGTGGGCAAAAGAGAAAGCTGCAGCTGGCTTGCATGTTCATCGGCGGCGCGACGGTTTGCTTGATGGATGAGGTGACGACGGGGTTGGATCCCATCTCGCGACGCACCATTTGGGACATCATCTTAGCTGAGCGGGCCAAGCGGTCCATGGTCTTTACCACGCACTTTCTCGACGAGGGAGAGGTTCTCGGAGACGACATAATAATTCTCTCCAAGGGCCAGATCAAGTGTCAAGGCTCGGGCGCCGAGCTCAAGAACCGCTTTGGTGGCGGCTACCGAGTCTATGTGCCCAAGGAGGTTGAGATCCCGGGCATCGACATGCCCAAGACATGGCACCAAGACCACGCCGTCTACCGCACCCCCGACTCAACCTCAGCAGCCCAGCTCGTCGCCCGCTTCGAGGCTGCGGGTGCCAGAGAGGTACGTATTGCCGGACCTACCGTCGAAGATGTCTTCCTCCGTGTGGCCCAAGACGACGTTTCAGCCAGCTCAGACAGCGACTCGGATCATACCAAGCTTACAGCCGCGGCGGCTCCCGCAGTTCCCGGAGCGCCACAGGACAAACTAAGCGCCGGCAAAGCCACGACCTTTTTCCAGCAAGTCCGCGTTCTCATGATGAAACGCCTCCGCATCCTCCCTCGCTACTGGGTCGGCGCCTTCCTCGCCCTCGCCCTCCCTATCCTCTGCATGCCCTTCATCAACGGCTTCATTAGCAACGAGTTTTCCCGTCCCGGCTGCGGCGACCGCACCACCTTCAGCGTCTTCAGCTCCAATATATCCTTCTACAGCTTCGGCGACGACTCCAGCCCTTTCTGGTCGGACCAGTTCCTCGATAAATGGTCCATTGGCCCCGCCTCGGCCAACCGGACCCTGTTCAACGTCATGAATATGTTCTCAGTGGGCCGGAAGAACGGGTATAACATGACGAGGTACAACAAGAACTGGGTGGTGAGTAACGACTGGGACGGCTTCCAGAGACAGGTTCAGTCGAGTAGGGACGCGGGCATCTGGATGGGGAATGAACAGGCGCCACCGACGATTGCGCACAAGGCCCAGTCTAACCAGGAGACGTTAAACTTTTTGAGGACGTATACGGCGATACGAAGTGGGGTGGATATTGATACGATTATGAGGAATAGTTTTGGGGCTGGACGGGTAGGGATTTCTTTTTTTTTTTTCTCCTCTTATTTTTGTTCTTTTCTTGGGCGTGGCAAGTTGGGAGAGTTGGGCTAATCATGGTGACTGGTTTGTTAGGGGCGATTCTACTTGGCGGATTCGCAGTATACTTATATCCTGGTAAGATTGACCCCCGGGGAAAAAAAAATCCAGCAGGCGAGGGGGCTTTGAAACTGACAGAGACATATAGTACGCGGCCATCATCATGGCGGTTTATCCCTCGTTCTTCGCCCTCTACCCGGCCTTTGAGCGGACAAGCAAGGTTAGGGCTCTGCAGCTCTCCAACGGAGTGCGCCCGCTTCCCATGTGGACGGCATACTTTCTCTTCGACCTATGCTTTGTTCTGGCTGTGTCAATCGCCTACACAGTCACCATATCGATGCAGTTCCCGTACTGGGAGGGCCCGGAATACATGTTCCCTGTCTGTTTGTTCTACGGGATTACGGCCATCCTGATCGGCTACATCATCTCGACAAGGGCCGCTTCGCAGCTTTCTTCGTTTCTGTGGACGCTGGGCTTTTCGTGCCTGACGTACTTTGCGCTGGCACTTGCGTATACGGTAAGTTTTGTCCCTCCTCCCAAGGTATCGAGGGGCGCGGGAAAAAACTAATGAGGAATCTGTCAGCTCCCGAGTGTCTTGAGCGATCAGCTCAATGTACAAAAGAACACGGACATTGTCTCGTATGTTCTCGACCTTTTCTTCCCCATCGGCAACGTCTTCCGCGGCATGGCTATTGGTCTCAATCTGTACCAGCTGGCATGCCGTGATGATGGAAGCATGGCAACGTCCGGGTCTTGGTACGGATACGGCTTCCCCATCACGTATCTTGCTATTCAAATCGTCTTGCTTGCGCTGTTGCTGGTATGGATCGACAGCGACATGAGCTTCTCGATGCTGCGACTGCGCCGACATGGTCCCGTGCCCGTACCGGGGCCGGGGCCGGGGCCTTCGTCTGAAGAGAGGGCGGGTACGGCCGGGGCTACCATCGGAGTGGAAAAGGAAGCAGCACGTGTAGAGACCATGCAGGGCGATGACCTCCTCCGCATGGTACGCGTGTCCAAGTCGTTTGGCGACAACCTCGCCGTCGACAATTTATCACTAGGCCTCGAGCAAAATGAGATTCTCGCCCTCCTGGGTCCCAACGGCGCCGGCAAAACCACCAGCGTCGAACTCCTCCGTGGCGAACTCAAACCCGACTCGGGAAGAATCTACCTCCGCGACGTCGACGTCACCGGCCAAGCCCGCCAGCTCACTCAGTCCATCGGCGTGTGCCCCCAATTCGACGCCCTCGATCTCCTCACGACGCGGCAGCACCTCGAGTTTTACGCTCGCATTAAAGGCATTTCGGGGGCAGCGGTGCGAGCCAACGCTGATATCGCCATGGCCCGTGTTGGTCTCACCCCGCACGCAACCAAACAAGCTGCTAAGCTGTCTGGTGGAAATCGCCGAAAGCTCAGCTTGGCTATTGCATTGATGGGCGACCCGGCAGTGCTGATCCTGGATGAACCTAGCTCTGCCATGGATGCTGCAGCTAAACGCAAAATGTGGAAAGTCCTCGCCGAGGAAATCGCACCGGGACGCTCCGTCTTGTTAACCACGCACTCCATGGAAGAGGCTGACGCGCTCGCCACTCGCGCGGCAATCCTATCAAAGCGGTTGCTGGCGATTGGCACGACGCAGTCGCTGAGGCAGAGGTTCTCGAATCAGTACCATGTCGAGCTGGTGTTGAAGTCGGCGCCGCACTCGACCGTCGGCGAGATGAGAGCGGTGGAGGAGTGGGTGGGCGAGAAGTTCCCCGAGGCCAGGATGGAGGGGGTTAACTTGGCAGGCTTGGTTAAGTTTATGGTCCCGATTTCTTCTCAGCCTCAAGGGGGTGGGGAAATGGGAGTGGGCAAGGTTATTTCCCTTCTCGAGGAACACAAGGAGAGACTGGGCGTGCAGGATTACTCGATTGGGGCGCCAACACTCGAGAGGGTTTTCTTGAGTGTGGTCAGGGATAACTTTGTGGAGGAGGATGAGAGGAGACGGCCAGCTTGGAGGAGGTTTTTGGGGTTAACTTGATTTGAAATATCTTTCTTCAGGGGCTTTTTTTTTTTTAAGCAACCTGGAAGTAATAAATAAATGGGCGGGTTTAGATGTCGGAGATGAGGTCCGGTATATGTTGTTGTACATAAGGTAATTGTGAAAGGTGTTTCCTTTGGGGGTAGATGGATAAGAGAATACCGGGTAAAGAAATGAATGGGAAAGAATCGAAGTGATCTGACGAGCTTTGGTGAATTGATGATGATGAGGTAAGCTAGAAACCTGGAACGGAGAGACAGCAAGTGTAAGCACTTAGGTATGGTATGTGAAAGGGGTGACAGAGGGCAAGAAAAAACAGTGTGAGATTATGACACCCAGAATGAGACGAGTACTTCGTACCCACCTGTTTACTAAGGTCCGGGTACTCTCCACAATTTGGAAACCATTATAACAAAAGCACCACCACGCAATAAAAAAAGGTGTGACAGGTATATACGAAAGAGTCACAATCTAACCCTCCCTTCAAAAAAAAAAAAAAAAAAAAAAAAAGGAAGGGGGGGGAAAAAACAAAA
>Ga0247760_1003202_pt1 | contig 10949 bp, 6 predicted proteins | sample UWRJL171409R4_FD_179936 | JGI IMG/M metagenome (GOLD analysis project Ga0247760, IMG submission 179936) | Plant litter microbial communities from Arlington Agricultural Research Station in Wisconsin, United States - UWRJ-L171-409R-4 | ecosystem: Environmental > Terrestrial > Plant litter >...
CACTGAAATCTATGGGCGGTTGAGCCCCGCGGGAAAGCGAGGTCGCGACGCCATGAGGGGTGGGGAGTGGTGGGGAGGGGCGGGAGAGGTGGGAACTGGTTCCACTTTGTCGTTTCGAAACATCGCCTCTGCATCGAGTCAGCCAGTTTGCTTGCCCGCCAAGTCCACAACGCCTCTCAAAATGGCATACGAATCAGCTCGGAGTTGGGCAGAACATCCGTGAGTGTTCGATATCGAATCGAGTTGAGAAAAAGTGTGCACAATGGGTTGAAGACAAGCGCGGAGCCCCGCGAAGTCAATTCTGCAGGGGCCAATTACCGGCTCGACCCCTGTGCCAAGGCTTGTTTCGACGATCCACACAACACAAGGTGCACCTTCTCCACCACACATGAGCTTGTGGACGACGGCGCCGATCGCCCCGCGCGACCGCGCGACGCTTTTTTTCCTCTCTCGCAGATATCTCAGGACAGCCACGAGCATTCCAGCACGATAACCACCACCACTTACGGCCGCCCTGAATAAATCAGTGAGACGAAGTGTTGTCGTGTCGCTTGATCGCTGATCGCTGACCGGGATTCGGCGCATAAACGACCCCCTGGAATTCTGGTCCTGGGCAATCTGCGAGCGAAGACAATTGGGTGTCCAAGGGTGTGTGCCGCCAGATCTTGCCGTCGTCCGATGTTCACCCCCCCTGGACCTGGCTTGGCTTTTTCCAAATTGCTCGCGTGTTTGAACCTTGTGCCCTTCGCAGCCAATTGAGCTTCCCTTTTTGACCAGCGGCTCTCCGAGGCCCCTTTCGGGGTCGGCCCGGGAATCGTGGCTGCGTACCTGATTCACTGCGGAATGGCCACAGTCATCGAGTCGCCTCCTCCACCCCCCCCGTGCCATGGTCACCCCTGCTGATTTGTGTGGTCCAAGATAGCGAAAACTGGGTAGACGGCATCGGGACAGGCCAAAGCATGGTTGCAGACGACGTGTGCAAGCAAGACCACCCGGTTGTTGCTTGCCACCACACGCGCCGTCAAGGCCCGTTGGCCACCCTGTTGCGTGGGGAAGAATGGAAAATGGGCACGGGGCCCGGAGGGGCGCCGGTCGATCCATTGGAGCGGGAGGCTCTTCTCGCATGCAGACGCAATATAAGATTCGACGCTGCTGCTCCCGGTTGCACTTCCGAGACGTCTGCTCCCCAAGTCGACCGACTTCCTTTGCGCCCGCGCCCTCTTTCTTTCCTACCTTATTTCGACCTTCTTTCGCCGTGGACAGCCCAGACTGACCGGCCGAGCTTCCCGTCGGGATCCTTGAGCAAGGTCAGCACTATGATCCATCCCATGTTTGACTTGCATGATCGAATCCTCCCACTTGGACTGGGCCCCTTCCTCGCACCAGAGACAATGCGAACTTCAAGTGAGGTGAACATGTCTTGCTGGCAGGTGCCTGGCTTGGCCAATCCAGTCACACCAATAATCCCATGTCACCGTCACTTTTTGTCTCTATTGTCTCCCCCCCCTATTTGCGGCACAATAGCATCAACACCCCTCAACAACACCACAAGGCGTATTGTTCCGCGCACCCCGCAATGTTTTCTGCCTCGGATTTAAAAGTGACCGCAGCCGTCGTTCTATTCCTTCTACCATTCTCTTCACCACACACACCCTCCACTCGGTCCCGGATCTTACCAACCGGCACTTCATTCGTTTCCCACAAACTAACAGTCCTTTCAGACTCCAAAGATCCCCAGCAAGCGTTTCAAACAGACTCGAACGATTAGCTGGTTCTACATCACGATGGGTCTTTCAACTATTTTCACATTTTTTCTTCTGGCCTGGAGCCTCCTAGTCCCGGTCTTTGCCGCGCCTTCTCCCCGGCAAGCTTCTTCGAGCTGGTGGCTCAGCTCTATCCAGCGGCAAGGAAAGTCTGCTTTTGGTGATGCCAACTACAAAGTCTTTCGCAACGTCAAGGACTATGGCGCAGTAGGCGACGGCACTACCGACGACACCGCTGCCATCAACAAGGCCATCTCCGATGGCAACCGCTGCGGACAGGGCTGTTCCTCTAGCACCACCACGCCAGCTCTCGTTTACTTCCCGCCCGGCACATATGCTGTCAGCAAACCCATCATCCAGCTTTACTACACCCAGATCGTCGGCGATGCTGTGAACCCGCCGACCCTCAAGGCCACGGCTGGCTTCACAGGTATGGCCGTCATCGATGCCGACCCTTATGACGACAAGGGAAACAATTTCTGGACCAACCAAAACAACTTCTTCCGCCAGATCCGCAACTTGGTAATTGATCTCACTGCCATGCCTTTCACCTCCGGGGCAGGTATCCACTGGCAGGTCGCCCAGGCCACCAGTCTGCAGAATATTGTCTTCAACATGCGCAAAGACGGTGGCGACCAGAATGTGCAGCAGGGCATCTTCATGGACAACGGCTCGGGCGGGTTCATGACCGATCTCACCTTCAACGGCGGCAACATTGGTGGTTTCTTCGGCAACCAGCAGTTCACGACGCGAAACATGACCTTCAACGACTGCAAGACGGCCATCTTTATGAACTGGAACTGGGCTTGGACCTTCCAAGACATCAAGATCAACAACTGCGGGGTGGGCATCAACATGGCGAACGGTGGATCAAAGAGCCAAACCGTCGGTTCCATCTTGGTTGTCGACAGCGTTTTCACCAACACGCCCATTGGCATTTTGACTGCCTATGATCCCAACTCGTCCGAGACAAACGGCACTCTCATCCTCGACAATGTAGACATGAGCGGTACTACCCAAGCAGTCTTGAGCAACGCGACTGGACAGATGATCGTTGGTCCTGAGAAAGTCAACTTCTTCGTCCAGGGTCGCACGTATAGCGGTACTGCCGGAGCAGGGAAGACAGTCCAGAGCCCGCAGACCGGCATCACGAAGCCCGGCGCCCTCCTTGATCCCGCCACTGGCAAAATCTTCACTCGATCAAAGCCCCAGTATGAGAACGTCCCCGTCAGCTCGTTCATCAGCGTCAAGGCGAATGGCGCCAAGGGCGACGGAACCACAGATGACACGGATGCTATCCAGGCAATTTTTGACAAGGCAACCCCGGATCAGATCGTCTACTTCGACCACGGTGCCTACATCATCACCAAGACTGTCAAGGTTCCCAAGAATATCAAGATTACTGGCGAGATCTGGCCTCTGATCCTGGCTGGCGGTGAAAGTTCCTTCAAGGACCAGAAGAACCCCAACCCTGTCTTCCAGGTTGGACAGCCGGGTGATACGGGCGCGGTCGAGATGTCGGACCTGATCTTTGGAACCGCCGGTCCTCAACCGGGCGCCATCATGATGGAGTGGAATCTCGCTGGCACTGCCCCTGGTGCTGCGGCACTCTGGGATGTGCACACGCGTATTGGCGGTTACGCAGGTACCCAACTCGAGCTCCAGCAATGTGCCAAGAACCCCAACGTCACCAATCCCGTCAAGCCCGAGTGTTTTGGCGCCTTCATGATGCTTCACGTCCCATCGGGCGGCTCGGTCTATCTTGAGAACACATGGTACTGGGTTGCCGACCATTCTCTCGAGCCTTCGGCCAAGGACGGCCAGATCGATGTCTTTAACGGTCGTGGTGTCCTCATCGAGGGTCAGGGCCCGGTTTGGGGTTTTGGCACTGCTTCGGAGCACTCGGTTCTTTACAACTATCAGTTCAGCAACGCATCCAACATTTACCTGGCTTTGATCCAGACGGAGACGCCATATTTCCAGGGTAACCCTATCGCGACATCGCCCTTTGAAGTCAATGCGAAGTTCGACGATCCGGACTTTAAGACGTCGTGCGCCGGTGACACTAGCGGTACATGTGAACGGGCTTGGGGTGTGCGAGCTGTAAACTCTAAGGATATCTTCATCTACGGCGCAGGCCTGTACTCCTTCTTCGACAACTATAATCAAGAGTGCCTCAAGACTCAGTCCTGCCAAGCCAACATGGTGTCGCTCGAGAATAGCGCGGTGCACTTTGTCGGACTGAGCACCAAGGCCAGCACAAACATGCTGACGGTCAATGGACAGAGTGCGGCGCTCGATAAGGACAACCGGAACAACTTTTGCGCGACACTGGCTCTGTTTCAGGGGACGGCTTGATACTTGCTCTGATCTGGGTTTCTGATCTGGGATTCAGTTGCTGGTTTTTATTCTCTTCATATCTCTTCATTTCTCTGGCCAACCAAAAAGGTGGCATTTGATGGGTGGTTTTTGTCATTGGCGTTCGGTGGGCTTCTGGTACACATGGTAGACATAAAGGACCAGGCAACAGGAGGTAGATACCAATGCATGAAGGGAAATTGATGATCTTTACCTTGGTTTTAACTTGCTTGGCAAGAATGAGAGTGACTTGCGTGGGTGGCCGTTGGATGGCTCGGATAGCTTGGCGGCTCGGTGGCACGTCGGATCTTAGCGCTTATCGGCGCTGATAAGGCCGCTGCGGCTTAGTCATATGCTGGGGCAGCAACGTCAACGTCATACCCCTTGTTCCTGGATCATTTTTGAACAAAACCAGCGACTTCGCTGGAAAATCCGCGCGCCAACTCCCACACTCTTTACGCAACGCAGCCTCATGCGTGGATTCGCGTAGCCAGCTTCAAGCCCTCCCCCGATCGTTTCAAGCTGCGCCATTGTCGGCGATCCTAACTCTCCTCCAACCGACAACCCACTGCAGGGACCAAAACTGGAACAAAATCCAAAAACAACAGTACCATACACAATGGCCTCTCCCTACGCAACTCACCGACTCAAAACTCCCTCCCAAATCGCCGCCCAAGGCGCTCCCCCTCCCGCGACGTTTTCATCTCGACTTCCAAGCCAAACAACAACAGCGACAAGAAACACTCCTTACCTCCCCACGCCGAGCGAAATCGCCCTCCTCGCCGCCTACCCCTCCCTCCTCCTGTTTGGCGCCCTCTTCTCTGCGCTATCGCCGGAAACGCGCGCCGCTCCCTACGACGCCCTCCGCCATGCGCACGTACAGGATCCCGCACTGGCGCCGTCATACTTTGCGAGGAAGGACAATATTTTCAACGTGTTTTTTGTCAAGCGCGGGTGGTTCTGGATCACCGTTGCGTTTGCCGTCTTTGTCCTCACACACCCGGCGTTGGGACCGGGGCGAGCGAGAGCCCGGGCAGGGGTGCGATGGGCGGTGGTTACGACATGGTGGGTTTTTGTGACGCAGTGGTTTTTCGGACCGGCGATCATTGACAGGGGTTTCCGCTGGACGGGTGGGAAATGTGAGGTTCGGTTGGCGGAGGTGGCGGAGAAGGGGGGGATAGGGACTTCGGGAAAGGATCTTTTTAGTGCGACGGCGTGTAAGGCGGTGGGGGGCAAGTGGAGTGGAGGCCATGATATTAGCGGACATGTGTTTTTGTTGGTGTTGGGGAGTTTTTTCCTAGTGCAAGAGGTGGGATGGGTTGCAGCGAGGTGGGCGAAGTATTTAAGGGAGGAGAGGAGCGTGGTAATGGCAGATGGGGCGGTTAAAGGGGCGGGAATTGAAGCGGATAGAGATGAGAAGAGGGAGGAGATGGCGGTGACGATTCTGGAGGCACTTGGGAAAGGGGGGAGTTTGGCGGCGGCAGTGGTGGGATTGTGTGGGTGGATGTTGTTGATGACGGCGATTTACTTCCATACGTGGTTCGAGAAGGTAAGTCTATCGTGTCATGAAGCTGTTCTTTGTGAAGGGTAGCGCTAACGAGATGTAGCTTACTGGGCTCTTGGTCGCGCTGGCTGGGCTGTACATCACCTACATCCTCCCGAGATGGGTTCCGGCGTTGAGGCAAATTGTGGGTTTGCCTGGTATTTGATGTGGCTGAGGCGTAGAGGCATGGCGGCGACCATAGAATAATGATACCAACCCTACTTTACTCCGTACACTACTGTATGCAGCAATAATATATTTACCCACCCTACTTCACACTGCCGTACTTTTTTTTCTTCCCCAAGATCGCAATGGAAGACTTGCCAGGCGTGTGGTTTAATGTAGGAATGTATTTTTCTCGACCGTTGGTGTGGATCCCTGGGTTGGATCCCTGTGGGGGCGGGGCAGCGCACGGACTGCATGACCTCATGAAGCTATCGCGACGCGTTTCTTTCGACATCCTCCAGCGCTCTTTCTACGACCCCTCCAGTGCAAGATGGCGCCGGTAAAAGTACCGCCAAACCTACCGGAGTTGGTTAGGACGGCGTTTAACAAGGCGCGGGCGAGTGGTGATGTCAATTTCTATCCTACGCAGGTTACGATTCTCAATGTCAACTCGATTCCGGTGGGTTTCCGAACAGTGTCCGCATGCCTGTCCATGTTGAGAGGCATGGCTTTTGAGATATCTAGCCAAGCTAACGTGTTTTTTTTGGGTCTGTGTCTGTCTGTATAGTTCCAACTCCGATTCTCCCCTTCCCTAGCCAACAAGCCGAAATCGAATCCCTCTGGCTCGGACTCGTTGAAAGACCCCTCAAAGGGCCCGTCGAAAGTAAAAACGAAACCGTTTGATCCCTTTGAGAATCCTTCTCCGACAATGCTAATCGCGCCCTTTCCTCCGGACTATAACCTCGTGCTGAACAAGTTTGCGATTGTGCCCGAGCACTTTATCCTGACGACAAAGGAATTTGCAGAACAGACGGATTTGTTGGGCGAGGGGGATTTGTTGGCCACGATGGCGGTTATTCGCTCTTATTCTGACTGTAACCATCCTGTCCACGGGGATGGGGAGGGAGAAGGGGAGGGACAGGCGCAAGCACAGGGGCAAGAACAAAAAAAAGAAAAGGGAGGAGGGCTGTTTGCCTTCTTCAACAGCGGGGATGCTTCTGGAGCGAGTCAACCGCATCGCCATATCCAGCTTTTACCGATAGAAAGAATGCGCGACGGACTCTCCGATGACACCAATACTGACGCTAGGAGGGAATGGGAAGTGCTAGCAAACAGATTGGTCGATGAACAAGTCCAAGAAAAACTGCCGTTTCGCGTCTTTGTGGAAGAAATTCACGAGGCTATGGATGGAAAGCAACTCAGAGAGGTTTACCTCCAGATATATAGAAAGGCCTGTGAATCCGCGGGGTTAAGTGGGGGGGCCGATAGAGGACAGGCGAGGGTTAGTTATAACTTGGCCATGACAAGCACTGTGATGGTGGTTATGCCGAGAGTAGCAGAGGGGGGGACCGTCACTGATGGTGACGAAGAGGTGGGTAGGTTGGCGTTGAATGGGACGGTTTTGGCAGGGACGGCGCTGGTCAAGACGCAGAGAGAGTGGGATGTTTTGAGGGGGGATCCGGGACAGGTGGGGAGGGTGCTGGGGAGGATAGGGGTGGGCGGGGGGGGGGGGGGGGGGGGGGGGGGGGGGAGGGGGGGGGGGGGGGGGGGGGGGGGGGGGGGGGGGGGGGGGGGGGGGGGGGGGGGGGGGGGGGGGGGGGGGGGGGGGGGGGGAGGGGGGGGGGGGAAAGGTTATGAGGTGGGAGGGTGTGGGTATTTATGAGGGTTATGTTGTTATGTGGTTATGAGATAGGTTACCAGGGCAGACTATAAATGCTGTGAATCGGAATGCTACGCATGTACTATTTTCTGTCTCCTGACACTGTTGTTTTTTGTTTGCTTCTGTATGCTGTGCTGTTTGCTATTTGGTCTGTCCTGGTATCCCCATCCATTACCCCCAACCGAGATCAACGCCAGAAATGAGTTACCCTACACCAAGGTACTTTACTCGTGCTCAGCCCCTAGGTACCGAAGATACTTTGTAAAGTATTTACTCGTCGTCCTCAGAATCACCATCATCGGAATTATCCTCCTCTTCCACCTCTCCCACTGCCTCATCATCAATGTCCATGTCCATGTCTACGCCCATGTGTATTCCCACCCCCCGGGCTTGGGGGACTGCTCTTTTCTCTCGCAAAACTTCATCCCATTTCTTCCGACAAGTCGAGTTGCCAAAGTGGTAGCTGCCGCCTCGGTCGACAATGTATTGCGCGACGTTTTTCCACGAGATGCGTGTGCTTTTTTCGGCCCCCCCACTCCATGATTCTGATTGTCTTTCTCTTTGTCTTTCTCTGTTTCTTTCTCTTGTCCTTTCACTGTGCCTTTCGTTGGTCCTGTTATTGTTCCTGGTCCGGTTGCCGTCACTGTCGCTGTCTCTCTCTCTCTCTCCATGTCCCTGGGTAGGGGTAGGAGGGGTAGGAACAGAGAGAAGGGAAGAAGAATATTTGACTCTCGTAAATCTCCGCACGCCCTTTTCTAGGAGCGCCAAATCTCTCTCCGTCCACTTTGGTTCCCTCACCCGCTTATGAGGCGGCTTTGTCAGGGTGCGAAACCGTCCTCGCAAGGTCGATTCTGCTTCTGTGAAATTTCCTAACAGTCGAATCTCCTTGTACGTGAGCCCGGCGCGGCGGTTCTCGATTAGAAAGGCGTCTGCTAGGCGGCGGGTTGCAAAGTTTGTAAGTTGGGATTGTGTCTGTGATTGTGTCTGTGGCTGTGATCCCACTTGTGGCGTGGGGGCGGATGTAGGGACCGGTGTTGGCTGACGGCTCTGGGGAATGTTGGGTGTCAGTGTCGGTTGGATAGAGTGAAGAGGACGAGACGAGTGAGGACGGGCTCGGGATACCCCCGACGGGCGATAGTCCGAGTCGTCTTCCTCAACCACCCCAGTCGATGTATTAGATTTCCGTCTCTTGACTTTGGGTCTGGTTGTGCTCGATGCGGTGCTTGCTCTTGACCTGGCTCCGAGACTCGACTTGGCGCGGGGACTAACCGTGGTGCTGTCGTCAGACTTGGTCTTGCTCTGGGTCTTGGTGACATGGCCGACATCTGCCTTAAGGTTGACCCGTGTCTTTTCAGCACTGGCAGCACTGGCAGCACTCTTGGGTGGACTCTTTCCATCCCCTTTGGCAGAATTTTTACTCTCGTTGTCCCTGGTGTTCCCCTTCGTGTTGGGGCTGGGGCTGACATGTGTGGAATCCCACCCACTTTTCTCGCTGGATTTTGTCCTCGTCCTGGGACTTTTCGCATGTCTGTCATCTGTTCCATGTCCACCACTGTGGGTATCCACCAGAATCTCCGAACTGCTTTGTCTAGACTTGGATCTGCGTGGACTCGTCCCTATCCCTGTCTCGAAGGCAGTTTTCGGAACTGGAGCGGCGGTCGGGGCCGGGGTAGAAGATACCGGAGACGGCGCCAACAACGACAAACGTCTAGGTGGCTCCACATCCATGTCCACATCCATACCCGCATCTATATCCACCCCGGCATCAACCCCATGCCCATGTCCATGTCCATGTCCGTGTCCGTGCCCGTGTCGTGACAGCCGGCGCTTGGTACTCCGATCGGCACTGGGCAGGGGAGAAGCCGGACGAGTTTTAGTTTTTGTAGGCTTTATGCTATGAGACTCGTTGGCGTTTGCTGTTGTGTCGGTGATGGGAAATACCCTCTGAAATGGCCTCATTAAGAAACTGTGTCGCTGTCTCTGCTTTTGTTGTTCTGGTTGCTGTTGACGTTGCTGACGTGCTTGTTGACGCGGCTGGTCAGGGAGGCGTTTTCGTTCTTCGTTGGCTGTCAGAGAAACGGACCCAGGCCCCGTAGATACCGATGCTGACACTGATACATGTTTGCTCCTCCCTTCTTTACTCTGGCTTCGGCCCTGATCCCCGCCGCCGGTCTGGCTCACCGGAAGGATGAGCGGCTCCAAATCCCTCTGCTCTCGAAAAAACGCCGCGTTAAAAGAGTCTGTCGATGACGCCGGGGTAGGCGTCGGTGTGGGCGAGGGGTGTTTCTTGAGCTGTTTCGGGGAGACGGTGAGGTTCATGTTCATATTGTTGTGGGGAGGAAAAAGACCCCTGGCTCCGTGACTGGCAGAGCGGGAAACACCAACACCAACGCCACTGTGGGTACCACTTCCACTAAATGCTGGGTAGATGACTGGAGGAGGATATCCTGACAAATGGTGGTGGTGTTGGCTTGGAAGAACGGGCGGCACAGGCAGCGGAGGAGCAACAGTTATCATTCCCCCATGGGAGCCAAGAGCAGCGCCACTACTGCCACTGCTGCCACCGCTGTTGCCGCCATGAGACATAGTATGCTGCTGCTGTTCCGGCCAAGGGCTCTGCTGATGCTGATGATGATATTGCGCCGTGTGCGTGTGCTGATGCTGGTGATGGTGCGGGTGGCGGACATAGCCAGCTTGAGCTTGAGCAGACTCATTCAAGTCCATTGCCTCAAAGTTGGCGCAGGTTGACGAAAAACTCCCAAATGACCCTGATCCAGATCCAGACCCGGACCCGGACCCGGAATAGGTGTTGTTATTATCGGTCAGATCGGGACATGGAGTCTGATTCGTGCTCGTGGAATCCCCCCCTGAGATCATCTGGTCGCCACCATACGGCATGCTGATCTCATGGTAGGGCATATGCGGAACCAGACCATGCGCATTGATGACCGGAGCCAACGACAAGGAAGAGTGTGTACCGAGACTGGTGTTGGCTTGCGGGACCTCGACGACGGGAACCACACAGGCTTGACTCAGACTCATTGCGGCATTCAAGACCGCATAGTCGATTTCCTCGCTACTCGTCAAAGCTGTTGTCGTTGCCGCAGACGATGACGGAACCAAAGTATTTGACGACGAAACCAAGGCACCCGACGACGATGAAACCAAAGCATCGGTCGAAGACTGCGCTGATGAGGACAGGGACCCAGACCTCTGAACAAATGTCTGCGTTTGGTCTCCTACATATACGGCGTTGCCAAACGAGTCATAGTGTGCTAGCCCCAGTCCCAATCCCAACCCCACCGTGCAGGTGGGAGGAAGTGAGACACCTGACGAGCTGACAGAATAATTTTGGTATGGGTATTGTGGTGGTGGCTGCTGCTGAAGAGGTGGTTGAGGAGGTGGTGGTGGTGTCCACTAACATGGAAGAGGTTGGGCAAAGGTTAGTCCAGTCGACTTG
>Ga0247760_1003203_pt1 | contig 10946 bp, 15 predicted proteins | sample UWRJL171409R4_FD_179936 | JGI IMG/M metagenome (GOLD analysis project Ga0247760, IMG submission 179936) | Plant litter microbial communities from Arlington Agricultural Research Station in Wisconsin, United States - UWRJ-L171-409R-4 | ecosystem: Environmental > Terrestrial > Plant litter >...
CGTTAGTGGGGGAGGGTGGTGGGGAGGAGGGGAGTTAGTTAGAACAGGTCGCGGAGGAGGGCGTGGGCGTGGTGGAGGAAGGTTCGGCTGTAGACGTCGGTTACGTGGAAGAGGGTGGGGGTGGTGTTGCGGATAAAGGTGAGGAGTTGAGGGCGAGGTCGGTGAACTAGTTAAGGTGGAGGGCATATAAGAAGGTTTGGTCACTAGTGTTAGTTATTTTCCGGACGATTAAGCTGGTGAGAACTATAGTAAAGAGCTTATCGCGGTAACTCTTACGCGAGGCGAAAAGGTATAAGGTAGTGTTCTTAAAAGGGTCAGTTATAAAGGTATCAATATCAGAGGGATCTTTAAGGATAAGTCTTACGTAGGGACTAAGTTCTTCAGTGGGAAAAAGCCATAAGTTGTCAGGGGGGGTTCAGTGTTGGCCACTGGATTAGGGTTTATAGTGGTTCGGAGCACTATAAAGGAGGCCTTCGGCCCCCCTGTAGATTTCTAGGCTAGGCATCAACTTTCGTCTTTTCTCACCACCTACTATTGCTTGGCTCACGCGCTGGAAACCACGCCCTTCACACTGGTGAAAACCCCTTGACATAAGTTTAAAACGGTTAAAGTTTTCTTAGCGATAGAGTATTAGTAGGTTCTTAAGCTGTGATTTTAGCTGAGGAAGTTGGTGTAGTTACAGGTATATATGGTGAGAAAGTCTTTAAAAAAAGCATATCTGGCATTAGGAATAGTTTAGGGAGCCCAAGAGAAGATATGCAGTTACGGGAAGGAGGGTGGAGAGGGGGAGGGAACGGGTGGCGGCGGCGTGGAGGGCGCCGAAGAGGTGCGGGAAGAAGATGAGGAATAGGCCGGTGGGGGGTGATAGGCGGGAGAGTTGGATGTAGGGGATCCAGGAGGACGGGAGGCGGTCAACCCAGGTGCCCTGTGTGTGTTAGGCTGGGTTAGTGATAGGAGCGATGTGGTGCTGTTCCATGATGGTCGAGACAGCAGAGTAACAAGGGACAGAGGGGGAGGGGAGCAAAGGCGGATGAACCGGTACGTACTGCATGGTGGCCACCATATTGGGTGGAGAGCGATGTGCTCTTCGTATGTTGGGGGAGAAGAGGGGTGGTCGACATGATGAAGAAGGGAATGGGGATGATATGACTGCTGAAGTGGTTAAGTCGTGCGAGGCAAGTGACCAAAGCCCTCGGCCAGAACGACAGCTATCTGTCTCTTGTTCGCGTGAAGAGAGTCGGCAAAGCACGCAATGAGGTAGTGGGCTTGACTCGATCCTCCTTCACCGGGAGAAAGCAACACCCACCGTCAAGGTCTGGAGCCCGCCTTCCTTATATATCCCGGGGAAGGCTCATGTCGTTGAGAGCCTGGAAACCCCTCTGTTGCCAACGCGGTCATGGTAGCGGTACCCTCCGGGCTCGGCCGCGAGTCTCGATCATCCCACTCGAACAGCTAGCCCCGGACCCCGCGAGTCGCGATTGAGTCGTGGTGCAGTCGTGATGCATCAACCTTTGAAGATAAGGCGCTTGCGCGTGGGAAGCCAATAATGTGCGCAGTACTCAATTCGTACTGTGCATGAAGAGGCATTATCCAGACGCTCACCGCAAAAGTCTACAGCAAGGTGTGGTATCACCGCGTCGGTCGGGCCCGCAGCGAACACGCAAGTCCCGGCGCTCTGGTAGGTCCGCCTGCGGGGCTCCGTGTCTGATTTGTTGCTCGGTCTCGGCGGGGATGTCGACATTAGCCCCGCTCCGAAAGGCATGGTGGTGCCATCGCTTCTCTTGGCGCCATGTCTGTCAAGATTCGGGACTGCCCGCATGCGTCCGTCCCAATCCAGCAGCTGTTGCTGTTTGGCGTGACGTGTCGGAACCGACCCGGGTGCGTGGTCTCGAGGGGTTTTGCACTGTCTGTTCTGCATCTGCTCTGACCCCGCCGTTCATGTTCCCAGAGCAGACAGAGTTCCGTGTGCGGAGCCCGAGGTTGCTAATTGGGGAGAGCGGCGTCGCCATCGGGAATTTTGGGCGCTTCGCTTGCCACCTGCTAAAGTGGGGAGCAAGAGAGTGCTGACATGAAGCACAAAGCGCCAGGCCCAATGCATCCTTCTGGGTTGGGTTTCTTGGCGGAGGTCAAGATTGAGGACGAAGCGAGTGGAGAATGAATGGGTCGGCCAGGGGAGTTGGGTGGGTGGTTGTCTCACATTCACTCTCCTGTGCAAGGGCTGCTGCGAGATCTCGACAGAGGGTGACTGGCAGAATTTAAGGTTTGAGGCTGTTTGCGAAGGAAAAAGCAACAGCGTTGAGATCGAGGGATGTGCGTTCTATTCGCACTGAAGCAGCAGCTGTGCCTCACTGCACGACCAAAACGGCCCATTCCGTGTGGCGCCCATGTGCTGTGAAACCCCAGGTGAGGGGGATGGACGCGAGAGGACCCGTTCTGCCGGAAGAGGCAAGTTTGTCTCAACACAATAACGTCCGCTGAACTGCCGAGTATGAATGCATTCCAGGTGAGTTGAAGCGACCATTCTTTGTTCTCTATTCCGATAAAGGATCTGCGCCACCGAGCTCTCCATCTCCACGATCTGTGACAATGCACGCCCAATCTCAGCGACAGAAAAAATGGTTATCTTCCGAACCCAAATCTCAAACTGTTTGTTGCTTCGTGGAAGCCTTGGTAGCAAGGAGCCCTCTCGCAGTGGAAAGAATGGAATGGAACCCAAAGAGTTAATTTGGTCTGGCCTTCCAACCGTTGAATACGGGGGAAGGAAGGCCTTGAAATAGTCGGTCTGGTGAAGCCATTCAGGGGGCTTGGCCAGGGTCCAAAAGGGGCTAGTGTACAACAGTGCAACCCTGGTATTCCAGTGGAGCCAAAAATCCGAATACGAGGCCATCGCCAAGGCCATTTCTGGCAACACTGTTTTTATTCCAGCAAGCTTAGACCCTTCGTTACAGATGTACTCCCCAGCCACCCGCAACCCCAAACAAAAACCCTCTACTAGCTAGTCAAATATCACCCCAAAATCAGCCCCAACAAAGGTCTGAGCGACTTTCGCAGCGCAGCTCTTGCTGTGATTTCTGGTGTGATGTACATGGAGTCTTTTTCACCCCACACTAAGGTGTCTTACCTTTGCATCGCTACGCTATGAATAGGTTATTCAAAGGTAATAACCAGACTCAATTCAATTCAACCCGAGCCACCTTACAGGCCGGGTTGGTTTCCCCACATTCTTTCCTGCAGCTCGAGCTCTCCGCGTAGATAACAATGATTTCCGATTTGTCCTGTTCTTTTTATCGTTCCACTTTGGTTTGAACAACATCGCAACTGAAACACCGAGGATGGGAACAGTTAGGACAGTATTCGCAAAGTAGGCCACCAGCAACATGACCACAACACTTGATAAAGTTAGCGCATTGTCAAGAGAAGTTGATGAAAATTTTGAAGACGAACGCAAGTCCAAATCCAAATCGTTCTCCGCCGTTTGCGGTCACCCTTCGTTCTTGTTCTTTTTTACCCATCTGATTGTGGTTTTTTAGTATTATCCAGTGACAGCTGATATTGAACGGAACAATTAGAGGTTGGTACAGCTACCCACCATTTATAGTGTGTAGCCAGTATGTCCTGATAGCCCTGACGTAATAAAATGGTGTGATAAATGGTTCTGGTATGCTCAAGGCTAGAAGTTGTAATTAGCCCAACAATAGTATTATTGAGATTTAGGAAAACTTAGCTGGGGGGACTGAAAAAGGGCCTTTGAGGCTGTGCGGCGGCGGTGTACCGGATCACCCCAGCTTAAGGAAGAATCAGGGAGAGCTCAGGACAAATCAGCCACAGCTCACCCCAGCCCACCCCAGCTCACCCCAGCTTAGGATTGCGAACGAAAAAGGAAATTTGGTGTGCCCAGATTCGTCGCAGGAAACCAAGCTGTTTTGCGCGGGGGCATCGGGGACACGGGACACGTCGGGCTATTCCGGCCCAATGGCGGCCTGTCCGCCACATCTGATAACTTTCGTGACAAACGTTTTCCTCCTTTGGCAATCCTAAGTCGTGGCGCTAAACCGTGATGATACATGACGCACTACCTAGTCGTTATTACGCTTGGTGAAAGAAGTGTCTATAATGATAAATTATTCAGAAAAATGGACAACTTAACCTGGGCGCAACGGGTTGAGAGACACTGGGAAAGGTCGAGAGCAGCACTTTGGAATCCGAATATAATATCCATGATTTATCGACGTTAAAATTGCAGATTTTTTCTTCTCATATAGTTAGAGTGAAGGAAAGCGCGGCTAGGTGATAGTGGTTGAGGTCCCAAACTTGGTCCTCGTAACTGTACCGCCATTTTAGACCTGTGGCAACTATAGCCGAGGCAGCCCAGAACTGTGACCCCCTCGCTCAGTCTGGCTCAGTCTGGCTCAGGCCAAGGCGGCAACCGCTCAGTTCCGAAGAGGGAAAGGGAAATTCATGGTGTCGATTTTAGGGTCGTGAACTGGCTGTTTCTGCGGCAACACAGTAGATGAGATCCGACACGTTGGGGACGGTGAATGCACCACGTCTTGCGCGGGCAACGACCGCTGCCTCTGCGGAGGCGGATGGCGCATCAACGTCTATCATCGCCGGGAGAGAATGGTGGCCGCGGTGCCCGGGTGGCGATTCGACAATTGTTATTCTGATGTTTTGTTCTTCCGTAACGCTGTCCGAGTTTCGTGGCTCGCACTTTAACTTGACGCCCTCGTCGTGTGCGGCGTCATGCGGCGGCTTCGAATATTTTGGCGTCGAAAACGGTAACGAGTGCTGGTGTGGTCAGACGATTGACGGGTCCAGAGGGGTCGGGGTCGCCGAGTGTAGCACGCCCTGCACGGGCGATGACTTGGTACTCTGCGGTGCGGGCTGGCGCCTGACTGCCTATCGCCGCGTGGCGGCCGAGATTGAGCTGGTGCCGGGCTGGGAATATGTCAGCTGCTTCTCGGATGCCACGGCCCGGACGCTCCCTGAAGGACCCAAGCACGATAACATGATGACGGCAGCTCTGTGTGCGGGCCTCTGCGACGGCTTCGACTATTTTGGTGTGGAGAACCGTAATGAGTGCTTCTGCGGCAACGGGCTGGACATGTCCAAGAAGGTGCTGCGGCGTGATCCGCTGCAGTGCGAGTCGACGTGTGCCGGCGATGCTCGCTATGTGTGCGGGAATGCCTGGCGGCTTACGGCGTATCGGGAAAAGCCCGACCCATAGCCTACGGCCTCATCTGTTGTTCCTTCGTTTTTTCCCTCGACGTCCTTTGCGAGCTCCTCAACTACCGACACACCGAGCACCAGCATCAGCAATGTTATCAGCTCTGTTGACAGCAGTACCGTCGCCAACTCTGTCAGCAGCAGCACCCTCAGCTCTGTTAGCAGCGCCATCACTTCTGACGGCAGCAGTACCACCACCACTTTGAGCAGCATTATCAGCAGCACCACCTCCTCTAGCACTAGCTCGCCAACACCACAATGCAACCCCCGAATGAGCTGTGACGACTGCAACGGCTTCTTCCCCATGCTATCCGCCACGGCAGAATGCCGAGCGGCCCCCTTTGCGGGATGCCCCTGTGTGTCAACTCTGACGACATGCGGCGAGCCACGAGAGTGCCACCTCAACAACTGCCGAGGCGTCTACATTCCAGGGACCATTGATGGCGCGGAGTGCAGCCTTGCATATCCCGGCTGTCCCTGCATCCCAACCGCCGCGACGTGTGGACCCCCTCAGCCCTGCGACTCGGATGGCTGCGAGGGATCCTATCTCGCCAATTCCAACGAGGCACGCTGCACTAGGGTCAGGAGAGGGTGCTCATGCACACCTACTGAAACGGTTCGTCTTTACTCTGACTGTCCCCCATCTCAAGTGTCCGCGACTAACCCTCTCGCGCCCTCCTTGCACTTCAATTAGACATGCGGCCCCCGCCAAGCATGCTCCATCAATGGCTGCAACGGTCAGTTCGTGGGCCTCAGCTCGATTGCGCGTTGTACCGGAAACTTTGCGGGATGTCGATGCAATCCCACTGATGTGACGTGCGGCTCCCCACAGCCATGCGACCGCAACGGATGCGCCGGCAACTTTGAGGTGGCCATGGTTGAGCCCGTCTGTACGGGCAACTTCCGTCCGTGCAAGTGCACGCCTGTGGCGGCCACGTGCGGCCAGGCGCAGTCGTGCGACCTGAACGGCTGTCACGGGACCTACGACGCAAACTCCAACACGGCGCGTTGTCGGGGCAATTTCAGGGGGTGTGTTTGCACCCCTGGCCCCAACGCTTGTGGACCCGCCCAGCCGTGCGATCTCAACGGCTGCGCAGGCACCTACGACTTCAACTCCAACGTCGCGCGCTGCCGTGGCAACTTTGCGGGTTGCATCTGCCTGCCCTCCTCGGCCACGTGCGGCCCGCCCCAGAGCTGTACGGCCGGCGGGCGCGAGGGCACCTACGACAACCGCGACCTCGCCGTGGCGACGTGCAAGGCCGCCTACCGCGGGTGTCGGTGCACGCCGGCGCCGGGCCAGCTGGGTGGGTGCGGCACCCTCGGGCGCTGCGACTTTGGCGACTGCAACGCGGCCCCGGTGTCGGGCGGCACGTGTCCGAACGCGGGATGCATCGACCCCGTCGGCCCGACGGTGCCGGGCATCGACTACACCGATTGCCGTATGGGTCATTGCGCACGCCTGCGGATGCCCGGCGCCGCCTGGGAGTGCCTCTGCATGTGTCCTGATGGCTACGCCTACGGAGGCCTCATGGGCGGGAACCCAGGCCACCGGTGCAACGCCGCGCGCCTGGGTGCGCCGAACGGTGGCTTCATCCCCTCGGACGGCTCTGCGTTTTGGGACTCGCTTTGTGAATTCTTTTTCTGGCTGCCCATCTGCTGGTGAGGGAGGGTGGGGGGATTTCTGCATCGTACCGGGCGGGAGTACATGTTAGAAGGTCCCTACCATTTCCTAAGATTTGTTTCTTCCACGGTCTTCCCGGCCTGCATCGTTCACAAGCCGGGTGGATACGGCTGTACCGAGGTTTTTAATGGGCTTATATTGGTTAAATAGGTGGATTATTGGCACGGGGCTAAGGCGATGGTTCTTCTTCTTCGTCTTCTTCTGCATTGTCATTTGTTGATTACATGTACTTGGATATATTTCTTGATAGTTTGGGTTATCTCCTTCATAACTATTCACCCCCAACCTCCTCCCCTTGCAGGTAATGAGATGAAGGACAAGACTTATAAAAAAAAAGGGTCGCGCTGTACTGCTTGCCCAACCTTTTCACCCCCCTGTTCTGTTTAAGCCCGAAATATGTAGTAGTCTAAGCGCTTGCAGCTGGCCAGAATTCGAGAATGTGTACTGGGGCCATATGGTTAACAGCTCGCAGACCCTTGCAATTCGCATATACCCTCATCCGATGATAGCGTTTTGGAGACGGCGTTGGGAGGCGCAGAGCAGATGCCAGTGTAACCATTGGACATGGAGCCTGGCGTGTCACGGGTGGGGCCGTGTTCAACACTGCGACGCTGACGCAGCCTGAGGGGCAGGGGTTATCTGTTTGCTGTTTGCCTCATCTGGTCATTTATTTCCGCCGTCGTTCCATTTCCCCCGACTCGATCCTCTCTCGTCTCTCGCAACAAGACCGACTCCACGCAATCCCTTTCCGCCGCACAAGTGCTCTAGCACGACACAACACGACTCAATCGGCAGACAGACAGGCAAACCGACGGGCAATACAATGCAGACCGCTATGTATACCACCAGAAAAGAACTCGACATGCACTTCTTCGAGCACGCCGTGAAGCCAGGGTTCTGGCTTCTGGGGGCCCTCATCGTTGGCTTTTGCGCCGCCAACTTGGCTGCATATGCTCGACATCGGCGTAGCAAGGGGAGCCGCCCGCTTGACTCCGTGCCGAAAAAAGAGCACGACTCATCATCGGCAATGCCATCGGACAAGCCACGGCTCGAGGTCCAACCGGAATTCACAGCATGGACAACCGCATACCTCACGACGAGACTGCGCACGCGCTTGGCGGTAGCCATTTACCTCGTCGTTCTCGGCGCTCAGCTTCTGGAGGGCTACTGGGTCATGGTCACACTGGCGAGGTGGACGGTCAAGCTTTTTTCGAGGTGGCCGCAAAGTTCCCATAGCGTAGCCTACTGGGTCTACTTCCTGTCGGCCGGCCTTATGCTGCTCACTGACTTCATCGCTGTCGCCGTCGGTGGTTTCATTGTCATGTTCCAACTGTGTTGGATTTCAGAGCTAGTTTTGCAAGGGGCACAGCTGGCTGTCAAATAATTAGGGTAGGGAGCTTGAAAAATGCGATTCGAAACGTGGGTCTCCTTTAACGGCAATTGAGATTCTTGGATTCTTGGCATGCTGCTCGATTGACTGTATGTTTTGACAGGATGCGCTGGCCTCCGCAGGCGGGAGAGGAGCACAGAACAAGAGACGGAAGACTACCGGCGGGCTAAGGGCCACTCGGCCTGTTTTGCCTTACCAGTGCGTTCAGACCAATTTAACTGCTATTCAAGGCCTGCAGATACGAGGAGGATCTTCTTCTACGGGCACATGCAGTGGTTATGCAAGGAGGTTGGCTGAGCGCGCACCTTGCACGGCGATTCCTCGTCGAGAAGCCATGCGGGTCAATATTGGAGCAGGCTAAATCCTAACGGATCCCTCATCGTTCAAGGTTTTGCTCCAAACCAACCTTTAGGGGAACTCACCCTGCTAGATCATTGAATTTTATCTAGCTGGTAGTAGGGGGTTTCTTACGCGAAAGGCCATCAACACGATCTTAATCACCTCCGAACAGGTCTTCTTAGATTCCCCGTGGGGGGTTTCCCTTCCCCGATTTCCGTGAATCGGGCACTGGACAGTTTGGCGGATCTGGTCCATTTTCAGCTATAGCCCCCTTATTGGCAACCCCAAGTCATCAACAAAGAACCATGGAACTTAATGAAATAAATAAATGCCTTCCTAACAACTCCCCGCCGCTCAAGGCCGCAGTCCCAACGAATCCCCTGGCAAGTTCACCTCGACAAAACAATGAAACGGCATGGTCGTAGTCGACCACCGTCCAACTCCCCAAGATTGCAGCCTTTTCTTTTGCGAGTCGCAGATAAATATGTATGCATGGCGTTGTTGAGGTTGACGGGGTTCGATTCTCGCCTCGTCTTTCAGGCTGCATCCATCGTCACTATTCCTTGTTCAAGATCACAACGTTTCCACAATGTATGTCGCCCCACGATCTGTCAGCAGGAGTCCCAAAGAAATAATGAAGAAGCGATCAAAAGATCTTACGACTACGTAGCCCGGTGCTAAGAGCAATCCCGCCGGAACGCCGCAATCCCAGGGGTGCAGTAATCCTGTGCGTGGCCAAGCCTGTCCCAAACATTGGAACGCCCCTGCGATCGAGATATTGTCTTAGTCGAGCGCTGTGTTGCGGTGCTGTACCATGGTCTGTCACGTTACCGGCCCGATTCCGTGCCATGATTGCGCCAGTGGTCGGGTTGAACTCCAAGGAGCTCATGAAGAAATTCATCAGCCGTGACCTGCACTCGGCGGCTTCGATCACCATCTGCATTACTTTTTTTTGCCAGATCACCTCGTCTTGTTCCTGCCTTTCCCGCCCTCTCTTCTGGGCCAGTTGTTCGACTCTGTCTGACTCAATATACTTTCTCAGACCGGTGATTTCGGTGTTGACAGTCTCGCCACCGTTTGGAACCCTGGATAAATGATCGTTCACCAGATCCACTCGTCTGCGCTTGGCTTCATTCTCTGCGGCGTACCCACCACTGTCAGCGTCTTCACCGGATGTCGCATCTCCATCCCCGAACGCCCTCTTCTTGCCCGGCCAGCCACGGAAATCGCGAGCCAAGGCGCAAAGCCGTCCGGCGTGCACCTTGCCCGCGTCGGTAAAGTCCTGCGAGATCGTATACTGGACTGTAGACCCTGCATACTCTAGACCTTTGGAGCGTCCAGGTGCCGACAGTTCGCCACCTTTTCGTCTCCGAGACCACGTCTGATTCATTGCGCAATGTCTGGGGTGCAAAGTATCTCCGTGAAACCTTGGCCGATGGGGTAGCGCATGTCGCAAATACACGTATACGGGATGGTGGTCGCCACCTGAATACTCTTCGGGGTGGTGATGAACACCCGAATTCAAATCGAAGTCCACGCCAGGTCGCAGCTCGTTTGGATTGCGTGCATGACTGCGCCACTCACGTGCTGTCCCGAAATCTCGGCCATTCAATGAGCAGGAGTAGGCGAGGAGTGGCATTGGCGATTGGGCTCTCAATTGAACACGTCAAATTGGGACCTAGGCCAGCATAGGTGCCTAGGTAGGGAACTGAGGCTTTGGCTGTGGACAGAAGGCTAAACTGACTCATCAGTTCACCTGGTCAGGGGCACCACAATGCCACAACAGTGCTAAGATGGGCGGCCCTCAACACATAAGACGCCAGCGAAGAGAAGACACAACAGGACCAGAATTTCAGGGGCACCCAATCCTAGTAGACTACATCGTCCGACTCTTTTTCTTGAGTACCTAAGTAACTGGAGATTGAACAACCTAGTCCACCCACCCACACCTCCTCAGTGTGCTTCGCCTCAACAAACCAACGGAACAAAACACCACGGAGCCGTCTCTCAGCCTCCCCACATAACCCCATCCGTGGCATCTGATGCATCTAGCAATTTCTAGGGTTGGCGCTACGAGTTGAAGCCATTGTCAGTACGCCCCCACCGTTCCATGTTCCGAAAAAAACAAAAAACAGCAAGAAAGTGGTACTAACTGTCAGAATCTAGCACTTTGGGGCCAATAATGGTGATGACTGTGAAATTTATTGCGTTGTTGTTGTCGTTGTTGTTGTTGTTGTTGTTGTTGTTGTTGTCAACTACTGTGGAAATCTCTGGCTTCCAGGGGCATCTGTTGCCAGGCCGGCTGCTTCC
>Ga0247760_1003204_pt1 | contig 10938 bp, 17 predicted proteins | sample UWRJL171409R4_FD_179936 | JGI IMG/M metagenome (GOLD analysis project Ga0247760, IMG submission 179936) | Plant litter microbial communities from Arlington Agricultural Research Station in Wisconsin, United States - UWRJ-L171-409R-4 | ecosystem: Environmental > Terrestrial > Plant litter >...
ATAGTTTTTGGGCCTCACGGCCTTGCGGCAATGCTGAGAATCATTCGGATCACAGTTTGGTATCAATAATTGGTGTGAGTTACTGCAAAAAAAGATCTTCTACTATTGCAGTAATGGTGGAAGCCACACAATTTGTGGGGGGTGCCCCCCCAGTAAAATGGCCTGTGCTTGGGTGCCCCCCTAAAATTTGGGGGGTGCCCCCCTATCAGATGCCACAAGAAAATGGCGGAGAGCGTCTCGGGGCTCGAATGGTAGGATCTAGCTTGGAGCTCGACACTTTTTGCGCGACTCGCTGGGGACGGGTTGCTGATGCAGACGGTAGTTAGCACTGTCCCACCAGAAAGCTCCTTTACCTGAGGCGCTGCGCTGCGTGCAGCCGGCCGTGTGCGACGTCATCCTTGGCTGTACTCGTCTCCCGTACTCGTCTCTCTGAAAAGCGTCTCCGAGACGCACCCAAACCATCTGCGCATCGCCGTCATCCCAGGTCAGCGCACGCTACTCGAAAACTCGAGAGGGATTATGCATCTGCTTGCCGTGCACCCAGGGGCTTCAACCGCGGCCGAACTTTGGGTGCCTAATCGATTTCCTGCATCGGACGGTTCCGACAGGTTGGCGAAAATGGGCCCGATTGCCGAACAAAGACGCTGCGCGCAGGAAGTCACAATCGGTGATCGGTGATTGGTATCAAAGAAACGTGGAGCACCAGGACCGCAAAGGTTGTGGGGCGCCATCCCGCCAAGCACCGCCCCAGCGACTTGCCGTCGTGCTGCTTGGACGATTTTGACGGAGCGTGGTGGCTGGGTGACAACTTTCGGAGGGCGAGGATGTCTGCGCTGTAGGTGCTGCCCGGGTTGGGCTTCCAGAATCGCGGCCTGCTTCTCTGCATCGCATTCCAATTGGTTGGTGCAACGTCATGCACTCGTGGTGTCACAGTTAACTGCGATGGCACTGCACAAATTTTACGGCAGCGAGCCTCAAGACTTGAGTTATTTTAGTCAGTCACTCTACTGTAGTTGCGCAGTTTGTCATCCATGCCTTCGGTTCCCAACCATAGGTAGGTACCCATCCAGACAAAAAACCTAACGCCTCTGAGTCCTGACAAAGAAAAATGCCTCCAAAAACAAACATGACGTCTTCGTACTCAGTCCAAACCCATGCGCGACAGTTCCCCAGTCAACTGTAAAATTCAAAGGCGCGTCAGTGAGTAGTTCAGAGGTCTGGGGGGAAAATCATACCTTGTCGACAGCCATCTGGCCCGTGAGGGTTTTGGCGAAGAGCTTCCAGGCGCCGGCCGTGGCCGCGATCTCAGCCTGGGTCTTTGCCAGCTCCCGCCCTAAACGGGCGATCTTGGTGCCCTGCTCCTTGATCTTGTTGCTCTGATTTTTGATCATGCTACCATACTCCTTGATCTTCCCCTGCTGACAGTCGGCTTTCCACTTATCAGCCTTGCGGCCGTTCTTCAACTCCAAAATGCGGGCCCGCATCATCACATTGGAGGGATTGTCGATGCTTTCGGCCGTGGGGCAGGTGGGGCAGGGAAACGGGCACTCGATGTCGTCTCCCTCGTCATTGTGGGTGCACCTGTGGTCTAAGTCGAGTCAGCAATTCAACATTATTACAAGGTTGAGTAAGTCAATCGCGCGAGCGAAGAAATCGAGGGTAAAAGGAGAAACTCCGCGCACCAGGACATCGAAAATTCAGATAAAAGCGTGAGATCCATGGACTTACCGGGCTAGACGAGAATGCTGGCGGCTTGCCATTGGAGGGGCCGGGGCCAGACTTGGCGTTGTCGTCGACGTCCATGGACGAGGTCTATGGCGGAGAGCTAGTGCGTTAGCCGGTCATCTCGATTGCACTGAGGTGTGCCAGTGTTGGAAGAGACATGGCCATGCTTTCCGCTGGCGGGTTGCTGGCGAAGCCGGGAGCAGGAGTGGCGGGATCGCCAGCAAGGTCGGCGAGGCTACTGGGGGCCGCAGCCGCCGCCCCCGCCATCGCTGCCCTCGCCGCCTCGGCTCGTTCGCGTCTATAACGCTTCACGACCGCACGAACCATTGCAAAAGAAAAAAAAAATCTTTTTGTTCAAAGAACAAAGGGAAGGAAACAGAGGACGAGAGCAGAGCAGGCAAGCAGAAATGGGTTGGCAAGCGGCTTGTGGTGCTTGGATGAGGGGAGATGATAGATCGTCGAGGGAGGGGTGGTGACCGAAAGAGGCCAAGATGGAAAGTGGGGCCCTGTCCAGCAATTGAATTGTGTGACTGTAGCTGGAGGCTTTAAGGGTCCTCTGAGCGTCAAACGCGGTGCGACTGGCTCAAGTGAGGCATCGATCACGACCCTGCCAAGACTGCACGGAAGAGCTTGAAGCTCATGACTGGAGCCAGCACATCGCTCGTCTCCAGCAAGACAGACCGCAAGCCCAGAAGGGGACCTCTGAAATGGAGGAGAACCAGTCTGGTTTTACGTTTTAAAGCTTCAATGGCACAAATCTCAGGCTTCCTTTGAAGTGCAGGCTACACAATTGCATTCTTGGGGCGGAGCGAAGCGAGCTGTATGTAGGAAGTCATCGACAAGGAGAAAAGTACTTCCGCCTTCCTGCTCGCCAATTATTTCTTGCCTGTGAGATCATCTTTCTTGTGCTTTTGAAGCTGCATGTGCTTCGCAGCGGACGTGGCACTCGGTGATGGCGGGAATGGAATACTGATGTCTCCGAGGGCGCTGTCAGCATTACGCCGCTGATCAGGGCCAACTCAAATATTCTTATCACGGTACTTGCCTCCAGTAACATGAATGCGACCGACTTTGCCGACTAAGACATGCGGGCGCTTCTCATGAAGGCCACACAGTGAGCTCTTCTGCCCTGCCTTGCCGCACCTTCCTTAGTGATCACTATTGTTCCGTCGTGGCCCTTCACCCATTTCGAATTGATCACGGCCGTAGTCTGTTCTTCCTATTCAGAACCTCGAGCTGACATATTTCTTGAAGCTCCTCAAAATACCACCTCCATGCATATTGTCTTGATGGGATGTCGTTCATCCAGAAGGTGGGATCTTATCTTGTCTATCTTATCAGCTGCAGGGATTCTGCCGCTGCTTTGAGCTCCACCTTCTTCACCGCCTTCAGCCTTGCACCAATGACGTCAGTCCATCTCAAGCGATGCCCCGAGGACTCCCGTCTGTTATCTTTTCCATCCCCCCTTCCTGTTCTGCCTCGGGCTTTCCCCTACCCTACCCATGCCTCATCCTGTTGAACCAAGGCCTTTCGGCTCAGATAGAGACCTTGTTTCATTCGGTGCATGCCTCCTTCAACCCATTTGACGCCTCTGAGCTGCTTGCTAACGCATCCGTGTCTCATCCAGATCACCAAGGACATGGCTCGCATGCGCCTCGGCTGAACATGAAGACACGTTTTCCTTCCCGCTGAAACCTGTGACGACTTTACCTGAAGCATATTTCATCTTGCCAGGGAGAAGCTGTTGCGTTGGGATCTTTGACCGTCGGTCAAAGGGGTAATGATGAAGATGGGAGGCAGCAAGTTCCTGCTGTCAGGCGTACACATTGGGCTGAAAAGCATCATGTTGCATTTGGGGTGTTCGGATTTGGGATTGATGCCCTAGAGGCTGTCGAAGGCCCCCGGCTCTTTTCTGGACACGTTCAATGATGGGTAGTTTAGAGTCAGCAGTGGTGTACCCTGCGTGTTTTGTGACTCTTCAAATGCATAATCGGTCCTCCGGGTTTTTTTTGCTCACCATTCCTTCGTGGATGCGATGATATGTGCAACGTTATGGAAGCCTCTCTGGAGAATCCAAGCCATTCTCCCTTCGTTTGACTTCGATTGCTAAGTCCAGTTGGCCCCAGGCTGGAATGTGCAGTTTCCTGTTGCCCTTGTGCTTGCATTGCATCTCCACCATCAAATGTCAGAGCTCTAAATATCACCATCCATGAAGCTAGACATTACAAGTTCATCCCGCCGTCTCAGCAGGGAGCCGCACCTCTGAACTACAGTCCCGGGATGTGGTCCATGTGCAGTTTTTTTCATCACACTCGCAACTTGGTAGTGCCGTGCTGTCAACCTTTGGTGATGCCACCACTGGCGACTTATCTCCCAGTGCTCCCTACAAATTGACAGATGCTGCCAAAACTGAGCCGTGACCTCCAGCACTCCTGGATCTCGCTTGGCATTTGAGATCTGCACCCACATTTCGCGACTCGCTCCTTTCACACCAGGCCCAGCTGAACTTGCGATTCCTCGCATCGCGATCTGGCACTTGGAGTCGCGCCAGCAAGCAAATCGAGGGCAGTGGTAGCAAGCGCGAAACACTTGACTGATTGCTTTCATCTCGTTAGCAAGCCAAGTTCCAGATATTTTTCATTCTCCCATAGGCTCCTCCCTTGAGCAAATTGGTCGACGCATCTGCAACGTGAGCACGAGGCTGGAGGCGGTGAGAGGAGGGAAACGCTTTGACCAATGAGGGGCAAGGGACAGCGGCAGAATTTGTTTAATTGATAAGATAAGCCTGCTGCCCCACCTTGCTCAACAACAACTCAATGAATCTCACTGAGACTTCATCACCTGCAAAAAATACTGTCAATCACATTTATTTCAGGGCTTCCTCTGCGCCTGCCCAATTTTTGTTTTTGCCTCAAGCCACCAAGAGCTGGAATTCCCGATGCGAGAATGGAGGGGCACGAAACTCGAGCTTGGGTTGCGGTGCCGCGCTCCAAAACAAAAGCAGCAGACGACCCCACCTTCCTGGTTGGCAGGGCCCCACTTCCAACCCCCACCATCTCTGAGCCTCACATTCCTCTGCCTCCCCTCCAAGAGGCCCTTCTGTTTTCTTTCCTCCTCTAATCACCACAAGCCAGTTACCATTTCTGTCTGCTTGTCTGCTGCCTCTCTTTCCTCTGCTCCCGGCTTCTCTTTTTTTTTTGTTCTTCAAACCAAAAAAATACTCCTCGTTTTCACCATGCCGCGCACGTCAGTCAAGCGCCGGCGGCGCGAAGAGCAAGAAGAGCTGCTGGCGGCGGAGCGCTCGGGCTCGGGCGACGACCTCGACAGCTCCGGCGGCAATGCTGTCAGTTCTGCCTCTGGCCCCGCCAGAAACCAGGTAAGAAATTCTTCGCTCCTTCCATCACACTTCACTGCGCTTGGGCGCCTCACTTACTTGGGGACCCGTCACTCCTGCCAAAGTGAGTTGCTTGTTTCGATAGCTACTGCTGATGTCAAGCAGCCTCGCCTCACTTCTTCTGGCACTTTGCGCTGCTCCAAAAACCACTCCCCGTTCAATCTTCCCACTTTCTCTCTCATCCTCCCGAGTGAGCCACGCTAACTCATATTCTGCGAACACAGGCCTCGTCGATAGACGTCGACAGCGACGTCAAGCCCGCCCCCGGCCCTTCCGCTGCCGCTTTTCCGGCAGTCCCGTTTGGCTCGGTAAGTCCATCGATCCTACACACTCGCTCATTCGATGTCCTGCTGCGCGGAACTTCACTTTTCATTCTTCGTTTCTTCCCCTGCCCTTTGTGTATGGCTGCCTTCACATTCTGCGCGCGGAAAATTACAGCTCGACCACATCTGGAGATGGGACTTTTTGCCTCTGTCAACATCTGTCAGGAGATATGCGCCAGGCTGGTACACGGCAAGTCTCTGTCTGATGCAAAGAGCTGCCCGGGTTGCAAGGCTCTGCAATCCTAACCCGGAATTGCGTGTGGATGATCTCTAGTTTCGATTCTCTGCAGTTTCATTCTCCCTGGGGTCAGCAGGCGGGTCCGGAGCCCCCTGCATGACTAGGCTTGCAAGCCTAACCTTCGAGCGTGTGCTGTTTGAGCGGCCAGCGGCCAGCGTTTGGTCAACGTTGGTCGGGTTGGGTCTTGTCCAAGTGTGGGCAATTGCGGCTGAAATGGCGTACGGTTCCGAAGGTTGAAGATGTTGAGAGCATGCCCTTCCTCTAATGCCTGAGGGAAGCCAGAGATGCAGCCCGCTACATTCCTCCGAAGCTTTCTTTCGCGCAGTCGACTTACTCAGCCCTGTAATAAACTTGCATTGCTGACTGGATTTAGACTTCAGCTGCCCCCCACGACATCGACGACGACGACGACGATGACGACAGCGCTCCCCCCCTAGCTCCCGCGGACAGACCCCCCGGCCCATATGACCGAGAGCTCGCTGTCTGGGCCCTGGAGGCCGCCTCTGTCAACATGAACTCCAGCACGATGAAGGCCCTCCGAGATTCGTTCACGGATCTCCAGCAGATCACCGACCTCCTTGCGGAGCATGGCAACACCCTCCAGCCCACCGCGTGTCTGCTTTTTGTTGCGGCCGAGTGGGCCGATGAGCGCGCACAGCGAGGACTTGCGTCCGTCAAGAAGGACGTCAAGACCGATCGCATCATCGCCGACAAGCGGCATGTTGAGGCCTTTGCCCAGAATGCGGGCCTTGTTTCTCGGGTGACTGCACTCGAGCACGGTCGTGTGCTCCGCCGCCATCGCCCGGCCATCTTCCAGCCCGACGCCAACGACAACAATGGCGGCGCCTCAACTGACCCCGGCCCCGGCACCACCAGCACCGCCAACCCGTCCCCCGCCCCCATTCGCGCTCAGAGCGACAGGGCCCGCATTCTGGCCTTGGAGAAGGGCCTAGCGGCGGAGAAAAAGCTCACCCAGAGCTTGCAGTCGAAGTTGGCGACCCAGGGCACTGAGCTTGCCCAAGCGCGCAGGGACCTGGCCGAGACCAAAGCCGACGTCAAGACCTTGGTTGGTATCCCCAAGCTCTTTGCCAACGTCATGACGGGCCAGACGTCACTCATCGAGGTATGCTTGCTCTTTCCCCAACGCCCTCTTCCCCTTTACACCATGCCTCTGTCAGCTCATTTGAGCCCATCGAACCATTTGCTAACACGTCTTGGTATCTCGCAGCTGACGAGTGAAATGTCGCGCATGGGTCTAAATTGACCGAGAAGACGTTGGCCGACGGGATGAAGGCATCACGTTTGTTGCTGAAGGCCTCTTGGTTTCTGTTGGAGGCGTCGGGTTCCTTTTGGGAGACACACTGTTTGGTCCTGGAGGCATGGAGTTCTTGTTTTTTTTTGTGTAGGATTTGGGCTGGCAGGCATCAGGTCTCGTTTGGGAGGCGTTCAGGTTTCGGGCTGAGGCCCAGAGATTACGGTCGGCGCTCTCAGGCTTTTGTTTTGAAGCATGGTGTTTTAATTAGGAGGCATTGTGAGATGGACTTTGTGCGTTTCGCGCCTCTTCAAATGCATAATCGTTTGTCTCTTTGCGCATAGTATTCTCCTGGTCCGTGACGTGATACCATGCAGCGTCTCCCCTTTGCAGCGGCCTGTCCTTCTTTTGGTGATAGCCTCATTTGGCCACCCATCTCTGCTCCTTCACCCGTTTGCCAGAAATCAAGATGTCAGAGTTTGAGAAGCCATGCACAGCAAGTTGTTTCGGCTTGCGGGCTTCGAAGAGCAATGCATCATGAAATGCCAAGAAGAGCAGCCTTGACATCGTTGGTTTGCATCACCAAACGGCGAGAAGCATCTCTCAATCTGTTCACAGATCCTCGTCCCATCACGGCCCGCACCCCATCATCGCACCCCATTTGCGCACCACATATGCAGCTCTCTGCTTCCAGGACGGTGTCAAATTGGCCTCCTGAGTCCCTCCGTCAGGGGGCATTTCTCAGCGAAGGTGTGAGTAAACAGTTGATGACAATAATCGAAGTTCTTCCCGCAGTTTCTACATTGAGATCATCTGTCACCTTCACCGCTGGGCGCGCTGCTGGTTCAAGTCGATCGCGACCCCGCTTGGGGATCATCACGTCGGCGCTGCGCTGGCGATTGAACCACCCGCACAACAAGCATGGAGTATTCCTCATTGAAGGGCATTTGGAAACTAGGCTCCGCGCATTTCCCAATCCCCAGGGACTTTCTCGAGAGTTTGAAACAGGTTGATCGGCAGAATCTGTTAAGATAAGCCCGCTGCCTCGCCTCGACAGACAACATCCCAATGATCCCATTGAAGCTTCCAGTCCTGCAAAACAGCAGCAGTGATAGCATCTCTAGCTCTGCTCTGAGCCAGGCGGTTCGGCCAGGTAGTCCACATGCCCTCAACTTATGACAGTTTCGGGCGCAAAGATGGAGGATATTGGAACTTGAGAATGTTGGGCTGGGGCCTCAATGGGGAGGGGCAGACAACACCTAACTCTGCCCCACCGTCCTGAATTGCTCACTTGCCCTCAAGTCTCCCTATTGTTCGAATTGGTGTCCCGTTGTTCGATTCTCACGGTCTGTGCTTTCTATTCACTGCCAAAACGGTTCAGACGCCCCACTTCTCAACTTCCGGGCCAGCATGAATTTATCTGCCCTCTCGCCCTCTGTTTTCGTTCCTCCTCCAACCTCCATCACCAATTTCTTTCCCCCCCCAACTCTCTTCACTTCCAGCTGCAACTTTCTGTGATTGAAGCTCCCACTTTGCCTCTCCTACCCTCGTTGTCCACGCCTCATCAACTTGCGCGATGGATCACCCTAGCGCATCGCCTGCGCACTCTGCCGCTCCTGACTCTGCTCTAGTGGCCGTGGGAGGCTCGCCCCCCAGCGTCCCCGGCGCAAATCAATCGGCTGCTAACTGATCGTGTTCCGGCCTAGTCTTCTAACAACGCCTTAGACCTTGCCTCCATCAAAATCCGTCCTTAGTCAGGCGGTTCTTGACGTCTCCGAGATCACGATGCTCTGCTCCACGAATACTCCCGAGCCTGCAGCAACTGCTGTTTCCTCGACTTCGGTAAGTCCATCGATCACACTTCCGCTCTTCGGTGTCCTGCTACGCGGAGCTTCATTCTTCATCATTTTTTTCCCCTTCCCTGTATGTGGTCTGCCTAGCATTTTGCGCGCGGAAAATCACAGCTCGACCACATGGGAGATGGGCACCACCCCCGCCGATTGGCTTGGACCTGTGCGCCAGGCTGGTTGGTGGAAAGTCTCTTCATGCACAACGGCTGCCCCGGTTTCAAGGCTCTGCAATCCTAGCCCGGAGTTGCGCGTGGGATCATCTCTGCCTTATGGCTCGAAAGTTTCAAACACCGGGAGTTATACGCGTGATTGGCCATTTGACTCGTCATTTGGCACCGCGAACCTGGCTCATACGTCTAACCTGGAAGGGTGTCCTTCGAGTCTCCGGCCGGCGGACAGCGCTTGGTCAGCGCTGGACGGGTTAGGTTCTGTCTAAATGCGGGCACTTGCAACTGAAATGGCGTGCGTTCGTTTGTTGGTCTGACGATAGGTTGCGAGTTATTCCCCGCCCATCGGCCCCCAACAACGTGGGTTAGAGATGCAGTCCACTACACTTTTCCGATGCTCCGCGCAGTTGACTTACTCAGCCTTGTAACTCGCATTGCTGACTGGACTTAGGCCGCAGATGAGAGGGATGCCACTCGTCTCAATGCCGCGATCAGCGTCACCACCGGAGGCGTTATCGGGTTCGACAAGGCGTGCCGGCGAAACATCGAGGACCGCGTGTCCCGCCTTGAGGAACTCAACGGCGTCCCCCCCGGTGTTGCCCACTGCGACGACGAAACAGTGGACGGCAGTGATGCCAAGATGAACCAGAAATGGCTACAGAACCTGATGCGTCGTATCTCCCATCTTGAAGAGCTTTACAACCTCCGTGACTCGAACGGCATCCCGCAGCCCACCTTTGACATGGCTACCTCCGAAAACGTGTCTTTCCCCGACCTTGCTGTACTGGATGCAGTTCTGTCGGAGCAAATGGCGGCACTGGAGAGCAAGATTGGCTGTTTGAAGGAAGTTGTCAACAACCTTATCGGCGCTGTCCCGCAGACCCCCAGGGACGTATGTAGCACCCTCCCTCAGTTCCCCTGTCTTTGCTGACGTGTCTTCGCATATTGAAGGTTTCCGTCGCGATGCTGCCTGCTGAGCCGTCTGCCGAGCCGCCTGCCGAGTTGCCTACACTGGTTTCCGCCGCCGAGCCGACCACTGAGCTGCATACTGAGGCTTCCGCCGCCGAGTTATCCTTCGAGTTACCGACAGAGGCTGCTACTACCGAGCCGTTTACCAAGTTGCCCTTAGAGAATCCGGCCGCCAAGTCGTCCGTCGAGTTGCTCGCAGAGAGTTTTGCTGCCGAGTCGCCCGCCAAGTTGTCCACAGAGATGTCAATCGCCGACATGCTGTCTTTTGAGCTGGCCAAGCTAAGTCTTTCCTGATTGCGCAGGTCTCAGCTCTTCTAGTTGAGTCGTCAGATACTTCTTCGGAGGCGTTGTGGGCTCTGCTTAGAGCGCTTCGTTGTCCTGCTTGAGGCCTTTATTAGTCGGCTGGATGCCTTTGGTTCTGGTATGGAGGGGTGTTGGCCTGTACTCAGAGGGGCCTGAATACCACCTGTATGAGTTGGAGTTCTGGCAAAAGGCATGGGCGGATATTCTGCAGGCGTTAGGATTTGTGTTTGAGGCGTTGGAGCTTTTATTTGACGCGTTGTACTTTCCCCTAGAAGGGTTCGGCGATTTCTTTGTAGGCCTCAATACAATGATACCCAGGCGTTTTGGTAATCCCAAGATAGCCCTTTGTCTCTGCGACCCTTTGATGGAATGCATGCTCCCTTGTTTCCTTGGTGCGACCGCCCCCTGCTGCCCTATTTGAGTCGTTTGATTGGCCTGGCCCTGTTATTGAAGCGGGTAACTTAATGAGAGGAATGCAGCTGCGGGGTTCTCACCGCTCAAGCACCGTTCAACTGGTTTCGCAACAAACTGTCCCAAAATACATCCTGTCCTCTATAAAGCGCATCCCCTTCCAGCCTTCCTCCCGACAACATAACAGTTTCCTTATCAGCACCAACAAAATGAAGCGCCACCCCCGACCCCCAACAAGACAAGCCATGCTCCGCCGCTCCGCATCCAACAACCTCATCATCGCAACCCCGCCCCCCATCGGGACGT
>Ga0247760_1003205_pt1 | contig 10934 bp, 10 predicted proteins | sample UWRJL171409R4_FD_179936 | JGI IMG/M metagenome (GOLD analysis project Ga0247760, IMG submission 179936) | Plant litter microbial communities from Arlington Agricultural Research Station in Wisconsin, United States - UWRJ-L171-409R-4 | ecosystem: Environmental > Terrestrial > Plant litter >...
ATTAGTATTGGGGGGAGTAGTGGTAAGGGGAGGAAGGAGATTTGGGAGGAGAAGTGATTTGTTTTTATCTAGGTATATATCTGTAATTTAATGCGTGCATGCCTGTTGGACAGCGGGTTAGAACTAGTTTGTCGAAGTGTGTCTTGTGCGTTGTGAATATGTGAATGATGTGAAATGTATAAAGAGGGAGTACTCGACTGATGGCAAGAAGAAAAGGAAGGGAAAACGATAATAGTTGAGAGAAAGAAGGAAGAAAAAAGAAAGAAAGAAAAAGACAAAAGGACAGGAGCAAAAGAAAGCGGAAAGGGGGAAAGGGGGAAACAGGAGAAGAAAAAGAAAAGAAGAGGGGGAGGGGGGTAACGAGGAACTGTCAGAACACGGCTTGAACATTCAACTCCGGGATGTATTTGTAGGTACCAATCCATCTATCTATGTTCCCAATGTATATATGTACATACATAGTATGTGTAGACCCTTGAGGATGGAGAGTGGAAGGCGGAAAGTCAGGTAAGGTACCTTGTATTGATTAAATAAGATTAAATGATACGGCTTACTGAAAACATAAACTCCGAGAATGGGTAGTCAACGTACTACTCCCTGCCTGCCTCCCTACCTACCTATTGAACATTTGAAGGGGTGATGTGGCTCGTGACGAAAAGATTACCTACCTACCTAGGTTACATGTACCTGTTTGTGGAGAGGAGAGTGGTATTGGTGGGTGTTGCTATCGTTCTCCGTTTACTATTCATTAGATTTACGTGAGTCCGCGCTGTGGGGAGTTGAGATCGTTGAGTCGTTGAGAGCAGAGGACAGGAAGCAGAGGCTAGAGGGCAGGGCAGGGCAGGGCAGGGCAGGACTGAGACAGTGTTTCCCATTGCGGACGCTCGATATTCTTGGCGGATAGATCTTCCCTGGCCAACGAAATGGCTGGAAACTGGACTGGGCTGGCTAACTTACTGACTGACAGGATGGCTTCTCTTGAGGGAATTCATGCCAGCCCAGTCTAGGTACCTTACCTTGGGTATTCCAGTTCCAGTCTGATCCACTCACTCATGCGGCTGTACACGCAAACGACAGGCCTAGATACAACTTATCTACCTACCTTCCCAACCACCTACCTGCCAGCAAGTCTCCGGGGCGGCGAGTTGAGGATTGTCTGTGTGTGGGTCCATGGGTATGTGTGTGGATGTGTGTGTTTACCGTCCACGGACAGAAGAGGAATAACTTGCCTTCCTTCTAACGCACGGGTAACGGGCATGTATTGTGCTGGGCTAGGCTGGGCTGGGATGGGGCAGGGGCCATGATCTTGGACGGATACATGCCCGTCGGCGTTATCGCTGTTGAAATGAGCTAGTAGTACTTGAATTACCGGGACGGCCTGCTGCTGCTGCTGGCAATAACGAAACCACGGGGTCGTTGTGTCTCAGTGCCGACGTAGACTGGACGTTGAGTGGTCGAGAACTCAGCAGGTGCCAGTCCAGTCGGTCCTACTACTACACATTTTATTTGCTGGATCGGCCCGGCAATAGTTTTCCCAGCCTGAGGTTGACGAGAAGGGTCGGCAAATCGTTTACAAGAATGGGTGGGGAACCGGCTATGACAGTGACGCTAGGCCCATTGACTAGAACTATGAAATAGGAAGACGTCTTTGAAGTGCTCCTGTCCTTGAGTAGGACTGTACCCTCTTTTACGATCGGTTCAGAGCAGTCCCTATTGGCAAATCGAGACGGGATCGGACTAGTTACTGCTGCCCAGAATGTGCCAGTGGTACCACGTACGCGAAAAATTAGCTCGCTTTCTGTAAGCGTGGAGCGACGGGACTCGGTTGGACGGAATAGGACATGGTTGGACAAAACAGGATAGGGCTGGTTCATGTTTGTGAGTGCGAACTGATTACGATAGATACAAAACTGACTGGCTCAAACGCTAGACGGATTTAAACGCGAGGTTCTCCTGGGAAGGTTTTAAATCGTGCGTTAAATAGTAAGAGGCGATAATATTTTTGTGCAGTGTGCCTGAGATTAGCAGACTGGGCGTCTAATAAGTATATTTTTGCAAAGTCATAGATGGATCAAGGGCAGTTGCTGAGGAAAAGAAAAGGGGGTTGGGTTTGTTCTCTCAAGTGTTGTGTTTGCTCGGGGATATTTTGGCATCGTCCTGGAGTTGGACTATCCTTAATTTCTTACCGTTCACTTTGCATTACGTGTAAAGCAACGTTGTTTTATACAGCTTGCTGGATAGATTACTTTATCTAAATGTAACATACCTACGAATCTACGAGCCTATCATTTACCATCAAGTCCGACAGCCGCATGAACTCCAACCTCACCGACCAATACAGACACTTGCCTCCATTGTGATGCCATATAAGGGGACCCCGAGGAGCACAGCCGACATCCTTCCAACCGGGGGACCACGAGCGTTGATGTGGTCGAACGAGTTCCAAGCCGCAGCAAAAACGGCGAGCTTGCTGGGGACTACCCGTTACAACACCTAGTGGCGGCGCTACCGTTTCCTGAGGCGATCGATCGATCGAAAGGGGCTTTCTTGGCTGATAGCCTGCATCGCCCGGACCCTTCTGAGATGCTTTCCAGCTTGTTTCTTTAAACATCGGGGTGGAATGTCCGGGCTAGGGACAGAGGGGTGAGTTGATGAATTCTGTGAGAAATTCAGTCATGATACTCTTAGTAGATATTGGGGTGGGGGAGGGACTAGATCCTTTTGTCTTGGGATGCTTGACGTGAGAAGTATTCCAGACAAGGGTTTTCACTGCAAGACTGAAACTGCCATTCAGGTCTTTGTTTTCGGTATTGGATAGCGTGATAGGGGTTGAGAGTCCATCTTGAAAAACTCAAGACTTGACAAGGCTCATATTGGCAGGATATAAAGATATTACTGCTTTGTTAATAGACGAATCTAAGTCGCTACACTAAGCTCTACGATATTGAGACAGATTATTTACCGAGCATGCCAGGATTGATGATCAGACACAGCCAAACCACAAAAGTAATTCCCAAACACTCCTTTAATAAAGACGGATGACTTTTAATCTGTCCCGAAAAAATAAAACTACTCGTTACTACTGCAGCGACCATTCCGGAGAGAGGTATCACCGTCCTCCCGTCTACCCCTCCAGCCCTACCCCTCCAACCTTACCCTTCCAACACCACCGCCTACAGCTACAGCAACAACAACAAGAACAAGAAAATCGTGGACCCGGATACCGGACTAGTACCTGCCTAAGTGGGTATCATGTCCAGAGCGGGGACAGACTGGTTCTTGTCTGCTTCTGCTTGACATGGGTACCTACCTATTTACCTCAACCTCATTCGGCATCCGGTACATCAGGCTCTGCTTTGGCAGCCCTAGCTATCGCTACTGTCATAGCCATCGCTATCGCTATCGCTATCGCAGCCGCCCAGCGGACGGGGCAGCGGACAGGGCGGTGGACGAGATGGACGAAGTAACCGGGATGACTGATAGCCACTCGCGCCACCGGGGCCGGGACTTCTCTCTCCCTAAGGGCAGGGCAGGACAGGGCAGGAGAGATGCATTATCGCACTGTACCGTAACTTCCCTGAGGAGGGATGAGAGGTAGAGGCCACCTACATAGGTGGCTATGTATATATGTATGTATGTATGCGTGTTCTTCTGGCGGGGGACTGGCGGGTCTGTTCGCGTCGCCGCTAGTCCTGGGGGTGAAGAGGCTGGAGAGAGGTTGCTACTTGGATAGGTATTGACTGCGCCAGCGACGCAGCCCTGCCGCCGAGATTCATGTCCTTGATATTGCCAGCTGTTGCCATCAAAGCCATGCATGCCATGCAAAGGTAAGGGTCGTATACCAGATAAAGTAGCTGCATCCAGACCTCCCGTCAGCGCGTTGCTGATGCTGGGTCGGTCGGTCGGGATTTAGTCGGCGGAAATTCCCCCTCCCAGAAACCACCAGCCACCATCAAAGGCCAGGCTGTTGTCCGCGTCTTACATCCCAATAATTACTGAGCGAGCGAGGTTATAGAAATGCCAGGGCGTATTGACCTGGATGTATCTCCCAAGATGAGCTGTGACAGACAGTGCGAAAAGCATTTGGGACCGGAGGGTCCCAGGGAGTATTTATCCCCAAGGTTTTCGTTGTGATTTCAACCCCGACACCTTGGGCTCGCCAAAAAGACCTGGACATTTAAAGCCAAGACGTTTCAAGACGGGCGGTATATATTCCATACACAATCAAACTTAGTACAGAAATCACCACAAAAACACTGCTTGGTTAGCTAGGTTTATTCGATAGCCTGATCAGCGTCTCGCACTGTTCACCTCTTAATCCTATAGAACCCTAAAGTGGTCAATCAAAATCCCCAGACTCAAATAACAGTCTGTTCGTATAATCGTTCAAACGCTCCTCATTCATCAGCCTGGGAGGCGACATGCAACTCCGAACTTTCCCAGCAAATTTAACCTCCATTGTACCTCCATCTCCATTTGACCTGATAAACACACCCGCCACCTGCTCTTCTGCAAGCTCCTTGAGCTCCTGTTGCGACAGACCGCCGACCGGAGGAAGACCTTTGTACGGCGCTGCCTCTCTGGGAATCCAATCGCTAAGTAACCGCGCATTGAGCAGCAGTTCCGCCAGATGATTCCGTTCATGGGAATCTTTCGGAACACAAAATCCAGCTGGAATATGTAGCACCGAGAATTGGAACGCCCATTCGTCGTCGGCGGCTGGCTCGCAGGTTCGCTGTTGAACGCCTCGAAATCGTCGGTAGTGGGGTCGGCGAGGGTCTAGGAACTCAAAAATCAAGTCGAGGTCTTCGCGAGTCTGAAGGTATTTCGCCGATTTCAGGGCGCAGCCGAGAACCAAACAATACGGTATGCGATCGCGTCGCCAGTCCGTCTCTGTTCCCTCGGGGTCCGCTGTGATTGCCTGACGGAGAATACTCGTAGCATAGTCGCGGTGGACGGCAGTTGTTGACATTTCGAAGTGAGAAACCGGGGTTGAGAGGATGTGCTCCGAAGTGAGGAACTCCCAGACTGTGTAATGCGCAAGGGTGATGTAGCAATTGGCGCCATCCGTAGACTCGTCCCCAGTGAGCACGCTTTGTTTCGGGTGATTTGCGATGGCAATAAGACAGCCGCACAGGTCTTGTAGATAATCCAAGTCAAAGACCCGGCTCCCGCAAGCCGAAACACTGCCATACAGCTCAAATGTTACTGCTTCGAGTAACAGCTTTGCGTTGATGCCTCGATCTACTGGCCAAGGTGCAACCGAGTCGCCATACACCCAAACCAGAACACGAGTGACGAACTGGCGGTCATTTTCAGGGATGGCGCTGAAAATTCTGACATACGTCTCGCTGAGGTCTTGGGGTAAGTCTTGTAGCACTGACACGAGCCTGGTTTTATCTCCAAGCCGTCCGATGTTATGGAGTTGACAGTCGACCCAGCGGAACCTGTTTGTGTCAAACTTTGTCTGTTTCAGCCGAGAGGACAGACAACTCACATGCCATTAGCTTTGGCTACCAATACCTCCTTAATTCCTTGGAAAGAGTCACGCCAGCGCTGGAGACGAAAGTCTGAATTGAGCCTCGTAAGAATATGCCGTTCAATATCGGCATCGACATATGGGTTCTTCATCGATACGCATGTCGAAATCCCAGAGAAGAAGCGTTCAATATCCCAGTATTTCCGGCTCGTTGCAAGAATGCGGACCTTTTGAAATCGACTGTCTAGGGTGATGGTGGCGAGAAGCCGGACCAGTTCGTCCCTAGGTTTACTTTCATCGACGGCATCCACAACAATGAAGAGTTTATCGAGCCGTGCCAGAGCCAGTTCGAGGATGTGCTGTAACTCCGAAATAGTGGGCTCACAACCTCGATCGTGTAGGCGTTTGAGCCGAGGGGGTACCCACCGCAGCTGACGACACACCTGAGAAGTGACCCAACTTAAGAAAGGTATGGATTCATCTTGGTTGTTCGAATAATGACAGTAGTAATAGACCAAATCGCTTCCGGTAACGTGTTCATCTTCAACTTCACATAACAGAGTGAGCTCTTCGATAGCAAAAGATGCGAGAACTGTTTTGCCGGCTCCAGGGATGCCGTGTATCCAGAGCATTCGATCGGGTGATTTTGATGAGACCCAATCTTTCCACTCGGCAGATCGTGTAAGCCAGGCACACGTGTGGGGTTCATGCTTGCTCAGTGCAGCGTTGTGTAGAGGCGATGGATTCGTCCGTTCCATCCAGAGATGGATTGCTCGACGTTCGGAATCTTTGACCTGGGTCAGTTGGGACATGTGGCGGGTGAAGGGAATTTTACCAGAGATGTTAATTTGCACCTCTTGAATGTTCGTTTTGATGCTGTGAAGTTCGCTCCTTGAAATCAGCAGGATCAGCACTGGCACTGTAAACTTCTGACTAAAAAACTCACAGAATGTCTCCAGAGATAACCAGGAGTAGAGTAGCTTTATGCTGTGAGAGCTCAGCTAGAAGCTTCCTAGTCTTGGTCTGTTTCAACGACCAAGCAAGCTCGGCGATGGGAAGGCGGCGATGACCCTGGCTCGGGGGGTCGGGAGGAAGGAGGCCTGCAAGGTCTGAGAGACAACGGTGACATGCTTCGAGCAGACCATTTTTCTTTACCAGAAGAGCCAGCTTCTCTTTCTCCGTCAAGCCGTCAACAATGTCGCGAAGACTCGACACCTCACCGTGGATCATGCGAAAATCGCTCGGCGCGTCTTGAACAGCATCGATGCAGCATTTGCTGACATGAATGACACGGTCTGCAAGGCCAATAAAGGCCAAGACACTGGCACCAAAGGCTATGATTTCTGCCATGGGTGCTTCATCGGCGGATGTTGATGGCCAGGTTGAAGAGCCTGAGACGGCTCGCTAATCCCTCTGCTGCCTGATAGAGCCTTATTCGAGCCCAAATGGGCGGTGCATGGTGAGCCAGCGACGACACGTGACAGCGTATCAACCATCTGGGAACGGCTGAGCTCTGCCGACAGGCCCTCGAGCATTTGCTGAGGGTGCGCGGACATGGGCTAGAATTTGCAATGCTTTGTCAGGGTAATGTTCTCATGGGGCTGTCCCCATGAAGATACTGAATACCGCCAGTATGCGCGCTGCCATGTGAAGATTGGGAATGGCGCTGCGGTGAAGGCCATCAAGCTGAGGATGCATGTCGATTTGAGGCGTTGCCCAGAGTAGGTAAGCCCCTGAATGATGAGCTTGGCAGGCATCGTGAAGACCGCCCAACTCAGCTCACGGCGGCGATTTGCTGGGAAGAAACGAATGCCTTGCGGAACACTCGTATCAATGTATGCCCTCGATTTCCTCGCCAGGCCTACCCTGCGACAGTACATGAGACTCGGTTGTCCAGAATTGTCAGACCGGTCACGTGTATCCGCTGTCGTTCCAGGCCTGAGGTGCTTCGCCGGACTGCGTAAATGGCAATCTCCATCTTCGGGGAGCTGACTGCAAAGGTCGAATACGAAGTGCAAATGGCGCTAGCAGGTCGAAATCGAAAGGCTTTTCCGGTCACCAAGGCAGACATGCATGATGCAAGGGCAAAGGGCGTCACTGGACCGAAGGGGATTTGGAAGGGGAAAAAGAAGAAAGGAAGCTGCAGCCACCAAATTGGCGGCGTCGGAAGCGTGATTGGCCGTCCGGAGCGTCATCTGAAACACCTGGGCTGCAGCGAGCACTGAGAGAGGCAGCCAGGCACTGCCCCGTGCGCTGCACTGAGGCGCGCGCTGACCCCGCGAGTCCTGCAGTCCTGCACGGCTTTGTCCTGGGGTCGGTCCTGCCTGGACAAAAATGGCCCGATGCCCCAAACTGGGCCTGGGACGCTTTCCCCTCGCCCTCGATCTTGCATCTCCCCCATCCACCGTCCCCGTGCGATTGCGAATTGCGATTGCGAACTGCGACCTGCGACGCTCCAGCCATGGGACTCGGCCAGTTGCTGCACCGGTTGCGCGAGGGTCTGCGTCGCAAGCAGCGGGCCGCTAAGGGGAAAGCCAAGGGGCGGGATGGCACCGACGCAGCGGGCCCTAGATCCATTTCGTCGCCAAAGCCCCATATCGTCCACCCCGGAATGGAGCTGATGCACGGTGCCAGCGCCGTCAAGACCATCACGCGCGCCGAGATGCAACAGTCGGCCGACAACCAGGACGCCTCCATCTTCTTCAAGAAGCTGCCGCTCGAGTTGCGGCGCCAGATCTACCGCGAAGTGTGGCAGGGCTACCTCAAGTCCCGTCGGGTGTCACCCTCCAGTCCCGGCTCCGATCTGCGACTGCACATCTACACGGACAGTTCCGGCGGCGGCACTTTCCGACACACGCAGTGCAAGATCCACCCCGGCGCCCCCGGCCAGGACGACGCCCAGGTTATCGAGCCATGGCCCTTTAACAACAGCAACTCGCAGACACCCCCCATGTGGTTCTGGTTTGCCTGGGTCATGCGTCTGCATTGGGACAAACACTGGAAGTGCCAACATGCTGTCATGAAGCGCTGGGATCCCCGCACCGGCAGTGCCAGGGAGGCCGATCCAAGCCCATTTTTGCCGCTGTTCCTCACCTGCAAAAAGATGTATGTCTCCCCCAGGCCCCTGACCCGCGCTACATACATATCCACTTTGACTGACACCTCGTTACAGGTACTGGGAGGCTATCGTTTCGCTGTTTGAGAACATAACCCCAGTCTTCACATCCTCGGAAGACGCATACCGCTTCTTCATTCAAAGGCCACATCCCTTCCTCGGTAGCATTCGGTCCTTGGAGTTCAGCTTTACCAACCCCAATGACCATCTCTTCCTGGCCCAAGTCCAACGTGATGTCCGGAATGATGCTTCCCCATCATCTGCTACCAAAGCCAGCCCTCACAGTTGTAACGTCGTCGTTCCTTGTCGCCTTGACGTCTTTGGTCAGCAGTTGTGGTCTGAGCTCGTTGCTGGGGTCCAAACCACCATTCCAAGCCTCCGTGACTTTGACATCACCATCGGCGGCCGCATGGGGCACGACAATGCTCTGCTGAGGTTTGGTCGTCGCTGCACTGAGGGTGAAGAGACTTCAAAGGGCCGAGAAGTCGATGTACCGAACCCTGAAAACACTCCTGAGCCCTGGACGCTACCAGGGAAACTTGCCGTCTTTTTCAAATCTGACGATCAACGATATATCCAGAGCGGGACGAAGCTGCTCAGACAGTAAAGGATACTCGACGGTGATTTCTATTCTTCCTTTTGTATTCCATCTTTAGTTTATACGGATCTGTACGATACTGGTGTTGTCTGTGTCATTTTAGTCGAGTTAGCGCTTGAAGCACGGCGCGGGTCTCTTTTGTGTGGTATATCTTTCTGAGTCTCGGGATTTTATGAGCTGGGTCAGACTCTAGGGGGACAGGCGATGTGTGTACTAAAATCATTATATCAATGACATGACCAAGGACGATCTCGGTCTTCACTTCTGTAACCATATAATATCTTGTATGTTGTCTGCTTTATATTTCTTCATATCTGGTCAGAATGCAAGATTCAGAAAGCATGTCTTCAAAATCGCCGCGACCCGTGAGCCAAGACTGGAGCATGGATCAACTCTTCTCCCCCCGCAGCAAGTTGTCACGTCACCTGATGATGAGTGAGGGGTTTGCTTCCTCAATTGTTCCTCACTTCGTCTGACATCAATCAATCACATAAATACCTCGACAACAGATTTTTATCTGCTGCAGCCGGTCCCCCTGTGCTCTGACCGAGTTAATCATTCACTTTCAATCACAAGAACCCTTTCTCCTATTCTACACGGTTCGCCCCCAGTCATTATTTAATCCGCGACTAGACGGCAAGATCAAACTTTTCACACTCCAGTCATGGCCGACACCACTATCATCAGCTCAACCACCACCCGAAGTGATAATACTGAACAAGACATGGAATTACCCTTCCACCTCTACATTTATCCCTCTTCACCGACCGAAAGCGAAGCCGATGCCAATACTCCAACTATAATCCTTCTTCACGGTCTTCTCTCTTCGCATCTCGAATTCGCTCTCGTCACTCCTTATTTACAGAATTACCATGTTATTCTGGTGGATCTCCCGGGCCATGGCCATAGTTGCTCTTTCTCCTCTGCTTATACTATCCCCCGCTATGGCGGATTGTATCGCCAATCTTATTCCCTTTGTCTCTTCTACATCCACATCCACACACAATCGCAATCGCCATCACAATCGCAACTATAACCACGGAGCACACGACCGCGGAGGACACGACAACGGAGGACAAGAAGGAGGAGTACACATTGTAGGCTCCTCCATGGGAGGGTTTGTCGGATTAGAGCTCGCTCGCCGGTATCCGTCACTCTGCAAAAGCGTATTCGTAACCGGAGCAGCGCCATTCCAAGGGACATTTAAATTCCTCGCGAAACATCCCTGGGTCGTCTACACGTTCATGTGGCTCATTGAGAAATTACCAGACCGGATATACTGGTGGATGGCGAAACAAAGTGGCTTTCCCCACCGACATGAAGAGTTACGACAGGAAATGGCAAGGAATAGAAGATGGAAAGTGGTAAAGGAGGTGTATTCGAGTATTTTGAAAAGTGTCCGTTGGGAAGAGATTTCCCAGATCTCCAGAGTAAGGACGCTAAATATCGCAGCGGGGAAACAGGATGACGTGGAAGCGACGAGAAAAGTTGGAAAGATTTGGCGGGAGAGTGGAATTACAGGAAATAAAGCGGTAGTAGTAAAGGATGCGTTGCATGCCTGGGATCTCCAAAAGCCAGAGCTGTTTGCTGAGGGGATCAAGGCGTGGGTGGAAGGGAGGGAGCTTCCAGAAGAGTTTGAAACTCTGGATTGAAAAGAGCAAAAAAGAACCTGACCCAGGATGATTCAAGGATATAAGGCGGTCTGATTCTGATTTTTGTTTCACAGAAATCTTTATTACCTA
>Ga0247760_1003206_pt1 | contig 10934 bp, 10 predicted proteins | sample UWRJL171409R4_FD_179936 | JGI IMG/M metagenome (GOLD analysis project Ga0247760, IMG submission 179936) | Plant litter microbial communities from Arlington Agricultural Research Station in Wisconsin, United States - UWRJ-L171-409R-4 | ecosystem: Environmental > Terrestrial > Plant litter >...
CGACAGGCACGGCACGCTTTATCGGGAGACGAGAGACGAGGACACAGAGTATCTTCTCGAAAGGTAAATACATACGTACCTAAGGTAGGTACCCAACCCAGGGGTGGAAGTGATGCTGTATCTAGAGGGGGAAAACTTGTAAGTCGTCATGACTAGCGTTGATCGTGATCGTAATGGGTAAGGTGCAGCAATCAGATCAAAACCTCCCCACGTGCGATCGAACGCCACCTAGGTGACCTAGGTGGGCTTTTTGGAGAAACTCTAAATCTCAACCGTATAAAAAAGGGCCCGTACAAACACGACGGAGCCTAGCAGAAAAATGATGAACTATTTCTTCTTCTTCCTTACAACTAACTTCCAACTTGCCGCAAACTTGAACCAAGAAAGCGTGCTGCACGTTTAAGAATCTGGACATCGAGTCTATGCCAGCCACTAACCCATAATCTCATCGGCGATACCAGAATCTAGTCTATCTCTGATTCTATTCCCCAAGCTCGCTCGCAAAAATGTCTCTCCCGGAACGACAGTGCCGTTGGTATACGGACGATGGCCACGCCAGGCTACCCGACCCGATTCGCCATCCGCCATTCAGCTATGGCGCTGTATGCGATTCGGAAGGCTGGTGTCAAGAGGAGTTTAGAATGGACGACATCGTTTGGGCCACACCTCAATATCTCGAGGATCACTTCTGTGGACGCCATGGCTCGTATCTCTGCGGCCAGACGGAAAAGTGGTTTTTCACGCAGCTGGATTTGTATGGCATTCGTTACGATAAGAGTGCGTGGGATGGAGTTTTTGGACTCAGTGATGTGCTCATGCAAGCTTGGAAGAGGGGGATGGTACGTTAAGCATCCACAATGCGCTACTTCTTTTTCTCTCTCCTTTTTTTTCTCTCTTTTTTTCTCTCTTTTTTTTTCGGGATACTCAAACTATTCGGATGGGCCCCTACTAACTGGGAGACAGTGCACCGATCTCAAACCCGCCTACGCGGCTATTCGAAACCGCCTTCAGGACGAGTACGACGAAGCGTTTACACGTCTCGAAGATCAGCTCTTTGCCCAAATCGGCGATAGTCCTCCCGACGAGGCCCGCCGCGACGAGCAGCGCTTTGTGGCCAAGTATTTCCTCGACGCCCAAGGACGGCCAGATAGAACAAAAACCAAGTACGCACTATGCTTTGCTTTCCGCGAATCAGAAAGCGAAGGCCTTCAGGAATGCGTCGGGGCCGTTCCCGGTCTAGCCATCCATCTATCCCGGGACTATGTCGTGGTCGGCTGGCAGGGCACGCTGGAGCCGGCCATCGAGTTCGCGTTCAAGAGATTCGAGGAGTTTTATACCGACCCTCACAGACCACATCGCCCTTACGCAACCCCCCGCATCAGCTCTCATTGCGCGCAGGCGAATCTTCACCCGGATATCTTTTTGAGACTAAAACTGGGTATCAACACCAACATGAACGGCGGCAGCAGGGCCAGCGCCTGGACAGTTGGCAGAACGAGGCCATCGGCTCCTATCCTGTTGAACAAAGAATACCTTTACGACGCTAATCTCCCGGACACCATTATTAATAACATGTCGAATCTTTTTGTCATATCGTACCAGTCCACCACAGTCATCGGGTGGGATCCCAGCAAGGTCAAGGCCGAGGTTCAACGAGTGAGGAATGTGGGGGAATCCTACAAGCGTGAATTAAAGCGCCAGAAGGAGAAGAGAGAGAAACAGCGCGAGAGAAAAGAAGCTGAGAAACAGGTAGCATGGGACCTCCTTTTCCAGCATCACCGGGAACTGGTGGCTCAACAAGAGATCAAGTCCTCAACGACAACAACAACTGCATGGGAAATTGAACAGATTATTGGGTCGTATATTGTCCGCTGGCGTCGGCACGGAGAAGACATGGCGTCTAAGGATTACCGAGATGTTAACAACGACCCAGCTTCTCCCGACTTCAAGGTCATGAGGATCAACATTTTTTCGTGCAAGAGTCCAAAAATGCACGGGGTAAAGGCTTCGTTTTGGTTTGGCGCGCTCCAAGGTACCATGTTGCTAGCCAAGTCGAAGCGGGAACTTCAGCAGCTTAGGGTAGAGCAACCCCAAGGCCACAATGCAAATGGGGACTTGGAGGGTAGCTATGACGACAATGATGGCGAAGAAAATGAGGACGACGGCGGCGGCGACGGGGACGGCGAAAGGGACTTGGACAGTGGCTATGACTACTACGACGATGACGAGCAAGAGAGCGATATACCAAGTTTCACCAACAGAGAAGTCAACGGCACTGACTCCCCAATAAGCGAACCTGGAGGGGTTAGTCTCAAGGACATAGAAGAGCCCGTGCCGGTTGCCGGACAGAAACGACGCAGCGAAGATATCTCTGATCCTGAAGAACCTGCCGTGTTCAAGCGCCAACGAGTGGAAGCCCAGATCATGGACATGGATACGGACATGGACATGGAATCACCAGAGCGTGAGGCGGTGTCCAGAGGAGAAAAAAGGCGTAATCGGACGAACCGGGTCTACTTTCAGTTTGTGGCACAGAGCTTTGAAGCCGACTCTGGCCGTCATTCCGAAGGGGAATCGGAAGCATTGCAAGTTTCTAGCGAAAGGAATAGGAATAGGCACATTGGATACCTCGATTTTGACAAATCCCTCCTCGCGGCTAAGGGTAGGTTTTTCTCAAAGGGGCTCTGTCATTTATCTCGGAAGATTTCCGTCTACAAGGTTTCGGAAACGCCGAATGAGGACCACAGACCGGGGGAGTGGAATTCATGTGGGAGGCGTATTACGTAGCCCATGATTTTGGTCTCATGCTCTTTGACGGCGTTGGTGTCTGCTTTTACAAGTTTGTTGGTCAATTGCTCTTTAATGGTGTTGGTGTTCCTGCTCTTGCAAGTTGTCAGCGTCTGCTCTTACAAGGTGTTGGTGTCCGGTTCTTGGACGGGGGGGTTATATAGCAGCGAGGGGAGACGGTGGATTCAACACCCCCTTGTAATTATTGTATTACTCTACATATATATATATATCTGTAATATATCTCTAGGTACCTTTCTTTCTGCTCTAGTCACTCATTAGTTCTAGTCTAGTTTAGTCATCAACATCCATGTCATATCCGGGCAAGTCGTTGGCAGCAGTTATTTGTTAGGAAATTACATTCCATTCCGCTTGCTTAGGTCGACGCTTTGAGGATTCTTCTTCGCCCACTTTAAAAACTTGTACCCCCCACCTATAATCGTACAAATCCCCGCCAACGCTCCAATGACAATTCCTGCAACCACTCCGCTGGAGAGATTACTAGTGCCACCAGTCTCGTTACATGTCCCACCGTTTCCACCATCGCCTCCGTCTCCGCCGTGGGAATTGGGACCCGTTGCGTTTCAGCCGTTACCGCCGCTTCCACCGTTAGAACTGCAATCTCGTTTTTGGTGGAGAAATGTATGTAGGGCAAGCCATTTGGTTGAGGTAGGTATAGGCCGTTTCGTATGGGTGGAGATGGTGGTGGAAGTGGAAGTGGATGTGGAGGAGGAAGTATAAATGGCACGGAGGGATGGGATTTCCTGTCTGGAGTCGAGCTTCCAGGGAGTGGCGGCAAGATGTACCAGCTGATAGCGGGAGTGCGAGTGGGAGTGCAGGTCAGCCGGGACAGGGAGTGCAAGTGCGAGTGGTTGGGCGATGAGAGACCACCCTAAGATGAGGAGGGCGATGTGTGCTGGGAACATTGCCAGACCTGGATCAGGTACCTGACTGATATAGTGTAGGAATGAATCCCAACTTGGATCTGAAAATTGGTGTGTGATGTGAGGAGATGAGATGAGGTCGCGTCTCTTGGCGTACAAGACATACAACTATCTTTAAAGCTTAACCTTCTCACTAGTAATTGCAAACTGTGACCGTGGAACATAAAAAATGCCAGTCCCGGCGTCGGTGAGGGGTCGACAAGGCGCAGCGCAGCACAGCGATAGCCTTGCCTAGGTAGCCTAGAATAGAACAGGGCGAGGGCTGAATCTGCCTCACGGAATTCCAGAGTCCTTGTTTTTTTTTCTAGCGAATGCCCACAGTTGTGCAGTAGGTGCAGTCGGCAGGCTGATGTGGCTGATGTGGAGAATCTGTTTTGTGCGACGAATCTAGGCACAAAAGGTTTCCTTTTTCGTGCCTCCCCACATGACGTTGCTCACCCCGGCTCAGAGCCGGCTCAGGATTGGCTCAGGATTTGCTCAGGCCTGCTCACCCTAAGGGCCATTTCCGGAAAGCTGCGCTATTGTGACGGCAGGCACGTAATTCACGAGATTGATGCGCGATAGCGTAGCCTAAAAGCGTTAATTCAAAGCTAAAGAAGAAAAGAAAAAGAAGAAGAGAATTCTCAAGCTGTGGAATTCCCTTAAGTAGGTGTTGGGGTTGGTAGGTCTCAATTGCCAAGGCGGTGTAGGCTGGTAATTAACTGTCACGGCACCAAAGGACGCAATGCGTAAACACCACAAAAAGTGGAACGTTGTGCAGTCAGGGCACTGCACCGTAGTCCTTCTACATATAGCTGCGTAGCCACAGGCAGGCAGCATCACGGTACCGTGACAATTAGATCGTCGATTTTAAACTGGATATAGTTTCCAATGTCTTTGACAGCATTGTCATGGAGTGTGGGCTGGGACCTTGGTTCCACCCACCTCCATGGATTCTGCCAACCACACCCGCCTTTGGGTGGGTCTAGGCCTGCAGTGGGGACCCGACACCACAACTCCAAAAGGTGCAACCCCGCTGCAGCCCTTCCTCTTCCTTTCTTTTCTCCTTACCTTGCAATTCTACGTAATTGCCACAACTACTGCGCAAGCCTTGCCTCGTGTTCTGTTTGGTTGCCGTGACAAGCATCTGACCAAGGAAACTCCTTTATTCTTCAGACCTCCCCATTGGAAATTCGTTCCCAAATCTACTCCTACGTCCTACCCCTAAGCAAACGCGTCTGGCTTCGTCCGAGCCCGCATCAGATCATCAGGTCTGGGAAAGGAGGCAGCCTCTGGATTAAGCACTTTCCACCTCAATAGACATCAATAAGAGACTTGGCATTGGTGGATACGGTAAAATACATATCCTCGTCTTACTGCGCGGCCGCACGAACCGGCTTATTCGAACAAGTCAACACCAGTGGCCTACAGTCCGACTTAAATACGCTCGCGCTGATAAAGACATGTCAGCAAATGTACCTTGATCTCTATAGGCTTCGCACATTTTGCTTCTAAGATGTCAAAATACTGCAGGAGATTTCAGCACTTTACGGCTACACTTTCATTCGTCATGTCCAGATAGTGTTCCATTACTGCCTTCATTCTAATTTGTATACCTAGGACAAACAGCTACCGGAGCTGCAGACCCTGTTGCTGTCGATACACCTGAAGCTGGTTAAACTCCGAATGGCTACTCTAGACACTTGGCTCTCAGCACCCCAGGTGGCTGGGGCTGAGACTGGACGCATTCCTCGGGTGGAGGTGGCGGCCGGCATCATGGTACCGGGAGAGGGTGCTTCAATCTTGCGCTGCGATTTGTTCCCCTGTCTGCCCTCCGTGTTCCGCGCCGGTTGCAAGGGCGGGAGCCGAATGCACCACATGTTGATATGACAACCTAATGATATAGGTAAACTCGGAGCTCAGGTCCCGCCAGCTATGCTCTGACGCGTGGTCGATGTGGGCGGTGAGAATGTGCTGTTTCTGGGAAAAATCTGAACCATCTCCGGAATTCCCCGTTAGAACAACTGTGCGGTCCATTTCTGTTGGGCTCGGCCGCCCTGAGTCGTCTGAGCAAGTTTCGTAAACATAGTCGCGAAATAACTCGGTCTGATCCTGTTGACTAATCGACACCTCGGCATTGCCTGCATCAGCAGGGAAAAGGACACCGTATTTGGAAATGGGGTGATCCGGCGGAAAGCGGTTCTTGCTGCAAAGCAGAGCCCAAGGCTCGAGGCTTGGTGACTCGGGCTTCACCCGCAAGCCACACACTAGGGCCACACGGTGTGTAGAGAGGTTGGTCGTTCTGATGGTGAGGAAGTGCAAGTGCACGCAGCTTTGCAATCCGTGAGAGCCGAATCTGTCCGCTATGTAAATGGCGTCGAATGGGATTCGTCGGGAACCCTGAGGAGAATAGCATTTACGAAAAGTCGGAGTGATAACTCCGCCGAGGGCCTGGTGATAGAATATTCCAACGGTTGTGTTGGTGTGTATGACCGCCGCGTCTCGGTTAGACAGAGACGGAATGACGTAGACGATTTCCTGGTGGGTGAAATTGAGTCGTGAAATTCGGGACTGAGTGTAAAAGGGTTTGGAAGAAAGAACTCTAACGAAGCGGTCTCCTCCAAGCTTCCGTAGACGTATTGCTACCCACTTGAAGGCGTTCGAGGTGCGATCGCTTTTCTCAAAACAGTCCAGGCCCATGAAAAGATCCGGAGAGGCCGAAACGCCTGTATCGTCCGAGTCTGCGACCACAAACATCCCAGAGTCAAACCTGAGTCCTTTGTTCGTAAGCGTGAATGAAATCTCTTGGTGGATTTTCTCGTGAGGAACGAAAATCTTGTTGCAATGCTGGAACTCGGCCGGGGAGCGGGCAAAGATACCCCGGTATGTTGGGCTGAGTGGGGCTGACGAGGATGAATCCTGCTGCCATGCGAACATGCTGAGGTCGTTCGTGGAGTGTGCGATCGCTTCCTGTAGTCGAATAAACGCTTTCTGCCCTTCTCCGTATATCAGAGGCATATGGACGTTGAAGAGCCCAAGGAGACAATAAGCAAGATCTTCTTGCCTAGTGGTCTTACGCCCTGCAGCCCATGAAAGTCTCCTGGCAACAGGAACAGTGGGCAAGGCGCTGACATCTTTAAGGACAGTTGTGTCGATGCCGGTGACCTTTGCGAGACGGATGATAAGAGTTCTCTTCGTTCCCATGAATTCCCAGTTTCGGTTGAGAAAAGTTGCGTTTGCCGGTGCGATCAACTCCTGGAGTGTCCAGCCACGGGAAAACCACCGGTACTTGGCGAAATCGTCAATGTCTACGTGCCGGGCACTCTGATCGTCCGTCAAGGCCGAAAGGTGTATGAAGCAGATTGTCGAATTTTTATACCAAGAGAACATCGAGTTGACTGCCTCACTGAGTTCCGCGCTGCTAGTCTTATCAATGCAGCACGTGTCGATCCATGCGTACCGTAGGCCTACTCCCTTCGCGAGTTCACAAGTCTTGGTGATTTTCTCCCATCTAGCCTTAAACTTGTTCCCGAGTGCGGCAAATTCTTGGAATGTGACCTCTTCATCGCCCCAAGTATGGGAAAGGATAGCGTACTCCAAAGCATCCGAGCTGGGAAACGACTTGAGTTCGAATGTGTCGGCGTCGATTAGCCACATGTTGCATTACCCCGTCCTTCGATTGCGAGTCTCGCTGAGTGCAGTTGGTATAGGTAGTGAAGCCTTATAAGCCAGACTGTTTCTGCTTAGACCGATCGCAGGTCCATGCCTCGTGTCAAAGCGGGTAAGAGTGGAGATACAATTAAATATTCAGGAAGAACTTGAGGAGGGACTAGAAGAGACACAGAACCCCGCACGCCACTGCCTCTTCCCCAGCGTCTCGTGCTATTGTATGCATGCCTGAGGCCATCAAAAATAAGCCTCGCACCCTGAATTTTCAAGTTCACAAAAATAGAGCACGTGCGGAGGCGGGGTAATCGCTCAACAAACTCTCCAGTCCAAAATTGAAAACTTCAACCGCCCAATGCGATTGTTTCCGGCGAAGGTGCGCCGCAAGTCCCAAAGAAACAACTGATGTCCGAGTAGCAACGATTACCTACCGACCTGGGTATTTCAGTCTCCGAGTCGCCAGCCGCAGAGATGGGCTGTCTCCAGTTTCTAACAAGCCTAAGGCTGCTAATCTAGCGGGGTCGTTCACAGTCCCGGCCCATTAGACTGAGATCCGGCGGAGAATTAGGCCACAAACTCTATAAATCCGAAGTCAAGTCAGCTATTAATGGCAGACCTTTCATTCCGCTCGACAGACTGGACGCGCTACTTGTCGAGAACGCTATCAAGTCCGAGCTCTCGGCCGCAGGGGTGAGAGGTTCAAGCAACGCTCCGCTTTTAGAATACATTTCGAAACACGCCAGAAAGATATTCGCAATCTTAGTAATGATTGAGGAAACTCACCTTATTGAAGATATGGCAGTCTCAGGCCTCAGAGACGCGGATCTTCCTCTGGGTGTTGATCGCACCGTCGACAATGACGAGAATCCGGATGGTATCGTCAGATCGTATAACCACGCCTCTGACAGTCTGAATTTGGAAACAAAGTGGCTCGTGTTCAAAAAGTTGCGTCGCTATGGTGTTTTTATGTTCTGCGAGTTTCAATGGCGGCTACTTGCGCCTAAAATAGTGCAGAACGAGTTCGATCGCTTCATCCACGTGGAGAGCCCACTGCCCTTCCTGCCATCAGCTAGTGGCATACTAGGAGAAGTCATATTCAGCCATCATAGCAAGGTCCACAAAGCCCAGATCCACGAGGCGCATATCCAATGTGTAAGTATAATGATATTATGCCCAATCCAGGCAAAAGACTGACCATGCTGCAGGCCGACGGGGAACGCGCAAGTTTCCAGGTAGCGATCAAGGAGCTTTACCCTGGCAACATCGACGACTATCCACCCGAAGCTACCACCCTCGCCAAATTGAGCAGGCTGCATCATCCCCACCTCATCAGGTGCATCGCAACGTACAGGCAAGGCGGGATGTACTGCTCGTTATTTCCCTGGGCTGATGGGGGGAATCTCCGCCAGTTTTGGGCTCTGGAGGATGCAGTGCCACGAAACGCCGACCTAATCACATGGGCTGTGAAACAGATGAACGGCATCGCAAGCGGTATTGTGGCCCTTCACAATTTCAGCCTGCAAGAGAATTGTCGCCATGGAGATCTCAAGCCACAAAACATCCTTCGGTTTCCAGGGGCGGGACAAGACGATTTTGGAACGTTGGTCGTGTCCGACCTCGGCTCGGCAACCTTTCATTCTGAAGCTACAGGGACACGGGCCCGTACGGGAACGGCCGAAGGCGGATACGGTACCCTGCGGTACGAACCTCCAGAGGCGCATCTGATGAAAGACCTACCAAGGTCCCGCCGCTATGATGTCTGGTCCGTTGGCTGCATATTCTTGGAGTTTTTGATATGGCTTCTTTACCGGTGGCGAGGCTTGAAGCTGTTCTACGAGGGAATCGACAGATATTGGCTGGAAACCTCGTCAAACCACCGAAGGGGCTCTGACGGTCTCCCAGTCCTCGCCAAAGTGCACCCAAAGGTTCAGGATTACATGCGTAGAATGCGCAATGACCCGCGCTGCTCGGAGGGAGGTGCAATAGGCGACTTGCTCAAGGTCATTGAGCATCGGCTGCTAGTCTCGCGGCACACCGAGGTCGACCCGAAGGTTAAAGCCGACGACGCAGACTCATCAACTGCTGAGCAGTCTGACAGCGAAACGAGCAGCAGTCAGTCTTCAAAACCTTGCATACCTAAGGTCATGATCAAGCCACCTAGTTTCTTGCAAAGAGGCACGGACGATATTGATGGCAATATCCGTGCAGACTCAGTCGAGCTGGGACGGCTTTTGGGTGAAATCTTTGAGAAGGTGGTGGAACTTCCACACTATGCTTTTCAGTCGCCAGAATGGGAGGAAGTAGAGTTTACTGGGCTACCACCCCCGCTTCATGATGGAGATGATCTTGAGGCGCTGTTCTTTCGCTTAACTAATAGGACTTTAGTGGATTAAACGGTTTCCCGCTTATAGTGCGATGTTGGAATTAATCGTCTAACAAACATACTAGTACTATTTTGACTACCCCTTTGTTTGGTTGCCATAACGGGAACAATGCTGGAACTGTGGCATTTATCATGCTTTGAAGGAGCTGGGCTGCTTCAGTTGCCGGGCCCCAATGGAACCGGCGCTTCATAATCTCTGCGAACTATGCTCTCGGCTGCGTAGTCCATTCCAAGTTTACATCGAGAACACACAGCCGACATTTGGTGAGGGATGGTCGGTTGAGGGCTGCCCAGCCCTGTTAGTGCCGCGCCCTGTGCGAAGGCAGAGTCGGACACCATGACGAGAAATCGTCCGCTACATGCATGTTGTACGTATTGGTGGCGCGGTATGTACCTCGCCTGGAAGCTATTATCGTGGCTAATAGATCTCAGGGGTGCAGGCAAGTTCCGAACTTGCAGACACGGGCACCCACCTCGAATCTCATTGGAGGCATCCTGCCTACGACGAACTGAACCCCGGTCATCACTCGCGCCTTCTAGCAATTTTCGTGTGAAGTCACTGGCCTGCCCCACGCACAGCTCATTGTCACAAAGGTATTCTTGCCTACATAGTACTAAACCCTGCTGCAGGACTAGTGTAACTATTGTAGAGTCAGTTTTCAGCATGTTTGTCAGCCGGCCAGCCGCTGAAAAGAAGAAGCACATGTGACCTGATGTCTTAATTGTGAACACCTTCCGATTGGTCACCCGCAGTAACCGCCGCGCTGGTGGCTTTGTACACCTGTATCTTTCCAGGATTGCCAGGCAGTCTCGGCGAGATATAGCTCTGCCGGGAAACTATGGATGCCTCTATTGTGGTGCACGCAACCATTGTCGTTCGCCTTCTGGTTCTAATGTCTGTTTAGCAAAATCTAAGATGCGGCGATGTCTTCTTATATGAAATTAGGAGGGACATTTATTGAACGCAGCGAATTGAGGACTCAACGATGGAGAAGTGTTATTATTCTTCTTAAGGCATTTGCTAGTCGCGCACCCCCATTTTTGCTATTCGCGCATCAGTGACGGCACCCAGGCCCCTGGAAGCCCATGAGCCGTCGTGGATGGATCACGTGACCTTGTCAGGTGCCCCGCACCATTAGATTAGATCTTAGACCTCGCTGCCCCGCAGCCCTTCT
>Ga0247760_1003207_pt1 | contig 10930 bp, 9 predicted proteins | sample UWRJL171409R4_FD_179936 | JGI IMG/M metagenome (GOLD analysis project Ga0247760, IMG submission 179936) | Plant litter microbial communities from Arlington Agricultural Research Station in Wisconsin, United States - UWRJ-L171-409R-4 | ecosystem: Environmental > Terrestrial > Plant litter >...
TTCAGATGCTGCTGCAAGAAGAGTGTGAAGCGCTGGTACCGGTTCAGAGATCACCACAAGATCTGTGCCGCCGCCGCCGCCGCAGAACCTCCTCACAAGGGTGATAACTATCTCTGCCAATGCAAGGCCTCGTTCCCGAGTTTTGCTTCGCTTCAGGATCACTACACATCCAAGCATACGAAGCCGGTTGGCCGACCTAGAAAACCGGATCCCGCATGCGATGGGTGTGGGGAGGTGGCTGGGGTCTGAAACTGAAGGATTATGGGGTTGTTAGTGTTCTTGGAGCTGGTGATGGATGAGTGGGGTGGGAGTGAAACAAGAAAATAGTGAGGCTAGATAGGTCAGGTACTTACAGAGGGACAAGTTTGTTTTGATGTATGAAAATCCTATCGGGGTGCTACTACCGTAGCCGAACCGAGTTCCTCCCTGGCGCGGACGCTCGAGTCTTTCAGCTGACGCTGATGTGTGGTGGTGCAGTCGACCGCCCTCTGATGTGGCAGATGGCAAAGATTTCTTCAAGCTTGACGCTTACAGCAGATCAACCTTTTGGGGTGAATCAGGGGCAACAGACCTGTTGGCTGGGTCACATGCTGAATGGGGGCAAATGCCCTGTAAAATCACCAGACATAACCTACCTCTGTATTTAATTCTACCTGCATGTACTTCTTCATCCAATCCCTGGCGTCACTCAGTCATCTGTTACCCCCACGAACATGGGGACTTTACTGAGTCCACCTTTCTATTTTTTATTTGGCAACCACTCGCTATGGCCATGTGCGGTGTATCCTATCAGAGAGCGGAATGAGCCAAGGCGTCGCACGTTGCCCTTTCTTTCTTTCTTTTTCTTTTTCTTTTTCTTTTTCTTTTTCTTTTTCTTTTTCTTTTTCTTTTTCTTTTTCTTTTTCTTTTTCCTTTTCCTTTTCCTTTTCTTTTTCTTTTTCCTTCTTTTTTTTCTCGTGCTGGGACCCGAATGAGACGGAGAGACCAGACTGCCAAAAAGTCTTAGCACGGGGGCCCATGTTGCCTTTGTTGGATTGCGCTCAGTAATCCGCCCTGCCTTGGGCAATCCTGGAGATGTCTGAGCGCCGTGCGGCATCAAGATAGGGGTCGTGATTCGTGCAGTTGACATCCGAGTGTATGAGCTTTGGTAATATCATCCTGCAAAGCCCGTAATACGCGCCGACGACATATTCAGATGTACGCAGACCATAAAAATGCACCGATTTTGCCGTGCTGCGAAGGCCATAGTTCGCCCTAGCAATGCAAGGGCCATGATTCTCGCCGACGGTCCTGTGCTGGCAGGGCTGTGATTGGTATGAACAGGATTCTATCACAAACAGGATTCCAAGACCCCTCATACTACAGTGAAGCCCTTTCGAAGACGTGAGGGCCAGTGCACAAATGCTGAAGATCTTGTGCTCGCGGGAAACTGAATACAAGTATAAGAAGAGCCTGCTTATAGCCGCAACATGAATGACTCTACCAGCTCCAATCTGTTCCTTAGACATCTTCTCCTCATCATTTCCCGCAATCTCACCGTTTGCGCAAAATGAAGATTCAGCTTTACGTCTTCTTCAGCCTTGCCGCTCTCGCAGCGGCATTGCCCGCCACCGACAATCCCACCCCCCGCAATGCTCTCAGCATCTTAGAAGGTCGGTGCTGTCAGTGTCGATTCATCAACGACTTTTGCGGAGCCGACTGCGACTGCGCCTCGGGGTACTGCTGCAAAAGAACTGGAAAATGCAGCAGCCCTCTTGTTTGCTTGGAAGGAAGTTGAAAATCGGTACTAGTAGGTTTTACCCCGCTAAAACGTGAGGGAAACAGGGAATGTTCACAGAGGCTAACTGTTGGACTTTGTCTAGCAATAGCCAAGAACCATGTGACTGCATGGAGGATGCGCAGTCTTGGCCGCAATGAGAAGGAGAGTACCTACCTAGGTAACCAAACTTTACATAGAAATTGAATAGCAATCAACTTCGTACCTTGCTTGTTATGTGGCGAACAGCAAACAGGAAAGGGCTGAACTGGCCAAAACGCTGGTGATACCTATGACAAAGCTGACTTCAGTTCAAAATGAGTGAGGGTGGACCGTGAACTTTGGAATCTCAGTGCGAATGTGTTCAGGTGTGTAACCGTGTGTTGGGATCTGAGCTTGTCGCATCACTCGATCAGGCAACACCCAGTCTGAGACTGCTTTCCGTGTACCATTCATTTGCCCAGGGTTTTACGTACCTTCCTTTTGTACAGTCAAGCAAGATACCTACCTTATCTTACCTAGGTAGGAGGTAGGTACCTAGGTAGGCAGGCACCTTATCTGACATTGCACATCACTGAGACTGATTTTGTTCTTCAACCACATCTCTGTTTTTGCAAGATAGGTACTTTTGGGGAAGGTGCAAGTAACAGGGCGGCACAGCCAACGAACTCTGCAACTGCCCTAGCGATCCAGTCCCAGGTTGGTATTGTGTTTAGCCGCAGGTTACCTAGATGCTCCCGCGTACGGACGACACTCCCTTCTAGTTAAACTCAGCCCGTGTTTGTGCGACTGGTCCGGTAATTACCCCAGCGGCGCAGCCCACCAGTCGCATGTGTGTGTTGTCATATAAACACGGGCTGGGTCTTTTTGTCCCCGTCTTCCCTCCGCATCTCAGGAGAGAAATCCTCTAGTCTAGGTTATGTTCAATGTTGACATCAAATCCAATTGACGACAATGGTTCTCCCTCTTTTCCAAAGCTACCGTCTGAAGCGACTGGAATGTTAAAACGAGAAACTCTAAAAACAACACCAGTTCAATTCTCATGTTGAGGTGAAGAAAGCGTTCCTGCACTCGGAGCCACCAGAATCGCCCAATATTGACCAGATTATAAAGAGGCCAAGATCTGACAAACGAACCGCTGGCTGCCGCCAAAGGCGCAAAAGAACAGCATGAAACTACCAAAGCTACCGCGGCCATCCAGACTTCATTTCTACGTCAACCTTTCCGTGGGAATCTGTTTCCTCCTGGCCATTTTTGGCTGTCTCAGGGCCGCCGGGACGCTATCGGCGAAATACCCCGACACCAACGAGTGCGACAATACCGGTTCACGCACCGCTGTGGAAAGGCAGTTTCAAATCAACCTAGTTATTGCCAGCGGTTTGTCGTTTGCACAAGCGAAAATCCTGGATCTTGTTTGGGACATTGCGATAGCGCAGGGTGGTCGGTTGCTTCATGGATGGATCCTCTACCATGTCACTTGCCATGCTTTAACCTGGTCATTGGAGCGGTCATCCTTGCCGTACTCTTTCCTACTCAACCTTTTTCTGTGGCCTGACTCCGTGTTTTCCTTTTGGTCTTCGGTATCATATCTCGGCAGGGATAAGCGGCCCCTCGCATTACTGGCTGTAACATTTGCCTACGCCATTGCTCATGTCTTGTTCTTCAGCGCGGTCTGGAGCGCCGCAACGGGATATCAGACGCCTGGCACTATCGCATACGCCATGCCTGATGGGAGCTGGGTCGCAAAGGATAATGATACCCTCCGCCTATGCTGGGCCTTGAAAGAACCAAAAAGACTACCTCTGGGGAGCCAGGTATCACCGGACGGCGTCATACTCGGACCAACATTTGGATCGCATCTCCGCTCTTTCACCGACTTGGACTCGACATTTGCCAATGGGGGGATTTGGGACTTTATTCCGAGGCTGGCAGATAATGTGTCTGATGATTTTTACAATATGTATTCCTGTAAGTTGCAATGCCCTCTCTTTAATCTGGGAAGTAGCAGACCCTGCAACAGCCACCCATCTGATAATCTTGTCTTCTCGAGCATAGATGCGAGGTCAAAAAACTCCCTTCGAACCTTTCTACGCGATCCGGGCTTGTGGATCCCGTCATCCTCACGTCTTGACACGGTAATAACCTGGAACGCAACTAGACTTCAGCAATTTTCTTGGTTCGACGATTTCAACCCCAGAGGATTTACAGATTTGGATTATAATTCACGGAACCGCTTCCAGCCGGGAGGGGACATGAAACCCACCATCATCGAGGGATGGCAGTTTCTCGGGGTCCAACAAAACCTATCGGTCAGAGCTGAGGAACTGTTCTGGATCACGCACACATTCGGCGAGCACTCCAAACAGGGCAGATTCGGCGAGGACAAGGAACATCAACCCGACACGCAAGAGACGCAGTTTCTCCATTCTACGTTTCACTTGAATATTTCTTCATCAACCCTAGCTCAGGACGCGATTCCTTACAACTCAACAATATCGTTCAATGGGACGACGATAAGTCTCGAAGCGCCATTTTTGAACTTTGTCAGTTGGTATGCCCGTTCCTCACCAACCGCAACTCAATCTTTACAAGGTCTGACTAGGTGATTACTCAGCCCATGGATCAATCCAGTCCTTGACGAATGCCTGTGTTACAAAGGCCAACCTCTAACCCAAGACTTTCGACAAGACAGTCGCAAGCTGTGTATATCGGGTCAAGGATATCTATGGGGATTCTCGCGGTCACTGGTTTTAATTGGGCTGCTTTTGGAAGTTGTCTGGTGTTATGTTTGCATCACATTGTATCTTTTGTCGAGACAGCGAAGTGAGCTTATTCGCCGAGGTAAGCCGACATCGGGCACGGTCAGAGTTATCCTGGACTTATCGGAGGCGCTGATTCGAGACCTGGGTGGGAATAACTCATGGCATTCGGAAGAGCGGCTGAGACGGCAGTTGAAAGATCACCAGTCGGTTGGGTATTTGGTTGGGGATAAGGAGGAAGTGAATCATGTTGGGTTGGTCTCTTTACCAGAAAGCACCATCCGGAGACGGAAGTTACGAACAGACATGTAGGCTGCATCTTGGTGTCTTGGAATTTCGCTAGAGATAAATGACAATATACACTAGACGTCCACCTAGGTTGATCCTAGGGAACTCGCTCAGCATCTTGCATTAACTATCCAGTTCGGGTTTGGTGAGGCCTATCAGGGGAAAGATTAGGATTCCTATGTGCAGGTCTTATGCATCACTGAGCACGGGGTCAACATGGCCTTACCCCGCATTTGCCAGGTATAGACAGGTCTAATTCCCTCGTTCTGTGAGAAAGATTTCGATTTACCTCACGACTCGGAACTGTTCCCATTCCACCGGCTACCTTCGATCCGGACCAGAGCCCATCAAGATGAAATATCACCACATAATAAACGCATTGGCAGGGAGTTATTCTCTCTTGAATCGCACCACGTATGTTGAAACTAGTTGCTGCCGGTGCAACACTAGACTAACCAATCCCAGACACCGCGGCGGAAAGATAAGCGTCGAGCTCGACTGGATCGGCGTCCTCACATACACCCCTGGGGGATATCTTTCCGCCATCACAGCCAGCACCAATCCTGAACTCCGGCCCTTGGTGCTCGGCTGGCCGCCAAAAACTATCGACTCTGTCAGCGATTGGGCGCAAGTGGGCAAAAGCAGCTTTTGCTTTGCTGGGCCCTTCCATATCAGCCCGGACTTGCCGGCCTCAATCACCAGCGGCCAGCTTGTGCATGGTCCAATGGAAGTGACGACCCTTCCGTCTTTTATGGGTGTTAGTGAGATAAGGAACTACACCCTGGATGTGCGCCGTGATGGGACATACCTAACGTGGCATTTATGGCTGAACGATAATGGTTCTGATAGGGTTGCTGTGTATTGGAAGAAGCATCAAGTCCGGCCATGAGAGACTTGTGGGGGTTGAAATTTCAATGGGTTCCATGTAACATGTGAATACGGGTCTCCAGTTGCATGCATGTACCCATTTACAGTATGTTTATCATGGTATCAATTGAATCGAGGTTCGGATAGTGTTCAGCATCGTTATTTGGCATAGCTGGGAGTTTCTCTCACACAAGATCCCGGGAAGGGGTATAAAACTGTATGGTCTAGTTCTAGATAAAACTGCTACTTCCAAGATACCCAAAGCAGGCTAACCATCGCTCCCTTTTTTGAAAGATGCGTGCACATGTGACAAAACCAACCTCAGTCGCCTGTATCAATTCTAAAGCTCATCTGCAAAGTGTTTCTGATGGTTATCAACCTGTTGATCTCCAAGCAGCAGAACCGACAATCGCCTGACCAAGTCCTCTCTGCACAGACACTTTGCATCCTTGCTGCACCGACCGACAGGGCAGAGGCGAACATTGACGGGGAAGTCGAAACCAAAAACCCCGCTCAAGAGGCTGAAGACGTCATCGATGGGACGCTTCATGAACTGACACACCGTGGTGGCTTTGATCTCACACCAGGTTCCGCATTCCAGGTAAGGACATTCAACTCCGGCAAAGTCGACGGGCGTAGGGCAGGCGAGAGGCTTTCGCAGTTTCTCGGTTGGGGGAGGGATGACTTTTTGGCTGGCAGGAATTGTCGTGTTAGCTTCTCACTGTCTCGAACATAGTCACCTTCGCCATTGAACATGCAATGGGTGATTGGGACGTACCTATCCTGGCCATCGTCAACAGGGGATGATGCGAGCGCCGTGGTGGCTGTGAGAAGAGAGATGATAAACGACCGAGCGAGCATCTTTGTCGTTAGATGAGTTAGGTAGCTAGGTAAGGTAGGTGATGGCTTGATTTGGATGTGCAGCAGTAAAACTTGGGAATTGAGTCAGTGCGAGCAGCTGAAGAAACAGGAGGGAAAACACCTGGGAAAACTCTTGAGAATTTATCTTCAATATTTCTAAAGTCATTTCTGCATCATTTCTGCAGTCATTTCTATTCAGTGTCTTGGCTGTGTCATGTTGTGACATGCATCCATCACTGAGCTGACGTTTCTTTACCGTTGTGTCGCTGCGGGTGTGGACGCAGGCGCGTTCTGCGCCGCACTCGGGAAGATGTGATTCGCCGATAAGCTCGGCCAGTGTCGAAATAGTTCTTCGCCGAAATGGTGGGGTCAAAGATTGGACGAGAAGGGGCAGCACTGCCGCCTGGTGGCGTCCTGTTACAGGCCTGCCCGCCGTGACGCCATATTTTCAAGGCACCTGTGCAGCGGAAACGAAACGTTCGGGTCTAGTTCAGTGTCCCTGTTTGGTCGCTGGTTTCTGCAGTACTCAGGGGATGTCTTACTGGGCTGACTCTTCAGGCGAAATGCCGAAGTGAGGCTGACTGGCTGGCTGTTACCAATTTTCACCAATTACGTCAAGATGCCACAGCTACGTAATGCACACCCTTCTCTGAGCCGAGTCTGGGGATTGGGTGGTAAGCGCCAGCGCCCAGCTGCAAAAGGCCCCCATGGGTCAGGGAAAAGACAACAATCGATTGGCAGCGAATCAGCTGGCTTCCGGTTATCTATCCCATTATGGTAAGTTTCCGGCAGCCAGCCTGCTGGGTTCGCTCATGAGCTGCGATTGTGTCATGGAAACAGGCACACTCCTACATTACATGGGCATGGGAACTGAGCTCTGCCGTCCGATGCTTCTTACATTCCCCACCTCAACCAAGTTTCTTCTCGTCCAACACCGGATCTCACCCCATTGCAACCATGGGAAGAACAAAGGAAAACAGAGTGCGACCCGTCACTTGGCCTTGGACTGAGTATGACGACTCGACTTCCTCATTTTCCACTCTGGACCATACCGACTCGAAAGGTGAAGCAGATCACCATGGGCCAGCACCTTCCATCAACACACCTCCCACAGACTTGGATCGCGAGCTCTGGACTCGCAACATGTGTGTGGTTGGACTTGCCTTCGGCTGGGCATTAGCCATCACTTCATTTGTGCTGGGGGTCTATATCATCGCGGCGGGCCCCATGACTGCTCCCTCGTGGCTTTTGCTGCGTATAGCCCTTGTCGGGCCTATGGGTTATGCATGGAACGCCAACCCAAAGGCACCATACAACAACGATCACCGAGTCTACAGCGTCTCTGAAACGGCCATGGTTCTCATCCCGCTGCTCCTCCAGCTAGTCATCGCTTTTGTGGCGTCCAGTCTCAACGCGATCCATGCAACATCGCTGCGCTGGGCCCTTTGGTGCGACGGACGACTCAGCCACAACACCAACCTGCGCCTTTTCACCTTCTCCCGGCCTCGAGGTCCCAACGGATGGCCTGCCAATATTGTTGCAGCCCTGGGCCTGGTTCTCGCCTACGGTGGGGCATCAGTCTTGACGTTTCCAGTAACTATCACCGCCACTCTCCAATACGACAAAAGCAAACCAAAGTCCGCTCCTGTCATCAACTACAATGCTGATGTTGCGGACCGTTACGGGATAAGCTTCAATGGCTGGGGACTCGCCGGATTCGGAGTTGGTTTTCTCTTGCAGTGTGTTATTTGCACTTGGTGTTTGCTTCACGACGCCAAATATCGGATCATTGGAACCTGGAGTTCCAATCCCCTGTCCACGGCAAAGGCATACCACCACCTCGCGGACACGCACCGCCTTGAACCTAGTACGAGCAACAACTCCCAGTCAAGTCTATCATTTTCCACGCCAATCCGCCGCCACCGCCCTGCCATCTCCCACCCCCTCTCCTCACAACCCCCCCTGAGGTCTCTGGTCCCCAAGCTCACGCGTCCACTCACATTACTTTTATGGGTCGCTTTTGCTATATATTTCCTCTTTGCCATCATCGTCATGATCATCTCGGCCAAAGTCCAAAACACCTTATCCCTCGATTCTGTGGCCGCCACTCCGGCCAGCCTGGATTTCTCTTCTGTCTTTAAACTCTTTGGTCTCGTCACGTATAAATACAACAAAGATTCCACGCAGGCTTTACGACTAGAATGGGTGGGGTTACTACTGCAATGTATTGCCGTTTCCCCTTTTGTCTTTGGTTTCCACGTTGCGGAAACCTTGGCTGGTTTAGCTCGTGATGAAACTACCTGGCGTCGGGCCGGCAATATCGCGTCAACAAAGGGGGCGAGTTTGAACAGCAAGGGGGGAATCCTGCTGGAACGGGCGAGACATTGGCCTTCGGGGTTGCTTTTTCTTTGTAAAGCGGTGCTTCCCTGGGTTTTTGGTTACGGGTTTTCCTGCAACTCGAAAGCGTTTATGGCGGTTTTCCCGCTTTTGACGGTGGCGGTGATGCTTTTCGGTGTCGCTTGTCTAGGCGAATATCTAGTGCGATGGAGCCCTCGGGGTTCGCAGCCCGCTACGTACGGGGATATACGAGCGCTGGGCGAGCTCGTCGATGATTGGACGCACGATCCTATGTTTTGGGGAGACAAAGGGGCGGATGACAAGAGTCTTGGGATTATTAGAGTGGCGGGATTCGCGGGGCACAAATTACCTGCGGTGAGAGAGGGATGTCTCTACAGAGGACTTTTGCCGCGGCAGCATACAGTTGAGCCATGAAGCGGCGGTCAGATAAGATGATTGTTATCAACATCGCAATTTCACAAAGTCACATGGGCGGCACTGAGGGCTGTGCTAGGAAAGATGTTTGAACTTTGGAGCTAACCAGACCCCTTTGGCGTATTCTGTACCGCAAGGGTTAAGATCGCGCGACAGCTGTCGCGATCAATGCATCGATACTATTTTTGCTACCGAGTTTGCGGGTCAATATCGGATTGCCAAGAGAGTTTCAGCTGGTGAGCTGAAGCCAAGGACGGCCAGCAGCACAAAGACCGTGATTGAGCCTGGGTAGCAGGCTGAGTCCAATTAAGTCCGCAAGGCCTGTAATTGCCCAGATCTTGGCTAGCCGCGGGTTTGCTATGGCGCAACCAAAGTTTTGGGAGTTAAAAACATTGCTTACTACGTATCCGTCATTGCCAAGAGCATAGCCCACGAGAGACACTAGCCATCGTTCGTAGGGATCGCTTCCACTTCTACAAGACCATACCGAAACACAAACCGGTAAAGCTTGTAATTTAGAATCGGTTTGTTCTCTTTCCGCTGACCTGTTCGTGAGTAGTAGTCGGCGACATGTATTCCACCGAATTGAGCTTACAGGACTTCATCCGGATGGCGTAGACAACAACTCTGCTTGCACCATCACCACTCTCTACAAGGTTGGGTAGGGTTTGTAAAATGTCTATAAAAGGATGCCATGTTGTCGAGTCTGTCCTACATTCACCACTCTCTCCACAACATCCTTCACGACATACCATCTTCACAAGCTCATCAACACCAGACCAACTCTCACAATGAAAGCCCACGTCCTGACCACCCTTGCCCTCCTCGCCGCACCGGCCTTTGCCGCTGTAGCCGCACCCCACAACGTACTTGTATCCCGCGATGAACCCGGAACCGACACCTCGCCTGCGCAGCTCCAAGCCCTCGTTCTCCTCCTCGACGCTGTGCATGATGTACCCGACAGCGTCCTGGACGCTGGCCAGGAATCTGCCGACCGCTGGTTTGCTACCGAGGCGTTCCCCGCCGCCGGCGGTACCGTTGCCGCCCGCTCGGCTCCTGTCTCATCAGACGTAGCCCTGCATTCCCGTCGCGACTCCGGCTCGGTGATCTCGGTGCAAGCCGAAACGCAAGGCCTACTTAGTTGCCTCGCTTCCATCGCCTGGTTCCTTGCCGAGAACCGAATCCCCATCGCCAAGCTCCGCCGAGCCAAGAAGATCATTGACGACTTAGGCGGCGTCCGCAAGGCAGCGCAGAAATTGCTCAAGGGGAAGAAGAATAAGAAGAAGCTTATTGCCGAGGGCGGGCAGATTCTGTGGGAGCTTTTTGAGATTTTCTCGGGAGCGGGCGATGTTATTGATAACTGTTCCAGTTAGACTTTCTGTAGTTGAAACTGTTAAACTAAGTTACCAGGCTAGTTCTGGTACCCGGTCATAGTCTCAAAATATTACCTACTCTCTCTACAGATCGGAGTTGATCAACAGGTTGTCAACGTCTCCCTGACACATACGACCATACCCACTGGAAAACTCGGGATCCCGTCCGCTCTCCCATAGATAAGTCAGTGAGGGCCAGACTAGTAGTTGGGTCGGTGACGACCAGCGAATCCCTGGTGTTGTATGTTTTTTTT
>Ga0247760_1003208_pt1 | contig 10927 bp, 12 predicted proteins | sample UWRJL171409R4_FD_179936 | JGI IMG/M metagenome (GOLD analysis project Ga0247760, IMG submission 179936) | Plant litter microbial communities from Arlington Agricultural Research Station in Wisconsin, United States - UWRJ-L171-409R-4 | ecosystem: Environmental > Terrestrial > Plant litter >...
GTTATCGGCGGGTTAAGTTTCGTTGTGACGTTGTGAAGGCGGTGATGGAGACAGCGTCCGGCTCGGTGCAATGGATAGACGGAGAGTGGTTTAATGACGTATTCGTATTGGCATATTTGAGCACCGGTTAATGCGCATGCTATTCGGGCCTTGTTCGTGAGCATCTTTCTCAATGGCGCTTGTCCGCTGTTAGCAGGCGAATTTCCCAGGGTTCGTGCCGTTGCTCTGTGTCACCATATCAAATTACCAGGTGTATCCCGTGTGTCGAGCCTACCTAGGCAGCTAAATAGGAACGGGGTACAGTGTTACCCAGTAGCCCGTGTCGATGCATCTTAGACGCAAGCCGGCGAAATAGAGCCGCCATTGCTCCGCGCGGCGGATGAGAAAAGGGCCGTGTAGTTGGTGCGTATATGTGTGTGCGCTCGCCAAGACCGAGTTATGTAGGGAATCACCACTTCAGCCAAGTTTTGCATCAGCAAGGGCGGGATGGATACTACCAAAGATGGCAACGGCTCGGGTTTGGTGTTAGCATCTTCGCATACGATGCACCCTAGGCACAATCCTTCTACCTGCACGCGGCGGCCCGCTGTCAACGCCTATAGGGCTGCGGTACCGCTAAAAAGAGCTCGGTTGCAGGGGGCGGTAATCGTCATTTGACAGGAAACAACATCCCACGGCGTATTCCCGGGAGTAGGTAAACAATACCATTACGGCCCATTTAAAGACCCTCTCTCTAGTCTCGTTCGCCACTAGTTCAAGGGCCATAATTTCTAATTGACAGGAACTCTCTCTCAGAACCTCTAATCTCCAGAAAAGATTTGATTGCATCATGAGGACCTTTTCGTTCAGCTCCTTGCTCTGGATCGCGGCGGTATCATCGCAGCTAGGCGCTGCCCAGAACTGCCCAATCCTCGGCCCCGCATACCCGGCTGTGACAAACGTCGCTGCTCCTAAGCTTCAAGCAGCCAAGGCGAGATTCGAAAAGGCTCTGGAGTCGGTCAACCGCAGCTCGACTTCGTTCGCGGTCCAGGTCTATTCTGCGCACGATGACAAGCTCATCTATGAAACATACCACACGGCTACGGCCCAGGTCGGAGCGGCTACCGTGGGTCCTAATACCATCTGGCGCCTGCTCAGCATCTCCAAGGCCGTAACTGTTTACGCTGTTCTTGCGAGGCTTGGGGATAATTACTGGAATGAGCCTATTATTAAGTATGTCCCCGAGTTGGCGGATGCCCCTTTTCGCGACCCTGTCCGGGATGTGAACTGGGCTGAGGTTACGCTGGGAACTTTGGCTGGGCAGACGAGTGGTCTTGCGAGAGATTGTAAGTCGGCGCCGCTCCCCCCTGAAAGGAGAGAGAGAGAGAGAGAGTAGTCCACATGTGGGCAGTTTTTTGCTGACAGCCCCGTCCTCTCTTGGGTATAAAAGACTCTCTCAGAGACTTAACCACCCTCCAATCTAATATCCCGGGACTCCGCGAGCTGAAAGACTCGGAGATTGTCAGGTGTGGTTCCCTGGGCGGCCTGCGCCCATGCACCAGACAAGAGGCGTTACGAATGATAATGAGGACGTACCCCTGGGCTCTAAGCACCAAAACCCCAAACTACTCCACCCTGGCCTTTCAGCTTCTCGCCTACGCGGCCGAGAACATCACAGGCGAATCCTTCCCGGACATCATCACCAAACAGCTAATCAAGCCTCTGAACCTAACCCGCACCTCAATCCCAATCCCCATCAACGACACCAACACGGTTAACTACCCCGCGGGGGTCTGGAACCTCGACCTGGGCGAGCTCTCCCCAGGAGGTGGCTACTCGTCCTCGGCAGCCGACCTCTCCACGCTAGGCAGATCGATCCTCCGCTCGACCCTTCTCCCGCGTCTCGTCACGCGGCGCTGGCTCTCGCCCATAATCCACTCGGGCTCCCTCGTCTTTTCCATGGGCCGCCCCTGGGAAATCCTGCGCCACCAGGTCCCCGCCACGCTCACCTCCAACGTGACTCGCAACACGGACATCTACACCAAGCAAGGCGGCGGGGGTTCGTACACGACGCTTATTGCTCTCTCGCCCGACCATGACATCGGCGTGTCGATTCTCACGTCGGGGGATGACACGCAGCGGGACTTCAATACGATTCGGAAAGCATTTGTGGATGCCTGGGTGGGCGCGGCCGAGGAGGCGGCGAGGGAGCAGGCTGTGGACATGTTTGCGGGGAGCTATGGAGGGAATGGAGCAGGGGATAACTCATCCATGGTGGTGGGGGTGGTGGATGGGGAGCCGGCCTTGTTTATCAGTAAGCTTGTCAGTAACGGGACCGACTTTTTAGATTTTCTTGCCAAGACTAGTTATGGGGGGCTGGGTGGTGGGAAGAAGGGTACGGTTGGGTTGTGGCTTTATCCGATGGGGCTGGTGGATGAGAGGGAGACGAGGAGGGGGGGGTTTGGGGGGTGGCCTGGGGTTCTGGGGGAGAGGCCGGCGATGGATTGTGGGTCCTGGGCCGAGAGCGATCGCTTGCGGTGGGGGAATTATCCAGGGGATTTGTATATTTTTGAGGTTGAAAGCGGCAAGAAGGCGAGGGCGGTAGAGAATCCGGGCATGGGGAGGACTTTTCGGAGGGTTTGAACGGGGGGGTTGTAGTTTAGGTCTAGTTTTGAGACCTGAAAACCAGCAGAGACAAGGGGGAAGCCATACTATTCAATTTCACTCCCTAAGTTTATATTCCCAAGGTCTGATGCAAATTCACCTGGCGCTTTGAAGGGAAACAAGACACAACTTGCTCGAAAAGCATTCCTATATGTAGGGCAAAACTCAGCGCCCTCCCTACCTACGCAAGGTACCTACCTGTATACGCGGTTGTCAGACGTTACTTTAGTTGCTGCCGTGAAGAGTTGGAAAGGATAGAGCTAAGCATCTTGGGAGGGTAGCGCAATCAAGCCAGACTGACGGGTCCGCATTGTTGTATTCTACTGTCCCAATCTTGGCCCGTGACCGAAAACAGCATCCGCCCTGCTGCCAATGCAGCAGGAACATTCTGCTGTGTTAGTTAGCGAACAGCCTGCAGATTGAAATTGTAGGACCATACCCTGCCAGTGGAGACCTGATCTAGGTTTTCCCAAACACGGCCCAACCGCTCTCCGTGGGCTTCCGAGTCGTGGGCGACGGAGAGGATGAAGAGGGGATACAACGGCCATATTGCCTTGTAGTTTCCTCCTTTGCAAGGCAGGGACCCCAACGCTAATATAGTAGACGTTCCTGATTGGAAGCCAACGATTTGTCAGAAATTGACAAGCTCCTTTTATTAGTTAATAGCCGGCCAGAATAGTGGTTTGACAAACCCAAGCATCCTGCAGTGAACATAAATAGTGGAATTCTTGCCGCCATATTTCACTTCCTGGCTCAAGTTCCCTCGGTATTAATTCACTGTTGCTGCCTCGCGAAAATCTCCTCTCCTCTTCCACCCAAGACAAACATGGTGACTACAATGACGGTAAAAATGGCCAAGACAGCCGACCCAATCCAACTCCCCCACGCAGCGTCAGCAATCTGCTCATCAGTGGCCCACAGAATAACCCACCCCGCGCGCCGAAAAATGGACATGCACCAGCAGTTCTGGTAGCGTCCAGCAAACTGCAGCACGCACAGCGTCAGAACCCAGAGGGCATTGAGCAAGGCGATGCTCTTCCCCAAGTACCGCGCCGTGGGAATCAACACGGTCAACGCCCAGCGATGGCCGAGTTTCGCCGCTTCGGTCCTGTTCGAGAGAGCTTCGCCATATTTGTGCGAAAGAAAGGCCGAGAGTACCAGCAAGGCCCAAACCAGCGTTGCGGCAACTCCGTACAGCAGATATGCTCCCGACACGCAGCCGAGTCCGACAGCCGGTGTCTGGTATGCTAACAAGACTGCAGCTCCAGTCGTGCCCCACTGCAAGAGAGCGGCCATCAAGGTGGCCTGGGCGAGCATGGAGGCCGGATAGATAGTGGGTTCCCAAGTTGCGAGGCGAGATTGTGGAAAGAGCCACTCTTCCATTTGCCGCGGTGTCCCCTTGAAGTTCTCCTGCCACAGCTGATCGTTCCACTCAGCACCGCTTACAGAATGCCGGCAATCCTCGTGGAGATGAGCGTTCATGTTCCCAAACATGTCGACCACGAGAGAACACATCTGCAGATGGCGCGGGAAGCGAGCAAAGTTGAAAATCGGGCCAGACTCTCCCATGCAGCCTTCGAACAGCGGTTTGATGTAGCCCTGGGGTTGGACCATCGTCTCGTCACGGCTATGTTCCGGACTGAGCCCAGCGCCTGCTTCAAGATCCGTTGTTGCGTCTCTGCGGTTCCACTCGCGGCGGCCCACGCGCTGCTCGTCGCGATTCACCCACGTACAGTCCTGAAAGCCAACAACACCTACCCGACGATGTGGTGAACCGTCCAAAAACACTGCGCTGCCGCTCGTCCTCATCAGACAATCCCGGACCGTGTTTGCTGAGTTTTGCGTGCCCACCCAGACCCAGCCCACGGTGACGGGTATCATCCACATCCACAGACTGTTGACGGCCACGCCGATGACTCGGATGGTCGAGCGGTCGATGATGGAAAAGAAGTTGAACATTGCAATCAAGGCCACGACCACAACCCACAGTGCCTGGGCACCTAGCGAGTACGTGAACTCCCGCTTGGTGCGCTTCAGCTCGTCGCGCAGCGTCATCCACCATGTTTTGTTCTCCGGGTTCGCAACAAGCTGCGCAAACACAAGTTTTGTATCCCGTATCGAGATGGGGACGTGCTGTATTGCCTTGAGGATGTACACGGCCGCCGCGAGCATCTCCAGCTGGTTCCCACCTCTTGCCTCGTTCTCGCTGCGCAGCTTCGCGAAGTACCGGTTCAGCCACCGACAGTTCAGAATGGTGATGCACAGCGAATGTGCGATCAGCATCGGGCTCCCGACGGCAAGCACCAGAGCCATGCCGTTCGAGCCGAGGTCTCGCGTCTCGTAGGGGAGCTGCGCCGTGAGCGCTAGCCATGGTAGAAGCCATTGCGCAATAGCAGCCGAGAAGAGCGGCCAGTCGAAGGCCTCGGTACTGTCGCGAGGGCCGCAGAGATTATCGCAGACATTAACGGGGATGCCCCAGGCCTCGGTGGTGCTATTGGTGGGAACTCTGTTTCTATCGACGATGGTGACTGAGTTGGGGTCGCGCGAAAATAGATCCAAGACTTCGGTACCGCATTGGTTAAAGTTGAGCGTCGTTCCATTCACGGCGGCAACTGCGCCGATGAGAAGGAAAAGTAGTAGTAATGAAGCTGTGAATGGCCCCTTCATGATGTCGTGAGGTGACGAGTTGGGAAAGAAGTGTTTTTTTTTTCCCCCGGGACAAGGCTCCTGGGAGAAAATAGGCCGCCAACAAAACTGGTGATATTATTGTAAGGCGCAGCCAACGAGCGCCTAACTTGGGTCGCGGACCACGAGCGCGCTGAACTAGTGATACTGTGCATCTGCGCCAAGTTTAAATACGATCCTTATTAACAAAAACTCCACATCGCTCAGACCCGTTAGTGCTTATAGGCTAATTAACCACTCGCCTGAACCCGCGGCTGGTGCAGGTGCCCTGGCCGACTTCGTCACCCCCTGATAACCTCCATCTTTTCTCGACCACCACTGCCCTAGTTCTCACGCTCAAGACGAACTAGGTGCCCCAAGCTCGTGATCTCCCACCCTTTGCACCCTCGTAGTCCCGCCAGCAGTCCTCGCAGTCGCAGGGATGGCAGTCATTGACCGTAGCCGCTGCAGATGGCGTTGAAATCGGCGCACTGGAAGCACTCGCGGTATTTCTTTACGATTCTGGTGAAGCTCTCCTCGGCCTTGTACCAGCGGCACTCGTGGTAGTTGTATTTTTCAAGTCCTGAGCAGAAGGCGCGTGCCTCGATGAACATCCTGTTGCGCACACACCTCGCGCCCTTCGACGACGGGGCAGTGCGTGTGTGGTGGCAGTAACCAATGGAACTGGGCAGCGTGGCACATGGTTGCATTTGTTATGTTCTTGTCGGTCCCGGGCCTATTAGAGTAGGCGAGAAATTTCATTGAGTCTAAGTGCGAAGAGGTACTTGCACTCGTCATTAGGGGCGGAACAGGCTGTTATTCTGTGTCGCTCAGCTGTGGGGAAGAGATGGAAAACAACGTCTTTTGAGTCAAATCTACAAGACTTGAGGACGTGAAAGCTGACCCGGGCGACAATAATAATTAATCTTTACTACTTTTATGGTGTCGTGCTAATAATTTCATTGTCAAAAATAAGTTTGCTAAGGCTAGGGACGAACCTGTGGCGATCGTCTATTGATTAGCACAGAACAACTAGAGGTGCCGGCCTGCCACCCGTGGTGTACGTGTACGAAATTGACCTGACCGAGAAGGTGTACGACAAGATGGAGAAGCTGGGTCAGAAACGCGCTATGCACAACTCTAAACTCCTGGACCGCACGTTTCTCCTGGCCGACTCGGACGCGAGCGACAATGACGTTGAGGAAGCCCGCAAAGCCATCGTGACGATGAACGAAACTCACGGATTCAAGAAAAGAGGCTGCTGGCGATGCGCGAGGATGGGCCACGCACTCGCCGCGGCCCTCGAGGACGATACCGCCGAGCGCGCCATGATGCCGAGCGTCCAGAGGACCATGGCTGACGTTGGCCCCGTCATCTGTGGCAACATGAGCTTCAACCGGGATGGCCACGACCAAGGAGGGTTAATTAGCACAAGAGTTGGGTAAGCATTTTCATCTTTCCTTTTTAAAAAGAAATTCCCTTGGCATTATTTGTCTGTTCGTCTCTCGCCGCAGTAATTATTAGCCCCTGCAGGTGTGGTGGGAGAGTGTCAAGCGCCAATTCAAAAAAGGGCTTCAACCGGTTTATCGCCGCGGCCAAGCCAGGGTTCGACTTCTTGGTGGAGGTCGTAGACGAGAGATCATCAGCTTTGCGGTGTGCAGGCTCGAGGACATCGGCAAGGCACTTGCGTTTGTGTTCGACAGTGCTGGGTGCCTTTAAGAAGTTTATCGGTTCCTCAAGCTCCTGTTCGATTTCAAAAGCGATCCTGCGCATCAAGAACGAGATCAAGGAAGCAGATCCTTAATGCCAAGATAAACACCCCCCATCCTCTCCGCCCTGTACCGCAAGATAACGGGCGACGAAAAGTGGGGATACGATGGTAGAGCCTAGTAGGATACCAAAGGAAGCGAGAGAATCAGTGGGTTAGTAACCCACAGAGGGATTCACAGAGGCGCTATGCCCTATAAATTAGAGGCTCACAGTAGACTCTGCACTGGATGATAGAGGCTCTTATTGTTACTTACTTGGAAGAAGAAGAGGAGTGCTATCCACTGTGGTGAGAGGAGATGGTCTTATAGTACAGGTAAAGGTCCTCCAGGGCCTGTCTAATAACTAAATGTTGAGATATGGTCCCAATACACTCTCTATTTTCCGCTGCGGCGAATACAAGTTCAGCAATTCCAGCGCAAAGTTTTATAGGAAAGATCGCAGCTTGATGCGAACGTGCGAGGAACTGTAGATAACCTACCTAGCTCACCTATTTCAGGCCATTCCCACATCCGAGGGGACCCCGATCCTGAACCAAACCCCACCTTTAGCAAATTCTGACAGGACATCATTCATCAGAGTCTAACAGTGCGGCCTGTCTCCAAGATTTTGCATTGCCATCTAGTTTCCTAGCCCCTAGTGTACCTTTAATGCATAGCCTTGCGATCTATCTTTCATCCTTTCGGGACAAGGTTGTGACATCATCCCCTATCCGAGGCCTCTTGGCAGATACCGTGAGCTCCCTGTCATGCAGCAGCGTGTCTCGCTTTCGTTTTTCAGTCGCCGTTTTCTCCAGTTCCAACTCGAATAGCTTCATTGGCTCAATCGCTGAGATGATGTGGTCCTTCCGGATCGTCGCGTTTTCGCTCAGCGCAAGTGTGTGGGCGGTGCGGACGATGTTCTTGATCTGGCGGCCATTCAAATCCTCCTCGGCGAGCTCATCGAGGGTTCCATCAGCGGCAAATACCTCAACGCTAGGCTTAGAGGTATGCGATAGAAAGGTATGCCACAATTTTCTGCGACTGCTCGGACCCAGCTTGGGGTATTTTATGGCGAGGTGGATGCGGGACTTGAAGGCCAGATCGAAGCAATCCACTCGGTTCGTAGTTAGGAACAAGATACCCTTGTAGTATTCTAAGATCCTAAGAAAAACTGCCAGCTTTGATTTAGTCTCTCACAAATCATAGTATACGAAATATCATTTTTTTTAAAAAAAAAAAAAAAAAAAAAAAAAAAAAAAATTGAGTTTTTAGAAACATACCGGCAACGAGTACGTTGTGCTTTACGTTGTTTGTCTGACGTTGATCCAGGAACACGTCGGCTTCATCGAGAAGGGCGACGGCTTTCCACCTCGTGGCAAAGCGGAAGATTGAGGACAGCGAAGTTTCGACGATCTCTGCACTGCTCCCCAGGCATGCGGCGTCCAGTCGAAGCAGAGGCCGGCCACAGTGGTCAGCCACTCCCTCTGCCGTGAGCGTCTTGCCCACGCCGGGCTCCCCGTGCAGAAGGAAGACCATGCCTTTCCCTTTCCCCTGGACAAAGTCATCGAAGCCAGCCCTATCCTCCTCGTGAGCTGCCACGAGAGAGAGTACCTGCTTCTTGTAGCACTCGTTCATGATGAGGGAGTCAAAGGCTGTCTGGCTAAGTCGGACTCTTGATACGAGGCTGACCTTGAAGTACCCCCACCGTCTCGCGCTTAAAGAATATCCTCTAACCACGCTCGAACAGATCATGTACTGGTTGTCGGTCATGTTAAGGTGTTCGCCTTTCTTAGGGTCAAACCTCTGTTCGATAGGGGACAGCGATACGTCGTAAAATGGCCGAGCTTCTTCGAACGCCTTGCCGTCCACAATGATTCTTCCTCTTACCTATAGGTAGTAGATGTGTTAGAGGCATAGAAGACGATGAGCAATGAAAACAATGGGCATCCGAAACCCACCATTGTTGACTGGATAGCGAAGTAGTCATCGTCGCCTAATATACTCAGGTCACGGTGGTCACTGAGCAGCTCGGCCACCCCGTCGTATTCTCGATAGTTTATCCCCTCCAGGTGGCAAAACTCTTTCCCTCGGCGAATGAGACGATCCCGCACTTCAGCGGCACGCTCGTGAAACCGGAGAGGGAAGACGCTAATGCGATGCACCTCTCGGAAGCCTTCAAACCTCTTAATTCTGAACGACTCGAGACTGTGCCCAAAGCTATTGCCGTCGTAGTCAATGTGCATTGCAATCACTGTCCAGTGGTCCTTCCAGCAGAATGGATGGCTGCATCGGCAACGGTCCATAGAGATGAACTTCAGGATCCTGTCATCCTTTGAGGTATTCGGTGGCCGCACGAAAATCAGGTCGTCGGGCTTGAAAACCATCCAGAGACTCTGGTAATCCGAAGTTGCGGGCCCATCGGGGTTCTCGATGTTGGAGTAGAAGGTGAACATCTCGGCGCTCAGCTCTCGCCACATGTACTGGAGCAGAAAGAGGACGTGCTTCGCGGCCTCGTTGTTCTGAAGCTTGCTTCCGTATTCTTGGATCTCTTGCCGATAGTGAAAAACACAATGGGGCTCGTTTCGGAGGACGATATGTCTGGCGCTGATCTGCAAGTGTCGGTACATGGGCACCACGGCCTTGAGAGCCGCCTTCATGTGGGGTGATTTGATCTCTAGCTCCGTGTATTCCAGCTCCTTGTCCCGATTCCAGTGTTTTGTGAGCACGAGCGCCGAGGTTACCGCTGGGTCTCTCTCATGATTGATGGAGCTGCTCGAGCCCATTGGAAGTCGCAGCTTGTCGCCCCTGGCATTGAATAGGCAATCGAATCTTTTGAGCTCGCATCGGAGCCCCGCACCCTGGAGAAGGGCAGGCTGGTCGTCATTCGAGAAAGGGTTATCCCAGTTCAGATCGTTCATCACCACAGGTTGCGGTGACGCGATCAACACATCAGAACTAACGTCGCTGTCCGAGTCTGCCATTTTTGGCGTGGCCAAATTGGCTAATCCTGGTCTAGAGATTGAGGGAAGAAAGATGATGATAGATCCATTGGATTGTCTCTGGGAGGACACTGAGTTTTGAACTAACCCCGACTATCTCAAGCTGCTGCCGCGTTCCCCACCCCCGCCATGCCTGGTGCCAGCGTGCAGACTGGCCGCGAACCACACCCTGCAGGCATATTTGCGTCCCACCACACCCCTCAGCCCGTGTGCTTGCCTGAGAACCGAACCCCATGTGCAACTTGATGTTTTCGTCTAGCATGCAGCATTTTTGTACAACTGTTTCTCATCACTGTTGACTGTTTTTTCCCTGCAGCATTTTCGCAGCACATGATGTATATCTAAGACTCGAAGTCGCCGAGGACGGCGTCACCGCATCATACATCCCTTCCGGGATATGGAGAACCGATTGAAGGTTATTGAATGGCGCATCACTCTTGGATTCCAAAAGCCATCGCTGCATGGAGTAGCTAGCTTGCTGCGGCTGTGTCTGGGACTGGTTCGGATTGTCAAGGCTGCAGCCATGTACAGGTACCTCCTGCAAGAATGAGGAACGGTGTCAACTCAACCCCTCCAACAGCAGTCACGTGAAAGGAACCCACCATGATGAACGCCGTGATGATAGATGAGAGAGAAATTTCAGCCCGGGAATATCGAACAATATGACCTGGCTGCCGATAAGATCTAGCGGTGTAGGATGGACGATGATCAGAAATAACTTGATAGTTCAACAGCGGCAAACCCTGGGAAAGGCGGTTCGACCTTGACTCTTTATATTGCCGGCGTTTCGATCCTCTTCGTCTAAAACAGACATTAGACCGGCTTTGACCTTTTGAGAACTTCTTATGACATAGGCATCACTGGGCCCTTTTT
>Ga0247760_1003209_pt1 | contig 10926 bp, 11 predicted proteins | sample UWRJL171409R4_FD_179936 | JGI IMG/M metagenome (GOLD analysis project Ga0247760, IMG submission 179936) | Plant litter microbial communities from Arlington Agricultural Research Station in Wisconsin, United States - UWRJ-L171-409R-4 | ecosystem: Environmental > Terrestrial > Plant litter >...
TTTTTTGCGACCGGGGGAAACGGTAGAGGAAATGGTTTGTCGGTGTCGTTCGAACCTTCAGTCTGTCAGCCACTTCGTCATTCCAGGCACTCAGTCAGGGAAGTCAGGACAGTCAGGGCAACTGTAACAGACAGCGGAACAGACAGCACAATCAGAGCAGTGGTGGTTCCTACTGCTATAAAGTGCTTCTTCCTTCCGTTAATATCGGCCCCCAGGCGTAACCCCCTTATCTAAGGTTTAGCAGGCAACATCAAGCTTTTCTGCCCGTACTTACCCGTACCGACAATGAAGCCTTCCGTCCCCCATGGTGGATTGCCGGCGCCTCCCTCGGGTGGCTGACCTGACTTTGGAAGTCAAAGCTTTACCATGGCCTGTATATATTTCAGCTTCTTCCCTCCATTCATTTCAACTTCATTCATTCCTCGACTTCACATCGCCTTCACTACTCGACTTCAGTGCTCGAATCACCGCTCCATCTCAATCACTTCTCGCATTCATTTCCTCCGCCGCCTACGCTCTCTCCATTTTACGCCTCATCTACTTCCGTCTTGCTGTCACCGTGACGGTGCACCCTTACACAGTGTAACGGCCAACATCTCGGTATTTTCTCCTGTGTGTGTGTGTGTGTTACGTGGCACCACCATTTCCCCCGCCGCCGTCGGTCACCTACTGAATCGCCATTGTGGTTTCTTTTACGCCCAGGTCCAGTCCAGTCCAGTCCAGTCCGGTCCCCGCCTGCACCAACAACCAGCACGACGTTTCTTCACCCGCCACCACGCGACCAAGATGGACAAGCCCACTAAGTTGGTAACCTTCCAGCTTCGGGAAGCTCGCGCGGAGATTGCTGCACAAGAGGCGCAGATGGAGGAGATTGAGCGCCAAATTCGACGTCTTGAAAATTCCCTGACACTCCCATCTCCACCCCCATCCCGTCCTAGCAGTCAAGCTCTCAGCCGGGAAAAAAGGCGGTACATGGCGTCGACGGAAAGCTCTGCGGCCAAGGCGAAGAAAACAACACTCCCGAAGACCAAAAAGAACACGACTGAGCTTTCCGAGAGCTTCACCTTTGTCCGCAGCCGCTGGGTGGCCGAGCCCGAGGTGTACCACTATGAAGATGGGCGGTTGGTCAAGGAATCCCATTTCCATTTTGCAACTCCAACGGATGCGCCGAAGAAGCGGGAACGATATGGTGTTGCCACAAACCATATGAGGGCGCGGTGGCTGGCCGGTAAAAGCACGAGAGAAGCCCATGCTATTACCAGCATCAGCACCGGCCGCAGCGAGCGTCCCGTTCGGGTGGAAGATATGGCACCTAACATGGGGGAGACGGAGTCTAACACGGAGGAGACGAAACTTGGCTTGGAGGGTACGGAGCCTGGACTGAAGGAGACGAAACTTGACGCCAAAGATGAGGACCTCGACCTTGATGATACTGAACCCTACACAGAAGGCACAGAAGTCGACGCGGACGATACGCAGTCTGACACGGAGGATACGGAACTTGAGCCGGATGATGCCTGGGCAAAGAAACGATACTGTCTGAACCAGCCGGGCAAAGAGACGGGACTGGAGCAGGAACACTCGGCTTTTGCAGACGTCGACGTCCACGCAGCGATAGGAAAGTGATTACTTCGCGAGACGTACGAGGTGGCGTTGCAAGCACTGGACGAGTATGCGGCGGAACGCTGGCCGGGTTTGAAAGGCAGATATTTCCCGGCCGGAGCGGCCTTTTTTGACCTGGCCAGGCGTGTTGCCGACGATATTATGGATCCCTGGTCCTGGGTGAGGGAAACAGGTCCACCAGAGAGGCCCAACTTTCACGAGCTGGTTGATTTGCGAAACCAGGTTGCCCACCCGGAACCGCGCTCGACCAGGCAATACGAGTACGCGATGCGAGAGGCTCAGGCATCTGTTTTGGAGCTGGGGGATGTTGCCCGCGCCGAGGCTATCCGTGGTCTACGGGACGAGCTCTTTCGGGAGGCGGAAGCCGCCTTCGACGGTCAGGTTAGCGAGGGAACCTAACTTTCCCGGCGGTCATGTGAGCATGAGCAGCTACATGTAGGGGCTCGCCACGACAATCCAGCTTTGCTCCGACGACCTGTTCTGCTTTGACGACAGCCATCTCTTCGATTCAAGAGCCATCTCTTCGATTCAAGAGCCATCTCTTCGATTCAAGAGCCATCTCTTCGATTCAAGAGCCATCTCTTCGATTCAGGATCACAAACTCGGACCTTATCCCTGCAAGAATTGTTTCTCGGAAGAAGCACTGCCGCCCCCCAGACCAGACTGGGCCAGGTTCTCTCCAGGCCAATAACCTCCTCGCAGGTTTCTCTCGTTGTCCGTCCGCTTTTCCTAGTAGTCCTTCCGGCTGTCCATCTACCCGACTGTCTGATCGTCAGAGCATCTGCATCTCCGATCGCCTGAATGTCGTTTGTCCGACTGCTCGTCTACCCCTCTAGTGCTGGTGCCCTTTCCGTCCCATACCAAGGGCTTGTGATCAAATAGATGATCTCGGGTTCAATAGCCTTTCCGTCGGATACTAGGGGCGGCGATGAAATCGACTATCTTGATGTCGACTGCGGCCGAGACCTAACAAGGACGAAATCGAAGAATACGCTCAAAGCGAGATGCCTTTTAAATGTGTTTTTGCCCCGTGCTGAGCGAGAAAGCATACGATGATTAGGCCCACGAGACGCTCATCTCCAACCCTCCTCGAGGGGCAACACCAAGAGCCTGAGCTGCACCGAATATGACCAGGAAGGGAACGCTGAGGCCACACTAGATGCATGGAACGAAGCCACTCTCGCCGAGCAGAACCTGAAGCACTACCCCGTTCCGTGTAATACCGTTCCGTCCGATGCCCATTCCGTTTGACACCCGAGCAGAGCGCACCCTTTAGCACCTTGCTTTTGGCGTGTCGTGTCGTGTCAAGAGCGAAGGAGCAGAGCCCGTGCCTCAGCGCCCTCAAATGGGACTGGTCTGGAGACTACGTATTGTGTATATAGTTTGTAGCTCCGGCCATTACTCTTCTCAGTGCTCTTTACACCCAGGGCAGTGCATTCAATCAAAGCCTATGCTCTTCTCCATTTCACAAGGAACATACGCAACAGTGAAGAGTCCCAATCGCCAGCATCGCCGGGTTGCCAGGCAGTATTTCCAACGCCCCACCCAACCTTGGGTACCTATCTAGATAGGTACAGTTTGTGCAGGGTATAAAAAGAAATAGAACGCCATGTCCAGCGTCGATGGTGTAACCTAGGTACCTATCACGTCGGCCTCTGTCTGCTCACTGTTGTATAATGTGGAAATTACAAAGAACAACGTGACTAACGCAAGTACTCCCGGGTCACGAATGTAAAATCTCCAGCAAATCCCTGTTAACCTCCTCCGCATTCAGTCTCGGCAACGCATGCGATCCCCCAGGGTACACTTTGAGATGGCCCTTTTTCGCTAGCGTAATACCCAGCAAAGCCCCCGTTTTAATCGGCACAATCTGGTCATCGTCTCCTTGGAGGAAATGGACGGGAATATCCAGCCCTTTTAGGTCCTCGCCATACCAAACTTGCCAGGATTTCGTAGTGTCGTAGGTGGCTTTAAACCCAGCTTGCATGCCTGCTTGAAACCATGACTCGATTAATCCTTGACTGATCTTCGCTTGGGGACGATTGAATCCAAAAAAAGGTCCCGAGGGAACATCCCGAAAGAATTGAGCGCGGTCGGCTTCCATGGCGGCGCGGAATCCGTCGAGCACGCTGAGTGGGACCCCATCGGGGCTTTGCGGAGTTTGAAGCAGACCGGGGACGATGCTGCTTATTAGGACGACTTTTTTGACGCGAGAGGTTCCGTCTATATTCCTGTCAGTGAGAAGTATGATTTAAGATAGACAGGCTTATCATATAGGAAGGTAAGGGAGGAGGGAAAGAAAAAAGAAAAAAAGAAAAAGAAAACAGAGAACGTACGTCTCGCGCAATACCGTACCAGCTCCCCTCCCCCGGTACTGTGTCCCACAATAATCATGTCTTTTAAATCCAACTTTTCCACCAATTCATGGAGGTCATCAGCCCAGGAATCCACGTCATTTCCTTCCCAAGTCTGTTCCGACCGACCGTGTCCACGCCGATCATGCGCCACGACACGGCATCCGTTGTTTGCGAGAAAAAACATTTGGGATTCCCAGTCGTCGGAATTCAATGGCCAGCCGTGGCTCATTAGGAATACGGGACCGGAAGAGGGGCCATGGTCTTTGTAGTAGAGCTGAGCTCCGTCGCGGAGAGTAATATAGGGCATTTTGAGTAGCAATGCACTGACTTTCTATAGATTTAAAGGGAAGAAAAAACGTTGTTTGGTGAAAAGAATGAAGTGAGGTGAATGGTAGGTAGGTAGGTAGGTATTTATGCCACTCTTGCGTCATGGTGAAACTACCTTACCCTTACCTACCGAGAGGCGCTTACTGATCACCATTGCATATCGATGCATGCTCAACGACTAGTTCAACACCTCATCAAGTATGCCCGCTGAAAAAAAGGGCCGAAAGAGAACATTCTACATTCAACACTGCATGATGCAATCAATAGTCGGTTGGGTTACGTTAGGCTGCCATTTGTTGATCCAATCATGGTCGGGTAGCTCTTCCAGTGAGGAGGGGGAGGAAATATGTAACGTTTGGAAAACCCGCCGCTCATAGGTACCTTGGATAAGCCTGCACCCGTCACATCACATTGAGAACGACAAGGTAAAATTGATTTACTCAACACGCCAAAGACGAGACTCCCCTTACCCAATGCCCCCCCTACTTGTACAACTGCATAATACCCACCACGCACTAAATCGCCGCCAGCGGCAACGAAACGAGAAACAGTCTGGTTGTCTGTGACGAATCTGGGCGCACGAAATTTCCTTTTTCATTCGTAGTCCTGAGCTAGGGAGAGCTGTGGTTGATTTGTCCTGAGCTTTCCCTGAGTCTTGCCTAAACTGAGGTGATCCCATTCGCGGTCGCCCGCATAACCTCAGCAACAGGCCCTTTTTCAGTCCCCTATGGCTAAATTTCCTATCAATGGAAAGCAAATGACGCGTAATCTGTAAGGATAGCTCCAATATAACAATTCCAATTACGACGTACGCACGTACTGGGTGGGTATGTGACTTTGTCCCGAAAGCCCTATTGTTGAAGCTGAGCAACAGATACCTTACTCATGAATAGGTGCGAATGCACCTAATCTGGCTAAGCCAAACCAACACTACTGTACAGAAAAGAAAGAAGAAAAAGAGAAGGAATTTTGGTTTCTTAGGTATAACTAAAGGGCCACATAGGCACTAGCGGGTTTGTAACGTAGGAAAGCGGATGTGCTTTACAGAGAACACCGGCACTTCGTGCCAGTGTTAGACGCGAACGAGGTTAATCAAGGTCAGGAGGTCAAAGATAAAGGTCAAGGTCAATATAAAATAACAAAGGTGATTCAGAGTACGAAGTACATCTGATTAGAGGGCGACCGTTACTTATGTTAGTGAGATCTTCGTGTGTTTTTTCCCTCCTCGAAGCGGCCCTTCGGGCCGCTCGCGATCGTAGTACTTCCAAGTACTAGTCACGTGACGAAAACGATACTATGTAAAAAAATGCAGAAAAAGATCCAAGTGATACAAGTTAGCAACGACAGATACTGGAGGAGACGGGAAAATGGACACGTACCGGCTCAATGCTCTGCGGGATACCATCAATAACCTGCATGCTCTCGTCCCGGTTGCCGCTCAACCACTTGGTGTTGTCGGCGGTAAAGTACAGGTCAAACGACTCAAACAGCCTCTTGTTGTCGTTAATAGAGCAGGGCGGCGGCCGTTCCAGCTTCTTCAGCGCACCAACCTTGGCGAGCTCGATCTGTATGCTGGTCAGAAAGGTCGAGCTGGCTGCGTACCACATCATCGTCTGGCCAAAGTCGGTGTTGGCCGAGGCGTAGGCCTGCTGCACATGGTTCATGTAGGACGTCATCTCCATCAGCACCAGGTTGGTGGACGGCACCATGGCGAACCGGTTCCACTTACGGGTATGGATCTGGCAGGTCCCCTAGTTGGGCTTCCCGCTCGTCCACGACGGCAGATCCCACTTGCACGTGCCGGAGCCGCAGCAGGCTGGCGAGTTGGTCCCTTCCAAAGACGCATGCGCATTCTCTGCGCACGGACTTGCCCAGTGTGTGTCCAATGTGCTACTGAGCTGTCGGCGGTAATCGTAATATGACATTGGCGCCCAGTAGTGACACGCCCCGTGTCAAATCTGCTTATATAGGAACAAATATTGACGGCAACGGCCCTGAAGAACCGTCAATTACGAGCAACACCCAAAATTTCGGCAACAACAACGTAGCCAGCCCCATCACTTCCTCATATAGCCTGCTGTGGGTAGCCAATAGAAATCGACAAGGTAGCAATTCGACGCCTCCCAATGATACTCCTCACATTATAATTGCCTGTAATTAGATAGAAGATCAACAGCACCACGCGACTTCCCCCACTCAGATTCAGTCATCACATCGAGTGACGCCGAGGACAATTAACAGCGGACGGACGCAGATGGCCAGCTTCTACGTCAAGAGCAAAAAATCCATTTGCGCAGTTCTTTTGTAATTCTCATGCTCAGTCCAATATAGGATTCTTCCAATTATGGCTACTTGCCCAGTTCGTTTCGAATCCAATTGCGGAAAGGAAGGAGCTTAAGTACACCCATAACGCCCCGCCCCCATAATGTCGTCACCGCCGGAAGCCAAGCCGCACATTAGACGTATAGGATATGGAAGAGGGCTAACTTGACACTCACATAATCTAGGACTCCATCCGGTTGGCTGTGGTCTGGCCTAACTGTACAAATTTCTTCGGAGGATGGCGGCGGCTGCGATGTGGCCGAGGCCCACTCTCCGACGCAGTTGTTGAGGGAGCCTGCGCTGCATGGGGGAAGGCGGGACTGAACAATGGTAGCCGTGTTGCGAAACCCCTTACATCACGGCGACCTCACAACAGTAGAAGGAGCGCAATAGGTTCCGGGCGATTTGATAGACAACACCAAACCAGACTGCTACCACTAACTACACTGTGAGACTAACGATCTGTTTGCTGAGATAAACTATCACCAATCATTATGTCGTAACCGAGTCGATGTGTACCCTAATGAGGAACACCCCTACCTACCATGTCCGCCGTTGGGGCTGCGTGCGTCATCCCTTGATCCCGGCAAAATAACGGAGCAATCTGGCCTCCCATGTCCGTTTCGAACCTTTGGAGGCTTCGGCTTTGACAGCTCGCTCGTAAGTCGCCCGCCGTCGTGGTTGTTTCCCACCTGGCCTGCGCCCGCAGACGGCGGCTTTTCTTCCCCGTCGGCTGCCTGATGCATCGACTGCGCCACACAGGCTGCCTTCAGGTGGTCCTATGTCGTCGCGATCCCCTCGGCATCGGTCGTCCACTTTTTTCTCAGCTCGAGCACCTTTTCAGGCACCTCGGCCGCCTCTTTCGGCCTGCCGAAGTAGGTTAGGCATTCGCCGTGCGAGTCCCCGATACAGAACAGATCTTCGAGGGCGGCCAGGTTGCGATCCTCGACGAGCTTGTCTACGCGCCTGTGTTCCATGACCCATATGCCCCTTCAAGACCTGATCTGCCTTTTCGTACGCCTCCTTCTGCTTCGCCTCATCCTTACGTGCCTGGCCGGCCACGAGCAGCAGCTCGGTGTGGGATCGGCTCGTCGTTATGATGGCGACCGTATGCGCCAGTGTCTGCTTCGGGTCCTTCAGGCTTTGAAGCGGCTGTGTCGCCCCCCTCCCCCCACAGCGTCGCGAAATGCTTTGCCGCGTCGTCATCCCGTTCTGGCTGGGATAAGATGGCCTGCCCGTAGTCCCAACCGATCTGCAGCGTGAACACGCTGTTCTTGCCGAGTCCGGGCAGCTTCGAGTCCTGCGCGGCCTTGCAGGCCGACCCCAACGTCTTCTCGGCATCCTGGAAAGCGCCGCGGCCAAGCTGCGCGCACCCCAGCCGGTGTTGGTACCGCAGGCTGAGCTCCTTGTCGCCCCCCAACTTGGCCTGCTCGGTTATGGCCTCGTACAGCTCGTCGAGGTCGCCGCCGCCGCCGCTACCACTGCTACTGCCGTCACCGGCGTCGCTCGGGAGCAGAGGCATGATCGACACCAGGGTCAGGGCGGCCTGGATGCACCGGGCGTTGTGTTCGCTGCCGACGCTCTTCTGCGGCACCTTCCACACGGCCCAGAGGACTTCCTTGGCCTCCTTGTACTTCCCGCCGCTCGCGAAGGACTTGTCCAACTCGTGGCCGCACGCCAGGACGTTTTCGACAAGCCCGGTGTCCGTGTCGGCCTCCTGCGCAAGCCGTTCCTGTCCCTTGCGCCAGATCTTTTCCAGCATGTCCACCGACTCAAAGCTGGGGTGGAACGACTTGTGCGCGGCCACCATCTTCAGGGCGCTGTTCGCCGCGCCGCCCACGTCGAGCCTGGCCAGCCGGCGCTCCGCTACCTTCCGTTACCACAGCGCCAATTCGTCCTTCTCGTCGTGTCCGGCCTTGAGCCGGGCCAGCCTGATACCGGCCTCGTCTCGCAAATCGATCGCCTTGTTCTTCTCGAGGGGGGAAGGTTTCCTTTGATCCTTCGACCTCGGGAGGATGGCTGTGTGGGCTTTATTGGCGAGGCGTACGTTCAGGGGACTATGAATGGCGAGTTGTTTGAGGAGGATAGATGTGTAGCGATGAGGATTACGTGGTCAAGAGTCAGGCCCCCCCAGTTAAACGTCTCTTGAGAGCTAAATCCGATTCGCCCCTCCCGCCCTTTGAAAGGAATTCGAGCATCTCCTGAGGAGGAATTCGTTCTATGCCAGCACCCCGATCATACATTGACGTGGGCGCCGGTATATACCCTTCTCTTGCTTTCCGCAGCGCATCCAACCAGAGAAGGATCAAAACAATGATGCCCATGACGGCAATAGCCATACCGAGGGCCACAGCTACAGCACCACCAAGTGGCATCTGTACTCTAAGTCCCACAATGGCAAGTCCGGCCAAGATACCCGAGAGGACGGTCAGCGACAAGAGTACGTAGAGGCCGGTGGTGGCACTGAGAACGTTGTAAATGGCCATGAGATGACGGCCAATCCATCCGACAGAACGCCAGTTGACGACGCGAGCGATGATGTCTGGGATTGTGTGAGTGATGGTGGCGTAGACGGTAGAATAATACAGCGCCAGGTAGGTGATGCCTGTTACACCAGCAGAGACACCTAGCCATCGGGGCCAAGTGTATTGGTCTTGAAATTCCTGCATCACATCTGGATTAGCTGGTGATCACTGAGCGAAGGGAGTTGCGAAAAACGGACGATTACGTTCATGCCGAAAACAGCGGCGATGAAGCTCAGAGGGATGAAGAAGAAAGCGAGTTGGGTGAGCTTGGATATCGATTCGGCCTGGGCAATGGCCCGCTGGCTCTCGAGGATGCTGAGGGTCGACATGAGTGCTTGAAAAGCCGTCTCGATTCGACCGCGGGCGGCTTTCACTTCGGCGTTGATCTGCCTCAGCCGCCATATCATCATCTGGGTCGACGTGTTTTCTTGGCTTTGCAGCTGCTCATAGTTCTCCACCATGTACGAAATCGAGCTTGCGAGATGCACAAGGGTGTTGCGCCATCGGCCGAGATAGTCCCTCCACTGGGGCACCGAAGACCGCAGTTCTTGGTCCTGACCCAAGCCCAACTCGACCTCGTCCAGCCCCCGGCCCAGCTCAAACAGAACCGTTGGCATATCCTCCAGAACAAACCCCAAAATCGTCTGTATCACCGCCGTTTCCGCCGCTCTGCCCCGAAATATACCCGCGCCTTCCAGCGCCCCCCTTACACGATCCAAGCTCGACATCTCATCCAAAAAGCAAGGTCGATTCGGCAATGTCTTACGATTGGCTTTTGCCCGCCACAAATTAAGATCAATTTCCCGCACAGTGTGCATTCTCCGCGGGTCAACCAGCAAGCAACCCACCAACGGGCCGCCGTTCTTCCTCGAGTAGTAAAACGACATGCACGTTTTTGCATGGTGATGAACCACGCCCCCTTCTCGCTCCTCTTGAACCGACGGGTGAAGCGGGTGGTACGACCGGTAAAGGCTCTCTGGAAAAGTTCCCCACCGAGAATGGCTCTCGTACAGCGATTCCGGGTCTTCAGCCTGGTCTTTGTCCCATGGCCGCCCGGCGCGGATACTTTTTTCCATTTTCCAGCTTTCGGGTTTCTGTCTCGCTGGGACGGACCAGCTGGCGAAAAAGCTTCCTGTAGACCGTGCTGTGTCCGGAGGGGGCTCGATGTGGGTTCTGTGTCCTGATCCCCTGTCGAGATGGGCTGCGAAGAAGGCGGGAGGCAGCTGCAACCCCATTTCTGCGAGGCGTGCTGGTACGAGACCGCTGTGGCCCTCGACGATGTAAATTAGGTCGTGGCATTGGGGTTCCTCCAGCGCTTCTTCGGGGTGGCGGCGTGACAGGTCGAGGGGGGTGAAGGTGACTTTGGCGCCATTCTCGATCTGGAGGCGGAGGCATTTGACGCTGAGCTCTGCGGGCTTGCCGGAATTCAATATTTCGGGGGCTGGAGCGGGGTCTTTGAAGCGGATGGTGGGTTTGCGTAGCAGTAAGTCGAAAAACGAGATCTGTTGATTGGCCATTTCGGGTGTTTTCATGAGCTGATTGGCTCCAGTTACAGATGGGAATGCTCAGATGTTGAACTTGTGAGGGGTTTGTGGGGGAAAGAGTGTTCCAGTAATTCTCAGGAGGTGCGGCTGAGCGCAGCTATGTCGGCCAAGCTTGATTGGGTTAGTGTTTGGTAAAGGGGCAGGGGCTGAATCTGAGTGAGTGGGATTGGCCAATCAATTCAATTGTCTTTTTCGCCAATCACACCGTTCCCTACGGAGACTGCGGTG
>Ga0247760_1003211_pt1 | contig 10925 bp, 13 predicted proteins | sample UWRJL171409R4_FD_179936 | JGI IMG/M metagenome (GOLD analysis project Ga0247760, IMG submission 179936) | Plant litter microbial communities from Arlington Agricultural Research Station in Wisconsin, United States - UWRJ-L171-409R-4 | ecosystem: Environmental > Terrestrial > Plant litter >...
ACTTACATATATATATATATATATATATATATATATATATTTCTTATTATCCTTTGAAAACGTTTATACAAATCTAAAGTAGAGATTTGTAAACTATAAAAGAGTTAACTAATTCTTTACAACTGAAGTTGCTAAATAATTCTAATTTGTTACGCTGTGCACCGCTGTTCTATTTATTGCGATATAAAATCCAATTGATTACTTATTTGGGCCATAATTTGATATATTACTCCAAACGATTAAAATGTATTTAAAATTTTTGTTAGAACGTCACGGAAGCTGTGAAAGATGCGTTGGTAAGGTGGGTTATATTGTCAATGTTGAGAAACTATGGAAGGAACTAACCTTTATATATAGATCTTTACAGGTTGGAAAGCACATGTATTTAAAAAAAATCCCACAATGCAACTAACTACACGAGTCAAGCTATGTGAAAATCTCTTATGTAGTTCTTAAGACCCCCAGTTAGGGTTTTTTTTTTTGTAAACCACCACGCTATAACCCATACAGCCAGGGTTGGTAATTAGTCCGGACTACTGTAGTCTAGTCCGGGCCTGGACTAGGACTACAGTAGTCTAGTCCAAGCCTGGATTCGGACTACTGGACTACTGTAGTCCTGGACTACGGACTAGTGACTACGGACTACTTTACCAACCCTGATTAATTCTAATATAAAATCCAATTTATCATTTATTTGGGTTATGATTTCAAATATCATTACATTATATTAATCTTATGCTATATATAAAGTTATAGCTGTATTTTTTTACGTAATAAACCTAATAATTAACAGTTCTTAAATAATCCAAATGTGCAAAATGTATTTGTTGAAATTACAGCCCAGTTGCCCTGTAGCTACAGCACCCTTGGGTGCTGTAGCCTAGTTGATCTACTGCCCTGGGAGTGCTGCCGACTGCACTATAGCAAAGTGCAGTCACCACAACCACGGGGAGTTGGTGTTGTGGTTCAGGGGGGCTGCCAAGCCCCCTGGACCCACTGGAACCCACTAGAACCGACGGGGAGTTCCGGGGACCCACCACCTGTAGGCTAAGCCAAGCGCGAGCTGGAATAAAAGAGACTGCCAAAAAGTGGCACGTGCCAACTAGCCTAACAGACCCCCTAACAGTTCTCCACGATTCTATCAGACCACTCCAATCCACACACCACCACCACCTCCTACTACTATTACCATCACCATTACCACTACAATTGTAGTAATGGGCCTTGGAGATTTGCACCACACTACCCCCGTCAAGGCCAGGATTCTTGGCACCGTTAGCTATCTTCAGCACTACAAGATCCCCTTTTTTAAAAGCGATGTTTTTCGGCACAATTAGGTCAGTAAGCCCAGAGGGTGGAAGATTCTATACGATGGTGAAAACCACAAACGCCGGCACCCTAAGGTGGAAACTAGGGGCCGCAAGCCAATTCTTCAACCTGCCAATCTGCAGGCAATAAAGCAGATTATCTGGCGGTACGGATTCCAGGCGCGCCGTTTAACCTGGCAGGGTCTTGCCTTAACGGCTAGCATCTCTGGTATCTCTGAACGAATAATTACGCGATCAATAGGTCAGTCTACCTTTTTCCTCCGAGTTTTTACCCCTTATCCTAATCTTCTGTTTAGGTATTTTTAGTTACCGTAAATATATTACCTACTAAAAGGAATTTATCTTCCCGTTTAATACTAAACGCCGCGTTAAAACTGCTCAAACTACTCTTTTTTATCGGCCTCGTTCTAAAAATTAGCGGAATATTTACTAGTTTAACAAGATCTATTTCGGCCGTACAGTAAAGGGTAAGATTAAAATCATTCGCAAACCCGGGAAACGATATTATCCTAATTATATCTACTATACTAAAAAGGACGATAACGACCCAATTAAGGAGAGATTTTATTATTAAGCAGTAATTAGGTGGAATTTTAAGTTTAAATTGCAATTTTACCAAATATTAATTAACAATAACGGCAAAATAAGCTTATAGGTATATTACGACGTTATTTTAAACGGGTAAATTACCCAGTAGCTTACTAAAGGTAATTAGTTTATCCTAAAAGAAGATAACGATTCTAAATATAGCGGCAGTAATTCTACCAGGGGTAATATCATCAAAACGTAAAAAGAGGAGCACAGCCTAAAGCATTTTTTTAACACTCCTAGCTCCCCTAACCTTTTACTAATTAAGAATTGCTAGCGTACGGTCAAATAGTACGTTAAGGCAAATTATTACGTTGGCTCCGATTTAAAGTCCTTAATTTTAAAGGGTTGGAGGCGGATTAACAAGAAAAGTATTAATAAACTAGTAGATTCTATAGTAATACGGATACAAAATGTATTAGCCTGTAAAAGTCAAATGACTGGCTAGTAGAAGGTGACAGTGGGGTGATGGTACGAAAAGATACCTCTATATGCTGGCAATTATTATGGTAACCGAAGTACTGCAAAGTAATAAGTCTCTTTTTTTTTTGCACCCGCTTGCAGCCGTCAAGGCAAGACCCTGCCAGGTTAAACGGCGCGCCTAAAATCCGTACCGCCAAATAATCTGCTCCATTGCCTGCAGATCGGCAGGTTGAAGAATTGGCTTGCGGCCCCTAGTTTCCACCTCAGGGTGCCAGCGTTCATGGTTTTCACCATCGTATAAAATCTTCCACCCTCTGGGCTTACTAACCTAATTGTGCCGAAAAACATCGCTTTTAAAAAAGGGGATCTTATAGTGCTAAAGATAGCTAACGGTGCCAAGAATCCTGGCCTTGACGGGGGTAGTGTAGTGCAAATCTCCAAGGCCCATTACTACAATTATAGTGGTAATGGTGATGGTAATAGTAGTAGGAGGTGGTAGTAGTATGTGGATTAGAGTGGTCTAATAAAATCCTGGAGAACTGTTAGGGGGTCTGTTAGGCTAGTTGGCACGTGCCACTTTTTGGCAGTCTCTTTTATTCCAGCTCGCGCTTGGGCTGGCATCTCTAGTATCTCTGAACGAATACGGAGGTGCCTTTCAAAAGTTTTGCGCAATGCCAAGCCAGCCACACCCCTTTAACTGAATGATCAGCAACCATACCACATCTGGTCTGGCCACGTAATCTTACCCCTTAACCCCGCTTCCACAGCTCAATAGTCAATATAACGATTAAGATGTCGCTAAATACAGATATTTCCATACGCGCTCTGATTATTACCCTTAAATCTCCTATTGTAGGCCTTTCTTCAGCTGATATCTTTGTACAAACCGGGGTTTCCGTTAGTACTATTAATTGAATATACGCTAAGGCTATTAAGCGTGGGTTTGATCCGAATATACGGCCTATGATTATTAAGGACGAATGGGTCGAAGATACTCCCTGTTCTGGCTGCCTACGAAAATATACTCTTGAAAATACTAAAAAGGTTATTGCTAAGGTTCGCAAAGATTGATACGGTTGAGAGAAATCCTGTACTAATTTAGCTGGTAAGCTTAGTGCCGAGGGCCTTGATATCTTAGTTATTACGATTTGGAGGATTTTTAAATTAGTAGGGTTTAATAAAATAAAACCAACGAGGAAGCCTGGATTAACGAAGAAGATAAAGGAGGAATAACTAAAGTAGTGTTTTGATTATAAAGATTGGATTTTAGAGGACTGGAAATGTATTATTTAATCTGATAAAACTTTTATTGTATTATTTTATCGCTGAGGAGGATATTGTATTTGGAGGAAAGCTAATGAGCGTTTTCTTAAAAGTTGTATTCGTGAACGGTGGAAAGGATATTTAGAGTTTATGTTTTGGGGTTGTTTTTTATATGATTAAAAGGGGCCTTGCTATTATTGGTTTCCGGAAATAAAGGCTGAAAAGGAGTAAGCTAAGAAGGATCTTGAGAAATGGAATAAAGAGTTAGAGCCGATAATGCGTAGTGAGTGGGAGTTAAATATGTTAATGGGAAGGCTTGGTTTGGTTACAAAACGAGGTAAAAAACTATAATAGCGATGGAATAAAATAAACGGCAAATTTATACGAAAATTGAAAGGAGGAATCGATTAGTATCGTTATTAAATTAAGATTCTGATACCAAAGCTTATTCCTTTCGCTAAAAGCTATGGGCCGAATACGTTTGTTTAGGAGGATAAAGTTGGTTTATACGTTTATTACGCTTAATAGCGTATATACGATATCTATTAGGTACGCCGACTCCTTTGGCTAGGTAATTCCCTTGATCTTAATATGATAGAGCTTTGTTGGTTTTGGATGAAGAGAGAAACAACTAAAAAGGGAGCCCCAAAGAGCAGGGCTGAGGCTATTCGAGTATGGGAGTAGTGCTGGAACGAAAAGCTTATTTAAGAGTGTATTTAGGCCTGGATTGAAAGGATTATTGAGTATATACAGGAGGTAATACGCTGCGAAGGAGGTAATGAGTATCGAGAGGGCCGGAAACGAATAAGGAGCTAGGGGGGGAAATAGCCAGGGTTGTATGTAAATAACGAGGGTGGCTGGCTTGGCATTGCGCAAAACTTTTGAAAGGCACCTCCGTAATTACGCGATCAATAGGTCAGTCTACCTTTTTCCTCCGAGTTTTTACCCCTTATCCTAATCTTCTATTTAGGTATTTTTGGTTACCGTAAGTATATTACCTACTAAAAGGGATTTATCTTCCCGTTTAATACTAAACGCCGCGTTAAAATTGCCCAAACCGCTCTTTTTTATCGACCCCGTTTTAAAAATTGGCGGGATATTTACTAATTTAACGAGGTTTATTTCAACCGTACGGTAAAGGGTAAGATTAAAATTATTTGCAAACCCGGGAAGCGATATTATCCTAATTATATCTACTATGCTGAAGAGGATGATAATGACTCAGTTAAGGAAAGATTTTATTATTAGGCAGCAATTAGGTAAAATTTTAAGTTTGAATTACAATTTTACCAAATACTAACTAATAATAACGGCAAAATAAGCTTATAAGTATATTGCGACGTTATTTTAAACGGGTAAATTGCCCAGTAGTTTACTAAAGGTAATTAGTTTATCCTAAAGGAAAATAGCGATTCTGGGTATAGCGGCGGTAATTTTACCAGGGGTAATATTGTCAAAACGTAAAAAGAGGAGTACGGCTTAAAGTACTTTTTTAATACTCCTGGCTCCCCTAACCTTTTACTAATTGAGAATTACTAGCGTACGGTCAAATAGTACGTTAAGGCAAATTATTACGTTGGTTCCGATTTAAAGTCCTTAATTTTGGAGGGTTGGAGGCGGATTGATAAGAAGAGTATTAATAAGCTGGTAGATTCTATAGTAATACGGATGCAGAATATATTAGCCTATAAGGGTCAAATAACTGGCTGGTAGAAGGTGACAGTAGGGTAATGGTACGAAAAGATACCTCTATATACTGGCAATTATTATGGTAACTGAAGTACTGCAAAGTAATAAGTCTCTTTTTTTTTTGCACCCGCTTGCAAGCCTACAGGGGTAGACCCAGCACCATGATTACGTCAGCCCAGCCAACTCGTTGCCCTGGAATCCTTTGGATTCCAGCGTCAACGTAAGCACTTTTCCCTCTGTAGTATAGGCTTTCCTTTTATGTTTTAGGGCCCTCACCCCCTGTAAGATTGACCCACACCCACTGAGGGCCCTATAAAGAATCATCTCCCCTCCTGTGTCTTTGGCATCTGATTCTTCTCCTTTCTTCTACCCTAAGCAAGATAGTTTATATATAGCCTCCGGGCAACCTTTTGACCTTTGTGATCTCTGTGCAAAGCCCACTGTAGTCACCCTGTTACAGGGCATAGACCCCTGTATCTCTGCTTATTACAGCAGGTTGGTCTGCTGATCTTAGCTTCCTTTGACCCCGTCCCGGGCAGTCATCGTACCCTCAAAGCCTTCCGCTGCGACCGTTACAGGGGACTCACCCCCTGTAACCTCCTGTACTGGACCTCACTGAGACCAGTCAGGTCACACAAATTAACAGTATTTAAGGTTTTTTAGCGTAACAGTTTAGCCCCACATGGCTAAACCTTATATTACGGCCGTCTGGATTATAGCGCAGTGGTTTAGAAAACCCTGAATTACAACCGTAAGGCTTAGGCCAGAAACTATAAAACTTTTAAGTTACAACCCTATGAAAAACCATGACTAGGAGCCTTATAAAACCACATAAGAGATTTTTATACAGCCTGACTCGTGTAGTTACATTACAGGATTTCTAAACACATATGCTTTTTAAGCTGTAAAGATCTATATAAAGGCTGGTCCCTTCCATAGTGAAGGTTAATCATCGACCTCAACACTTACAATATAACCACTTCGTCAACACATCTTTCACAGCTTCCATGACCAGAATTCTAACAAGGTGCATGGTGAAGGCAGACGGCATTAAGGTCTACGTATTTTGCTACCCGTTCGGCTACGCTGTAACGCTCTCGGACCCATCTCTGACCACGCTGTCGTTCATGACGACAATATCAGATGACGATCTGCTCGATCTGACCGATATGCCCGACGTGGTGGTGGCCGAGATGGCGCGGACGCCAGCCTGGTCTACATAGACACCCTGTCTGTCAACGGCACCACAAAGATACCCACCTGGATCGACAGCTTCAGATGCCCGATCACGACCCAGAAGCCCCCGCTGATCTACAGGAGGGAGTGGAGATAAATGCCCACCAATACCACGCTCAAGTACGAGCCCATGCCGAACGACAGGATTGTCATGGTCAACCAGTTCTGGACCATGCGGTTGAAGATACCGACTATCGATCTGATGTACGTGGGCGGTGACATATGCTCCTCCGACATAGGCATCATTGTCCCGATCGCTGCCGGCCACGGGAGGATAGAGGAGAGCGTCGTGTACGAGATGGACCTGATCAGAGACCGGAACTCGGGCTCCATGATGATAGTCAGGCCCAGGGAGAGGGTCTCCAAGAAGGGCCGAACTCGATAAAGGTAGTGAAGAGGGCGGTCGCAAACGCGAACAAGGATATGCTGATCGACGGGCCGCTCCTGGACATCACCGCCATATCCTTCGAGATGAGGGAATGGGTCTATCCTATAGCCCAGACAAAGGCCTCCAGGAACAAGAACGTTATAGTTACGTTCAGCGTCGAGAGGTTTTAGGAGTGGAGGCAGATGGCGGTGGACCTAGAGATAGACATCACATTGATGGTAACCAAGGCCAAGAGGGTCACGATCATGCCGTACGACTTCGGCGCCTCGTTCAGGGTATAAGCGCTATCAATCGCCAGGAGGGGTTCCACCGTACTCTGTGCCAAGTGCAAGTCCGAGTCTTCATCGACAGGACCATGCCGAGCAGGACTATGGCTATGATGGGGATACTGGTGGTCTTTTCGTTTAGCTATCATTCTATACGGCGATTATAATTTGGCTTATGAACGGGGGCGTATCCGTCTTCGAGTACGGGTTCGTCTATGATTTAATACCGAGATCAGGTATTAGACACAGTCACGCTACGATGGTACCCAAGGGCGCCTCCAGGGGTACGAACTGGGAGATTGTCGCTGAATTCGGTAAATCGACGTATACGGAGCTGTACTTAGCTAAGCAGGTCCATGATCCCCAGTTGTTTTTGGTCAAGGATAAGATGCCGAGCATATAGGCTATAATCGATGAGAATGCAGTGGGGATTATGTGGCGGGTTATAATAATATACGCATTATGAACCTTAACGCGATGGCGGAACCGTTCAGGTCGTTAACGGTAGCGGCCTACACGAACGTGGTCAGGAGCAAGAGGAAGTACCTATATACCTTTTCAATACTGGGCAGTTTCAGGAATGGGTAGTTGTATCCAATAATTATTAAATCGCAAACGGAGGACGAGGTGAAAACCGTAAGGTTGTCCGCCGTTTCAGCGTCCCTTACAGTAGGAGGACACTTCCTTATTATAAGCGAAAGTAGCTTACCCTCCGACAGCCTGGGGGTCCCCATCCTATATCTACCTCTTAGTACCGTTACCAACGTAAACGTAGTGCATGGGTAGTAGTACTTCAGGGCCGAGATATGCCTAAGCTACATCACGCGCATGATACCGTACGACGCCCTCACCTCCCTGACTAATCTGTTCGTATCCTCAAACAACAGCCTCATCCTCTTCATAATAGCTGGCCCGCTCGGCAGCCTCGGGACCACGATCTTCTGCTCCTCGAACGACAGCACCATCGACCTCCTGGATCTCATCATCTCGGTCGTCCTGAAGGCCTCCACCGACGTGAACATCGACATGGCGGCTGCCATCTCCCTTATCTGACCGCCCAACCCCCTCATTATGTTCTTGGTGATGATCAGCAGGCTGGGTTTGAAAATCTTCCCCGTGACCTCGTCGATTATCCCGGGTATCTCATCTCCCCGACCGTGAACTTCAGCCCGTGAGCGGTGCCGAGTTTGTCCCCGATCCTCAGCTCCTTCGATGCCACGTAAACGGCGGCTATCGGGTCGCCGACCTTGCTCACCCTGATATCGACTATCGCCCCCTCTAGGGCCGGGGCCCACCACTTCTGGTCCTTTGACGGCCATTCCCACCCTGACAAACTCCGAGCCCCTGGGCAGAGGATAGTCAATGTACCCCCCAGGCGAAGAACCCAGACTCGCAACTCCCTCGAGACCGTGCAGGCGTCCTCCGTGTTGAGAGTCCTGTTGATGAAGGCCACCACTATGTTCTTACTCGGCATGACCATGGGGATCTTGGTCGTCGATGAGTCCATTAACATAGCGGCGATCGGTGTCGTCACGATGGGCGGGTTGTTGCCTATGGACACCATGGTGGCGTCACCCTTTACAGGAGTCAGCGACAGACCCTGCCTCAACATCTGCACCCCGAGGTTCAGCCTGGGCTCGACGGTCTACGCGGCGAACGGCACCGTGAGGGCCGCCGCCGAGAAGAACTGCTCCGGCTCCTGAACAGATGGATGGTCGGCATGTTGACCTCGCAGTACGACTTCCACTTCTCCACCATCATCATCACGGCCCTCTCCGAGGTCATGGTGCAGATCCCCTCGCACCTCATGACCTACGGCGACGTGGGCACGGGCCTTGACATCACGGAGAGGATCTCGGTGGCTATCTGGATGGTCCTGACCGTCCTTGCCCTCTTCTGGACGGAGAATGCGAGGGTTTTAACCTTGCCGCTGGCCTTCGATGTGGGCGTGTAGCAGGCGTCCAGCCCATGTGCTCCGTCTTCGGTATCCTCTCGGCCATGTTCAAGTCATTATAATCACCAACGGCATCCCCAAGCGAGATTGTTATGTTGTCATGGATGATCCCAATCATGCCGTAGTGGCACTCGACGCTCTCCAGGGTGGGGTAGAGGTTCTGCCAGAAGGAACTCGGCGAGGAGTGGTTCATAGATTCCACGACGGCATGATTATCGTACGAGGACAGAGGACCACCATTCTCGTAGATGCTGGAGGCTCTCATCATCATGGACTCGGTTGCAACACCCATCGGGTAGACGTCGTTCGGGCTGGGCCCGATGAGCCACTTGATGGTGGTCACCGGGAGCCTCGACGCCACGTCGGCCATCTCGTGATCATGAACATCAGCGTACCCCGCCTCGCAGGTGGTCAGGGTCCCGTTCACGACTGAGGCGTGGCCGACGATAGGCGGGAAGACTGCCATGGTGTAGATCCTGCCGCCAGTCAGGCCATCACCATCAGACTCGGACGATATGTTGGACGTCACCACCCTCCCCAGGTTCGACTCGTACTGCTTCATTGAGTGCCTGAGCGGTAGCATGTACTCCAGTTCGGTGGGGAACGCCCTCGAGTTGCTGGGCAGCATCACGGTCATCATCACTGTCTCGGGCGAGTTATCCATAGGGCTAATCATAGTACTTATAATGATCAAGGTCACGATAGTACCTACAGAGGAGGCTCGTCCTATACCCGGTCGTGATGACGACCACCACCATGTACTTGAGGAGGATGGTGTCCTGCATCACCTACGGGAGATTGGCTCAGGTACTAGATGCGGGGGACTACACCGAGACGGACACGTTCTGGGAGAAGACGACCTATCACCTCGTGGTGTGCTACAGGTGCGAGTCGTTGGGCGCGCTGTCAGCAACGTCGGAGTGGAGATCTACATGAACCCGGCGATCAGCAAAGGTCATCTTTCTGTCGGAGGAGATGGTAAAGTCGTCGAACACCTTCAAGAGAGCCGAGGAGATCATGGGCATTACACCGACACTGAGTATGTACAAGGGCGGGTGCCGATCGTCAGTAGGGCCAAGCTAATCCACAGCTTCCCGGAGAAGTCCAAGATAATATACGCCTCGAGGTTCCCAGGAGATAATGACGATAACGACACGGGCGTGAGAAGCTACATGGTGATAAACTTCTTCTAAGTAAGCGTCGGGCATCAATCTATCCGTAAACCCGTTCAGGACCGTGGTCATCTACACTATGTCAATTAAGCCGATATCCCCAATTTATAATCCGATTACGGATCCCGATACTAAACAATCAACGCCGACAGGAACCCTGTCATAAGTATCAACGTAATTAGGATCATTAGCCCGGTGGAGCCTTATCATCTGACGCCGGATCCGATCATTACCCACATGATGTTTTGCATAAAGGCCACCACGATATACCTCAACCCGATAAGGGACATGCCCTGGATCATGAACTTCGTCAGGACGGCGAGTCGGATAAACTACGCAATCTCCCTAATGGGAATGAACACGCTTACAATAGTAAGCAGGATAAGAGACCCGCTAACGTGGTATGGGACGGGCTAAACGGCTCTAATCCGCCACCAATAACCGTCTGGCTGCTCATCTGGGACAACAACAGGAGGACAAAGGGGAAGCAGACCCTACTAAAGCACGTCTACTTGGAGATGCTCAAGACGGAGGGAGTGACCTCGACGCAGATCGGCGAGTACAACACGATGATGAGTAGGACCACGTCCGGCCACAAGATGACGGTGATTATGAACA
>Ga0247760_1003214_pt1 | contig 10916 bp, 12 predicted proteins | sample UWRJL171409R4_FD_179936 | JGI IMG/M metagenome (GOLD analysis project Ga0247760, IMG submission 179936) | Plant litter microbial communities from Arlington Agricultural Research Station in Wisconsin, United States - UWRJ-L171-409R-4 | ecosystem: Environmental > Terrestrial > Plant litter >...
TCACGCAACTAGGAAACCACGCACAAAAAATCTTCCGTCGCCCACACGCCGCCACCTTCACACCGAGAACGGAATTTCGATTGTCCCCCGAGAAGTGACAAGAAACTCAACACCGTGCGACCGGGAAGATAATCAATCCGCAATGTGGATCATCAACTGGTGTATGTGTTCTTTTTTAGCCCCGTTTTCCCCTCCACATCCGGATCATGGAGGAAAGGGGGAGAAGAAGATGAGTGAGAATGAGAAGGATACGGATAAATGATTTCAGTGATGAATAATGGATAAAGTCCAACGACAGAGCCTCTCTTGTAGGAGTTAAGAGTGGCTCTTTGCTGATGTTTCGCTCTTGTTCTAGTCTACGACGTCCTCTCGTCGCTCGGCCTGCTCAACAAACATGCCAAGTTACTGTTCTTGGGTCTCGATAATGCAGGAAAGACGACGCTACTGCACATGCTCAAGAACGACCGCGTCGCCATCCTTCAGCCCACGCTGCATCCCAGTGAGTTGGCCCAGGTTTCTGAGACGGTCGAAGGATGGAAGAGACTTCGCCACTTGACGGGATGGATTGATTTTGGCTGACATGATGCGGGCTAGCTTCCGAGGAGTTGGCGATTGGCAATGTGAGGTTTACGACGTTCGATCTCGGTGGCCATGCGCAAGGTTCGTTCCCTTTGCTTTCACCCTTACTATCACTGTTCCCGCTCATGTGAATGTCGGCACTTACCGTTGCTGACGGCTGCGCACTCACACAGCTCGCCGCCTCTGGAAGGACTACTTCCCTGAAGTTAACGGTATCGTGTTTCTCGTTGATGCCAAGGACCACGAACGGTTCGTCGAGGCCAAGGCCGAACTCGACGCGCTCCTCGCCATGGAGGAGCTCGCCAAGGTGCCTTTTGTCATTCTGGGCAACAAGATAGACCACCCCGATGCCGTTTCCGAGGACGAGCTCCGCCACCAGCTTGGCATGTACCAGACAACGGGTAAAGGCAAGGTCCCTCTCGAGGGTATCCGGCCTATTGAGGTCTTCATGTGCTCCGTCGTCATGCGACAGGGGTACGGCGAGGGCATCCGGTGGCTGTCGCAGTATGTCTAAAGAATTGTCAAATACATAATGAGAGTTGACGGGTGGGACGAAGACGTCTTTGTACTGTACGGTTTTAGAGGATGGGGTGAACCACTCAATCATAGAAGTACCGCGGGAGGGCGATGGAGAGGAGACAGAAGTACGGTGTTGGAGAGAGGTGAGGGGGGAGTGGCTGAAGTTGGACGTTTATGTGAGATGAGGGATCACGATTTTCAGTTTCTCTCTCTCCATCAGCATTCTTTCTTCATTTCTCTTTGTATTGTCTCGGCCCCTGTCTGTCTCTTACAGGACTGATCGCTACACCGCGGGCAACGGAGAACTTGGTGCGGGTGTTTATTTGTTTTCACGGTCCTGCTTTTTAGGTTGGGAAAGATGATAGTATGCACTATGACATGATATGACCTTCGGATACAAACACCAATTTTTCCTCTTGGATTCTTGGGAAGTCGGGGTTTCGTCGCAGTCTGGTATTGGCAATTGAAGTCTATCCTGGCCATCTACTTCGTATCAAGCCACCTTCGCAAGGGAAAGCAGCGAGTACCCCGAGATCTCAACGGTGTTACCCCTATTCACACGAGATCGATACCGTACGGTCTGCTCGGTACCGAGAGAAAGACCGTGTCCATAAGCCTTTATATCAGTGTGGATTATCTGCGGTCTCCGTCAAGTCAACAGGGTGAGTCATGCCGAGCCAAGGGAAGCTGAATTTTGGGAGTACAGTTGTCGGTTTATTTATTTATTTATTTATTTACATATTTTGAGTGGGATGTGGTAGCGTGGATGGTCGGCTTCAAGATGGTTAAGAGCTCGCTGATCAGGTCAGAGCTTCCTTCAAGTGGGGAGCAGTGACGGAATGGGGCAGGTTGTGCCGGAGGTTGACATTTAGAATTCCCAGGTACGGCTCGGCTCAGTAGCCACATGTTCATGTTGGACCAGGAAGTCAAAGGCACTGAAATACTCCCCTTGGGCTCTTCTTTGTATTATTATTTATTCTTCGGCGGAGGGGCAGAAAGTCTTTAGACATTTGGTGACAGCAGCTGTGTCATCCCCGTCATCCCCGTCATCTTCTGGACCCTCAGGAAGAGCTCACCGACGACTTGAGGAAATGAAACGAGGATCTCCGATGTTGTCTCGAGAATACAGTGGAGCTTCCGATAGACGATTGTCCGAGATTGGATTGAATCACTGCATCGCGCCTTGGCGGATGGGATAACTAGGCTGCCGGGGCTCGCAAGATCACCCTTGACTTGAACTAGCCCCTCTTTCGAAGGAGAGATGGCCATGGTGACTCAGGTTGCCATATCCCCCTACACCTTAGAGCAAGGAAACACGGCTCCGCCATCGTGGAAGAAATCGCGTAGCGTCCAGCATCTCGAATTCCGAGCTGAGCCCCCTGTGAGGTGTTTGTTTGGACAGGAAAGGGGATTTGGATCGGCCTGCATATCAATCCTGGCTGTCGGGTTAGGTTTCGTCGGCCCACAGCGGAGGCTGGTGGATGCTACGTCATTCCGAGGCTCAATGAATCGCACGTTAGAAACATGCCACACGCACACCATTTTTGAGCCAGTCGCGCCAACCAACCCGTGCTTCTCCCTCCACCCCTCTTTCTTATCTAGTGTAGGGCGTATCCAACCCAGCCATGCGTCGGAGCTGTCTCCCAACAACAGCCAGAGACACCAAGACACATCATGGCTGAGCGAAAAACAGACAAGGACGAAGCTGAGGATGTCTGTGGGAGGCCACCCATCTCCATCCCTGCCCGCAATTACGGCTTCCCCCCTCCGGCCTTCGATTTCACCCGCCTTCCCGACTTTGACACCAACTTCCTCCCGCCCGAACACCTCGAAGCCTTCATTCAGGCCCTCGCCGCGCCCGACACCCTTCAGTCCCCAAGTGCCGACCACACGTCGTATCCACACAGTCCGGCCTCCTTCCTCCGACGCGGCAGCAGCGGCTTCTTCGACCACATTCTCTCACGCGACGACCGCGAGGCCATCGCCTCCGCCGCCGATGTTGCCGCTCCGCGTCCCCTGTCCCGTTCCGGCAGCGGCAACACCACCAGCAGCCTATTCATTTCGGCACAGAGCGATTGGGCGCCCGTGCACGAGAAGGTCGTCCGTGATCGCGGTGAGGGCAGAGCACGTGGGGGGGAGAGGGACAGCAATCGTAAGAGAAGCTACTGCCGCAAGCCCAGCAGGAAGCGGCGTCGTGTGCCGCTCCCACTGGGATTGGGCGGGCTGGTCGGCGGCCGGTCCAAGGATGAGACCCGCGAGGGATATCTGTATAGTCTCCTCAAGTGGCCGTTCCTGATCATTGTAGGGACCTGGATTGTGGGACTGGCTGTAGCGTATCTGGTCACCCGATTCTATGTTTTCGTGTATGAACAAGGAGTTGCTTGGCGCGGGCGGCGTGAAAAGCTACGCCGGGCGATGCGCGCTACGGGGAACTATCGTGACTGGGTGGCGGCGGCCAAGAGAATGGATGATTTTTTCGGAAATGCGAAGTGGAAGGAGGAGAATGAATTTGCTTACTACGACAGTAAGACGGTGCGCCGCGCGAACGACCAGATGAGGAGGTTGAGAGAGCGGGCGGAGATGGCGGAGAAGACGGGGTCTAATCACACGGCGGTTGAGGATTTGAAGGCCCTGACGGAGGCGTGCGTCAAGAATAACTTTGTGGGGATTGAGAATCCGAGGCTGTATAGCCAGACGTATTATGGCACCAAAAATCTGGTGCAGAACTTTTTGGGTGAAGGTTTGTTTTGCTCCCTGGTATTGGGGACAAAGTTGACATGGCATTAGTGGAGAGGAGCCTGAATTTTCTGATCGAGACAAAGCAGCTTTCCCAAGAGGAAAAGAGGACCTTGTTCAAGGGCATCTGTGCCAACTACGGTCGGACGGCATTGTGCCTCTCGGGAGGTGCTACCTTTGCTTACTACCATTTCGGTGTGGTCAAGGCGCTTCTGGAGGAGGACTTGCTGCCGGATATCATCACGGGTACGAGTGGAGGTGCCTTGGTTGCCGCTCTGGTGGCGACGCGGACGAATGAGGAGCTCAAGGAGTTACTTGTGCCGAGCCTAGCTCACAGGATCACGGCCTGTCGGGAGCCAATCGCGGTGTGGTTCCGTCGTTGGTGGAAGACGGGTGCGAGATTCGACTCGGTCGACTGGGCGAAGCAGTGCTCGTGGTGGACACGGGGGTCCATGACCTTCCGCGAAGCATACGGGCGTACGGGGCGCATTCTCAACGTCTCGTGTGTTCCGGCTGATCCGCACTCACCTACCATTCTCTGCAACTATCTCACAAGCCCAGATTGTGTTATTTGGTCTGCCGTCATTGCATCGGCGGCCGTGCCCGGTATTTTGAACCCGGTGGTGTTGATGATGAAGACGCGGGCTGGTCAGATTGTGCCCTACTCATTTGGACACAAATGGAAGGACGGGTCGTTGAGAACTGACATTCCCATCAAGGCGCTCAACTTGCACTTCAACGTCAACTTTACCATTGTCAGCCAGGTCAACCCGCACATCAACTTGTTCTTCTTCTCGTCGCGTGGATCCGTTGGGCAGCCCGTTACGCACCGCAAGGGCCGGGGCTGGCGGGGCGGATATCTTGGGTCGGCTGCTGAGCAGTACATCAAGCTGGACCTGACCAAGTGGCTGCGCGTACTCCGACAGCTTGAGTTACTTCCCCGTCCACTCGGTCAGGACTGGTCCCAGTTGTGGCTGCAACAGTTTGGCGGAAACGTCACCATCTGGCCAAAGAGCATTCCATCAGACTTTCTCCACATTCTCTCTGACCCCGATGCTGCCAGGCTGGCGCGCATGATTCACGAGGGCCAACAGAGCGCCTTCCCCAAACTAAAGTTCATTGCCAATCGGCTCAAGGTTGAAAGGCTAGTGGAGCGTGGCCGGCGCGAAACGAGATCGGCTCTGGGTGCCAGCGATAGGAGGGGCAGCATTGAGAGTATCTTGAGCGAGGATGACGTTCGTGACTTCCTTCGCAAGGTGGAGAGGAAGGCGGTTGAGTTTGCTGGGGGAAGCAGCACGACAGGGACAGAGGACGAAATGACAGATGTGGATGGGGATGGAGATGTGATTGATGGTAGCGAAGGCATTGAGGGGGTCCTGAACGGGTTGAAGGAAGAAGTAGGAGGAGCGTGAAAGGTGAGAGCGTGAAAGGTGATAGTGTGAAAGGTGAGATGGCGACGCTCATGAGGTTGGCGGCGACGGAAGAGTAGGGTGCCTACAGCATACATGTACGTATATACGGCGGCGAGGAGGTTTTGCATCGGTATTGGCATGGGACGGCTGGTTTTTGCTCGCATTGGTTTGGTGCATTCATTGGTCGTATTTAAATATGATGCATGAGCGATGTACACATAACATACCCGAGAATGGGACAAGGCACACAAACAGAGTGTTGAAAAAAGTCGATATCAACGCCGACCCAGTCCAGTTTGTGGTGCCCTTTGATTATATTTATATCTATGACAGAAAAATCTCTAGGTTTTTGTCCCAGCATTCACTCCAGCATCCTCCGTATTAAACCCCCGTGTCACAACACAATCCCCACCCCAATTACCATGCCCACGGCCACCACCAACCCAATTATCACCCCTTCCCTCCCTTCCCCTTTCCCTGGCGTCGCCGCATTCGCCGAGGTACCTTGCCCCTCGGGACCAAGCATCTCCACCCCCGCCGTTATCGTCACCGGCGCAAAGCCAAATCGGTCCCCAGATGTCCATGTGTAGCTGTAGGTCGAGAAGGTGCCGTTCCAAGCCGTGTTACGTGTGTACCAGGCGGAGCCAACGTGGGTTAGGGTACAGATTGCGGAGAGTGTGAAGGATAGGGAGCACCGGTTTATTCTGCCATTTTCACTTAGTTTTGGGCTTCGACATTGGCAGTGATTGGAGGCTGGAGGTTGGAGGTCGGGGGCTTGGCATGGTGACATGATTGGGGAAAAGGGAAACGGGGAAGAGGAGGATAATACCTTGGGTAGTGAAGCAGGGGCAATACGAATGGAGTGGGGATAAAAGTCACAGTGAAGCAGAACGGGGGTGTGAGGATGATGGAACGAGGAAAAGAAGGGGAAAATGTGCGCAAGAAGCAGGACATGAAACGAAGAAAGAAAAACCTTACAATGTATGATCCGGTCCGTACCGCGTGCCCGTAAACATAAACGTTGATGGCCCCTGGGTAATGGTACTGGGACTGCCCGTGGCGCTGCTCACGGATCCTCGCTGCCGCGTCGACGCCAGCGTGATGATTCCCGTTGTGACATTGTCAGTGCGGCTGTGCGTGGGGAGAGGCCTCTGGTCTACTCGGGTTGAGGTAATGACGAGGGTCGTGAGATCTGCGGAGACGGCAAGAACTCGGCCCTGGGATTATCAGTCTTTTTTCTTTTTTTTCTTTCCCGGAAGGGGGGAGAGAATAGTTCCCTTCGCCGCTGGTCTCTCTGGCTCTCCGTGAAACCCCAAATAGAAACAAAATAAGATAAACTGGAAAAGGGCTAGGAATGATACCTGGTCCCGATGAAGCATGGTATACGGAAGTCCCTCATACGAACGCTCGTCGATAAAAAACACTTGTACGACACGAGTGAGGCTTGTCGTTGTCTGTCGTGAGCTAGTTGAACTCAATGACGCGTTCGTCGTTTCTGACAGTGTCATTGATGCTGAGCTCGTGGTAGACGTAGAAGTTTGGCTCTGGCCCTGGGTCTGGGCTATGAATACAAAGGCCAGCACCAGCGCCCGGAGGAGTGTGGGGAGGAGTAGCGGCATTGTGTGAATAGTCTCCAGCTCAAGTAGACATCCAAGCTTCCCTCTTCACCTAGGTGCTCAACGAAAAAAGAAGCCAGAGCGATGGATAACTCGGCACCTGGAAGAAAGCTAGAAAACAGTAACGAGCGAACGGACTCTAGAGTCCACGATTTGGCAGCAAGATTTGAAGTATCTTTTTGAGTTTGAGTGGAAAGATACCCGAGGGGAAAAGAAACATAAAGCCAGATGGCGCCGAGCTTGGCTTTCACAAACTGACCATCTGTACTCATCCATCCCCTCTCCCAAAGGATAAGAGCTCACAGAGGAAAGAGCTTGACCCCTCTACCGTCCTACTGACGACACCTCTGCCCAAAGTGCATACAGCACACATAGTCGGGAAGCGGGAAGGGAGCTTGGAAAAGCGGAGGTTCGATCAAATGGCTGGGACGGGGAGTTTAGCCGCCAATGTCTTCTGCGCAACTCCCATGAGGAACACATCCCTCCGATTTCCTTTTTGTTCCTGCTTGTCCATGCTTTGGACCTGGGGAATTCCTTAGTTGGATATGTTGAAGGTATAGATGGAAGTTCGGATCTCGGCTCGTTGGTTTCCAATCACGGGGAGTTTTTTTTTGGTCCCGCCCCCTTTGGGAAACGAGATGGACGACGCGTTGGTTTCCTCTGACGGGCGGGTTCCCCTCTTCAAATCGCTCAGCAGAGAATGCCGATCAAACAAATAGCATACATGACGGTGTGTCTCAATGTGGTCGGGATTTGACAGCCTTGGAAACGGGCTAAGACCTTGTCTTTGGCTGAACCGCGCTACCGGTTATGAAAAGAAGGGCTTGTCGCCTCTTGGCGATAACTATGCGGCACTGGGAAAACTGTCAGTACTCGGGGTACGATGGGGTGAGGGCGTCGATAGGTACTTTGCCAAAAGTAAGAGGGCAAAGAAACCCGAGAAAGCAGTTGAAGGCAGAACCTCGACCAAGATCATGTCGGTTTGTGTCAAAGCAGTAATGGAGAGAGGAAAAGCAAGGAGCAAAGTAAAGTGTAACTCAACGAGAAGAGGAGTGCAGACTGAACGTCGTCATTCTCTTCATTCTCTGGCAGCGTCATCTATCAACCAGGCCCGAAAAGAGAAGCAGAGACAGCCCTTTCCTTTATGTTTTCTCTCCCGCAAAACCACCACCCATGCTTGCAATATCTCCATGACCGCGTGTTCCTATTTTGGCGACGTTGATACTACTACTCCGGGAACAAAACATGATTCCGCACCGGCAGCAACCGGTTGCACCCGCCGAGCCCGTCACCCTGCCAGAGATGAGATGAAAAGAGGGACAGCGTATCGCCACGTGAATCAAGCAGAAAAAGAACGGATCAAATATCGGAAAATATTCACCTTCATCTCGTCTCTCGCCCTCTAGGTAAACCAAATCCAATACTCCACCTGGAACAGACACTGAAGGCGCACCACAGATATTAACCAGCCGCCGCGCCGCGCCTTCTCTTTTTTTCCGTCTTTGCCTACCTCACTACCTACTTAGCTGGCTGGGCACATAGGTGTGCTGCGTGAATGCAATCGAATATTTATGCAGCCACCCATTCCGTCGGTGAGACAAAAAACTGCGCCTCACTTTGCCGTAGAATATTCCTGTAGGACAAAGACAGCACAATCAAATCCCCTCCCCCCCCCACGCCCTAGAGGAAAATAGAAAAATTTCCCCTTGAAACGAAACATCCATCCCTCCCGTCTGATCCCATCCCATCCGCATATTCCATTCCATCTCCGGAGGTTGGCGAGGCTGGGTGCTGATCCATTCCTAGAGGTCGCTGACCACTCCGGGCAAACCGCCCAAAAACGGCAAGTCTCAACGATTCGCCAACAATGGATCCAGCTGTCGTTTCAGACGCTCCAGCTCCACTTGGCTTACAACGCGGTGACGGCTGTTCGCCAGCAAATCAGAGAGCACAGACGGCGAATGTGTGGGGTCCAGACATAGGACTAGTATGCCTTGGAAGTTAAGTGCCGATCCACCGGGATACGACCCCGGGAAATGAGCAGGAGCAGGGGAGGGGGAAAGAACTACAGACGATCGCACTTACACAACGGTCAGTTGGGCAAGAGAAGAGAAAAGGGGACGGGAAAGAGGGCACCACCTCGGAGGGTGTTGGATGTTTGCTTCAGGTCACAATTTCACACCAAAGTAATATTTGTTTTAGGAACCAAGATTGGGGTTTTAAGGGGGAAAAAAGACGCTCATGACTGGCCTTGTACCGATGCGCAACGTCATCATAAGCGCCAAAAAATAACAATTAGAAGATTAAATACAGGTGGTATCTGTTGTGCGTGCCCGCTTTATCGCTGGGTATCCAAAAACAAAACTTCGTCCTGTTTTCCCCCCGTGTCATGAAATTCCGTAGCCGTCCAGGCTGTATTGTTTAAGAAATGCAGAAAACCAAAACATCACTGTCTTGGCTACCTTTAAGCAAGGACGAGGGCAGCGAGGCCGGCAGCAGCGGCGAAGAGAACAGAGCCGCTGAGCGAACCAGCACCTGCAGTGACAACCGGGGGAGGCTTGGGGAAGGTGCCGTTGTGGCCGGGGAAGCCGGACGAGGGAACAGCCTTGGTGGGGCACGGGATGTCGACCGTCTCGTAGATGACAGTGGGGATGACAGTGGTGACCGAGGTGGAGATCGTCTTGACAGAGTAGGTGGGGCAAGCAGGAGCCACTGTGGTGAGCGAGGTCGGGTACGGGGCGTTCTTGGTGGTCGAGGCACCGTGGGAAGCGGTGGCGTTCTTGGGGGGCCAGACACCGGTCGGCACGGCACCCGAGGGGGTGACGGGGCAGATAGTGGTGGAGACGGGGATGGTCTCAGTGATAACGGTGACCTTGTCCTTGGGGCACTTGGTCACGGTATCGGGGCAGTCGGTAACCGTGTAGACCGAGGTGCTGTAGATGGTCGAGGTGGTCAGGGGGATGACGGAGCTCGAGACAACAGTCGACTCGGCGGGGCAGTCGCTGGGAGCGACGGTAGGACCGCACGAGGTGATGGTAACATAGTTGGTTGAGTACACGGTTGAATCGTGCTTGAGTGAGGCGGCAGCCAGGGCGGCGCCAGCAATAACGGTAGCAGCAGCGAAACGCATTTTGACGACTGTTTAAAGCTTGTTCGTTGGAAACGAAAACGGTGAGTATATGAAGAAAGAGTGACTGAAGCTGGAAAGCTTGGGAGTTGGGTTTAAAGAATGGACGACCGAAGTCAAGAAAGAGAGTTGAAGAAACTCGAGAGCTGAAGTTGGCTTGAGGGCTGAGGAGAAAGAAAAAGAAGAAGTTGAGAGAGAGCAGGACTGCCAGTGTTAAATACTCAAAGACTGTGCCAGTCCATCCCAGAGACGCGAGATTACCGCCGTCGCCCATCCAGGGGCGAACAAACGGATGTGCTCGGTGCTTTCCAGATTCTGCTGACAGGGGCTGCTCACCATCCAATTCCGGGTTGGCGGAGCATCCAAGAGGGGCAGCAGACGTTGTGGTGCAGTGGAGGAGAGAGGCGTTCGTCAAGCGATTCAAACAGTGCGCCTATCCTGCTAAATTGCCTTGCATCCGCGCCCTCTGATTTGTTCGGTAGCAAAACCCACTTGATCCCGGGGTTGCCAATCTCGTCTCCGATAGCATCTCCTGCATCGCCTGCTGCCAGAGACTGGCCATGTTGCACCACCAAAATGGGCCAGTGGACTCGCCCGAGATTCGCAATGGAGTCAGAGACTCCTGGTCTGCGTGTCGCCGACCTGGAGTAATCTGCTGCCACATTTTAGCATCGGTGCCAACGTCGCCTGGACCTCCAAAAGTCTCGAGTCTAGACCGTCGTTCAATTTCGAGATCTGACGTCTTGAAGAATAGCAAACTGAGCTAGGATCTGGTGCTTGTCGTGCTTGTCAGCATCTGAGGATCGGATTTCGTGCAGGAGCGTCAGCAAGCACGGCCATCCGGGAATTCATTGCGGTAAGCTTCCTTCTTGGCTGTGCGCCACAAAGATAGACGTGCAGCAGATCGGCGCCGCGCCGGTAAATTGC
>Ga0247760_1003215_pt1 | contig 10916 bp, 8 predicted proteins | sample UWRJL171409R4_FD_179936 | JGI IMG/M metagenome (GOLD analysis project Ga0247760, IMG submission 179936) | Plant litter microbial communities from Arlington Agricultural Research Station in Wisconsin, United States - UWRJ-L171-409R-4 | ecosystem: Environmental > Terrestrial > Plant litter >...
GACGGGCCTGCTGGAATCCGGCGAACAACTAGCCAAAAAGTTGAAGCAAATCGGCGCCGCGACGCCGTAGCTGCTTCTGCCACGCAATGGCAGCTCGGCCGGCGGGGTTCGCTCCGCTGGCCGATTGTTTTTTTGTGGGTACGCGCTGGGCGGCCAAGCCGCCCCAGCAACTCAGTTCACGCCGCAGTAATCCTGGAAGCGGACCGCGGCGTAATCGACTCGGGCGCCGGCACGCGGCTGATCTCGACCTTCACCACGCGCCGCTCATCCGCTTCGCGGACCACGAAATCCAGACCGAACGCGCGCAGGCTGGCGCCGGGCTCCGGCACCCGACCGAGCTCGGCGACGATGAAGCCCGCGAGCGTATGGTAGTCGCCGTCTTCCGGCAGATCGGCGCCCAAGTAGCGGCTGAGATCGCTGATGGAGACGCTGGCATCGACCATCATCTTGCCATCGCCAGCATCCACGATCGGCGCCTCCTCCACGTCGTGCTCATCGCGAATATCGCCCACGATTTCCTCGAGTAGGTCCTCGAGCGTGATGATGCCGCTGAAGCCGCCGAATTCGTCGATCACGACGGCCATGTGGTGGCGCCGCGAACGCATGTCCTTGAGCACGCTGGTCGCTAGCTGGCTCTCCGGCACGAACACCACCGGCTGGCGCAGCAAGGATTCGATCCGCACGTCGCTCGGCTTACCGAGCGAGGCATGGCGCAGCAAATCTTTCGCGTGCAGCACGCCGACCACGTTATCGATCGTGTTCTTGAAAATCGGGTAGCGCGAGTGCTCGCTCTCGACGATCAGCTTGAACAGCGCTTCGATCGGGGTACCGATGTCGAACGCGGTCACCTGCGGGCGTGGGATCATCAGCTCGCCCGCGGTGGCGTCGCCGAAATCGAGCACGTTGCGAATCATTTCCGATTGATCGTGGCCAAGTGAGCCGTTCAGCTCGCCCTCGTTCACGATCAGCTCGACCTCGGTCTCGGTCACGCCCGGGGCGGGCGCGGGCGCGGGGCTGACCCAGCTGCCGACGACCCGTCCGGCCCAGGCGATGGGCGCCGCGATCGGCGCGGCCAGCAATTCCAGCGGGCGTAACACCTGAAGGAGCAGCGGCGCGGTGGTGTCCGCGCTTCGGGCTACGAGCCCGCGCGCAATCTCACTCGGCAGAGCGTAGGCGAAGAGGGCGATCGTGGCCGCGAGCACGGGCAGCCAATTGCCCAGCCATTCCGGCAGCTGACGTCCCACGAGCAAAGCGCTGACCGCGATGCCGATGGTGCGAATCACGAGCCAGCGGGCCTCGATCACCGGTCCGGACTCGAGGTAGCGGTCCAGAGCGCGTTGTGAGCCGCCCTCCAAGGTATCGCGCAGTGCAGCGCGGCGGGCTGCGGAGAGGGTGGTGATTGCCCAGCTCGCGGCCGCCGAGACCGCAGCAAAGACGGCAGGCAGCGCGGCAATCAGTAGATTGAGTATTCGTGATGGTGGGGCAGGATCCAAGGTCGTGCGGTGCGTGTCGCACCCGCCTCCTCCTGATCACTTAGCGGACTGACCCCAGGGCGCGCAACCCGTGCCACCCCTGACCGATGCTGGGTAATGCCCGAAGTGAGTCCCCCGCAGGTCTTGAATCCGGCCGACCGGACTGTGGCGCGACACGCCACGAATAACTCAACTAGAACCGGCATTTCGCTCCCATTTCGCGACCTCATCCACGGCCCCTCCAAGGGGTCGATTCCGGCCCGATGGCCTATGGCGCCGCTCCACAGTTTCATGGCTGCAGAAACCAGCACCGAAGTGCCCTCTGGCAGCCCTCACGCGCGTCTTCGCCGCGACTCGGAGGCCGCTCCAGACCCGGAAGCTAGGCCGGCCTCGGATGCCGTGCTCGACCCACTCTTCTGCCAGTTGGCAGTGAATCGGGGGCCAAGCTCGTTCGTCCAAATAGATCCCCCGGCGCGCGTCGCTGAAGTCGCATTGCCCTTGCGTGAGGATCTCCAGAACCTGCTGACCGGGCTGGCACGCCGCGTCGCATGGGGCGGCGATCGTCGCAAGGGCAGCGCTAGAATCGAGTTGTCTGAAGGCGCTCTGGCGGGCGCCACCTTGGTCGTGCACACCGAACAGCGGTCGGTGTACGTCGAACTCGAGCTGCCTTCGGGCGTCGCCGCGCTGCGTTGGCAAGAGCGGATTGCCGAACGGCTCGAAGCGCGTGGCTTCGCGGCTCAAGTCAAGGTGGCCTGAGCGCGGCTCGAAGCCTCTGCCTTGCGTCGCACTGCGCTATTACGCCTGGCGAAAGCCCCGCACGACGCGAAATTCACCGGGGCCGCGCTCGTGTCCGAGCGCGATCAGTTCACCCGAGCTCCCGAACCAGGCCACGGTTTCGAGCAACGGTGCCTGCGCGGGTTCGATGAAATCCTGAAGCTCGACGGTCTGCCCCAGGCGCGCGCGCCGTTCGCCGGTCTCGTTCAGGATACCGCTGGGCAGTGCCCGCCGAGCGGCCTCCGCGGTCGCTAGCAGTGGCAGGCCCGAACTCAACGGCCAGGGCGCGGCGTCGCTGAGTTCGAAGCGGCCGCTGGCCAGACGTCGAAGCGCCGAGAGGTGCGCGGGCAAGCCGAGTGACGCGCCCAGATCTCGGGCCAAGGCTCGGACGTAGTAGCCCTTGGAGGCTTCGACTTCGAGCGTGAGTTCGTGCTCCGAGCGCGAGAGCAGTAAAAGCTCTTCTACTTGGACCTCGCGCTCGGCGAGCTCCGGGGCATTCCCGGCCCGGGCGAGGGCGTACGAGCGGCGCCCGTCGACCTTGATCGCGCTGACCGCAGGCGGAACCTGCAGGCGCCGAGCTTTCTCCAGCGCGAGCGCGGCGTGGATCGCTGGCTCGTTGAGCTGCTCCGGCGTCACGGTCACTTGCTCGGTGGTTTGCCCGTCTGCGTCGAGCGTATCCGTGGCGCGGCCGAAGCTCACCGTGGCACGGTAGCGCTTGCGGTCGCGCGTCAAAAAGCCACTCAGCTTGGTGGCCTCACCAAAGAGCAGGAGCAGCACCCCGGTGGCCATCGGATCGAGCGTGCCCGCGTGCCCCACGTCCCGCGTCCCGAAGACGCGCCGCGCTTGGGCCACGATGTCGTGACTGGTCGCCTTGCCCGGTTTGTCGACGACCAGAACACCGTCTGGACTCACCCGAACCACACGCTCCGGCGTTCACGTAGACCACTGTCGAGCATGGCTTGAATCGAGCTGCGCACGCGCTCCGACAAGCGGCCGACCAGCACGTGGTCGTCCGCCGCTTCGGGGCCGTAGTTGTCGAGGTTGATCGGCTCGCCGAAGCGCATCCGCCACTTGGTGGGCGCAGGCAAGAGGCCGGCCGGACCCAAGAACGGAAAGGTGGGTGTGATCGGGAAATAGGGCAGGCCCAAGAGCTCCGTCAGGCCCTCCAAGCGATACAGGAGCGGGCTCGACTCTTCCGCCCCGATGATGGCGCAGGGCACGATCGGCGCGCGCATGCGCAAGCACAAGCGGATATAGCCGCCGCGCCCGAAACGCTGCAGCCGATAGCGCTCCTGGAACAGCTTCTTGATGCCGTGCACGCCCTCTGGAAACACGCCGACGATGTTCTCTTTTTCCAGCAAGCGCTCGGCATTTTCAGGGCAGGCGCGCACAGCGCCGACGCGATTCATGAACACGCCAGCGAAGGGCAGGTAGTACACGAAGTCTTCCGCCAGCCAGCGCAGATCGCGCTTTTGTGCGTGCTCGATGCGCAGCGCAGCGCGCAGCATCAAGCCGTCGAGCGGCAACGCGCCCGAGTGATTGGCGACCACGATGCAGCGCCCCTCGGCCGGAACGTGATCGATGCCCTCCACCGTGGTTCGGAAGTAGCTACGATAGAGGAATTCGACGACCGGCCTGACGCGCTGCTCGAAGCCGGGATCGAGGCCGAAATCATCGAATTCTTCCGAGCGGCTGCGCAGCGCGGAGCGCCCCCATTTGCGTGAGATGAAGTCTTCGACTGGTAGCTCTACGGGCTCTACCGTGGCGGGCGGTGAGGAATCCGTCTTGGTCAGCGCGCCGCGTCGCTCCGAGACCGGATCCGGGTCCTCTGCTTCCGGAGCGGCGTCAGCGAAGTGGCGTTGACGAATCAGCCCGTCCAGGCGCGCTTCCAAGGCGCGGATTTGCGCTTCGACGTCGCCCGTTTTGCGCTCTTCTCGAGCTGGCGGCGTGCTCTCGAAGGCTTCCCCATATTGCATGGTCACGGGCACGACGCGCGCGCCGATGCCGAGCTCGAAGGCCTCCTCCGAGTCGATGTCCGTATCGCTCAAGCCGGCTTCGTCGACCGCCGTGCGCTCGTCGATCACGCCCGCGGGTGCGCTGATCGGCGGCTGGGGCGGATGAACCCGATGTTCGCCGACCCGCGGCGCGGGACGATTCCTGCCCGTGCGGCGAGCTTTGCGCTTCGGGTTCGAAGGGCTCTTCTGATCGGCGCGCGCGCTGCTCGGCGAAGGGCTGCGCGCGTCGCCGCGCTTGTCGCTCTTCTCGCTCTTGGCTGGGCGCGACCGTGCCGATTGATTGGCGCTCGAGTCGCGCTTGGGCCGTTTGTCCTTCCTTTTCACGCGGGCGTCTCCGAAAGCAACCTGACATCACGCAAGTGCTGCGCGTTAGCATAGTCGATCAAAGCTTCACGGCTGGTGTAGAGCGGCTGGAACCCCAGCTCTCTTCGGGCCAGGGCGCCGTCGGCCACGCAGATGTACTGTAAATAGTCGAAGAATGCCGGCGGAGCCTCGGCCAATTGCGTCAGCCACAGCGCAGTCGTGAGCCCCGAAGCCACCGAGCGTGGCAGCGGCAGCGTGGTGCGCCCGGCGAGCTTGATCACGGTGCGCAGCGGCAAAACACCGTCACCCACGATGTTGAATACGCCGGGTACGTCGTACAAGGCCGCCAAACGCAAAGCGCGCACCGCGTCCGCCTCGTGCACGAACTGCCAAAGCGGATCGAAGCCGAGCACCGTCGGCGTGAGCCGATGGCTCAAGTAGCGCGTGACGAAGTTGTCGACCGTTGGGCCCAACATTGGCGCGATGCGGAGCACCGTGGCGATCCGACCTTGCCCAGGCCGGCCAAAGCGAAGCACTTCATTTTCGGCCTCGATTTTGTCGGCGAAGAAGGACTCGGTACGCCGGGCGCGCAGCGGATGCTTCTCCGACAGGTAGTTGGGGTTGGTCGGGTGCGCGCCGTACAGCAGCGTTTGGCTGCGCATCACGACCTTGTGCACTTTCGTGCGCCGGCAGGCATTCAACACGTGCATCGTGCCCACGCTCTCCAGCTCGTGAGCGAACGCCGTGGAGTGTGTGGGCGAATCGAGGAACGCGAGATGGACCACGACATCGACGGCTTCTGCCGACAAGATCTCGGCCATGCGCTCTTCGGCCAGACTGTCGGTCAAGCTGACGTTGTACACGCGAGACTTGGCGTCCGCTGTCGTCGGCGCTTCCGTGTCCAAACACACGATCGTGCGAACGTTGGGATCTTCTTCCAATAACCCAACCAGGTTACTACCCAAGAATTGCGCGGCGCCGGTGATTGCGACCACGCGCCGGCGCGCTGGTGGTGCGCCCAAACGACCGTGTTCGGCAAGCGTCAGTGAGTGCGAAGATGTAAGCGAGTTACTCACCCGGCACTCCTTTGGGACAGGTGTCTTTGGTTCATCCGGTGCCTGGCAAAGTAATCGAAATGCCCGCGATTCCTAGAGTGCATCTACTCAAAAATACCCAGTCGAGGCTAGTCCGCGCGCCTGGGCAGCTTCGCTCGCGAAGGCGAGCTTCGCCTGCGGGGCAGACCGCCGCCCGAGTCATCGCAAGAGCCGGGGAAAATGCAAGGAGTTTCCTGTTCAGAGCGGGACATGTGAATTACACTCGAGTACTGATGGCCCAAGCCTCGGTGGTCGCTGGCTCGATGCTCGGGCCGTATTTGTTGGGCGACCGCCTCGGGCTCGGGGGGATGGCCGAGGTGTATGTGGCGCAACGCGCCGGTCCGCGCGGCTTCGCCAAGCGCTTTGCGGTCAAGCGCATCCTGCCAGAGCTGGCGCAGGACGCCCGCTTCGTGGCCATGTTCTGCGATGAGGCGCGCATTTGCGCCGCGCTGTGCCACCCCAACATCGTGCAGGTGGTCGACTTCGGCGAGTCCAACGGCGAGCTGTTCATGGCCATGGAGTTCGTGGACGGCGTGTCCCTGGCGCGCTTGCTGCGCTCGGTGTCCGCGCGCCGCGAGCGGTTCCCGCGCGCGATCGCCCTGCACATTGCCCACGAAGTGCTGCGCGGCCTAGCCTTCGCTCACGAGGCGCAAGACGAGCACGGTCGGCCGCTCGGCATCGTGCACCGCGATGTCTCCCCTGGCAACGTGCTGATCGGCCGCGCGGGTGACGTCAAACTCGGCGATTTCGGCATCGTGCGCAGTGAGTTCGTCGATCGTCGCACGTACCCGGGCGAGCTGAAGGGCAAAGTCGGCTACATGTCGCCCGAGCAGGTGATGGGCACGGATGTGGATCCGCGCAGTGACCTATTCACGGTCGGCATCATCTTGGCGGAGATGCTGCTCACCCGCCCGCTGTTTTCGGGTCAAAACGAGTTCGAGATCCTGACCAACATCTACGAAGCCAATCTGGGCGTGCTCGATCGCCACTCGACCGAGCTCACGGACGGCGTGCTCGAGTTGCTGCGGAAAGCTTTATCGCGCGATCCTGCTCAGCGTTTCCAGAGTGCGCTGGAATTTTCGGGCGCGCTGCGCGAGGTGGCACGCGGGCTCGAGCTGCAGATGGGGGATTCGGAGCTCGTGCCGTGGTTGTCCAGCTTGGGTATCTTGCCGTCGCGAAGCGGCACTCATGAGCGGCTACTGCAGGCGCAGGCCGAGCAAGCCTTGGAGGCGGTCTCCCAGCGCTCGACCAGCGCTACCGAACCCGTCCCGGGCATATCGCCGGCTCAATCGGGGCAGCGCCCTGCTCAGCAACCACCCCCGGCCGCGCGAGCGCCGCGCTTCGGTGAGCCGCTGACGCGCGCCGCCTCGTGGCGCAGCGCGCTCGATCGCATGACTTTGCCGGCGGTGCTGCACGCCGTTGCAGCGCGCGAAGAGACCGGCGTGCTCGTGGCTCGCAACGAGCGCCGCGAAAAACACTTCTACTTCGTGGAAGGCGAGCTGCGCGCTGCACGCTCGACCGAACACGCCGAGCTGCTCGGTACGCGACTCTTACGCGCCGAACGCATCACCGAGCAGGATCTGAGCGACGCGCTGAACACCTGCAAGCGAACGCAGCGCTCGCTCGGTGAAGAGCTGGTGGCACGGGGTATCGTCCGCGCAAGTTCGCTCTTGCGTGAGCTGGTGGAGCAGGTCGAGGCGCGCTTCATCGAGCTTTTTGGCTGGAATGACGGCACGCTCTGGTTCGTGCCGGGCGTTCGCGACCTGCACCTCGAGGTCAAAGCGCCGGCTCTGATGCCGGCGCTGGTCACGCACGCCATCCGTGAAGCGTACACCGAAGACGAAATCGCGCTCTGGTTCGCCCGCGCGAGTAAGCTCCCGGTGACGCGCGGGCAAGCGCGACGCATCGATCCGACCAAGCTCGGCCTGTCTTTGGCCGAGCGTCGCGCGCTCGAACGCGCGGCCAAAGCGACGTCCATCGAGACGCTGGTCAACGAGCTCTCCGCCGAACGCGTGGCTACTCCGCGCGAGACGCTCTTCGGCCTATTCGTCGGTGTCAGCATCGGCATCGTAGCCATCCCGGGCTGGCGCTGAAATTCTGCGGCTGTGAGCTGCGCTGCGGGGAACGCAGCCTTCAGGTGTCACGAAGCGCGTCGAGCGACCCATTCCCATTCCCGCTCGAGCGGATTGCGCGTTCAGCGGCGGGTCGACGGCGGAGAGGGGATGGAGGAGGAGCGGCGATTGCTCGCCCCGGGCGGATTGAGGGTGCGGACCGACGCCGAGGATGACGATTCGGGCGGTTCGTCTTCGAGCAGGTTCTTCACCGTCTTCAGTTCGACCGGCTTGAACAAGGTCTGGCAGTCGCAGTTTTTGAGGTATTCGGCCTCGGCGCGGCCGAGCGCGCCGCCGGTCACGAACACGAAGCGCTTGGCGAGCTCGGGCCGCCGGGCCGCGATGCGGGCGTGCAGCGTGTCGCCGTTGCGGCCCGGCAAGAACACGTCGCAGAGCACCAGATCGGGCGTGTAGTTTAGATCCAAGAGCTCCACTTCGGCTTCGGAGGCCGCGGCTGCGGTGCGCACCACGTGCGGTTTGAGCGCGCGGCGCATGGAGCGCGCGAACACGGGGTCGTCATCGATCACGAACACCTGCCGCGGTCGCGCCTCGGCCATGCGTTGCTTCTGCGTGCGCGCGGGGGCGAGTGGGATGAGCCCGCTGTTCTCTTGCACGCGGGTGAGCAGCACGCGGAACGACGCGCCGCCGCCCATGCGGTCGTGCACTTCGATGTGCCCGCCGTGCGCTGCGACCACGTCGCTGCAGATCTTGAGCCCGAGCCCGGTGCCCTGGCCGCGCTGCTTGGTCGTGTAAAACGGCCGGAAAATGTGTTGAATCGCGCCCGAAGGGATGCCCGGGCCGTTGTCTTCGACGATCAGCGCGAGTTGCTCGCCGCGGGCCATCACGCGCACCCAAACCTCGGGCTGCGCGCTGCTTTCGGCTGCGTCGGCCGCGTTGAACACCAGGTTCAACACCACTTGTCCGAGGCTGTCGCGTCGACCCACGGTATACACCGGGTCCTCGAGGTGTTGCGTGAGCGTGATGCCGCGCCGCTCCAAGTGCGGCAAGGCGATCGCCAGCGACTCTTTCACGATCGTCGTCAAATCCACGCACTCGGGCGAGAGCTCGCGGCGAGACACGAGCGAGAGCTGCTCGACGGTATCGCGAATGCGTGCCACGGCAGTTTGAATGTCGGACGACACTTCACCGAGTTCCCGGATCGCCCTCGACAGGTTCGGATCCGTGCCTCCTTCCAGCTCGGCCACTTGCTCGACCAGGCGGCCCAGCTCTTCTTGCTGCAGCAGCATCGCGCCCGTTGGACCACGCAGCTCGTGCGCCACGCTTGCCGTCAACAGACCCAGGCTGGCCATGCGGCTGGCCTCGGCGAGTTCGTCGTTGCTCGGCACGGGCGCCGCGCGGATTTGTTCGCGCTCCACCGCTACCGCCAGCATGTTCGCGACGGTGGTCGCGAAATGCTGCGCTTCGTCGTCGATTCGTGATGCCGAGTCGAACAACAGCACGAATACGCCGTGCGCGACTCTGCGCAGCAGCACCGGTACGGCCAGCGCGGTGCGCGCGCCGAGCGCGAGGATCTCCCCCGCGTCATCGATGCCCTCGCGATCGCGGCCAAGGTCTGTGAGCAGGATCGTGCGCCGCGTGCTCAGGGCGCGCTGCGCAATCGTGCTCAGCGCTCGGCGCAGCACGACCAGCTCCGGCCCGCCGCGGTCGCCCAGCCCGCGTTCCGCGATCGACTCGAGCCCTGGATCCAAGGTGAAAGCCGCGGCGGCGCGCGCGCGCGTGCTTTCGAGCAGGACGTCGAGCGAGTCGCCGAGTAGACCACCACTCGATTCGTTCGCTAGCCGCCCTGACAGAGCGTGAAGCGCGTCAAGGCGTTGCAGACGCAATTGAGGATTCATGGGTGAGTGCGTCTAGGCGTTGCAGAAAGGCCCTGACTCAAGAGCCCTTACAACATAGGGCTGTCCGGGCCGAAAAGCCAAGCTCCCGCGCGCTCACCAGCGCTCTTGACAGACAGCCTGGCGGAATTCGCCCGCCCGTTTCGCGCTGAGCCGCAAAAAAAGGGTAGCTGGTGCCCTAAGCCAAAGTTCCAGTGATGTCGTAGCGAAGTACGGGGTAGGGCCCGAAATCACTGACAATTTTGAATCCGGCTTGTTCGTACATGCTGAACGGCCCAGTCCACAGCTCGGCCGCGCCGGCTTGCTCGGAACGTCTCGGGAACGCCTCGATGCTGCGCGCCCCACACGCTGTGGCGATGGTGACCGCGTGCTGAATCAGCGCGCGCGCTACTCCGCGCCGCCGGAATTCTTCGTCGACCAGCAGGCAACCGACGGTGAGCACGCCCTCACGTCGGCCCGAGAGCGCGGGCAGACCACGGTACAAGCGTTGCTCGTACAGCTTGGGTACGCGCTCGGCCGGGCACAACTTCAGCCAGCCCACCGCCTGATCCGCATGCAGCGCGACAACGCCTCGGAGTTCCGCGTGCGCTGCTGCCAGGCTTTCGACGAAGGCCGCGCGGTTCTGCTCGGGCGCGTGGAAGAGCCGATCGAGCCAAGCATTTTTGTCGCCGGTGAAGTGCCAATATTGACAATGGCAGGGCGTGCTGGTGCGTTCGAACAGCGAAACCAGCGCGCCCGTGTGCTTGGCCTCTGCGGCCGCTAGCTCGAGCTGCAATTCCGAAGCTGCGCTCACTGGGCTTTCGATCAGCGGCGCGGGGGCAACGCAGGACCGCCGGGCGAGGTGAGCCGCTCGACGGCCGCGGCCAGCGTGAATAGCCGCTCTTCTTCGAACGCCGGCGCCAAGAGCTGTAGTCCGACCGGCAACGCGGGCTGCGAGGCCGTGGCTTTGGCCATGCCACACGGCACGCTGAGCCCGGCGATGCCCGCCAGGCTAGCCGGCAGGGTGTAGATATCCGCCAGGTACATCGCGAGCGGATCATTGGCTTTTTCGCCGAATTTGAAGGCCGGGCTCGGGCTGGTGGGCGCCGCGATGGCGTCCACTTTTTCGAACGCGCGATCGAAGTCTTGCTTGATCAGCGTGCGCGCCTTCTGGGCCTTGCGATAGTAAGCGTCGTAGTAGCCCGAGCTCAGCACGTAGGTGCCGAGCAGGATGCGCCGCTTCACTTCAGGACCGAAGCCGGCGTTGCGAGTCTTGCCGTACAGCGCTTGCAGATCGCTGCGCGGCGGCTCGACG
>Ga0247760_1003217_pt1 | contig 10915 bp, 12 predicted proteins | sample UWRJL171409R4_FD_179936 | JGI IMG/M metagenome (GOLD analysis project Ga0247760, IMG submission 179936) | Plant litter microbial communities from Arlington Agricultural Research Station in Wisconsin, United States - UWRJ-L171-409R-4 | ecosystem: Environmental > Terrestrial > Plant litter >...
CAAAGAAAAAAAAACAGCTATTTTGGTAAGGGATGGTAATTCCTTTGTTTTCCCTGCAAGTTGGAACAACGCCTTGTAACATCCATTACCTAACCCACCTCCGAACATAGGCGCCGTTATCTGTAAACACCGAGCCGCTGCGGCAGACAGAAAAAAAAAATCCCAATCGAGCGGGTTGCAGGATTCCTGCCCAATGTTCACACCAGACCACCGTCAGATACTGCAGACACGGCAGAACCGACCATGACAGGACGCCAGCTTGGGTAAGGTGAGGTAGCATAGCAGGGCAGATTACCAATCTGGCATCTGGCATGACAGGTACGTCAATACTCGCGGCATTTTCCCTCAATTTTCCCCCAATTGACTGGAGTGTTTTTGCTGGCCAACCCCGCTTCCTACTTTTTTGTATTCCTTCTCCGTGTTTTGCATCGTCAAGTGTACACATTGGCGTATCGTAATATCTTGGTTATCGTAAGAGGTGGAAAGTCTGGTTTGCCTTTTGTCAAGACCAGAACTCCACCATGACCCAACACCACGAGCCCCTCCCCTCCTCCTCCCTCATCCTTGTCACGGGCGCAAATGGGCTCATCGCCTCCCACGTCGCCGACCAGCTCCTCCGCCATGGCCACCGCGTTCGCGGCACTGTCCGCTCCCTCTCTCGCTGCAGCTACCTCTTTGATCTTTTCTCCTCCCGCCATGGGCCAGACCGCTTCTCTCTCCATGAGATGCCAGACCTCACTGCCCCTGGTGCATGGGATTCCGCTGTCGCAGGGGTAGATGGCATCGCGCATGTAGTTGGTAGCGTTGACGTATTCGTCCGTGACGCAGCGGGTGCGGCGAAGGAGGAGCTGATATGGCAGATTGAACTGCTTGAAGCGGCGCGACGGGCAGGGAGCGTGAAAAGCGTGGTGTTTACCTCGTCGGCTTGGGCGGCTTGGACGCCAGGGAACGATGAAAAGGGGTTGGTGTTGGATGAGAAGAGTTGGAATGACGAAGTGGTAGACATCGCCGCGACCGGGAAAGGGGAAGGTATGGCGGGGTTCATGGCGCAAAAGACATTGGTGGAAAAGGGGGTTTGGGAATGGGTTCGCAGAGAGAAACCCGGTTTTGCGTTTAACAGTGTGTTGCCGGACACGGTCATGGGGGAGGTGTTGGATCCGGTGAACCAGGGAATTCCATCAACAGCGGGGATGGTGCATTGGGTGTGGGAAGGGGAACATGTTGAAGTGTTGGACATGATGGAGCCGCAGTGGCATGTGGATTGCCAGGACGTAGCGAAGCTTTATGTGGCCTTGCTGGCGACGTCCCCGCGGGTAGATGGCGAGAGAATCTTTGCGTTTGGAGACAAGTATAGTTGGTTCAAGGTGGCGGAGATTCTGAAGCGGCTATACCCTGAGCATGCAGAGAAGGTGGCCAAGGTGAGAGACGCGGGTTGGTGCGAGGCGGAAGTGTCGGACCAGAGAGCTCTGGAGATGCTTCGGAGGTTGGGGCAGCAACAGTGGACAAGCGTGGAGACGAGTGTTCAGCAGAACGCCGAGAGCTGGATGAAGCTGGAGATGGGCGGAGTTACCGATCACAAGTACGCCAGACATGCTAATTAGAAGACACGGGTACGCATCAGGAGAGAATAACAGAGCATATAACTTTATTCAGGTTGACTGACCGGCATCGCAGAGGTCACGCCTAGTTGTTGCAATGTTGCTGACAGTATGCGCAGTAGGATTCTCCCGACCGGGGAGTCGCGTCGCACCAGCAGTCGCACTTGCAAGACATGATGAATATCAAGCGTGATGAATATTAAGCGTGTTGGATGTTGCTGGTATTATGTGTGGTTGATGGCGTGCGAGGTGTTGATCAAAGCTGTTGGGTGCTGACAATTCACCCTCTTTTTGTACATGGCGGACAAAAAACCCCGTCAGGCCACCGGTGGATGTTCTGGCACTGTGGCTGCAGACCGACGCCTTTATGGTGTCGGTGATCTGAGCTGTTGCGTTCAACAAAGACAATTGCTGACAGGGATCCACTCTCGGGCAACTAGCGCCGTAGCTGCGTAATCTGCGGTATGTCTTTCCGGCCGTTTGCCCGACGCCCAAGTGCCAAAAAAGAATAGGGGCATGCAAGACAACCGTTCGACAACAGTCTCGGGCGTCGTTCAGGAGTACCGCACGGCTTTTCGCCATGGTCTCGACATGCCCCAGAGTCCTTATTCGTAGGAGATGCGGTGTGTGATGTAACCCATCTTTTGCCATCTACCCTCACGAAGGTGTTGCTTGTGGGTTGTTGCCCACAGTCTTGTAAAGATCTCGCAACTCGAATTCTTCGTGGCCACCTTCGGGGACCTCGCCAATGACGCGTGCTGGCTGACCTGCGACAATGCTGAAGCTCGGTATAACCATATTTGGAGGGACGATTGACCCATCGAGGATTCGAACGTAGTCCTTGATGATGGCAAACTCGCCAATGACCACCCTCGCTCCGATGTGGACGTGGCTCCCGATCTGGGCGGCTTGAACAACGGAACTGGGACCGACGTAGACGTGGTCGTTCATTCGCAGGGGCATGTAGGTAAAGGATCTGGGCAGGAAGGTGTCAGTGGTTGCCAAGAACGAATGCGGGCTTGGACGCACCCTTTGTAAAGTCGTCCTGGAGGTCGGAGACAGCTGCCTCTGCTGAGAAAACAGTAGCGACCGATTGCAACAGCCGTGTTGTTGGGAGTAGCGCCGGAGGAAGAGGAAGACGGTGGGACAGATCGCGCGAGATCGCCGCGGATCATGACTTCGGGCTGGATGACCGTCTTTCCTCCGAGCATGATGTTTTGGGTCCCGACTAACGTGGCTTTGCGCGCTACCTTGTTACCTGTGTCCTGCGGGCATTGGGTTAGAATGAAAGAGGGGCAAAAATCGAATGATAAAGCTGCAGGAACATACGGTCTCAATGTACTCTCCTCTAGGTCGTCGCGACATGTTGGCAAGCTTGACAGTTTGGCGTTCTGGTGATGAAAGCTCGGGATCGCGACTGAAGGTTGGTAGCAAAGTGGTCATAGCTTCTAAGCCCCACCCGAGCCCCTGAACGCGACGGCCGCGCCCCACCACTAGAACCACAAGGGCAGCGACTGCAGTGCTCCCTGATCAACATTGAACAAACTTTGCAAAGTGCCGAAGCTAGTCGGACGCCACCAACCGACCGGCCGAGACCGACTGCCGAGAAGCTTTCTAGGTATGTCCACAGTAGGCGTCATCACATTGCGTGTGGCACGAGTGGAGGAATGCACGTCTCAAAGTCAAAGGGACATAAATAATTGAGCCCCCCTCACCATCCAAGCGACATTTCCGCAGAAGTACAACTCCCCACCGGCTCAGCGATCCCAAACCACCAAGCCCGGTCCCATGTCTCCCTCTAACTCTGTGTCACCAATCCGTCGGTTCTCGTCAGCGTGCCAGAGATCTTTCGACCTCCACCACCAGAACCAGGCGAAGAAGAAGGAGCCCGCTGGGATCATGGACCCAAAAATGACGCCCAGCATCCACTGAAATCGCAGGTTGAAATGGTCCCGGTAAAACTCAAACGTCTCAAAATCCATGTAACCACCATAATGTGCTGCTCGTCCCGGCATACACGCATTGCAATAGCAGTTCATTAGCTGCCCCGTCACCACCATGTAGATGACAAAGATCATCCACCCAATCGCCAACGTATTGAACGAATGCGAGACCCAGCGACGGATCCTCCTTAACTTTCCCCGCCTCGGCTCCCAGAATGATAGCCCCCATGTGGGCATACTCAGACAGCCATAGACGAGAAACATCAGCGACCAACAGCCAGGGCCAACAGGAGGTGTGATAAAGTCAAAGAAAAAGGCCATGAGAATCTCCACCCATACTACTAACAAGCAGACTAACATGATGCTATACCACCGCTTTGGGCGAGGCGGTGGGCTGAGTGCAGCGATGGCTTTGGCGATGCGCTCTGGGGCGTTCGGCTCCCAGGCATCAATGATGGGGAAATGATGGCCGCCACCCGAGGCTAGTGACAGCTCGGTTTCCCTGAGAATGGCATGCGTCAAACCACAATACTGGAGCCGCCGACCTTGCCCGATAAAATCACCAACATCTAAGGCTCTCATGAGCTGTTTTGATTCGTCTTCAAGTTCGGGATGCCACCAGAAATAATCCCCTACGCCTTGGTTGGCCGACCATTGGCGGACAGCAAGCACGTTGAAGAGCCAGCGAGTCATGAGGTTACTACAGCGGCAAGTTAGTGACGTTTTGAGCGACTTGAACCTGGAGGACAACTTACGCCTGATGCTTCGAAGAAACCGGATTCCTGTCCACAATGGTGAAAACCACGAGAACAGGGAGCCAGGAGAATAACAGGGCGAGGTCCAAGACAAAAAGGGTGGTACTCTCCGAGAGGTCACTGAAAGCAAGGATGATGGAGAAGATATACGCCAGCAGGAAGACGGCCATATTCGCCAGAGTAGGAACAACACCGCGTCGCCGATGCATGCGCAGCTTATGAGCGAGCGTGTTTATAAGGTTTCGGGTGATGCGTTGTTCGTTTTCGGGAGACCATTCTGGGCCTTGGATACGAAATTTCGGATGGTATCGTTGCTCTGTTGGAGTTTCCGGCCTTGGCTCTGCGGCAGGTGCAGGTGCAGGTGCAGTAGCCGGAGGAGCAGAAATCGGCCGAAACACCCCGTATATTAAGGTCCGGAGGAGAAGAGTATCCTCGCTTCCAACTCCCAGGTCAACCAACTCCGCCCCCTCGCCAGCGGGTATCTCGGCTTTTGGGCGGAGGGAGAACTGGTTAAAGCAAGTCATGACGTACATCGCATCGAGCAGTGTCTGGTCATATTCTTCCCCTCCCGTCTTTCCAGGAAGCCACTGCAATATATTTCGAACTCGGGACTGGCAGGATTCGATCTGGTGGAAGTTCCATACTGACGCCGCGAGAGACGTTTGGGGTGACCCGAGCCAGTTCGACACCGACGCCAAGATTGTGCGAAATCTCGCCCAGAATTCCTTTTTGAAGCCGCCTTCGTATGGGAGGTTCAAAAGTATGGCTAATGGAAAGATCCACGTCGCTGCGATGTTGAGGGCCGTTTGTGTCATATTCGGCGCAATGACGCCGACCCCGCAGATGGCCATGCAACCTGTGGAAGTTAAGATCAGGGACACTCATCCCAGCCTGGTAAAGGGTTGGGGCTCTTGCCTTCATATGTGAGTGTGAGGTAATCATCCCTCGGATAGCTGTCTTCCAGCCCATGGACAGGTCCGTAATACATGTAATACGGGTCGTGAATCGTGACATTGTTAATGTCGCCAATGGTTAGCGTCCCGTTGAGGATCTGTTGCACTTTTTCGCCGCAATCCAGTATCGACTCTGCGGCTGTGATGGATGGTGCGAAGACGACGACTAGGTAAGGAAACAACGATCTTGTCAGGTTTCTTAGATGGCAGCGCATTTTCACCACAGGCCTAGGAAGGATTTATGTTATGCATTGTTGCGAAGATGACTTGGACAAGTCAGGCCACCGACGAGAGCGAACGTTCCAGTCTCCTTTTGATGTCGAGCACTCCCTTTCGAGGGTCAAAGACCCAACAAGGTTCGCTGACAAGGGGGAAAATTCAGCCTTACGATGCGCCAGGGTGGTCTGATGCCGTGATGAGACGCGCCCGACCCTGCAGGCCGTCCATGTAGGTAGTAAGCGGGCGAGCGGCATGAACGCCACAGCAACCAGGGGGTTGAGCGCCAGCCAAACATATTCTGGATCGCAAGCCTCATCACATCTGCGCGCGCAGCCACATGCAGAGATAAAACGCGAGCTGTCGGGAGCAGGGGGGGCTAACCTCATAAAGCTGTCCTCTGCATTCGTAAGGCTCTGGAATGAGTGTGTGTGCGTGCGTCGGAAACGACGCAAGGTCGGGCGAGCAGGCAGACAGGCAGACGCAGATGTCGGTAAGGCCTTGGAAAGAGGGGGAAAAAAAGACAGGAAAAGAAAAAAAAAGCCAGAAAAATGGTAAATCTCGCACATGGAGGATGGGAGTCTAGAAACCACTAAGTAGGTTCTGTTGTTGGCGGGACCTGTGTCCTCAATTCTTCTATTGCGGATGTCAAGGCAAGCAGTAAATATTAACAGCGAGATTTTTGCGTGATGGTAATGACTGCGGTAACTTCCAGAGGAATTAACTTGTCCGCCTTCTCCCTCGTCTCGCACCCACCCACCGGCACTGATAAGAGCGTATTTCCATATCAAGGCTCGGGAAGGGAGAGGGCAGGAGCGATCCTGTAGAACGCGGGGGCAAATCCAGCTCGCTCCACTGGTAAAACGCTTCTTTGCGCTTCTTCCTTCTCGAGACCTTTGACAGTTTCTGCGGGCAAGATAAAATCTGCACATTTTCTTGTCCTACTTCGGCTTCGCGGCTCCACCCAACCCAAACCCAGCAGCCGCGAGGCTGCGCAACTCGAATCCTTGTCCGCCTTCTGCGTAGTCGCAGCCGATTCTCGTTCGCCCCGACACTCCAGTTATCCAGCCAAACCGGTACCGGCGCGCCATGCGTTTGACGCGTCGATCCCGTTCCCCGACGCTTAGTAATGACAGTCGTTCAAAATCTTTCAGCATATGTGAGTCGCACACATAATACATGGCACCGAGCAACGAGTCCGGGGGAACTGGCATCTCAGGCCATCGGGCACGCCACATATACGCCACCAGGACGATAATCATGACTGACAAAATGCCAACACTGGTCCAAGCACAGATTTGGTGAGTTCTCCAAGTTTGCGTCGACTTGAACGGAATCCCTGAAAGTAACACGGGTAGGAACTTGGATAGAATATTGGTGAAAGCAACACTCCCAGACAGTACGTCGCGGCGACATATTGCGTTCCAAAGACCGGTCAGTGCGTTGGTTGCTCGCGGTTCAAGAACCGAGTTTACGGCAGATTGCGGCCGTTGCGACATGCGAAGATAGACGCTAATTTCCGCCAAATCTGGCTCAAGTCAGTCGTAGAACAAACGAAGATGCCGAACAGGGGCCACATACCACCATTTACGTGCTCCCATGCAAATGTCAGGAGCGCACCAAAGGCCGTGAATAATGCCACGACACCAAACTCCTGGCTATCCATGAAGGCTTCGAATGGCGACTGCGACGGATCGTCATATACGGTGTTTTCGTAGTACAGAATAACCGTCAGCAAACCGCATAAGAAGAAGAGGAATACCGCTTGGGTAGCCCTCTCTACAACCGGGACGTGTAGCTTCAAATTTGGCTGTTGTCCTGTTGCAGGAGCCTGCGCATCCGTAGGAATCCGGGCTAGTAAAGCTGATCCTGCTCGCACAAAGACCAAGCCATAGTTCTCTGCCGCCTTGTCGTTTTCAGCAAAGCCTATTCGGACCATGGACCTTTGCAGTCTCTCTCGCGCTGATTCTCGTGCCGATACTCGTTTTAGAAACTGGGCCGTGCTGGGAACTTGCAACAGCGAGCAGATCGTGGCCAGACTGGTTGGGTGGGCGGCAACCCCGGACTTCCATCGAACCAGCACCCAAGCAAGCGTCGCGACCAGCACAAGCATCACTGCCAGAAGTGCCTGTGCCGCCCTGGCTGGTTCTGGAAATGCTGTCACCGTGATCAGACAAGTGCTAACGTTTTGGCGCAGGCACGACCCGCGCAACTTCATGCCAACAGCTTCTCCTGACAAGGCTACCAGTGCTGTCGCAGATAGATTCAGCAACTCGCTGAGCACCGAGAGCGCGTCCCCATGTCGAATTAGAACCCTCAACCCAGCGAGTCTAGCGGGAAATCCTCTCGTACGAAGACATAACACCTCGGAAGCCTCAACCGTGTCGCCGCCGCCAAGACCGGAATGACGCGAAAGTAATCGGTAAGGCATCAACAGCTTGATCTCAGCATCAATTGCTTGCACAGCCATGAGCAACATCGCAGTGATCAACACCGGGAGAAAGTATATCGTGAAGTAGAGCGGTCGCGGCTTGTTTGCAATGAGGACGATATCATCGGCGGGTGTTGCCCCGGGGATCTGAGGGATGACAGGGAAGAAGGTCTTGGTCGCAGTGGGGATACCTTTATCGTTGTTGAAGGTACGAACTTGAGATGTGGGCGGAGCCTTAGTCCATACGGTTGCTGTGGGTGTGCCGGACGCATCTCGGAGTGTGCTGAGCGTGGATGTCATTACGGGCACGGCGTGGGGATATGTGTAAGTTGTTGCGATGGCAACGCCGAGGGAGTTGGTAAGGGTGACGGGGAACGGCGTGGCCATGACAGCAGGGATCCCGGCGAGGTAGGAAGTTGGAATTCTGCTCGTGATGATCGAGGTGGTGAGGATGCCCCCAGAGGTAAACTGGGTCGTTGTTTCGATTTGATAGGTCCCGGGCATCCAGATATGCGAGATGGTAATTGGAATTTCAACCAACTGCGGCCGGTTTTTTGTTCTGGTGGGAGTTTGACTCGAGGGCGATGTGAAGCCCGACCATGTCTGTGCTTTGGCTTCTCGAGTGCTTGATGGCAATGCCGTAGTGGTAGCGGAAGTGGAACCGACAAAACGTTCATGACGAGTCCAAAACCCCTGATAATACCACCACTCCGGCTGTCCCTAATGAAACCAAGTAAGCAAACAGCAAGTATATGATGTATCTGGTGACTTGTCGAAGGGAAGAGTTACATTAATGGCTGGATTTACCACCATAAACCAGGTGAAAATTATAATTCCTCCGTCAGCCAATCTTTGACCAAAGGCGGTGAAATTGCGTATTATCTGCACTCTACGCGATTTTTGGGGGAGGGATCTCGATGTTTCTTGTTGCAGTAGCGTTTTTTGTGGCTGTGTACGACGATGACTGTCGTGCCAAGTACAGATATGAGAGGCCCTAAATGCTTTGTCGTCGATCACATCTAACAGCTCTCGGTCAACTCCGGGGTCTCTGTTCCTGTTATCGCAGCTACTGTTATATAATTTGCAGTAGCTTGAGTTGGAGATGTCGGGGAAGTTTATTTCGAAAAACCATTCGCCGTTATCAGAACCGGCTCCATCGCATAAACTGTCTTGCGGAACTGCCACGCCGAGAATTTCCCCTCCGGGAACGAGCCAGCGTAACCCCTCTGGTAAAGGATTGCTATTATCTAATCCGATGACTGCCAAACAGCCGGTGTCGTCAGGGCTGATTATCAATCCTTGGAAATTATATACGCATTTTCCACTTTCACTCTCGTCATCGCCAGGGAGGATGGGCGTGGGTAGGTACATGGGGCTCCCTAAAATGGGATTCACGACGCCATACCATTGCGATATCATCGTGACGTAAGTTGTGGCAATTCCGGAATTGGCGTACTGGGTTGGGCTTAAGACGTTGATGCGGTGGCGGTATTCCTCTCTGCGCGCAGAGTTTGGTGGCGAGGTTGTTATAGGTGGTCTTGTATTTGTATTTGTAGTCAAACCGCTCGTCATGTGTGTCGTCGGTTTTGTTCCCGCGGCGAGATCATCCATGTCGTCGTGGCTTTGCTGTCGCTGCTGTTGCTGCCGCGGTCGCTGGGCAGGGATTCTGGAGATTCCATGGTCGGTGTCGGCGGAGTGGAGGCCATGAACTTGTCGTTGTTGTTGGTCCCGTTTCCTGTTTCGAAAAGGAATGTATAGCGAATCATGAGGAATCGCCCTGGCATCCTGCGCATGCGTATGCGGTAACACGCGGAGTAGATATTCCAGGACCCAGTCAGAGCGCAGAGAATCAGAAATAAAGTTGCGAGGAATGGGAGTCGTAGGATAAATGGTTTGTAGTCCGGTGCGTGGTGCTGGCGCTTCTTTGCTGTGTCGTTGGCCATTGTAGTTTTGTTTTGTTTTAGATTATAACCAGACAGCTTGGCCCCAGCCTCTCTTGATGCCAGGTCACTAGCAGAGTTGCCCATCCACAGTGGGATATACCGAGGGACCACCGCTTTTTTTTATCCACCTAGCCATCCAGCCCTACATGTAGGCCGACGGCAAACTGAAATTGCGAGAGTAGGAGGAGAACTTCCGGTTGATGTTGTGCACCATGAACGGTGCCATCTAATTCAGTTATTGATCTGGATCAGCCTGTTGTTTTAGATACGGATATACCACCATCCCACTTGAAAATAGCTCTCACTAGGTACCTACTTTGTCTACAACCTCTATTGCGGCTGAGAAGTCATGGCCCAATAATGATCAGCTAAGGCATACAATACCTACACGTTGATTGCCAACTAACCCACCACAATCTGGAACCGCATTTCAACATCAACCTCTTTGGGGGCCATTTGTCCGCATGCAGTGAATGTGCAGGACCTCATTTGTACAGGGCGTAAGTTTAATCTGTGTATATAACGGGTTAGGTTTACCCGGGTTATACATTGTTTGCCAACTTCATCTGCAGACCCAACTCCCATTTATTGGGTGGGTAGTACTTGGGCGTGGTGATAACGGCTGTGGCTGCGTCTGTTGCGTTGTGTTCTAACGGCAGGCAAAACATGTATGCCGCTGTAACACCCAAAAATACTCTCTACTGTGCCTACTTTGTCTTGCTGACGTAGGCAATAGCCGGTGTGTTAGCTTGGGGGTTAGTTATTTCTCATAAAGAAGAGAAGGAAAAAGTTTCTGGCCCCGACGAGCACTTGGTAAGGATTAATAGTATTTGACAGGGTGCAACACAAGTCAAGTCAAGCCAAGCCGAGGCAAAACTTGAATTGGACTTGCCAGAGAAATCCAGACTTGCCTTGATGTGACGGTAGGCACGTAATTCACGAGATTGATGCGCGATAGCGTAGCCCAAAAGCGTTAATTCAAAGCTAAAGAAGAAAAAGAAAAAGAAGGAGAGAATTCACAAGCTGTGGAATTCCCTTGGTAGGTGGTGGGGTTGGTGGGTCTCAATTGCCAAGGC
>Ga0247760_1003220_pt1 | contig 10911 bp, 6 predicted proteins | sample UWRJL171409R4_FD_179936 | JGI IMG/M metagenome (GOLD analysis project Ga0247760, IMG submission 179936) | Plant litter microbial communities from Arlington Agricultural Research Station in Wisconsin, United States - UWRJ-L171-409R-4 | ecosystem: Environmental > Terrestrial > Plant litter >...
AATATATTACCACTATACCATAGAGGTTTTTGGAATTGTTGAAAATACAATGGCTAAATATCAATTATAAAGGTCCAGATTCAACCCCCCCTTTTTAAGAATAGAGGCTTAAATCTAAGGGGGTGTGTCAAAAGAGAAGGGGTCCCAACCACATTGTCAACAAAATAGGGGCTCGACCCCTGGGTCGAGCCCAGGCACTATAGTCAGCTTGCGTGAGGATGCCTGGTACAGCCAGCAATCCAACCACCAAGCCACCAAGGCAGTGTAAGCTAGTGGCCAGGTGGATCATGCAAAGAGGTCTATAAAAGGAGGGTTTCTGGCACTGCCAGAAAGCCGAAGAACAAGAAGAAACAAGACAATAGATCGAACACATAAAAAGACACTGGATTCAAGGTGCCGTGCTTCTGACAGTTGAAACCGATCCATTTCGCCATTCGCCTTGGCCACAATTCTGGCCTTTACTTAGGTACCTATGCCTTCGCACACTCTGGGTAAAAGCGTGACCTTGCCGATGCACTAGACGAAGCGCAGATGACATCAACCGTAAAAGGCGCTTGACCAGTGTGACGAGCTCGCTGAAAAGACCCCAGGCACGTAGGGAGCGCGCCATAGCTCGGCGCCTGGCGACTTTCCGCAGGCTGCAGGCAGGCAGGCAGAGAGGCGCAACAGCGATCGTGAGACTACCAGGCCTTGACCGAAAGCTAGCGGCTTAGGCATGGCAAGTGAGCCAGAGAGCTCATAGGCTGATGCGTTCAATTGCAGGTTCCCATGTTCATGGCCGAGATAACGTCTAGTTCAGTATGTCGCTAAATGGGGACAGAATTCTTCATAAAAAAAAGGGTGAACGGAAGGTTGGCACTGATACACCACATCAATCTGTCGCCATTCACTGGGGGCACCTTTGTTACCGAGCCGGTTGAGGTGCTGCGGACTCTTGGGCGGCTGGAATGGGTCGTGTCAGAAGCAGGGGTGTACGGTTTGCTCACTCTCTTCCAGCGGTCGTGCAGCCTACCTAAGTGAAGCGCATTTTGTCGCGTGGACAAATCGTCTGCACTTATTTAGGTTCATCATCTTGGCTTGAAATCTTCAAATCTACTAAAAAATTCTCGGCATGGGTTCCGGTGAATTTCACGGGCTTGAAGGTAGCTCAGAAGCCTTCCAGCGGCAACAACAATGGCGAGAATTTCGCTCAGGCCCTGTCAGATTGTTTGCATTGCATTTAGAGTACCTAGGTATCTTGGAGAATTCAAAGAGGAATGGTCCTGAGTTACTCGAAAGAGCGACAAATGAATCCGCTGGTATTGGATACAGCACAGCACAGTACAGCATTAACGTTGCTTATTGGAACAGAGAGATAGTGGAAATTGGTTGCCGCCATCACTAGGTTTCCTGCAGTGCGTATGTGACAGCTCATTTTGCGAGACGCAAAGATTACTGCCCCAACCCATGATGTTGCAAGACGGTTGCACTGATGACGACGAATCAGAAGAGACCGAGACTGTTGCCTTCCCGAGCTTCAAGGGGCTCAGCTCAAAAAAACCCCGCACCTCCCCCCTCGACGCCGCTTGACCTTCAAATCTTCCAGGCATCCCAAATTTTATTCCAGTTTCATCATGTCTCTAGGTGGCTACTACCAGTATCAGCCTCTGGAGAGTCCCGATGAGTTCAGGGTACTCATCCTACACCCCGGTGTAATTGAAGGGCAAGACTCTGAGTACGAAGCCACGGAACTCTTTGTCGACATTGTCCATGAAAAGCTCTCGGAAGAGGCCGATTATGTCGCACTCTCCTATGTCTGGGGGGACACGGGCCTCCGAGGCCGGGTCTTTCTTCGAGATGGACAATACCGGCTTCCGACTACCTCGAACCTGCGCGACGCCCTCTTCGATCTTCGCCGCACCGACCGCCCTCTCCGTCTGTGGGTAGATGCGCTCTGCATCAACCAGCAAGACGTGTCCGAGCGAGGCCACCAAGTCCAGCATATGCGCAACATCTTCTCATGCGGCCGCGAAACGATTGTATATCTTGGATGTGACCTGGGCGGCAACACCGGCCTGTCGGCGTGGAACTTTCTCGAGAGCCAGGCCAGCTGGGCTCTCAACGACAAAGGCGAGCCTGATGCGTCGATCCCAGACCGGATGCGCGACCTGACCGAGTTCCGGGGTGATATATCCGATGTCGAGTGCGACATTTTGGAAAGACGGTGGTTCCGCCGCGTCTGGGTCTTTCAGGAGGTTGTTGTTTCGAGGAAGGTCTCGCTGCAGTGCGCTCGTCGCCGGATCCCCTGGGACGACTTCTGCAAGGCCCTTCTCCTCCACAAGCGGCACCATGACCGATACGGCCAGAGCCTGTCCCGTCGGGGTAAAGCGGAAATCGTGTTCCGCATGTTCCAGGCGCGCCGAGCGTACCTCGAGGCACATGGCTTGCACTCTCTACTCCCCGCATGGCATGGCCAGCTCAAGCGCTACGACGACGATGGCGGCACGCATATCCTCAACACACTGGAGAGGGCGAGACGTCTGGAAGCTACCGACCCAAGAGATAAGATCTTTGCGTTGCTAGGCATCTCGACCGGTTTCGACCCGGACCATCCCAGCGTCGCTCCTGATTACAGCAAGAGCCGGTTCCGTGTGTATATGGATCTGGCCGCCTACGTGATGGAGACTTCACAGAGCTATGATATCTGGAGTTGCCTAGACAATGGCGCCGTGTACGGCTACGAGATCGACGAACTGGGTTGGGCCAGGGCCCGCGGCAGCCGACCCGGCCGTCTCCTCCAGGCTGATAATGATGAAGAAGAGATGGGAGAACTGCCTTCGTGGGTGCCGGACTGGAACCGTAGCGCTTGGGAGCACACTCACGTTCCACGCTCGATACTGAGCACCTTTGGGCCTGAAACAGAAACGGAACGGCGAGCCAGGGAGCGCGTGGTGAGGGAAAGAAGATGGCGACTGTCCCCAACGACGCCCGAGTATGTATGCGGCGGTGTGTTCATCGGGGTAGTCTCAGACCCGGGCTGCAAAGTCTTTGTCCGCGGCCGACACGAACAGGACTTTCAGGCCTGCAGGGACAGCCTCGCTACTAGCGATCCGAAGCGATGCTTCCAGGAGGTCATGGATCTCTGGGAGTCTCAGCTGCTTTTTTCGGGCCAGGGCCAGTCCTGGACCCTCCTCGACAAGAGTACGTACCCGCCTGCTCCTAGGTCGGTTGAGAGCTACTTGTTTGCTAGGGCAAGGAAGACGGTCAGCTGGACCGACGACAATAGCAAGGCGGTTGCTGTCATTAGTGACGCTGAGTCTATCGTTGACGGGAGGAGGGTCGGTAGTGTGGCGATTACAATATCCGAAAAAGAAGAAGAAGAAGAAGAAGAAGAAGAGGGTAGTAGTGGCCACGGAAAAGTGGGATTACTTCATGTTCCCCGGGCGGAATATATTGGCCGTGACATGAGAATGGTTGGATTGCTTCCCCCAGCGGCACGTCCTCGTGACATGGTTGTTTTATTCGACGGCGCAAGACTTCCGTTTGTTGTGAGGTGCTGCCTCTGGCGAGATGATGCTAGATTGGGCAACGAAGAGGAAGGGATGGAGAATGCTGCTCGGGAGGAGATTAGAGAGAGGTACCGCCAAGTGAGAGAGAGTTATCAGCATGTTCTGCCTTCGACTTTTGGACCATCCTCGGCGGCGGCTGTGGTTGGGATTGTTGGTGAGTGTTTGGTGAATGGGTACAAGGAGCTAGCGGAGAGGAAACCAGTCTCAAAGACGACGTTCATTGTTGTGTAGGATATTTTGGAGTAGTAAATTAAAGATCTGCATCTTATTTACTGTCTCTGGACCGAGCGAGACGATGGCGAAGACAAATTGTTCTGAAAACGGCACCTACCTACCCGAGGTGCATGTTGTTGACATACACAACCTAAAACTTGTATGTGTGAGGAACCCGGACACTTTCACGGCTCCCTTTTTATGCAGCCGCCAGTGATGCAGACAAAGGAATGTAAGACTGTGTCAGCTGGGTTTTGTTACTTGCAGAACAAAAGGGAAGTTATCTACAATGTTTAGATGGCAGGGACCGGCGCAGGCTGGACCAGTTAGATTAGTTAGATTAGACTAGACAACACAGGAAGTCATACCCTGTAACCAGCTCTAATCTCCACAGTATGTATGTGCCTTGAGAAATTTATTCTACTTGCAATTAGAATCCCCCCGCTTCCCCAAATTCAGTTAATGGATTTGGTGAACCACGCCAGTGCCTACTACTGACTACTATCTATCTCCCTTGATTACCTACCTTACATAAACACCTTCCCCCTGCTGCGGAGTTGACATCGTCCTTCCTCAGAAAACCGAAAGATACAAACCCGCCCTGACGAACAGCCAACGGCAACCGTGGATTTCGATTGTGATATAGCCGAACAAATTGTTCCACGAACCCTCGAATTTCTCCATTTCGGCCCGTGACTCGACCTAGCCAATTCGTCGATTTATTCCCCTGGCAGCCATAGTAGATTCTTGAGTTCCAGGTAATCCACATGCTGTCGGGACTAAGACCATAGCCTCGGAATTTGCGGCTCCTGAGAGAGTCTGAACTGGAGCTACATCTGGAACTGTCAATTCATCCAAAATTCAAGGTACCGATCTCAGTATGGAGAGAATAGCCGGAGTTGTCAAAAGATAAGAGAACCTTGAATGCGTTAAAGAAAATGCTAAATATCGGCTAATATAATGCGCTCTATTCGTGCTGCCAGAACGCCGAGAGATAACTAGATGGTTTTTTTCCCCCGCTCAGATCCAGGACGCTATGCTTACATTTTACTCCGTAACCAACCAACTCGGATCAAATTCTCTTCTAACTCCTTGAACTTGTACAAACTCATCCCACCCGTCTGATGCATTTGGGACGAGATCTGCGATGGTGCTCCATTCGACGTCGCTGAAGTCTCCTCTGAGATTATCATTGAGTTTAAGGACGAGCTGAGATCACTCATTCGAGCCATATTAGAGACTTTGGTGCCGGATGTGTACCGCGAGAGCGTTGAAGAAATCGACAAAGATCCTCTTGCAAACCGGCTCAAGCGACGCGCTGCCTTAGCCCCGGTCTTCTTGAACTCTGTGAGATCGAAAGAACTTATGGAGCTGGCCAATGTAGGTGAGTAATACAACCCCTCTTGTGGTCGTACGGGGGCTCGAAGGTGACGCGTCGACCGCCGTCGCTCAGCTGAGTGAGTGCCGATATCGACAAAGTGAACGCCAAGTGTGTGTTCGAGACACGCAATCGCATGATGCCGATTTAGTTTCCTTGTCTCATTATGAGACTCAGGCCGCAGACTAACTGTGTTCCGCGCAATGTACTGCTGGAGAAATCTTTTTCCTAGCTGCTCATCGGTCTCACCGAGCATACACTCAGTCCTCGTACGCATTAGATGGATGAACTCCTGTTCCGTCCTCGGCTGAATGATGCAGTGAGAGTCATGATAGTCGTATATCATGCGGCAAACCACCATCAGCATTTCCGTTGGGCTAATTCCCATCGAGGTTTGTGTACCAACAATCCAGGCTGCCTGGTATTCACAGTTTCCTGTGCTCTTCCAATCCCCCCACAACTTGATGAACAGGGTATCCCTCTCAGCCCATGCCGTGTTACTGTCGCCATAAAGACCTGCCACTTTTTCCCCGGCTTGGGTGGAGCGCCACGTCACTCCAAAAAGCCTCTTGTTGCACCAGGCGACACACGATCTGACGCACGGCACCGGGTGGCCGTAATGAGTGAATGACCAGGGCATGTGGTGCAGAACGTAGTCCTCAATGTGCGCAGCTCGCTGGGAATTGTCGCTGAGACCGTACGTCATTGGGGATGTGAGAGAGGATAGCTCACTCGTGGCGAGGCGCATAACGTTCAAATATAACGGAAGGCAGAAGGACTTATCGTCAGGGAGTACGCCCTCGAATAGTTTGTCGAGCTGGCGGGGAACATAGTCTGCAGCGTTGCTGAGATTGGCCTGGGCACCCTTGAGGTCCGCATTCCGGTTGCTGATGAGGGCGAGCAGCATGTAGAGCACGAACTTGGCCAAGCGAGTGGAACTGTCCTCGGCCAAAAAGAGATTGAAGTTACTCAGGTTCTCATGGATGATATTCTGGATGATCTCCACATGGTCCCGATTGCTGGCAGTTGACGCGCACTGGATGACCAGGTAGTCAATACTGGGATCCGGATATTTTTGTGCAGTCGATTGCTGCCGCTTCAGCATCGTGGTGTAGAGCTCGAATGCCTCTTGGTCACAATGCAACATGCTAAAAAAGTCCGCTGCGCGTCTGATGTCGGCCATGTCTTCATCCGAGAAGGTGTCGACCGGGCTGTTTCGGTCTATGATCCGCAATCCGACTCCCTCCTTCTCAGTCGGTGGTTCGCTGGAGTATTGCCGTGGTGTCGAATCTCTGTTCCCCGCGCAAGGTGTCGGGCAAGTCCTTTCGTTTGGCATTGAAACAACTGAAGGGGAGGACCTTCTGGCTGGTGGCTGCATGCCGGTCGTAGCACCCAAGAGTGGATCATGGCAGGTACTTTCTCGATAGTCGTTATCGTACGCGCCGAAGGCTTCATCGGCTCCAGCATCCACGGCATCAAGAATGTCTTTGATACTACTAGGCGGGAATGATTGGTTTGGGCGCTTGATCAGATCGTTAGAGTCCAGGCGCGCAGTGCTGGAGCTACTTGGGTGGAGCCATTTAATGGTGGCTGCTGTGGTTTCCGGCGCGGAGCATGGCGGTGGCGTTTTTGCCTGGGTTGGGCTGGCCATGGTTGGCACGCCAGTGGCGCCACGCTGCGAGCTACCCTCCACAAAAGGATAGCTCTCGGATGTGTGCGGAGACATTGCTTCGCCGTCCCCTCGGTCGAGTTCTTCATTGGCTGATTTGTCGGCATTGATGTGGGTGGTGATGACGAGAGCCTTCATGCCGTCATGTACTGGTGTCCGCAGAGAGGGCTCAGGGGTGTTTTGGCGAATTGAGTCTGCGCCCGCCGGCCCAGATACTCTCGGGGAAAGCTCATTGAGGTCTTGGTCACGGTCCGGCGTTCCAGTTGCTGAGAGCTTGTGTGGCATCTGGCTAGATGTTTCGGTGTCCTCGTGGTGCTCCGAGCTATAGCCAACCAGCGTCTTCTTTCTCGGTGGTTTCACAGGACCCGAATCTGTGCTGCCCATTCCATGGGCATCGATGCTGGTTGTGCTTCTTCGGCGTTTGAGAATCCTTTGCTCACAACTCGCGGCTGTGTGTGCTTCGGGGGACTCTGTCGCTCCGGTTCCCTGCTTCCTGACGCCCCATAGGCTGGTCAAGTTGTAGGTATACTGACGCTCCCTAGAGAAGGACGGATTAGTCAAGACTGTGGAAGGCGTGAGCGCCCCATGTTACTCACGTTGCTTCAAAACCATGGCGGAGTCTCATCTGAAGCCTGACTTCTCCGACATTCGAAGCCCGGTAAATCTCGATTGCCTCGTCTTTGTATCGTTCCCATGTCTCTCGCGGAATGCGATTGTTGCGTGCAGCGGCTGGCGCGCCGACAAACTTGTAGCTGCGAGGAGTCGTAACCATCTTGGACGGCGCTGGGTTGCCAGGGAAATCAGGTTGCACTGCCGTTGAGCGTCGAGGTCAAGTCTGCGTCGAGTTGTAGCGAAAAGGGGCTCTAGTAAGGTATTCGTGTCCCGCCAAGACTCAGTGGTGTGGGCAGAAAGGCAACCACGGTCTGTGCTTCACAAACTCCTATTTCAGTTAGCGCAAAGCGGCTGTCAGGTTGTCACCCGAGGACCCACCAGCACTGCCGTACGGATTCCCAGCAAAATAGTCTCTCACACTAAGCTTGAAGAGGATTTGTCAGGATTCAAGCCGCAGTATCCATCAGCGGCCAGCGCTAACAACCTCCAACATACAAACTCGGCGGGGCACTGATGTTGACCTCGCCCACCCAGGCGCAGTGCGCATCTGCATCTGCAAACGTTGTCTCATGAAGTCCCGAAACCCTCCAATCATCGACCACCTTGCCACAGCCCCGGCTTCCGCGTTCGGTTATCGCGCGACGTCACGCACTCAGAAACTAACCTAAAGAGGAGATTGTCATGCCGGGTCGGGGGGAATCATGACTTCAACCATGCGTTTTCCTGAGCGCACCCAAGTCCCCCGCCGCAAGGAAGTTCTCAGCTGAGCTATTCAGGGTTCGGGTCATCACCCCGAAGGCAAGCCCAGCACGCTGCCGAACATGGATGCGGGCGCCAAGCGCGTCAACAGGCCGGGTATGATCATGACAAAGTCCAGATCGAGACATTGTCGTTAACCACACGATGTTTTTCGGAGCCGAATGATCTTTGGCTCGACTATTTGAATGCTCTGTTGAGCCGACTCTTGTCCCCGACAACAGACCACTCTGACTGGGATATCCGCCATCCGAGTCCCGAAACTGCATCGAAATTTTCAAGTTCCACCAACACGAACATGTCACAGCCGGGCCAATCTTCAAGTGACCTACTCCAAATTGGGTCTTGGATTACCACTTTGAAGGCAGATGTGCTTGCAGTAGTGAGTCAAGCACCGGAGTTGATCAGGTCGAGAACCTAACTAACCAAGTTCCCTAGGCTGCCACCGAGTCCGAATCTGTGTCGGCACGGCCTCCTTCGCAAGAGAGATACGGAAATTTTCAGAAGAGGAAAAATGGAGGACCGGTGAACGGATTTGAGCCGAAAACATCCGAAAACATGAAGCGTTGGCTGCAGGAGGACAAAACGCAGGCACCTGGTCGGGACATAAATGATATCTATAGATGATTGATTCTAGAATAGTTGAATCCATACATTATCCGCCAAGTATTGAATGATGCAGAATTGGCCATAGCTAGCAGGATACAATGTGCTCCGTGGCTGCTTCACCAAAAAAAAATTCCATCCAGTGCAGAATTCCCTAATGGCAAGGCTCTTGTAACGTTTCTAAGTTTGGGGATACGCTTGTTCATGATGCGTCGTCGTCCTTGCCCTTGTTGGGACACATAAAATAGTAGGAGTGGGTCTCTTTGTAGGGGTATGCAGATTTTCTCACCGTCTTGAGACGAATTTATGTACGCGAAATTTCCTTTTCGTTCGTAATTTTAAGCTAGAGAGCCAAGGTAGGAGGATCGAGGAGGTAACGAGCCATATAGGGCGCTGGAATCGATTCAATCGGCGCGTCCAAGTATTCCAAGCGCAGCAGGTCGCTTCTCTAGCTCTAAGTAAGCTCCGCACAACTTGGGGGAAAATTATCAAGGGAAGTGAAGTCAGCCGTAGAGTTATCGTCAAGGAAGAGGGCGAACTAGTTTCAAATTTCGCTGCTGTGCAGGAAGACACGCAAAGCGCGGTTTTTCTCAATACGCTGGCAGAGGAACTGCGGCAGTTCACGTTCTGTGCGATCTGGATGAGAAGTATTGACATGTCATCCAAACCATCCTAACCGAAGAGAATAACAACTGCTAGCCTTCATGATGGAGCAGGTTTGGCTTCCCGATGTCTTAGAAACGAAGCGCGTGGGGGAGGCAGTACCGTCGATGGAGCAGAGATGGCAGAACCAGGTGCGGCCAGCGAAACGGAGACAGGCCCAATCGAGGGAGGGCCAGCAGATGATAACACGGCCGTTCCCAGCAGCAAGCCCTCGGGGATCTTCAGGCTCGCAGAGACCTCAGGAAAACCCCAGGATGCCGCCGCTGCCGCCGGTGATGCGCAGGGCGAAGCAGCTCCCACCACAGATGACCCTCCTAAATACCCTAACCTGCAGGCCACATGGAAGAGCGTTCCGCCCCGTCCCAAGGCCAGCTGGTCGAGATCCAAGCATCGAGCCTACAGCTTGATTTCCATCAAGTCGATGACGATGCCGTCAATGAGCGATGAGCGTAGATTCAGTTCCAACCCCTAAAATTCTGACAGATTACCTACCTAGTCATATGGATTAGGTAGTCATACAAATTCGTCGTACAGTCCACTACGCGATCTAGCCGGCCACGAGGACACTGGAGAGAACACGTCAATCAATGAAGCCATCACCACATTCCACTTCTGTTCCTTCCGTCTAACGCTCTTCGATCTTACACACGCGGCCTATATCAATACCCTAGAGCAGCGAAAAAAAAAAAAACTCTTTACCGCCGGGCTCTCTCGATGCTGCCCTATCTTCGTGATTGTGATTGTCTACCCCCTAAGCGTAGCAAGACAAGTGAGATTCCAAGTTTTGGGAATTCAGTTGGCTCTGTAGATTGTGTTGGCCGTGTTGCTAGTCTCTCACCATCAGCGACGCCGCTCAGACAGCAGTGCGAAGCGAAAATTAACCCCTAAACCAGTGCGCCCACACGCAGGCAAACGCAGTGCCCTCATAACAAGGCTGTGCTGCTCAATGCTCAATGGACAGAGGTTAGCTGAAGCTGAGCCGGGGCTGATCTGGACTGATCAAAGGTGATGAAAAATTATGTGATCGTGACCATGGGGCGGTCGTCCATTTTAGGGGTGTGTAACAGCTGAGATTTACCCCTTTGCAGTCTGTTATCTTAGTGGGTGCACTAGTATCAAATGTACCAGTATACTCCAAGCCAGTACATTATGCAATAGTATATTCTAGGTGCCAGTTTACTATGTGCCAATCTATCCGATATACTTGTATATTATTAAGAGTTTGGCAGAATTTGGGCCGCGCGGGGGGAGGTCTCGGGAGGAGGTCTCGGGAGGAGGCGGTGAGATACTTTATGTAGTGTCCAGATCTGATTGGTACGATTATCATTCATCTACATGTAGACCAGCCCATTCCGTCAAGGTTCGAAGGCCAATGAAGATGCAGACCAACCTAATATTAGGCATGGTGTGAAGCCCAGACTCACCATTATCGTGGCGGTGCCATGTTGATCAACTTGACCCCCCCC
>Ga0247760_1003222_pt1 | contig 10901 bp, 7 predicted proteins | sample UWRJL171409R4_FD_179936 | JGI IMG/M metagenome (GOLD analysis project Ga0247760, IMG submission 179936) | Plant litter microbial communities from Arlington Agricultural Research Station in Wisconsin, United States - UWRJ-L171-409R-4 | ecosystem: Environmental > Terrestrial > Plant litter >...
TTCCCAGGTATGCGAAAGGATAGCGTATTTCAAGGGAATATCATCATCCGACGCAAAGTCTTTCATGAGGCCGCTGCGCACGTTAAGGAGACGCATCTTTGGGGTACTTAATAAATGACGATAAAAGTGAGGCCAAGAGACAGCACAGATTGGGGAAGATGTTTGTGATGGAGAAGGGCACAGGCCCCACTAGTTATCCCCGCACCCGCAAACGTGATTGGGCAATGCAAGGCTCTTCTTCTTTCCCCAAAACCGCTGACGATTGGTCCGTGAGATCCTTCGGGACGGCGGGTTGGCCCAAACTCCTACAGTTGGTAATCATTGTCAATCACGCCAGTTCTGATCTGAAGACAAATCACACAAATCGCGCCCGAGTGGAGAGAAAGGGACGGCACACAAAAGTGCGGTGATAGCTTGTATTCCTATTACGCTTGTGAGCAAGTGCAGGTACTCTCTAACCTTGCACTTGGATGATATCTGTAGTTATCTTCAAAAATCCCCATTCGGCGGAGCATCCGTACAAAAGCTATTCTCGTCAGAAAAACAGCTCTGCTAACGAGGACCACCCATTACCCATCGTATCCAAAGAACACCACAGTGACGGTCAAGTCATCCCTGACAAGTTAGCATAACTCCTGGATCCACAGGGGGGAACTCACCGAAAACGCCGGGTATTCGATCCCGCGAGCATGAACAGTGAAGCAATCATATCATGATCATCACCTCCCAGACCATTCCTGGCAATGTGCGTAGCCACGTTCACATCCTTGAAGACTGTTGTTCGCGGTCGCTTGGAAATGCCCCATTGCGCAGGTCTGACTGGCCCGTTACCATAAGGCTTCTCTGATTCTGGAACCTCGGTGGCTTTCACATTCGAAACCATGGTCTCCGAATCGCGTTTCCAAAACCGGGGCACCCATCCCATCAGAGATGTTTGGCTCTTGGTAGCCCTCTCAGGCATGAGATGGCCCTTGTCGATAAACTGACCTACTAACCCAACAACCTCCTCGTTGGAGAGCAGCTCCCAAAGCGAGTCCGAAGCGAGCACGAGGAAATCTCCCTTCTCGGGCTGAATCTTGGTGGTCGTAATGACGGGCTCTGCCGTCATGTATGGTGGCGTCACACAAATGTCGTTCGGACGCTTGGCGTAAAACCTCCTCCGCAAAGCGTTGGACGTTTCGCGGGACCATTTGAGAACCGCGTCGCCAAAAGCTCGACTCGGCTCATACCCCAGCAATCTCCCGTTTTTGGTAACCGCCGGCTCATTGGGATGTTCGGCCTGGACCCTCTTGATCTCCGCCGGGTTCGCACCCGTTTGGTCTGATGACAGTTGAGTCACGGTCCATTTTAATCCATCCCGTCTGCCCAGGACAGCTCGGCAGTCTCCCGTGCACGCAACTCGCAAGAGCTGGGTCCTCGTATCGTAAAAGCTGAGGATCGCACAGCTCCCAGCGATTGCCGGAGCTAGCACCTGGGCTCCCGTAATCTTCGAACTTGATGCCAACGCCCTCTCCGCACTCAATGTCACGATCTCGTGGTCGAGCTGAAGAAAGCCCGCCTTGATCGCGTCATCGATTGCCGAATTTGAGGGGCCGTCAACACCACGAGCCTGGGCTTGCTTGTATGCCTCCTCGAGTTTGAAATAGACGTGCGGGATGAGACTTTGGCGGAGCTTTGCTGAGGTGGCCCAACCACTGGTATCGTTAGCGGATCCTAGTTGAAATGCCGTACTGACTTACGAATGGCCATCATAGACGCCCCAGAACATCCATTCACTCGGAACTTTGTCACTCCCCTCTAACGGAATCGGGACAATGGCCTCGGAATGGTCATCCTCGATCGGGCAGTTGCTAGCGATTTGGTTGATGTCGTATCTCAGGACGCCGGACAGGCCTCCAACGACGACCGCCTCTTCGTTCTTACGGAGAATTTTCGTCAGCCTCTCGGGGCTGGGTGCCTCGAGCGACATGAGTTCGTCCCCGTTGCGATGTTCAATGGCAAGCAATGCCGCATCCTTTTCCAAATCTGAGGGGTCGGTGTGGGTTGACAGACGGATTTTCGGATGTGCCCCAGTGAGTCCGGGGATTGGCCCGAGCTCGTCTGCATCGCGAGGCGCATCAAACCTGATTGTGTTCGGCTGACTGACGTAAAGAAGAGTGACGATGGCTGAACCGGTGCCAAAGCTAAGTGCTGTCTTCCAGAAGAAGTTCGGATTCCCGGTCGAGGCCGATCCACTCTGAGTGGAATGCCACGATGCCGAGCGTGTGATGTTGGGGCCAGAACGGACTACTTTTGGCCCCAGGAAAGCGCACCGTCCATTGCGACCGCCACGAAGGACCAACCTGCCTGCCGAGTGGAGCATGGTCGCGTGCGCGGGGGAAGTGTCACGTGGGTCAAACTTGGTGCTCTAAAAGGTTCGTGAAGAGTACCTGGACGCAGTCTGGAAGAAACCTGAGTTCGTAGGGGGCTGTATATTCGGATCCGGAAGCCAGATTTCGCAATTGGCAAGCCAGGGACGGTGTGGAACGTGAAGGGATGAAGTCGTGGGCAAACTGGCCTGGGCTTGCCGGATTTGGCTTGGCTCGACGTGATTGGCTTAACCCCGGGAGGTCACTTAGTCATCAGCCTCACGTAAGACAGACAGGAGGATTTGGTTCTGTCCAACAAAAAAGTATTTCACGGAGCCTGACTCCTCAGAGTTCTCTCTATTGATATATTTTTTTTTTCATTTCTAACCTCTACGGATACTCACTTCCTAAACTTTCTTGGCCTGGTGCCCGAATTTGCATGGCGAGCAGCGCGTGCACGGTGACCAGACCGTGACATGGATGAGCCCCGTTGCCCAGTGCTGAAATAGACTAGTCTGAACAATCCTCTGCACTGTGCCTTCCACCAACCAAAGTGCAGAAAGAACACGCGGATTCCTCCGTGTTCCCAAAAAAAAATACAGCTTTTGCCCTGTTTGTTCACGATGACGGGGGTTAACTTCCATTTGTCGACTTTTCTAGCGTTCTTTGCCTCTAGCGTCGGCGCGGTCAATCTCTCTAGCACACTTTTCGCCCCATTGCCTTGGTGAAAAGTCCGAGGTGCCAATCTCCGTTGGAGTTGAGCCGGGCAGGGTGCAAAAAGTCTTTGCATCATAGCGGGGTAAGTCGAGCACATGTAGGCACCTTAGCACTTGACATATCTTAGTCCTCCGGAGTCAAGCCGAGGCGTTTTAGCAGAAAGCCCATTGACTTTCACTTGCGGAGACTCTCTTGTCGCGAGTACCTAGGTACTTTGTGGTAGCTGGTTCAATCCGAACCTCGATCCCTCGGTCCGCCCAAGGGTTTTGACCCCCCCATCCTTCTCCATGCGGAGCTTTGCAATCACTGTCCTGTTACCCATCTTGAACTAGCAACGAAAACTAAGAAACCGACAACAGTTTCCCGACGCCATTGCCTACGAATGTGACTGCCTCGACCCACTCCCCCTCGGGAATAGGGGCTGCTTGGGATTGATCGCTTGGAACTCTAAGTGAATTTCTCCGACCGAGTCAGCTTAGGTCGCCTGACTGTGTGCACTGTGCAGTTGTAAATCTCCCAGTGTAATTCCAAGAGAACACCACCCCGCGGAAATTTCTAGCCAGTAGAGGTCGCAGGCAGGAACCGAGAATAGCAAATAACAGAGCATTGCAATGTCAGTTTGGGAAAAAAAAAAAAAAATCTCTGCAAAAGTGTCAGCAGAGCTGTCAAGACCGACAAACCCCAGCTTATAATCTGATTTAAGGGCTTCTTTTGACTTTTTGTTCACACACAGAAGCGACAAAGATGGAACCAAGAAGACTGAGAAAGGTAGCTCGGCGAATCATCCAGTTTTCCGTTCTTTAAAGGTTTTTGTATTACCATCCACACTGCCCAGACAAAAACAACAAAAATTGAGATTCACCGGACCCTAAGGCAAACTCAGAAAAACCTCCTTCAACGCCTCAAAATCTAGCGTTCCCAAGCCCGTGACCGCATCCCACCCTTGACTCGCTGGAAACACTGTTCCAAACCCACAGCCACCGACAACACCCACCTCGACCTCCCTGACGAATTTCTCTCTGTATTTATACAAAACGGGGTTAATGAACCCGACGGGTCCCTTTCCAGATTTGAGTCTCGCCTCATTCACTAATGCTATCATGCTCGCTACAATAGGTGTCGATGTCGACGTGCCCCTTACGAGATGGTATTTCCCATACAAAGAGATTAAAAAATCTTTGCCAAGAGCACTAATGTCGGGATATCCCCGGCCGTGGGCGTTGAAGAGGCCTCTGTCCGCTAGGGTGCGGAGGGTTGTCCCGTTTATTTTTGTATTGTCGAGATATGCTGTTGTGTCTCCATGCTCTGTGTCTGTGTCTGTGTCTGTGTCTGTGTCTGTGTCTGTATCTCTGTCTTGATGGTGAGAATGATGGCGATAACGACGAGTCTGAGTCTGATACCACGGCGCGGCAAAGACTCTGCTGAACCCGCCCGAGGATTCCGTGCCATTTACACTTAGCGCCGTTTCTGGAGGGAATGCCTTGCCAAGTGACCACGTCGTTTTTGTCTCGGTGAGTTGCGTAGCCCCTACTGCGGTAATCCAAGGACAGGATGCGGGCCAGGTCGATGAGAAATGCACTGTTCCTCCTTCTTCTCCTCCTCCTCCTTCTCTTCCTCCTGGTGGGACTCCTCCTGGTGGGGAAATCGTTATATTGGTAGGGACGTTCCCCTTCCCCGGTAGAATTCCAGAGATCCCCCCCGTCACATTCCCCGTGTGCGGATCAATACACCCGCCCAGCTGGTCTGCCGTTCCACGATCTCCCGTCGCAGCCAAGACGGTAGTCCCTTGCAGACCAAGTTTAAGAAATTCGAGACATTGTCGACGGAGATACGCAGCGGGAAAGTTTGCTTCGTTTTGGACTGACTGGATGGTAATCACCTTGGGAGGGACAAATCTGCCGCAGTCGGAGGCGTTGTTATAGTTGTGAGGACGGAAAGTAGGGTTCGGCCAGATGGGGTCAAAGGAGGCGTTAAGAGCCGTGGTGCAGTAGGTTGTGTCAAACGCGGAGAGCATAGTGTTGAGGTTGCCGACTTGGCTGTAGTCGCCCACTTGCATGTCGGTTACGGGGATAGGGTGGATAAGGGACATGGTGTATTGATAGTCGAGGTTCGCTTCGAGGTTAAAAGGGATGAGCTTATATTCGTCTTGTCGGTAGCCGCCGTTGATGGGCATGAGGAGGGGACGTTGCCCGACAAGGTTGGGGGCGAAGTCGCGGAAGAACATGTCCATGTCATCAGGCAGGTATGTGCCCCATGAGGGGGTAAACACGCCGAGAGAGCTGTTGGAGTGGGATTTGCTGTCGTTGGGGAGTGTCGGGATGTTGTAAAGATGGCGAAGGCAGTCGGGTGACACGTACTTGAAACAGTCGATGGGTCGACCTGCTGTTCCTGCTGCCCGGGCTGTCAAAGGATGGATGTGAGCAAGGGATCTGGCGGCGAGGCTCCTGCGAACAATACGCTCAGGCTCATCGTGACCTGGCAGGATATAATCAATGTACCGTGCTACATGTTTGGGCACAGAATATTTGTTGGGAAGGATGGTGGCTCTGGACATATCACGACGATATCGATAAAATTTGGACTGGAAGAGCGTCTTGGCATGTCCAGCCGTAGTCCGGAACGACAGACGAGCCCCATCGGCAGAGAGACGCATGGTATCCCGCGGCACTCCCGAGTCGTTGAGCCAGTGAGCTACCTCACGCACATGGTTTCTTGGGGGCGAAAAATGCTTGGCGGTTTCCTCCCGGGTCCAGTGCTGGCCAAAAGTTGGGGAGGAGGGATCAGAAACCTCTTCGAGAGCTTTTGCTGCGGCTTCATAGCTTTCTTCGTTGAATGAGAGCGCAATCTCCATTCGAAGAATGTGGTCATCATCAACAGCCTCGGCTGTTCTCTTCCACTCGGAGCGAGCAGAGATGACGAGGGAAAAGTCAGACCTGTCGGAGAGGTGGGCAGTGAAGCCAGATGCCGACAGGGTAAGAAAGAAAATAGTGAGCAACATGATGAGATAACGGTGGTGTGTTAGCAACTTGCCTGTTGGATCAGTCCTAGAAAAAAGAGATATTCGGCCTATCAAATACCGACAGATATATGCGACACGGAAGTTTCCGACATCTCTCTCTGGATGCATGACAATAGGCAATACTTGCTGACCAAAGGTGCAGCAACTAGTAAACTTTAGTTAGGATGCATTTGCCGGGTGCTGCCGTTGGAGGGTGGTTTAGTAATTTTCTTGGTAAAGGTGGGATTACTCAGGACTACCTGCCTGCATACAGTTGATGACCAGGACCCTACCTGCATACGTGTGCCTACATACAGTTGAGTCCAGTCTCGGATTGGCAAAGCTACTAGTTTTGGTAAGTCATCCATGCATTGACTTTGGGACTGGAAGATACGAAGGCAGGTAGCCATCCCGATACAAGAATTGACTCTAAAAAGCCTAGTGGGAAAATTGAGAGTTGCATGCCTACCTACTTACCTACCTTACCTAGGTACGGTAACTTTACCTACCCAAGGTAGAAATTGTTAATACTGTATGTAGGTGTATGTGGGATCGGTTGACAAAGGCGACATAACCAGACTCAGGTCAGTCGGTGTCGGTGTTCTTGATTATCTCCAGTCACACGTAAAGGGTCAGGAGTTTGGGAGGATTGCAACAAAAGCACATCTCCCAAGATTTGCTTCTGTTGGTCGATGCCAATATCTCATTATATGCGAGAAGATCAGTGCGACACAGCTGCCTAACGAAATTTGCAATAATACCTACTTAACATGTACTGACTCTGAGTCTGGCCATGTGATAAGGGTTCGATTAGAAAGAAAACCCCACGTTCGACTGTTTTTTTTCTGGCTTGGCCAAGCTGTGAACACCTACAGGTACAGACACGGGTAGCTCGGACGTGGTTCGATCAGTCCATGATGACGGCAGTTAGAAAACGCAGGTTACATGTGCCTTGGGGCGGCTACAATGTCATTTGATGTCCTCGGGCATCGGGTGACGTGGTAATATTGACTGGGCCATGCAAGAACTTTACAATCATGATGAGTGTTTAGGGTCTGGCTAGCCGGGATTGGAGTGGGGATGAACTTCTTCGGTGCATGGCCGAGGACTTGCCGAGAGAGGAAGGAAGTCTGGATGAGGGGCTAGGTCAAGGGAGGTTTTAGCTAAGGATGGTCAAGTTTCAAAATACTTAAACCCCGTCATGTCCGCTCAGAAAAGTCAGCAGAAACATCAACAAATTACTACAAGCCCAGCAAACCACCCCTAATCTCTCCAAGAGGAAAAACAGAAAGACTAAAAGTCAACATGGGTCTCATGAAGCTCTTCACTCTCGCCGCAGCCGGACTGGCCATCGCCTCGCCCCTTGCCAATCCTGCCCCGGTTGTCCCCGAGATGGAGACTGCCGTTGCTACGGTTCAGAAACGTGTAAGTTTTTCCTGCGTCTATTCTAGTCTGTCCGGGCAGAAAATCGTCTGGTCCAGTCTTGTCTTTGTCTAATGCTGACGCTGAGGCTAACCTGTCCGAACCATAGGGACTTCCATTTGTAAGTTTTTCCCCTCCTTCCCTTCCCCCAACTCACCACAACCAATCCGTTTCAAAAAGAATACAACGTTACTGATTCAACATGACCTAAATTAACCAGGAGGTCTGCTTCCTCGCTTGCTTCCCCTTTGCCGAAAACATCCTGGTCTTCCTCGCTTGCATGGAAGGCTGTGGACTTGCGGGCGACGATGCCGGAGCCATTACTGGCCAGGATGCCCTGGCTCTCTATGAAAAGTCCCTGGCCGACGGCAACGCCACTCCCGTCACATCTAAGCGCCATTGAGGTTGGATTGGGTTGACCGCGTTTGAACTTGACATCAATGTAAGCTTTCGGATGCATGTCTGCCGCGGGGCTGAAAAAGTTGCTGACTGACCGTGCTGCATACCAGTCTTGATAGGTATCGCGGTGTGTGTGTGTGCGTGCGGTATTTCTTCAACAGTTGGTGTATTTTAGTAGCTGCAGTCGACATGATGATGATTATGACACTCTTTAGTGAAAGGGTTACTCTTGGTGAAGGATGCTTTCCTTCGATAGGTATCTTCATGACATTGACATAATGAAACTATACCAACCATAGGCATTAACACATTCTTTTTGGCCTCTAATACCGATTGACTCATAATTGTTGAAGTAGGCACGATGTTATGATGGATACTCTGGTCATGTAAGTAAAGAGTTTATCAGACTGATGAGATGGAACGGCTCTCCCCGCACCTCAAACTTGGTAAGCAGACAGGTAGGCAGGTAGGCGGCATGTCGTGCATTTCCCCGGCATTCAATTCACCGCGACAGAGGTTGTCAGCCGGATCCCATCACATGGCTCGGCAAATCAGAAATCACGAACGGATCTCCATGGGGTAAAACTTGCGATATCTCTGCATGAAAGGACTGGAAACCACGCAAGGCAAGTATGAGTGCACTACCGTCAATGACAGCCCCCAAAATTTTTTTAATTCTAGCCAATACATGATGCAAGCAGCTAAGCCTTACCCAAGAACTTGAAATCCTTTGACAATATTTAGGAAAAGAGGCGTCAATGGTAGAGCCTTTTTCATGTTCGTGGTCGAATCACTTTGTGTTTATGACTACTACCTACCTGATTCCCAAAAAGAAATCCTTTTTGAATTCTGCAGGATACTACTAAGGCCTCTGCGTCTTGCGCTTCCTCGACGCTTGTCACAGCCGGCAGTTGATAACAGACATTGATAAAAAGATGTCAATGAGGTGGGGGTGTCTATCACCCAGTTCACAATGACCAAGCTCGAGTTGAGATTGACTTCAACTGGGGAAGTCAGCAGGACTGACTGACCCTCGCCAAGCTCAATCGTCCCAAGATTAGCATATATATCAATCCTTTTCTCACCCTAGTTGTGAAGAGATGTACAAGTGCAACAAAGTATATAATAAAAATATAAACAACTCTCAGTCACAAAAACAAGTCTCATTAACTCAATCACTCACCGGCAAATCACACTACCTAGTTAGAAGAATGCATTTCACCAAACTCTTCTCTACTCTGGCGCTTGTCCACCTTGCGACTTCCACTGCCCTCCCTGTTATGGAGAACCGTGACATGTCAACTGAGTTTGAAAAGCGTGTAAGTCTAGTCCCCCTCTTACTCATGTTATCAACACATCTCAATGCTAAAGAGTATTTTTGCAAATATCAGGGCGTCCCCTACCCCTCCTGTGTCGCAATCTGCTTCTTTGTCGCCAACCCCATCGCCTGGGCAGCTTGTATGGTTGGCTGTTTGGCGGCCGGAGAGACGGCGGATGGGGGAGAGGTTTCGCTGGATACCATTATCAAGGAGCTGGAGGCTGCAAAGGGGGCTTCTAAAGTTTAGAAGGGGTTTCTTTCACTACATGCACGTTGTGAAATACGTTTATGCACTGTTCTGCGGGGAATTATGGGCGAGATGGATTGGGGTCAGGTATCCTGGACCGGGATAGACCATTCGCTGATACGTATTGAATGAGAAAAGCGATGAAACAACCTGACTGGAACGAGACAGAAACTAAAGCAGGTGATGTCATCCACCTCGCTAATAAGTGGGCGCGGTAAAGGGTTTAACGCAGTTCAGCTCTGGGATTCCACTCCGGCGATTTGTTGGCTTTGCTCTTTTTGAAAACCTTTTGTTCTAGAAATCAGAAAAAGAAAAAAAACTGGGACAGATCCTCACCAAAGAAAAAGCCATACCTCAGCTTCATCGAAATTACCGTATTTCCCATACAGACCAGTCTTGTAATGCAAACGCAAAGCCCATTCAACCCCCGCTGCAGCTGTGACATCCCAGTGCTGCAAACGCCCACATGACAGAACAGTTCAGTAAGGACAAGGTGATGATGGTGTGTTTTAGGGGAGTAACGGCGTGGAACAGCACTAACAGAAGCAAGATAGTGTAAACGGGTTGGACATGACGGCCTTGAAATTTCCAGATTTTACGTCGGTCCCACGTAATAATACAAAAAGCCCGTTAGGGTTAGGCCTGTAAGGACCGACCCCCACTTTCCAGTCCACGACAACCAAACAGAAACAACACACTAGTGGCACCCAAACTGAATTGACAAACAGGTTCTCCTCACCGCAACTTCATTAAAGACAGAGAATTCAACACTCAACACTAGAAAAGCAGTGAAATAACCAAATGACACCTCCAGATGCAGCAAATGCTGAAACCATCAGAAAGCAGGGCAATGAGCTGTACAAACTCGGGAAGCTCGTAGAAGGTATGTCAAGTTGACCTCCAGGTTAAGGTTTTCACCGCTGATTTGATCTGGACGGCAGCCGGCCGCGAATATGAAAAGGCCGCGGCCCTCGCTCCCAACGACCCATCGCCGCTGTCCAACCTTTCTAGCGTCAAGTTCGAGCTGGGAGAATACGCTTCTGCCGCCGAGTACATCCTCAAGGCTCTTCAGGTCACGCAGGAGGATGACTCGGAAACGGCAGCGAAGAAAAGGACCCTTCATGAGCGCTTGGCTAAGTGCTACATGCACGGAAGAAAATTTGAGCAAGCCCGCAAGATCTCCGACGACATCGGGGATGGTGCTTCCGCTGATGCTATCCTCGGTGGGCTAGAAGCCCTCAACACCTGGACTGCCGCAGCAAGTAAGGAGGGAGGGGATGCACTGGCGCATCGGATGTTGATGTTCGATCGCCTGCCTCGGCTGATGGCTAATCTGGACAACTTGACCGAGTACTATGCCATCGGACATGACGTGGCAGACACTCTCTTTGACGATCGCCTGCAAAAGTCGTCTTCGCCTCGGGACTCGGTGGCGCTGATGTTTTGCGGTAG
>Ga0247760_1003223_pt1 | contig 10900 bp, 7 predicted proteins | sample UWRJL171409R4_FD_179936 | JGI IMG/M metagenome (GOLD analysis project Ga0247760, IMG submission 179936) | Plant litter microbial communities from Arlington Agricultural Research Station in Wisconsin, United States - UWRJ-L171-409R-4 | ecosystem: Environmental > Terrestrial > Plant litter >...
CTCGCAATAAACCTGACCTGTATGCTCTTTAGTGTCGGCGCGCAAGTCAAGATCCAAGCCACCATCTTGAGGGTTGTGACGTTGCAGTCGGGTAGAACCAAGTGTTCGAGTCTAGACATGTGTCGAATAGCTGCACCAAGAAGCCGAAGAAAAAAGTAAACCATGGTGCTATGTCTCAGGTCAAACTTGAGAACTTTGGTATCGGTAAGCCAAGTAACCAGGTCGAGATAGATTGGCCCTGGATCGTTGGGACTCCCCTGGACGATGCAGCCGCTTGCCGGGAAGTACATGTAGAAGCGCAATTCCTGACAGTACTGTCGGAGGGAAGGGTTCTCGCGGAGAGTCCGATGGAGATGTCTTGTTCCCTTTCGCGGGAGGTAACCACGAGTCCACTCGCTATCGATCCAAAAGCCAACGTGATGGCGACGGTACATGTAAGGGGTGATGAGACGATGGAAGCGGCGACAGGAAAAGGAGATGCTAACGGCATCCCGGTAAATGTGGTAGCTGGCACAAGGCGCAAACATTGTCATCTTGGTCGGCAGCTCTTCGTCTTCCTGGAGGAGTTGGTAGTCATCGACGAGTTGGATCTCGGCGGCAAACTCGAGAATGGGAAGGAGAAGCTCGTCTGGGAGAGCCATGAGCCCCTTGTGTCGGGGAGGGCATCGGGGCCATTTCCGGTCTGGCTTGATGAGGACGAGTTGGTTGGAGTCGGAACGACCGAGGTGACATTGGTATTTGGGAGGCCAGCGGAGGAGATATCGAGTCTCTTCAGTGGATTTGGGTTTGTCGATTTGTCCGGGGCACATGTACGTGTCCATGGTGAGTTTGCTTAAGGGCTAGTAGTATAGATGCTAGGGATTGGATATTGTGAAGATTGCAGGGAAGGGATTGGACAATAAGAAAGGATTGGACGACAAGAGATTGGACACGAGAGGATTGGACGAGAAGAAATTTGAAGCCCGGTGCGGGGAGAGGACAAGTGCCCAAGCAGCATCAACCCCGCAGCTCTCGATGATAAATCCTCAGGAGATGTCGGTGACACGGCATGATGGACCAGGTTGGTGATTGGCCCAGCATTTTCGTGAATCCGAAGTCTGCATTGGAGACGGGTAACGAACGGGAGGTGAAATTCCAGATATAAGACGGGAAAGACCGAGGTAACAAAGATTTGTGGGGTCATTTGCTGTGGAGGAGAAACTCGCCAGGAAGTGGATTAATCCCAAGAGTAGTAGAATGAGGGTGAGATTTCTACCTACGTCAAGCACCATGCGACAAGGATGCTAGTAGTCCCGCCAGATGGTACGACAAAGGTCCAAAAAGGCGGCCGCCCAGATGGCTCACCATGTGCGCGATCGGGCCATGCGTAAGGTAGACTCCATGTTCTTCAAGGTGGCTCTGATCATGGACCAACTTGCTGACAAGGACACTCCTAGTGCCGTGTACGCCGCTATCGAAGCATCACCGCAGCGCCTCGATGCCATGATTGCGCATGTATTGGAGCGTGTTCTGGCAGCAGAGCCTGGATGCGAGCCTCCCGATCTAGACGATTTCCGCGAGATGCTCTTGTGGATTTGCTTCTCCAAGCGCCCACCATACATCTCGGAGCTATACGGAATTACCCGGGAGCGAGTGGGAAGATGATGGGATACACTGGAAGCCCGACTCCGCGGCCGCTTTTGCTAGTTTGTTCAAACTGGGTGGCCATCAAGTTCAGGATGACAAAACACAGCAGAGGCTCGTGTGACGAGGACGAGGATTTCGACATTGACGACGCCGAATACGGCGATATTGGAGCGGATAACAGCATGGCCGTGGGAGCTGGAGGGGGGCCTACGAAGAGAGGCAGCAGAGGTGCCGCTCAGGAGGCACCAATGGGCATGGCGCTCAGCATGGAAGGCGTAGCCACCAGTTGTTCCTGGACAACAAGTTCCTGACCTTCATCCAGGTCGATCTGCTACCCTTGGCTCGAGAGGAACGGTTTACCCCAGCTGAATGGGAGTGGGATCAGTTCGGCGCGGTCGAAGCCCCTAGAATTTCTGCGGCCCTTTGCCATGCAAGCCGCCAGGATGTGGCTAACTCGTACTGGCCATGAGGACCGAGCATATCTTTGGTACCGCCGGGACCAGCTCTTTCACATTTGGATCATCCACTGCTTTCTTACAAAGGTAATTCCCACCGGCATCTGCCCGAGTACGAATCACTAATCTGAGGTTTCTATGGGGACGGATTACAGGAGGTGAGCGAAGAGAACGACGTCTATAAACATTGACATGGGCGGGCTCACAGGCTAGACACCGCCTTATACGGACCTCGCGGTGCTGTCAACCTCTACCAGTCCATGGTGGAGCAGGACCCCAGCTGTAGTGAAGACGCGGAGCTGACGATGCTCGCCATCAGGGCCATGTACGGGCTGGGGGATCTCCCTAGGGGGTCCGCGATACTGTGCACAAAGCCGGTCTCGGCTTGGTCGTAGTTCTCGTACCATCCCTACAACACCCCTATGGACTGCCTGTTCAGTCTCAGTGATGCGCGGCTGGAGATTGGGCGGGCGCTTCGCGCCATGAATTTCTCTGGATGCTCTCCTGTCCCCCGACCGAGGACTACCTCGGTAGAAGCAAGCCGCGTCGCCGAAGATCTAGCTGTGCAACCCTGGATAGCCGGGTGGCTACTTGAGGTGTTATACGAGTGTGCTCCCCTCACCGACGGCGCGCTTGCGTTGTGCGAGCGCGTTCTGTCACCGTCCTTTGCTGCTGGCGTGCGACCCGACTTTTTGCTGGGCGGCCGCATACCCTACCTACGTACCTACAATGTATACTCTCATTGCAAACAAAGATTTACTTTCTCCACGGCCTCGACGCTCTGAAAGCCGGCAGGAATGCTGAGATGGATCGTTGCATTGAGGCTTGCGAGGCCCAATCCGCGGTCGCCGGTACGAACCCTCATTCAACTGAGTAGGTAGGCTGTTAAATGGCCGCAGGAGACATGGCAAACGCCCGAGCCGCTATCGCCCTCACGCTCGAACTGCGGCCGCCCCCGCCCCCCCCCGCGGACAGATTCCGAGCGGAGCTTACAGGGGGAACTTGCGGAAAAGATTATTACTGCTGCTGCTCTGGAATGTGCCAGACGGTGTTTCAGGTATACAATGAAGTATATACAACGAGATTTTCTTCTCTGCACCCAGTGAATAGGTAGGTAGGTAGGGGGGTGTGCTTTTGCGGGCCGTGCCACGGTATGGTCGTTGGAGGAACAAATACCCTTTTCGGATCTGCGACTCGAGCCCATCCATTTCTGAAGCTGTTTCCCCCCAAGTTCCCGACGTAGATAAGGGAGCCGCAGGAAGGTTTAGAAGAGGAGCAACTTTATTCTGAGAACAGGGACGAGGTCCAGGACCGATAAGGAAACAATTTGAAGAAACAAAATCACCGAGATTTGGCAGGGGATGATGGTTGGAAAGGCTTTTCGGGGGAGAGTGGATCATACAGCCCGCTGAGGTTTTTTAGTGGTTCTATTGTCTTGTTCCATAATTTACTTTATTCATTGTTTCCCGTCACTGGGGGGGGGGATCAAGGTAATTTGAGCTCGAGGGTTGGACCGCATGCATAAGGTAGGTACCTAACAGACAGCTCCGCGCGCGGCTACCGCTCCTACTACCGTTCTCGGGCTGTTGATCATGCAACTAGGGGGAGGATTGTCTCTGGGTATATATCCTGCTTGGAATATGAAGCAGCTACTTAATGACACCCCTCAGCGTTCGTGGCATCTTCTCCAGAGCCCTATCGGTGACTTGGGCAAGCGAGCAGCAGGGCATGAATGGCACGAAATAATTCGATGGTGCTCTCTATCTCAAGCCTGACATGTCGAAAAGAATCCTAACGAGTGCCTAGATTAGTTCTCATATATTTACTTGACTGGCTTTAGAACTGTGTTCATAAACGTTTTTTTACAGAATGGTATCAAGACACGGTGTGTGTGATCATATCAGCACCTTTGGTCTGTTCTACTGCCTTCCAAACATTTATGAACCTCGGGGAGGGGGGGGGGGTTGAGCTTTCCAAATAGGTAGGTAGTCTTCATTATCTTCAGAGATCTGTCCAGCCAGATTTCCTAGTAGGAGGCGTCATCTCCATTATGTTGTGTGTGTGTGTGTGTGTAGCCTTGAAGTAGCTGTGCGCTTGCACTGCTTAGACTCATTGCCTACAAAAGAAGGGTTGCTAAAAAGCTTGAGATTCTTCCTAGCTAGGTACCTCACCAACCTGGCTCTGATGTCCGTTTTAAAGCATCAAACCAAGCAAAACCTCCTCTCCTCCCCTCTCACGCCCTCCCCCTCCATAATCCCACAGACAAATACCTCTCCCACCAATACACATGTGCCCTCCTCCCTCGCCTCTCTCGCCTCTCTCACCAAAAATGGCGTCCTTCCTCCCTTCAAAACCACCACCTGGTCCCCGGCCTTCGTTCTCCACGGGCCCAACCCTATATACCCCCTCTCCGTAACAAACAAGAGCCGATTCGCACAAGCCTCTCCCACCCTCTTGATCACGGCGGCATACGCCTCATCTGTCTGCTTGCTCGTCTTGTACCCGTCTCCCTCGGCCCGCCGCAGCTCCCCGTGCAGGTCCCAGTGCTGATACTTGACGTCGATCTCTGCGCCGCTGGCCTCCCACAAGTTCCGCCCCGTCGTCTCCTCCAGCGTGGGGAGCTGCTTGCCCCATTCCGAGCGGTCGTACCACGCGTCCATGAGCGGGCGGGTCGTGCGGGCCGGGAAGATGGCCGTGTCGGCGAGGTAGGTGCGCCAGAGGGCAGTCTTGCGGTCGTCCTCGTACCGGACGGGGTCTTGCGAGTAGGGGCAGGGATGAGGGGAAAAGATGGACGTGTCGAGCGCGAGGTGTTCCCATTCTGCAAGCACGGGAGCGAAACGGCGCGTCATGGTTGGGGAGGTGGGATGCCAGGGCTGAGATGCAGCAAGGACCGTGTCCAAGTGGTAGCCCCGGACGGTGAGGGTAGAATTAGTCGAGGAAATCACGTCGGCAGGTTTGGAGGCGCAGGCGTTATAGTGTGGCCTGGATGAGGAGGACCAAGGGAGCAGGGGGCGGGGGTCGAGGGGCGTGATAGCAGACCAGTTAGGAACCCAGGACGGGAGCGATTCGAGATGGTCGTTGGAGAAGACAGCAGATCCTTGAGGGATGCGGGGAGACTGAGAGGGTCGGGGGTCGTAGGAAACAATAGCCCGGCCCAGGTTGTCCCACGTTTTGGTCCATCCAGGTGGTAATTCTCTCTGGCGGGCCGGGTGGCGGGAAACTTGAGGCTCGGTACCCTCGAGTGGACTACTGTCGTGGACAGTATTGGTCTTGTGGTCGTAGTACCGTGCCGACTTGCCCTTCCACAGGGTTTTGAACATCGACAGAGGGCCAATGCTGGGGTTTCCGGCGCTGGGAACTCTCTCCCACCCGGATGGGAGGCGTGCCCATCCCCTCCGCGGAGGGGTGCCAGGCCCGTCGGTAACCATAGCACCGACGTCGTGGTATTTGGCTTGATCGGGGAGGCTGAACGCCTGTGGAGGCTTTGACAGCGGCGCTAAACCTCTCCAGTCGCGAACACAGTTGAAGATATCGAGGGTCCCTGTGTTCTTGATGATGCTGAGTGCCGTCTTGACATAAATGTCGCGCGTGGAGCTGCTGTAGTCTGGCTGGATGTCGGGAAACTCTCCGCAGGCGGTCGCGAGGCCCAGGCATCCGAAAACACGGTCCCTCTGATTTGTGCACTGGAGGTGTCGGAAGTCGTAGAGGAGCTCGTAGATGCTGAGGTTGAAGTTCCCAGAATGCCATCTCGTCCTGAGTCGCGAGATCAGCTGATACGTCTCATCCTGGGCCGAGTACAGCTCGGGGTTCACCACTACGCCAAACATCTCAACCGCCCCCACCCCCTGGAGCACTTTCCCCTTGCGTATCCGGTCTAGAGACCTTTCCATACTTTCCCACTCAAAAGTCTGATCTCCAACCATGAAGGTGACTCTTTTCCCCACCACCGCCTCCTGAATGACCCAGACGCGACTCCACCACGGCCGACTGAGCAGCTCGCGCAAGTCTCCAAAGTCAAGCTCGAGGTCCAGCTGCGTGGACCACTGCCAGGCGGTCCCGTTGGTGATATTACGAACCGGGTGGCTTGGACCGAGCAGAGTCGCCATGTAGTTGTTAATGACGGATTTCTCTACCGTGGCCGTAGGAGCAACGCCCACCGTGTTCTGGAGGTCCTGGATTGCGAGGATGGTGCTTTCCGTGGGCTCTCCCAGCCACACGCACACTTGCGCGGCCTGTTCGTAGATTTTCCGCATCAGCACCAGTTGGCCTTCCTTCTCGTGGATATCGGCCTGGTTGATGCAGATTGCATCGACCCACATGGTGCGTTTCTTGTCGGTGAATCGAAGACGACGCAGCGCCGCGGCGGCATTTTCCTGCACGGGAAACGCCTGTCCGTCGAGCTGCATGTCGGAGGACACGCCCGGGAGACCCCAGGTATATGAAAGGGCCTCAAATTCCGGTGTTTTTGATGGCTTGGGGCCATCTTCAGATAGAAAGGCGGGCTGCAGGTAGCAAATAAGGGGGTGTTGCTGGCTGGGAGCTGGCTCAATCATCAACAATCGAATCTCTCCTTTCATCGAGTCGACCGGGCTATAGAATGAGGTTGCCATGGCCGGTTTTAAATGTCTTTACAAAACCTCCAAAGCTTTCAGTGGGAGGTTGGAAGAAGAAAGGTACTTGGAATTGAAGGTGGGGATTATCACAGCTGTCGTTTCGGCAAGGGGATCTGTTTTAGGGCGAGGAAGCGACACCATTGATGTGGGGGGCCGTTGGCGAGTCGCTGCTGGCTACCCCGCAGACTCGTAATTTGAACGGAGAACAGCCCGAGCTGATTTATTTCAACTCCCCAGAATCCAAGCGTCGCAAACCACTTCCTCCCCAACCACATGTTCGCCATGGGTCTGCCGGTCATCGACATCAAGCTCATCGGCCTGGCAACCAGCCTCCTGCGCGATGCTTGCACGAGCATTCCGGCGAACGAGGCCGCCCTTGCGGACGCGTGGGAGGCACAGGGCAGGACCGACTCCTTTCCGGTCTACTACAAACTCGAGCCCTCCACAGCTAGATATGGGGGACCAGGTCTTGATTTGTCTTACAGTAAAACCGTCGCCCCCTGGTACGACCCTCCGGGGCCGGCCATATCGTCGACGGAGCTTCTGTTGTCGCTTTTAGGACTTGCGCTCCTCGCCGCGGTCCAGCCGACGGGGAGAATTCTAGGTCGCAACTTTGGCACACCCTGGATCATGCGCTGCTTTCCCATCGTCTACGCAGCCGATGCCATCGCGGCTCTGGCGGGATGGACGCAGCTCGTAGTCATTGCGCGTGTGGGGACCCGCCGTGCTGCTTCGACAGTTATGGAGGGGCGACTGAGTGGACCGGATGCGGAACACTGGATTTTCGCGCTGACCAAATCGAAGTCGGCAGCTCCCGCCCGCTGGGTGGCATTTGCGATGGGCGCTGTACCCCTCATCCGCAAGCTCTGGAACGCTCCGGATGCTTTGCACGCCCAAGTTCTCGGGTCCCTGTATGTTGGGGCATGGATGACGTTCGAAGCCTTTCTTCTCTCGGCGACAATCGATGATTTGGACGAGGAGGAGATGAACTCTCCGGTGAGCGCAGACAAAGTCGGCGAGCCTGCAGCAGACAGTAGCGATGATAGTCCGATGGAGTCACCCGTCCTTGTGGACTCGCCCGCGGAAGCCAGCCCTCATGCAGAGAAAGACAAGACTGCTGATGGACCTGGCGCCGATGCTTCACTGGCCAAAGATGAAAGTTCCCCTGTGATGCCGGCGAACGGCATGGACATCCTCCCAACGCGCTCGAACACCCTTACTACCAACCGGATCGTGCATCATTTCTTCGCGGCCGCCATTCTCATCTCGGGCATCTACCACGCTATTCCCCTCCTCGCCCCGGAATACTTCCAGTGGCACGAGCATTTGACGAGTGGCATAGATCCTGAAGAGACCACCACATCTGACATTGATACAATCGTTCGCCTGGTCGAAGTCGTGTTATCCATTTACCTTTGGGTCGGCATCGTAGCGCAGGATCTCGGCGGCAATTGGTTCTCCAGTCTGGATGGCGATGATCCTGTTTTTGGCTTGTTGACCATGGCACGAGGTATCTCTGGCTTTTTTTGGATTGCTAGATGGGGTTCTGCTTTCTTATTTGGTGAAGGGGCTGAGTTTGGGTATGATCATGTCCTATGGTATGCGGTTTCTCTCGCTGCATATATCCTGCTGCAGCGAGTTGGAGGGGTGAAGGTGCATGTTGGAATGGGAACTGCTGATCTGCTGAGGGTGTATGTGGTTTTTATGTCAATGTTGTATTACGTCCTGGAGGAAGAGAGCGGAGAGGTTAGCAGAGGTGTAGTTTGTCGTGCGGGAGGTCTTTGTTATCGCTATTAGGCAGCCAGCGATGGTATTTATTGCATTCGGGTTCTGATGGCTTTGTACCACCAGATCAAGAACCCTCTCAATATCTTGTACTAGAAAAATTATGGCGAGTTCGGCGCTGCAATAGACCCGACTATTGGTGCACGTTTGACAGTTCTGGCTTGCTCCCACCATTCCTGGACGGCCCTTCCACGGACACCCCATTCAATCCCAGCATTCAATCGAGCCAAACGCACTCTTTATCCAACTTTGGGAGCGATGGAACAGCGTTGGCGCCACCTTAACATCCGCATGGATCACCGAGACACAAGAAAGGATGGGCATCAACCCGACCGAGTTGTTTATGATGGTCTCGAGAGTACTCCATGAAGAGAACCATTTTCGGTCAGAGCTGCCTTGCTCCAGCGTGTGAGCCATGGGTGAGCCTGGCCTGTACTGCCGCGCGGCCCAATTTTGGTGCCTCGACCAAAGTTGCCATCTGGAAACGCCTTCCTATAACAGCGATAACAGGGACTGTCTTTAGATATAACGTAATGTTACAGAGCTATTGATCTGGATTAACACCTTGGTCTCTTGCCAATTCTACTATCTACTCTAGAATAAGAACCTAGTGGAGAAATACCTCGCCTTAGAGATGTACTTTTTCCTATTTACAGACGCGGTAATCGACGAGATCCGTTAACAGTATAGGGAGTACATAGCCGCGTTTAAAAGGTCAGAGAAGAAGATAAGCGAGCAGATTACTTAGTAGATATTCCTTATAGCGGAAACATAAATATAGATTAATTTAAAAAATCAAATTCTAACTAGACAAACGGTACGTTTATGTCACGGCACCAAAGGACGCAATGCGTAAACACCACAAAAAGTGGAACGTTGTGCAGTCAGGGCACTGCACCATAGTCCTTCTACATCTAGCCAGCCACAGGCAGGCACCGTCACCGTACCGTGACAGTTTAAATCTAGTACGACAATACCTAAATTATTCGCTTCGTAACTGAAAATATAGTTATCTTGAATACCAAGTTACAATACGTAAACATTTATAACTACTGGCTGCGCGAGAGGATTAAAAAGTGTAAAATGCGCGTAGATTATATATTTCCTAAGAGGTAAAGCTAGGTTGGTGGAGTTGACCTGTAAGCAAGGCAAGGCGAGGAAGAAGGTGAGTGGTCAAGGACAGGGATGCCACGTGGCGACCCGCACCATTTCTGCGTCCACAGCATAGCTCGCACTGCAGCACCCCCACTGAACGCCATCTCAAATTGCCCTGCACACACCCACTCGCCCACACGCACTCACACACACACACACACACACATACACACAAGTCCCACGAGTCCACGACAGCGAATGGCCCCCCAAGATGATGCGCCCATCGCCGCCGACACCAGCACGCGGGCGATGCGGGGCGCGTCTCTGCTGATCCTACTCCAAGTCGCATCACGGGGCCTAACATTTATCGCAAACCAAGTCCTACTCCGCTTCCTTACCGCGCAACTTCTCGGCGTTGCCACTCAGCTCGAGGTATATTACCTCTCGGTCATTTTCTTTGCGCGTGAGAGTCTGCGCGTCGCCATCCAGCGTGCCACCACCGACACCGACGAAGACACCGATAATGCCCGCTCCGTCGCCTCCCAGGCCGTGGTCAACCTCGGCTATCTGGCTACCGCGCTGGGTGTGCCTCTCTCCCTGGTTTTGGGCGGACTGTATCTCGGCTCTGTGAGCAGCGATACTCTTGCCTCTACCCCGAATTTGGTTTTGTCCCTGTACATCTATGCGGCCGCCGCTGTGGTAGAACTGCTCTCGGAACCCGCCTTTGTTGTCATGCAAGTCCGGCTTCAGTTCGGTGTCCGCGCTTCTGCCGAGTCGGCTGCCACTCTAGCCCGATGTGTTGTCACCCTCGGCGTAGCCGTCTGGGGTGCCCGGCGTGGGGTCGAGTTGGGGGTCCTCCCGTTTGCTCTCGGCCAGCTTAGCTATGGCGGAGGACTTTTCGTCGTGTATGCATATCATGGCGCTAAGCTCGCTCGACGGGAAGGTTTCTCTCTCCTTCCGGCGAAGCCTCTCCCCATCGGCACTGTCACTGGCACAGATGATGGTCAGAAAGACTTTGCGTTGGCATTCTTTTACCGTCCGACGTTACGTCTTGCTTCCAGCATGATGGCACAGAGCATAGTCAAGCATATCCTCACCCAGGGGGATACGTTCTTGGTGAGCACGCTATCTACCCCGGCTGCGCAGGGGGTGTACGCTCTGGCGAATAATTATGGCGGGCTGGCGGCGCGTCTGCTGTTTCAGCCGATTGAAGAGTCTAGTAGGAGCTACTTTAGCAGACTGCTTGCTGTGGAGTCGCCCCAGGATATCAAGACAGTCAGCGAAGGAAAGGATGTCAAGATGCCAACCCGGGAAAAGGGGGAGAAG
>Ga0247760_1003224_pt1 | contig 10897 bp, 8 predicted proteins | sample UWRJL171409R4_FD_179936 | JGI IMG/M metagenome (GOLD analysis project Ga0247760, IMG submission 179936) | Plant litter microbial communities from Arlington Agricultural Research Station in Wisconsin, United States - UWRJ-L171-409R-4 | ecosystem: Environmental > Terrestrial > Plant litter >...
GCGGCCTTGGCTTTCTTCAGCTCGACGGCTTTTGCCTTCCGGTCTTCGGCGGCCTTTGCCTTGGTCGCCTTTGCTTCGGCGGCCTTTGCCTTCTTCAGTTCGGCGGCTTTTGCTTTCTTGTCTTCGGCGGCCTTTGCCTTGGCCGCCTTTGCTTCGGCGGCCTTTGCCTTCTTCAGTTCGGCGGCCCTGGCCTTGGCGGCTCTCTTCTGAGCTGCGGCCGGATCGGTGCCGTTGGGCTTGGCCGACTTTGCTTTGGGCTTTGAAGTCGGCCGCGGTTTCTTGGCGACACTCATGCTTGTTTCTCCGGCGTTCCGAGATACCTGACTGCATCGCGGAGATCGTTCAGGACTTGGTCGGGGCTTTCGAGGACTTTGAAGCGAGTGAAGCGGATGACTCGATAGCCGCTCATGAAGAGCTCGAAATCCCGGCGACGATCGCGAATAAACTGGCCGAGACCGCAGTGATCCTGTCCGTCAATCTCGACTACGAGGCGCCCAGCGTCCCAAAATAGGTCTACGATCGGTCTCGTGTCGTAGCGAGTCTCGACCTGCCAATTGAAGCGGAACAACGAGGCCAGCTCGGCATCGCCGCAGATCTGATCGTAGAGGAGCTGCTCGGCCTCACTGCCCGGATGCGGTCTACCGAGCACGGGTGAAACGGAGACCATCGCTTCGGCCGGATTGCTCTTCTTTGCATTCGTCGTAACTTCCCGCGGCAGCGGGAAAGGCGCGGCTACTTCTGGCTCCACGGGCGATTTGTAGAGGCACGCCGTGTACGTGACGTGGTCAAGCTCGTTTTCGTTGCTGAGCGCTGTCGGCAGCACGAGGACCACGCGCGATCGTGTATTGGCAGCCAGCCATTCGGCGCCTTGAGCTAGGGCGCGGAGGCTGACTTTGCTGGCTTCTGCGTCGTGGACGGCGACGAGAATGACCAGCCGATGGGGCTGGATCGCCAAGGCGAGCTGATGGACTTGCTCACTGTTCGAGAGCTTCTTGATGCTCGGTGCATGGCCCTGGTGACATGCCGCGAGAATCTGTCGGCATGCGGTCCCGAGGACTGGCGGGATGCCAAGCGTGATCTCGTGCGCCGCGGTTTCTAGATCGCTTTCTGTCCAGCGCTGGCGCGTAGTCTGCGTCAGCCCGTAGAGCGCGGGGTAGAGCGCGAGTGTGGCCTTCGCTAGCGCGGTCACGAGTAGGCCGAGCTCGTTGCCGAGCGCGGGGACACGCTGCCAGCTCAGCGTGACCACGCGCGCCGGCTCGCTAGCGGACTCCGCGATCTGCTGAAGCGCGTTGTGCGTGTCAGCAACGTCATCCGTAAAGACGCTCGCGGGCCTTCCGGATTCCACCCTGTCCAGCCACTTGTCTAGGTCGTCTGCGCGTAACACGAGCCGCTCCGACCGAAAACCATACGCAGACCTGCGAGATTTGCGATACCGAAATTTCCTTCTCTATGCGCAAATAGCGACGTGCTTTTCACCACGGTTTCGTGAGAGTTGGACTTTGCTGGAGTTTTCGTTTGACCCTCGCATTCCACAGGGTTCCACGAGCAAGGGGCAGACTGATATGTGAAAGAGTGTCCTCCCTACAGCGGATGACGAGGTGGGTCGAATCGAAGAATGACTATGGACAGCCGTGTGTTCGCCAACCACGGCGGGAGATCCGGCGGGTCAATCCGAACGTGAAACCGCGCCCACGAACCGCGCCGTTCTCGACCGCGTACCGCCGACTTGCTAGTCGATCGTCCGCCTCGTGTTTGGAAGTCCCCTGCGCACGCTGACGCCTATGGCGGGAAACGTTTGGGAGTGGGCGCAGGACTGTACGTCACTCACCACATCAATCCCGAAGCAACTGCGCCAACTTGACTGTTGCATCTGAGCGAACTCCCCGCCGAGGTCGCTCTGACAGCGCTCCTTCAGCGTCTCCTTTCCTCGTGCCGCGCGTCGGCGGGCCCCTCAAAGCTTACCCGGGCGCCGTTCGGGCGTGCTCTTCGCCGGCACGTAGACGATCAAATTACTACGAGTCCGGTTCTGGCACGATGGGCGCTGGGGCGCGCGGAGCCTCGCCCTTGAAAGTAGTAGCTCGGACCAGCGGCGAGCGGATGGAGCGCCGCGTTAGCGGAATCCGCAGCTGAACTGCCGCCAAGTGCACGCAAAAGTGGATGGCGTTCTGCCACACTTGTGGAAGGCGAATCGCTGGCTAGAGTCGTCGGTCGAAGATCCCGAGTTGAGCGCGCCTCTATCCGAGTCGCGACGCCTACGGAGTTTTCCTCACGAGGTACTCGATGCGCTCTTCCACGTTTTTCGTCCGTCGCTTAATCATCGCAGCCCTGCCGTCGTTCGCCCTCCTCGCTGGCGCTTGTGACGACAATGACTCCTTAGACCCGCCTTCCAACGCCGGGGCTGCGGGCGCCGCTGGAAGCAGAGAGGGTGCTGCTGGCAAGGCAGGTTCCACGGGCTCTTCCGGTGCTGCCGGCAAGGGAGGCTCCACTAGCTCGGCGGGTGATGCGGGCGATGGTGGTTCTTCTGATTCTTCTGGCGCTGCAGGCACGGGGGGCTCGGCGGGCACCTCTGGTGCTGCGGGCAGGGGAGGTTCTTCTGGTGCAGCGGGCAAGGGAGGCGCGGCCGGCACCTCTGGCGTTGCGGGCAGCGGAGGTTCCTCTGGTGCAGCGGGCAAGGGAGGCGCGGCCGGCACCTCTGGCGTTGCGGGCAGCGGAGGTTCTTCTGGTGCAGCGGGCAAGGGAGGCGCCGCGGGGAGCGCGGGCTCCAATGCGCAGGCGGGCGCGGGCGGCACCGGCAGCGACCAAACGGCGCCGACTGCGCAGAGTAGCGTGCCGGCCCCGTCTGCAGTCAACGTGGGGACTGGAAGCGTGATTCGCGTCACGTTCAGCGAGGCAATGGACCCGAGCACGCTGACCACTGCAAGTTTCAGCGTGAAGCTTGGGAGCGTGGCCGTTGCTGGTCAGGTCAGCTACTTCGAAAATACGGCCACCTTCACTCCCAGCAGCCCGCTCGCCCCGAATAGCCACTACGACGTAGCGGTGAGCGTCGCGGCCAAGGATCTGGCGGGCAACGCGCTCGCGGCACCCTATGCATGGAGCTTCAACACGAGCGTGATCGCAGGCCTTGGACCGGCGCCGGTCGCGCTCGGTACCTCCGCCAATTTCGCGATCTTGGCCCAATCGACGGTTACGAACGTGCCGACTTCGGCGATCACCGGCAACCTCGGCTTGAGTCCGGCGGCAGCCAGCTACATCACGGGCTTCGTACCCACGAAAGCCGGCACGTACTGGACTTCGCCGCAGGTGGTCGGGCGTATCTTCGCCGCGGACAACGATGCGCCCACACCGAGTAATTTGACCACCGCCGTCGCCGATATGCAAACGGCCTATACGGATGCTGCGGGCCGGCCGTCACCCAATTTCTTGAACCTCGGTGCCGGCTCGATCGGCGGGTTGACACTCGTTCCGGGCCTATACAAGTGGGCGTCGTCAGTGACTATCCCGGCGGACATTGCGCTCGTCGGCGCAGCCAACGACGTGTGGATTTTTCAGGTTACCGGTGACCTCACCCTGAGCTCCGCCAAAGCCATGGCCATGAGTGGTGGCGGCCAGCCCAAGAACGTCTTTTGGCAAGTTGCCGGCGCGGTCAACCTCGGAACCACCTCGCACGCGGAAGGCATCGTGCTTTGCAAGACGGCGATCGTGCTTGGTACCGGCGCGTCGATCAACGGTCGTTTGCTCGCGCAGACCGCGGTCAACCTAGCCAGCAACGCCGTCACCCAACCCGCGCCGTAAATCGCCCATTCGGGCTCCGCACTCCACAAACGCGATGGCCAGCCGCAGCCGCAAGGCTGGCCGTCGCTTGCGCGCCGCATCGTCGCCAATTGCCTCGATTGACGGCCTGAAAGCCTGCCGCGTGAGGGGACGTGTTCTTCGCCATCGTGCGCCAGAAATCAGCGCCATGCTGATAGAGTGCCGTACGCAAGCTCTCGAGTTCGCCATGCCCGAAGCGCGTGCTCATTGCGGTGCGGGATTGCTCATTGCGGTGCGGGATTCCCGATCGCGAATCCCGCATAGTATCAGCGCGCCCCAGTGGATTCGAACCACTGACCTATGGCTCTGGAGGCCGTCGCCTTCTGCGCACTTTGCCGAGAAAAGGGCGATTTGGGGCGCCTTTGTCCAATTCTCGTCCAATCACGAGGGTAACCCGCGCAACGGCTCGGTCACCGCTGCATTTGCGCGCACGCAGAGCCCTCAGCTTCTCTCCGCCCTGTGCTACCATGGTAGCATCATGAAAAAGCGTGAGGGCGTCACTGAAAAGATCAGTATCTCACTGAGTCGGAGCGATCTGGCTTCGCTGAAAAAGCGTGCCAAGCGCCTTTACTCCGGCAACGTTTCTGCGGTTATTTCAGAGCTTGCCGCCGACGCGGCACTGCTTGAGGGAATGCACGAATTGGTCAGCTGGTTGGGCGGACCATCTCTGACGGATCGCGAACGAAAGGCGATCGACCGCGAATGGTCGAGTCAGCCTCGTGCTCCAAAACGGGCGCGCAAGAGCAAGAAGGCCGCGTGAAGAACGGCATTACGTTCGACACCGGGGCGCTGATCGCGCTGGAGCGCCGAGGACAACGCGCCCGGAAGGTCCTGGAAAGGGCGACAGAGCAAAAGGTTCGCATCACGGTTCCAGCAGCGGTCATCACCGAATGGTGGCGAAGTCGAAACGACGTCCGGGAGCGCATCCTTGCTGGCGTCCGGGTAGAGCCATTATCGGAGAGCCTTGCGAAGGTAGCTGGCGAAGCGCTCGCTGCCATCAAGGGCGCAACGCCGATCGACGCGATCGTCATGGCCTCTGCGGCTCAGCGTGGGGACGTCGTCTACACCACCGACGTTTCCGACCTCGCGAAGCTTGCCAGCTATTTTCGAGCAGTACGCGTGTTGAGCATCGGCTGACTGCCCTGCCAGAGTCTCAGCGAGAAACGGAGGTACAACAGGCGCATCCCGGGTGACGAAGACCGCGCTCGTCGAAGAGGGGCTGCGTGCCTTGCTGGCGCGTGAGGCGGAGGCACGCCTTGCTGCCCTCGGTGGCAAGGCACCGCGCACGCCGGGCGAAGCGCTCGGCGTGGAGCAGATGATCCTCGTCGATACGACGCTTGGATCAACCACCTCCGGAAGCGGGATTCTCGACTGGTATTGTTTCTAACCCAACAGCGGGTTCGCACGTGCGACGTCGTCGTGGGCGAGCTGTCGTCAGTGTTCGAGGTAGCGAGCCCTTTCCAGCTCGGCAACGTAGGTCCACGGCGGAGACACGAGCTTCGCGAAGACGAACAAGCGCTCACCAGACTCCAGGTAGCCCCCGCGGTCCGGCCCGGCCAGCCGCGCTGCGAGGATCGGGTCGTCGACGCCAGGCAAATTCAGTTCTTCGTCGGGGTTCGTCCTGCGCGCGAGCAGGCTCGCTTCCAAGCTATCGCTGACCGCTATCCTGCCGTCCTCGGTGACTAGGTATGCACGGCGGAAACCCGGGAGATCGAGCGCGAGCCGCCGGGCGAGCGACGATACACGCAGGTCGCAGCCGGCAACGCCGATGAATGCGCCCTGGGAGCGCAGGCCGAAAACAGCGGAGATGCGTAGGGTCCTCATCGCGGCATCGACGACCGGCCGCGTCCAATGGAGCTCGGGCTCGACCGAGGCCATTCTGTACCAGGGTCGCTTGCGGGGATCGGCGCTGAGTTCGCGAGCCGGAAATTGCGCGAACGCGCCGTCTTCCAGGCCAACGAAGGCGCGCAGCAATTGAGCGCGCCCGGCAACGAGCGCTGCGTTTTGTTGGGCGACGGAGCCCTTGCGGTCGTCGCTCGGTAACGAGTCAACCACGACCTGGCGTAGCCAGCGTTCAGCGCGCGCGAGCCTGGCCGCATTCGCCGGCAGCTCGGCGCTCGCGGTCTTACCCGGCCAATTGACCGCGATCCCCTCGAAGCTCACCGCGGCTCCGCCGTACGCTGCGGAAGCGGACAGCGCCGGCAGGGGGCGCTGGGTATGATCGAAGTCTTGCGCACTGCGATCGAGCAGCTCGACGGTCGCGGCGCCGATGGCTTCGACGCCGGCGGCAAGATCGCTCAGCTCGACGTCCACGTCATGGGCGCGACTGCTCGCGGAAACGAGCACGCGCCGCGTGTTCTCCAGTTCACGCGCCTGCCGCGCAGTCCGCCGCGCGTCGCGCACGAGGGAGAAAACGATGGCCGCGCTCGCGACGAAGCCGCACAGCGTGAGAATTGCCATCGCCAGCACCGGTCTCCGCGCTGCCACGCGTACTAGCTTTCGCGCCAAACCCTCCTCGTAAACCGAGACCGGCTCATCACGGATGAAGCGCCGCAGGTCATCGGTCATCGCTCGCACGTTTGGGTAGCGCGCGGCCTGCTCTTTCTGGGTCGCACGCGCCACGATCGCGACGAGTGCGGGATGCATCGGCCGGTCGTCGGTGTCGATCGGCGGTGCGATCTGATTCTGCAAAGCGTCGGACAAGGCGGCCATGGTGTTGGTGTGGGAGCGCGCCGGTCGTAGCGTCGCGAGCTCCTGCAGCATGAGTGCGAGCGAATACTGATCCGCTGCAGGCCCGACTTGATCGATCAAGCCCAGCGCTTGTTCGGGTGGCATGTATTGCACCGTCCCCATCACCTCGCCTTGACGCGTTGCAGTCGATGACAGCGCCGGTTCTGACTCGGCCTGGGGAGCGAGCGCGGGAGCCAAGTGTTCGAGCAGCTCAGGATCTTCGACCGCGGGCGGCTCAGGCGGACCAACGTCTGTCTCTCGTCCTCGCTCGGCCGCCAGATCGATCGGGCTGCCGACGATGCGAGCGAGCCCCCAATCCATCACGTACACTTCACGGAAGCGACCGAGCATCACGTTGTCGGGCTTGAGATCGCGGTGGATGACGCCGCGCTCGTGGGCAAAATGGATCGCTTCGCACACGCCGAGCAGCGTCCCGATGCGCTCTTTCAGCGAATACTCGCCACGCATCGCGCGCGCCTCTTTCGGTGCTTCGGCGGCAGACTCGATGTAACTCGACATGGTCGCGCCTTCGAGCAGCTGCATGGTGATCGCCGGAGCGCCACCCTCCGAATGTTCGAAGCTGTACAGCGGCACGATGTTTGGATGCTCGAGCTGGGCGCCGATCTGCGCTTCCAGAATGAAGCGGCGCATCAAGCCTTGGTCGTTCTCGGCCCCCTCACGCAAGCGTTTGAGCGCCACGACACGACCGAGACCGCGGTCGTGCGCGACGAATACGCTGCCCATCCCGCCTTCACCGAGCAAGTTTTGCACCTCGAAGCGGGTGGCCACCCCGTCTCGACGCGAACTGGCGTCGACGTCGACGAGAACTTTGTCGCCCTTCCGCGAGGGCATGTTCGTTGTCATGTGGACGCGACAGTACTCGATTCTTGCCCCCAGCGAAGCGGAGTCAGTCGCTGACGAGAACGATGCACTTCGGTCACGCAACGGGCGGCTGCCGGCTGGCGTCTTCTGCCGAAGGATCGCTGCCGGCAAGCTGTGCTGTTTGAGCAGCGAATGGGCGCGGTTCGCCTTCACTGCCTTTGACCCAGGCGGCAAATCGCTCGTAGCCAACCGCCAGCACCACCGCGCCCACGAATAAGCCGATGATCCCGGAGCTGATCATGTCTCCGATGGCCCCGATCACGATCACCCGCGTGGGCACACCCGCGCCGCGGCCGAGTAAGATTGGTTTCCACACGTTGTCGATCGAGCCCACGAATAGGCTCTGATCATGAACAGAATCGCCACGTTCGCTTTCCGGGCGACAAACTCCTCGTCCACCACCGGTCTGAATGCCCTAGTTGCTCTTGGTGCCGCTCATGATTCTTTCTCGTTGAGACGGGCGCTGCCAAGCTCGCCTCGCGCGGACCACGAAGCGTTTTGGGTGGTAAGGTCGGTGCCGCTGCACGAAGGCACCGCCTGAGCCATTCGTACCGCCGCCGTCTTCCTAACTGAGCGGCGACTTCAGTTGGTGCGCCGCCGAAAGTTGGTGGCGCCGCCGAACATTGAGGTCGATATAGGTAATTATTCAGATCGCATACACAAACTTCGAGTTTCGACGAAGATATCGATTTCGGTGAACGATAACTCGTTTCCTCGGTCATCATCTCATGATAGGCTCGCATCGAGAGAGCGCTCTTCTGTTCGCGAAAGGAGAAGGCGTTTGTCGCAGCGGGTTCAAGCGCAAGGGAAAGTCAGGAACGCATTCGTGCGCTTGGCGCTCGCGCTCAGCGCGGTTCACGCGACGTCCGCTTGCGGAGGCTTTGCGGCTGACCGTCAAGCGGGTGTCAACTTGAGCGAGGGAGGGGGCGGCGGCGGCGCAGGCGCAGGCGTTGACGGTGGCGCTTCCGGTTGCGGCAACGGGCTCGTCAGTTGCTCGAACGAATGCGTGTCCCTGTTGAAGGATCACGAAAATTGCGGTGCTTGCGGCGCAGTCTGCGCGCCAGAACAGCAGTGCTTCAACATGAGCTGCCTGTGCTCCGCCGGAAAGCAAACGTGCTCCGATGAGTGCGCGAATCTGAGCGCCGATCCCGCACATTGCGGCAGTTGCGAGACCGCCTGCGCGGGAGGCGAGGTGTGCTCTCTCAGTCAATGCCGCATCGACTGCGACCCGGGGCTTACCAACTGCGAACGCGCGTGCGTCGACCTGCAGACGAGCCGCGACCACTGCGGCGCTTGCGGTGAGTCCTGCGGCGACGGCGAGCGCTGCGTTGCCGGGCATTGTGTCTGCCCAGACCAGCGCACGCGCTGCGGCAACGAATGCGTCGATACTACCAGCAACGGCGCCCACTGCGACGCTTGCGACACGCCGTGTGCGCGTGGCAACGTCTGCTCGAGCAGCGCTTGCGCACTCGCGTGCACAATGGCACAAACCGCCTGCGGCTCCTCTTGCGTCAACATCTACACCGACCGCGACCACTGCGGTGCTTGTGGCAAGCAGTGTCTGCTCGAAGAGCAGTGCCAAGGCGGCGCCTGCGTGTGCCCCGACCCCGCCAAGCGCTCTTGCTCCGGTCAATGCGTCAACACCAGCACCGACGGCGCTCACTGCGGCAGCTGCGAAAACCTATGCGCTGCGGGAGAGGCATGCAAAGACGGAACGTGTGTGGCCAGCGCGGATCCCCAGGCGCGCTGCATGAGCACGTTGGCGCTCGGATTGAACGCGCGTGACGCTTGGTGGCTCGGAACGAACTCTCCCAGTTGCAACCTGCTGCCCGACGGCAGCGCGCGAATGACCTACGAGCTCGGCACGTGCGGCGACGGTCCTTACGCGGCCTGCGTTTTCGCCAATGGGGTCAACCTCAACGGCTTCGATGCCGACAACTCGGCTGGCGGCATTCTCGAGATCGAGTTTTGCACGAGCGCTACCATCTCGGGCGAACTCAATCTCTGGTACGGCGCGTTCCCTACCCGCAAAAAGCTCGAGCTGGTGGCGCCTGGCCAAGTATTGGCAAAAGGCTGCTACACCGTTCGCAGGGCCCCAGAACAGGCGGTGTGCCATTGGACGGCGCGACCGGCTTGGTCGGGCGACTGTGGCGGGGCGGCGTTGCCAGGAATCGACAAGAGCTGTTTCGCTTGCGACAGCGAGTGCAATCAGGGCTGTCCAATCGACTTTCGCAGCACGCGACTCACGCTCGTCGCCGAGCAGTGCACTCTGACGACCACAGGCCCCGTCGACATCGACTTGAAGGGCGTGCGCTTTCTACCAAAGGATTGCGCTTGCACCAACGACGCGCAGTGCAAGGACTCGCCCGGTCGCAAGCAATGTGCCACAGGTTTGTTCTCGTCCAGCGTTTGCCCGAATGCCGCCCCCTTGTGCGGGGCGTGCGTGCCCGCCTGTGCAGCACCGAGTGTGGTGTGCGGCAGCGAGTGCGTCGATCTCCAGTCTGACCCTGGTCATTGCGGCGGCTGTGCGGCCAGCTGTGCGCCGGGCCAGATTTGCTCGGAAGGTCATTGCGCGAGCGTCTGCTCGGCAAGCCTCGAGGCCTGCTCTGGTGGCTGCGTCGATGTCGCCAACGATCCTGACAATTGCGGGCGCTGCGGGCGATCGTGCGAAGTCGCCCACGGTGTCCCAGCGTGCGTTTCCGGAAGCTGTCGTTTGGTCGCCTGCGATCCCGGCTACGGCGACGCGAACGAATCGGAGACCGATGGCTGTGAGTGCGCCATCACCGACCCAGCGCATGATCCGTGCGACGGCATCGACAATGACTGCGATGCAATCGTAGATTGGGAAATGAAGCCGTTCCCGCACTCTAGCTGCGTGTGTGAGGCTTCGGCTATCCCGATTCATCGCGCCAACCTGAGCTCCCCCAACGACACTTCCGAGCAGTGTCGACCGACGAGCTGCCGGTTGCTACCGAGCGGCTCGCTCGAGATGTCGTACTGCTTCAACCAATGCGCGGCCATCTACGCTACGTGCGTCTTCGCCGGCCCCGTCAACATGGAGCGCTTCGACGTCGACTTCACGAACGACGGGAGCTTTTTGGAGGTTACTTTCGAGGTCGTGAGCCCGCAGCTGGCCGGCAAGCTGAACCTCAACTACGGAGTTCACCCACGACGCAAGTACGTGCCGTTGGTAGCGGCGAACGAAGTACTGGCGCGCGGCGTGCACCGAAAGTACTTCGCGGCCGAGCAAATTTCTTTTTCGAGCGCGTCTCCGCTCTGCGCGGAGCAGTGCGGCTCTTGCCCTGCGCTCCACCAGGATCCGGCCTTCCGCTTCGATGCTGCCGACATCACACTCGTGGGCGAAGGCTGCACGCAGCGCGTCGACGCCACGCTGCGACTTCACTCGGTGCGGCTGGTCTCGCGCGGCTGCGCTTGTGTCGACGATTCCAACTGCGACGCCACGACAGCCCACAAT
>Ga0247760_1003225_pt1 | contig 10895 bp, 13 predicted proteins | sample UWRJL171409R4_FD_179936 | JGI IMG/M metagenome (GOLD analysis project Ga0247760, IMG submission 179936) | Plant litter microbial communities from Arlington Agricultural Research Station in Wisconsin, United States - UWRJ-L171-409R-4 | ecosystem: Environmental > Terrestrial > Plant litter >...
CGTAAGTGATGCATTGACTGATTCTTGCCGGAGGGAAGTTCCCCCTGGCAGGCCTGCGCGCTGCAGCCACTATTTAAGCGCTAACCAATCGCCATCGTTTCGCCGGCTGCACCGCACCCATTACAACCGTCACGTCGTCGCGTTAAAATCATACGATCAACTCCGTAGATCTTTGCAGCAGTATTAACCTTAAGTATTGCATCTCTTTTAAAAGCTTTGAGGGCCAAAACTATTATATCTTCTTTTGAAGTAGAGGGCATGTTGGGTGGTGGAGAAAACTGAAGTCAATTCGAGGGGTAGTGTTGTTGGTGGAAAAGTGCTCACTCGCTTAGAATGCTCACTCGCTTATCATGCACGTTACCTACTTTTCCTATTCATCAGCATCGCTTTCAAAGGTGCGGCGATTAGTGTATAACTCATTACGAAGATATTAACCAGTACCGTCTGTCTGCGCTGGTAGTTTGCTAACTATAACGTCCCGAGCTCATTAATTTACAAAGTATTCACGTTACAATATCCTTGCTAATACTTATCCTGTTGTTTTACCCTAAAGTTGCCCTTACCAACCCCAGTCACCCGCACCGCCCCTAGCCACCTTGCTCAGGCGCTACTCAGTCACTGCTCAGGAATTTGATCAGGAAATAATCAGAGAAATCGCCAAACATGGTTTAGACGAGTAGGCAGTACTCCGCGGCTCGAATGGCAACTTTTCGCAAAGTCCCAAATTTTGGGACATAGGTGGCCCAAAACTGCGTTCCACGAAACGCGCCATCCAGAAAGATGCCACTGTCAAACCCATCGTTGGCGCGGAAGCGAATCATCAAATCTACGGACAGGAACCCCTGCAAGAACGACAAATACGCCTCCTCCGGATCAAGAAAAGAGAAGGTCCGATTCTCAAGTGTGTTCTGGAAGTCGTCGACCTAGACAAAATGCAAAGACAAATACGACAGCCATCTCGTACCGTTGGCCGCCCGGATCCCAACCCCGAATCTATCCCATTATTATTATTATTATTATTGGCGAGGACGAGCCCTTTATGGTAGCCGAGACGGTATTTCGACTCTTGTTGCGCGGCATATAGCTCGACACTGAAGATAGGACTATTTGGATGGGGTTTACTCGGGGGACCCCCGATAAGTCTCCCGCGACCCCCTATCTCCACCTGTGCCAGTGCCAGACAGCTGGGCATTTGAAAGCCAAGGTTTTGTACTGGAAAAAGTCAGAATTTCAATGTCTGCCTGTCAGTCACTCGCACAACGCAGCCTCGGTTGAGCACGCAGTCCAACGTGCGCGATCAATCCAACTGCACAATCAATACAAATGCACAATCAATCCAACTGCGCGATCAATCCAACTGCGTGATCAATTGAATGTAGTTCGTTGCGCAATTGATGCAGACGGTTTACAACCTTGGGTGCTGGGTGCTGGGTGCTGGTACGATACAGCCTGATCTGGCTGGTGCATCGAGATGTTCCGTTTTGTATGGGAAATTCGGTGTTTTCAATGCAGGTGGCAGGTGTGGGTTTAATGTGGAGGCGGGGGGTCGCGGGAGGTTTATCGGGGGTCCCCCGAGTAAACCCCAATTTTTAAGGGCTAATTGGTCCGGCTATATCTGCTGCAAACCAGCGGAGGTATCGTACGTGGGGGACGGGAGTAAAGAAACGTTAAAAAGAGCGTTGCCTTTAGCGTACGCGTACTGTAAAGGAGGTACGCGCAGGCCCCTAGCGCAAGGCGTAGCCAGGTTAAGGGTAGGTAAGGGTCGAAGATCGGTTTTCCCAGGACCGAAAAATAGTAAAAGAGCGTTGCTTTCGGCGCGTACGTACTGTAAAGGAGGTACGCGCGGGCCCCTGGCGTAAGGTGTAGCTAGGTTGAGGATAAGGATATTGAAGGGCCTTCGCGCGATCCTCAACCGTGCGAAGGGATACCCTTCTCCTTCTTTCAACAAGTTCACAAACGAAGGTTTCCCCAACCAGGGCCAGGGCTCTAATTGGTCCGACCAACTTGGAAGGTTGTTGGAAGGGAGAAGTGTAGAGCAGTAAAGTAGAATCTGTCTTCGATAGAAATCACTGCAATTTTTGACCCTACGGAGGGGATGTACGACACACGTGATAGATCCGACACTATGGGAGGCCTTAGTGGCACCTAGTTCGAAAAGGATCGCTGCACAGCCTGACTCCGCGGAGATGTACGAATACACAGTTCAAATTGAGCCCAGGCACGGTGCAGGCGGTCCAATGAAATCAAATGTGATGGGAGGCCCTCAATCAGTATGTGGCGAACTAGCGCTGCAATTCTGCTTTGAACCCCGCGGAGAGGATGTTTTCGTTACGATGGGCTCAAAGGAGGCACCGTCGCATGTAGGTACATGCAGCACTGCAATTTCTTACGCTACGGAGGAGATGCCCCCACGGAGGCATCAGGCATGTCTAGTATCAAATTATTTTAGTTGGTACCGGCGAACCAGCTTAACCCAGTCATCATGTGCGGGGCTCGAGGGAGGCGGAAGCGAACCCACTGCGATTTCTGATCCTGTGGAGGGGTTGAGGGGATACGAAGTATATACGAAGTATCTAGTCTGTGTTGGGCGCCTTCGCACTGCAATTCTAACCCTGTGGAGGGGATGCCTTTCGGTCGGGTAAGTCTCACCGGATCCCCTGCGAGCACCCACCCTACGCACGGAGTAAGACAATATATATATATATAATGAATATAACTCGAATGCTCTGCTCCCTGAAATCTCGCGCGCGCTAGCCAGCCTTCTCATATCGAACCTGACGAAACCATGCTTTTCAGCAAAGTACCCTAGACGGCACTGGGTTAACAGAATAAAAAGAGACTTGATACCTAGCTGGTAGTTGGTACCGCTGCTACTACTAAGATCCCTTTGTAAAGAGAGGTATTTATTTTTTTCGTACTGTTACTAGGTAGTATTTAATAACTTTTGTCTTAATAAACCTGAGGACCTATTTGATACTATTGCGGAACCAGCTAGTGCATCCTCACCTTCTGTCTCTATCCACCAGCTACTACTTTGTGTACTACTCAATACGCATCGCAGGTTTGGTGGTGATGGGTGCACTGGGTGATGGAAGATAAAAAACCAGAGCTGGAAAGCCGCTGTTAGTATAAGGCCCACCCGCATTGTTTTGCGGTCTCTTTTTATACTGGCACCTATTCACTTGGCATCCCATCAAGCCCATGTCATTTTTTGATCACGCGTGCTATTGTCCAACGGATCATACGATCCTTTTCACTAAATGGTACTGAGGCCGCCGCATGCAGACCCTGGAGACGTCGGACCTGATCACGTGTGTGTCCGACAAAAAGCATTATCCCCTCCGGAGGGTCAGAAATTGCAGTGATCGTCGAGTTGATATTAGTCGAGGGGTTGCCCACCTGAATATCGACTGGAAGCAGACTGGGTCATGTTCTTTCAGCTTTAAGAGGACTTGGCACCTAGAATAATAAGTAGACATCTAGACAGGCGGCCATCCAAATTAACACCACATCAGCACTTGACATCGTCCCTCGCTCCCAAGAATCAAATAAAGATGAGATGCCCCGTCTTGTACCAAGTGAAAAGTTCACCCAAACCAAGATGATTTGATGTGCCCCAGCCAATCAGTCATCCCAGCGAGCCGCTTGGTCTGCCAGATTTTCACTTAGCACTACAAAGACACCGGATTCGTGCGGGCAGGCAGATAAAATCACTTGTCAACTTGACTCCAATTGATATTTTTTTTTCTGTCTGCCTCAACTGTACATGGACGTGTCAACCAGACTGATGGATCTACCTTGACTCTTACAACGAGATTCACATGCAGCTATATAGAATAATAGGCGGTAAGACGGATGGACGGACTTGGTGACTTCAATTCCAATCAACTCCGATTCCCGATCCACCACTCGGAGTCTTTTGGGTTGGTTAGTAAGCATTCATTTATGCACGTGTGTGCATTCAAGTCAGGTAAGTTGTGTTCAAACTGATGGAAGTGGTAGCAGCAGGAGTAGCAGGAGCCGCAGCAGCAGCAAATGAATGACAGGTCAACCTTCGGAACCTGAAAAAAAAAAGAAAAAGGATACCTTATTGGTGAATCAGATAAACGATCCTGTTTGCCGAGCGAACATCGCGGCCAGCAAATCATGCGATTGATGTTGTGTTGACACATGCATTGACGTTTGGTGTCACGAGTGTGGCAACGGGAGTACGAATATAAAGTATGACTACAGCCAAGCACTTGTTTTTGGGTGTTTATGTGTTGTTTCCCCAGATGCGACCGCAGATAAGGTACCTAGGATAGAATAGTCCCGAAGCCGGTTGATATTTCAGCGCAGGGTCCAATTGACATTGACGGCTCCATACATGTACTACATGAAAGCTCAGGGTTTCAATCGAGTCTTTTCCACATCCAACCTCTGTGATATCAATCCGGCCTGACGGACAATAACGCCTTTTTTATTCTTTTTCTTTTTTCTTCATAAGCACACATACATACCTGCAGGCAGGTCTATGATGCATCGCTGACGGCAACATGTCAAAAGCGGGTTTGGAAAACACCAAGTTTATCTTCCTAGGTGCCCAGCAGTCCCTAAATGTTCATATTTTTCTGTTCAACGCAAACGACAAACTACAGACTAGCGGTCAGATATGTAACCTCGCGGCGTTGTCATTTGGCAGACTAGGGTTCATTCACGGTCCAAACTTGAACCCCTGAAGACCAGACTGTTTTGCGTAATCGTTATCTTTGCTGGCTTGGCATCTCCAACAATCAGCAGAAGGAATAAGGTGAGCGAGTAAAAAGGTGCCTCGGTCTGGTTAAACCAATCGCGGGGATTTTCTCGCGGCCGTTGAACGTACCTTTTTTTTCTGTTTACGCCGCCCCCGTCGGCCAGCTACCCGGGCTATCCGTATGCAGGTCTTAAGCTAGGTACGCAAGGTAGTTGGGGCACGTTTTGCTCTTTTTATTCGGTGTTCGGTGTGCCGCACCAATGATAGGTCACGTTTCTTTTTGTAGGATCTGGGTTTATCAACCACCGTCCTTGGTACTAGTCGCTGTGCCCGTGATGCACATGCACCATTTCTTCAGGGATACATCTATGCCAAGACAGAGCAGGACAAGACAGCACACATATGAGCTAAAGAAACCCCGCAGAGGAAGAATTATTTGAACTTTGCCACCGACATTTTTACAAGTTCCTCTGAGAGATCACCTCTCTATACAATCAGATTGTCAACATGATATCTATATCCGCAACCCAACTCGGTGTGGGATTTCTCCTTTATGTCGTGGGCAGGATTATCTATCTCCGCTACTTTCATCCGCTGGCGCATATTCCAGGACCGTTTTTTGCGTCAATTACTGGGCTGCATCGCTTTTATTATGATTATATCAGGAATGGGTCTTATTACCTCCAGTTTGAGCGGTATCGGGACATTTACGGTACCTAACCATCCCAACCAACTAACCTGCCTTATGTAGGGGGTACCTAAGGTAGTTTTGTAGTAACTGATTTTGTTCACGAGAAAAGGCCCCGCAATCCGGATCGCTCCGCACGAAGTGCTGCTCACCGACCCGGCGCACCACGAAACGATATTTTCCAACACGACCAAATTCTACAAAGACCCGCGATATTACCGTCTCACGGGCGCGGACACGAGTATTTTCGCCATGGTTTCCAACGAAGCGCACCGTCGCTACCGCGCTATTTTGAATCCCTTCTTCTCAAGAAGGTCCGTCCTCGCTCAGGAAGCTGTCGTGCAAACCAAAACGGACCGTCTCTTGCAGCGAATCGAAGCGGATTCAGCGAGGGGGGAAGCGACATTTATTGGCACGGGGTTTCGCGCGATTTCCATTGATGTGATTACAGAATATGCGTTTGGCCCCGGCCGCTGCTGGGATTTTTTGGAACGAAAAGATTTCGGCGGCTGGTTCAGCGAGTTGGGCAGGGCGATTGCGCCCATGGTTTATGTGCTGCAGATTTTCCCCATCTTGCGAAAACCGATGCAGGAAATGCCGCCGTGGTTGGCAAGGAAGCTGAGTCCCATTGTGGTGGGCCTCTTGGATATTATGGATTTGGTAAAAAAGGATGTCGAACATGTCGTTGGGGATATCCACGCCGGTGTGCATCCGGAAAAACCGACCATTTTCCACACGGTGCTCAACCCTGATGCGAAAGCCGCTCTGCTCGGGGGAAACACCAAGATTGTCCCTACCGTCAAACACATGGTCGACGAGGCGTTTGTGGTGGTCGGCGCGGCGAGCGAGACGGTTGGCAATACCATGACTGTGTGCACGTTTCATGTGCTCTCCAACCGGGATATCTATGCGAAACTGCGCGCCGAACTGGTGGCGGCGTTTCCGGACCCCACGCAAAAGGTGGATACTCTAACGCTGGAAAAGCTGCCGTACCTGACAGGCGTCATCAAGGAGGGTTTGCGACTCTCGTATGGCGTGCTGCATCCCCTGCCGCGGGTGGTTCCGGAGCCGGGGGCGAGTTTTAATGGGTATTGGTTTAAGGCGGGGGTATGTATCAATCTCTCTTACTTACCTCAAACGTGGGAGAGGTGAATGGTGCTAACTTTTTCACAGACCGTGGTGAGCATGACGGCCTGGCTAATGCACCGAGACAAAACCATGTTTCCCGACCCCGACAAATTCGACCCGGAAAGATGGCTAGACCCCCAAGAAGCCCAAGCCCGGGAGAGATATCTTGTTCCCTTTTCCAAGGGAAACCGCATCTGCATCGGCCAGCCGCTTTCCATGTGCGAGTTATATGTGGCGGTGGGCCGTCTTTTCCGCAGTTTTGACGATCTGGAGGCGATCGATGTTGGGCCGGAGGATATGGTTTATGAAGATTACTTTGGGGGGTTCCATCCCAAGAATGCGAGGCCGTTTAGAATTATGCGGACGGGCAAGAGGGTTTGCTAGGCATGGGCACTGGGGGATTACATCAAAGTGCTGGCTTCAAATAAGCATGAAATAGGGTCTGGACTAGTTTACTCGTATTTTGAGATATCATGGTGACTGTACTGGAGTCATTGCTGAAATGAGAAAGTGTCGAATTCTCCGCCAGACTGACCTTTGACAGTCACCTACCGATAAGCTGGGATGGTGGCATGGCCCGGCCCCATGTGGACAGGATCTGCATGTCGAATTGGGCTGTAAACTTCGTATTCCTGTTTCATTGGAGAAGTGTCTTGGGAAATCTCGTATAGACACAAATTCCCGGTAAGCCAAATACAACCTTGCCGCAACTGATTGGTTCGTCGTGATAATCAGCAGACAGTCATGTCAGCCGCCGGTGGTACCTATAAAAAAAAAAGATTGGCGCTTTTATCGGCTCAGAATTGTTCCGCTGTTACTTAATCATATGATTGTCAACAGTTTGATCATGATTGACGTATTTGCGGCTGTGTGTGTGCGTCACTCACGTCACACAAATGGTCAGAGTTTATAAAGGGCGGCCAAGAGAAGCCAGCTGTTGTCTATTTTCCCTACACTTTAATTGAAACACTAAAAACTATCGGAATGAATACCATCATGTACACCGCATTCTTGTTCCTCGTCAGTTTGGCGACCGCTCTGCCTTCTGGCACGGCGCATGGTGGCGGAGGGCACCCAGACAAACCCACGCCGTGTCCTTATATTATCAGCAATTTCTCTGCAGCCAAAGGCCATCTCAGCGGATACTGTCGGTATGTTCCATCTCGCATTCCGTCTACATTTACCATCAAATAGGTACCTAACTAACTCTACCTATGTAAGGTACGACTTTGACATTGCTTCATCAGCCATCTCCAGTGGCACCACCCACTGCAGCGCTTATCTCGACGCCGGTTTTTCCGGCGCGACCTGGCTGGCGTATGTTTATGATGGTGCCGGGAACTGTACCGACCCCGCTGTGACCTGGACTTTTTTCCACCCGTCGAGCGGCGGCGATGCCGTCTTTAATGCCACGATCAAGGGGGTCAAGGGGAGGTATATTGTTCCTCAAAAGGATATTACTGTGTCGTTGAATGATGAGGCGAACCCTTTTGACAATGATGTGGCATATACGGGGCCGAAGAACTTTTTGATTTCGGATTTTAATGTGTAGGGATTTTCTTGACGCGCTGCGAGTGTGGTGTTGAGAGTGTTACTTGTGTTTAATGGGCATAACCATAAAATTGATAGATAGCTAGGGAGGTTGCTACAATAATCACTTTTTAATCGAGGCGTGCAGCGACAGACTTCATCCAGCACGGTCTCGTACACTCTGTTCGCCACCTCGAAGCGGATCATGATGAGCTGTCACAGTGAAAAGCCTATTTCTATCGTGCTGAAAAAGTACTCGGTACCCCGGATCGGTGCACTGTTCCATGCAGTCGGGGCAGCCCGGAATCTGGGTGGCCGTGGGAGCCTAGGAGAACTGCCGAGAGCACTGTGAACCCTCCAACTAGGACAAACATGGATTGGATCCGTATTACTAACATCCTTCGCGCGTGTTCTGATTTCTCGGCAGCCAATGTGACCTTGTTGGTCGTTTAGTCTGTAGATAAATCCCACAGAGCACCACCGACAAAGCCTGTGAAGAGCAATGCCAAGACGGCAAATATGTTGTGCTTCGGACTTGGTTGCAGTGGGAGGAGAAGATCTCGCAAGTAAGACGTGTAGCCGATCCGATGTTTCCGGGAGTATGTAGTTGCAATGATCTACAAGGTGCGTCTCGTCGGGGGCGGGTTGTCGCATTAAATACGGCCAGAAACGGCACTACCAGATAGTCGTACAGCAGCACCTGTCATCACACATTTAAACATCTACCGTTTATTTTCCTTCTTCTTATTGACCACATCACACTATTACTCGCAAACATGTCCACCACCGGAAACCAACCCCGGGGCATCATCCCCACCGTTGATCTCTCCCCCCTTTTCACAACCGACTCTGCCGAAACAGAAAAAACCGCCGCCGGTCGCGCCCTCGTCGCAGCGTGTCATAATCTCGGCTTTGTAATTCTCAAAGGCCACGGGTTATCTGCCCGGGAAATCCACGAAGCCTTCACTTGGACTCGGAAACTCTTTGCTTTGTCGGAAGAAGAAAAAATGAAGGCGCCGCATCCGGAGGGAAATATGCCGCATAGAGGGTATTCGGGCATTGGCAAGGAAAAGGTTTACTCTCCGGAGGATTTGGGGAGTAATTCTGCAGAGGAGGGAAATGAAAATGTTGGGGAGGAGTTGCGTAAGATTTCTGACTTCAAGGTATTTTCGTTCCTCTCTTCCTATTTACTAAAAAGTAAGGTGGCTAAGGATGGAGATAACAACAGGAAAGCTACGAAATTGGAAGCGAGCACGATGATCAGCAGCAAAATATCTGGCTTCCCGAGGATATCCTCCCCGGATTTCGCAGCTACACTACCTCACTATATGAACGACTCTCCGGCGTGGCGCGCACTATTCTCGGTGCGTTTAGTGTTGGTCTTGGCTGTAATGATGACGAAGCTGCCCATGCTGCGGTGATGCAGTTGGAGTCTCGACGACACAGCCAGCTGCGCTTGTTGCATTATCCGCCTATTACGAAGCAGAAGCTGCAGACGGAGATGTTTGCGCGTCTTCCTGCGCATACAGATTGGGGGTGAGCCGTCCTGTCTTTACTATGTCTCTGAGAATGGATATTACGAAAGGTCAAAAAAAGAAGTGCGATACTAACACGCATTCCTGAAAAGATCATTTACGATTCTACTCCAGAATAACCAAGGCGGACTGGAGCTTCGCGACCCGCACTCGGGCGAGTTTTTATATGCGGCGCCCGAGGAGGGGACTTTGGTGTTGAATATTGGGGATATGCTGCAGCGGTTTACGAACGGTTGGTCTCTCTCTCTCTCTCTCTCTCTCTCTTTCTTTCTTTTTCTCTTCATTTCCCTTTATTTTTTCAACCTCGATTTTAGCACCTGCCTTACCTTGAACACTTGGGGCGATCTACCGTACATGTATTTGGATCACCAACACGCGTCATGCAATACTGTTCTTTGTCCTGCACAATACTTATCTCCCTCACTTCACCTCACCTTACATGTAGGTAGAGTACCGTACATGTAATCACCTACACCTTAAACCATCTATCTGATAGACTACCTACCCTGCACCATGAATTCTAACGCTAACTGACATCGTTTGTCTTATAGATTACTTCAAATCCGCCCTCCACCGCGTCTCGCTCCCCGACCCCTCCACCGTTCCCGACAAAAGCGGAATTCCCGCTAGATATTCTATACCCTTTTTCGTCGGGCCAGAACCCACGCATATTATCGCGACGTTACCGCGATTCATCACTGCCGAAAATCCAGAAAAGTATGAGCCCGTTAGGTTTTCTGATTACGGCGCGTTGGTGAGCAAGTATCAATATCAGCCTTAGCCTCAGTCTTAGAACTACCTACCTAGTTTAGTCTCACTTTTTAGGCGAAGCGGAAGGAAGGAATGAATGGATGAGAGCATGGCAGTAGAGTAAAGGAAGAATTTGTAACGGTTGGGTTTTCTTGAGGCGGGCTTATTGGTAACCTAGGTACCTAGGTAGGCTAGTAAATTTCAGGAGGTGTAGCTATTATCTAGCTAGGGTGCTTTGGTAACTGACTCCAACTGAAATGGAAATATTGACACAAATTGTTCTCCCTTGACATACAATGTAATGTACATGCGCAAGCATTCCCCCGTACTATTCAGCACGAGCAAAGATTTCCCACATCCAATCCAGCCTGCAACACTATCCGGTGCCCTTTACAGACTGCTTGCCAAAAAAAAAAAAAATAGACTCCTTGCCCCCCCAACCCGTGTGTTAGAGTCCCGCGTTAGTTATTGCCTCTTTCTTCTTCGCTCGGTATGCAGTTTCTCACAGGAGGTAAATGTATTCTCAATGATA